>PJEL010002141.1_pt1 | contig 18591 bp, 16 predicted proteins | sample 1853271 | NCBI WGS metagenome assembly PJEL01 (sample SAMN08108733, study PRJNA415343) | Invertebrate metagenome, whole genome shotgun sequencing project. | host: Globobulimina | place: Sweden: Gullmar Fjord | collected 2015-08
CAGGTTTCCATGCCCAATTCGCGCACGCCTTCAACCATGGCGGTGATCATGTCCATATCCCGGTCTTTAGGGCTACGCCACGCACCGCCCATACAAAACCGGGTTGCACCGGACTCTTTTGCTTTTTTGGCTTCGTCAATCACCGCATTAACCTTCATCAGTTTAGCAGCAGGAAGGCCCGTATTGTTATGAACCGACTGAGGGCAATAGGCACAATCTTCGGGGCAGCCGCCGGTCTTGATAGACAGCAGGCTGGAAACCTGCACTTCATTTGCCGGAAAGAAATTGCGGTGCTCTACTTGCGCCTTCATCAGCAAATCGATCAGAGGAAGGTCAAACAACGAAGCTATTTCGCTGCGGTCCCAATTGTGGCGAAGCTCGTGGATGTCCGTCGCTGTTGTTGCTGAAGAGAGCATAGTGATTCTGCCTGATACATAAAAATTATCTAAATAACGTAAATAAGATTACGTATACCAAACATTCGTTTGTTAGGGAAGGGGTGAGGAGAGAGATTTTATCTATATAGGTCTTAAGTAGGGTTCACTTCAAAAGTTTTTTGCGCATGAGTAGATGTTCCTGTAAAAGGAGCGGACTTTACAACCATATCTTAATTGCAACAGGACTGTTATCGATGACACGTCACCTTATTACCTCAGCTTTGCCCTATATCAACGGTGTTAAACATTTGGGGAATCTGGTGGGATCCATGTTGCCCTCCGACCTTTATGCAAGATATTTACGGGCACGCGGTGAAGAGGTTCTTTTCATCTGTGCGACAGACGAACACGGCACACCTGCTGAACTTGGCGCGAGAGCTGAAGGGCAGGATGTTGCAGAATATTGCGCGGAAAAATATGAACTGCAAGTCAAGCTTGGTGAAGCATTTTCCCTGTCATTTGATTATTTTGGTCGGTCCTCTTCGCCGCAAAATAAAGAGCTGACCCAGCATTTCGGCAACAAGCTTTTAGAAAATGGTTTTATTGACGAGCGGGTGACTAAACAGGTTTTTTCTGTTGATGATGATCGGTTTTTGCCCGATCGCTATGTAGAAGGTACTTGTCCGCATTGTGGGTATGACAAGGCACGCGGCGTTCAGTGCGAAAGCTGCACTCGGCTTCTTGATCCAACGGATCTTGTTGAACCTCGCTCCGCCATCTCTGGTAGCACCAACTTGGAGGTGCGGGAAAGTAAACATCTGTTCTTGCTGCAATCCAAACTCTCCGATGAAATCCGTGTCTGGGTCAATAAAAAAACAGACTGGCCTTTGCTTGTCTCTTCCATTGCCCTTAAGTGGCTGGATGAAGGACTGCGAGATCGCGGTATTACGCGCGATTTGAAGTGGGGTGTTCCGGTTGACCGCGAAGGCATGGAAGACAAGGTTTATTATGTCTGGTTCGACGCACCCATTGAATATATCGCCGCCACCAAAGAATGGTCCGATGAAGATCCTGACAACCGGGATTGGAAGTCCTGGTGGTATGAAACGAAAGATGTGCAGTACACCCAGTTTATGGGCAAAGACAATGTCCCTTTCCACACAGTAACTTTTCCAGGCACCCAGATTGGTAGTCGGGAGCCGTGGAAAATGGTTGACTATATAAAAGGATTTAACTGGTTAAATTACTATGGCGGGAAATTCTCCACCAGTCAGCAGCGCGGTATCTTTATGTCTGATGCCATTGAAATGCTGCCAGCGGATTACTGGCGCTATTATTTGCTTGCTAACGCCCCTGAAAGTTCGGATGCCAGCTTTACGTGGGAAAGTTTTGCGGGAACGTCAAACAAGGACCTTGCGGATACGCTCGGTAATTTTGTAAACCGTATTCTCAAATTCTGCTCTTCCAAATTTGGCGATGAATTACCCGAAGGCGGAGAGATTGGCGAACGCGAAAAAGCATTGGCCGACGCCCTGAATAAACGGCTTGCGACATATAACAAGCATATGGATGAAATGCAGATCCGCAAAGCCATGCAGGAGCTGCGGGCGATCTGGGTGATGGGCAATGAGTATCTGACGGAAGCGGCACCTTGGTCAGCATTTAAAACAGATCCCGCCGCTGCCGCCGGTAGCTTGCGCGTTGCCATCAACCTGATCCGTGTTTTCGCGATTTTAAGTGCGCCTGTCATCCCCAACGCATCAAAAATTCTGTCTGATGCACTTGGATTGAAATTGGGCGAGCAAGACTGGATTAATGGCGATGTGCTGGATGAATTGCAGATCCTTAAACCGGGTCATGCTTTCACCATTCCAGACGTGCTTTTCCGTAAAATAACGGACGATGAAATCGCAGAATGGCAAACCAAATTCGGCGGCACCGATACCGCTTAAGTCCTTAAAATTTTAGGTAAATCGCGAATTTTGTTTAACGTGGAATTAATGAGTTGCTAATACTCTTGAGCCATCATTTTATGAGGCTTGAGAACAATGTTGCGACTATTGAGCACCCGGCGAATTTTAAGCAAATTCCGCAAAGACAAAGATGGCTCTACTGCAGTAGAAGTCGCTATGGTCATGCCTATTCTAACGGTGGTGTTATTTGGCATATTTGAGCTCAGTATGGGCATGTATGTGAATACTGTTGTCGAAGGAAGTTTGCGCGAAGCCGCGCGTCTCGGCCTTACGGGTCAGCTTCAAGCGGGCACGAGTAACGACCAGGCCCTCGTTGATATGGTGAATGACGCCGCAATGGGAATGGTCAATTTGACAACGGATGATGTTTCAACCTTAGTCTATGAAAGTTTCGCTGATGTTGGTGAAGGGGAAGATTTTATCGATCTGAACGGGGATGGTACCTGGACGGACGGAGAAATTTTTACGGATGTCAACGGTAACGCGATCTGGGATGAAGATCTTGGCGAAGCGGGCCTCGGCACGCAAGGTTCCATTGTTCTTTATACAATTTCCTATAATTGGAATTTCCTAAGTGGAAGTGTTGTTCCATTTCTGAACGGTACTATCCCGATGACGGCCACGATTGTCGTTCAAAATGAACCTTTTTAAGATTATTTGGCTGCGGCACCAGCATTTTGTACCCCAAAAAAACTGATTGAGTTTACAATGAGTAATCTAATGAAAAAACGAATAGGCCGTATCGCGACCAAAGCAAATTCTTTTGTGAAGGATCGCACGGGCATCGCTATGATGGAGTTTGCTTTTGCTCTGCCGGTTTTGATGACGCTTGCCGCAGGTAGTTTCGAGCTAGCGCGTTACGCTCTCATTTTGCAAAAACTGGATCGGATTTCTGGAACGTTATCTGACCTGATTTCAAGATCTGGCAGTGAAGCCATGTCAGAGACCGAGATTGCAAATATTATGGATTCAGCCCGGTATATGGCAAGGCCATTTGATGTTAGCGAAAACACAGTGTTAGTTTTAACATCAGTTCAAGGCCGAGCAGGGCAAGCGCCGTACATTCTCAGTCAACGTGTTGATGGGGTTGTCGCCGGTGTATCAAGCTATATTGGCGATGGTGTTAACGGTGATGTTACGTTGCCAACAGCTTTTCCTGATGCTGGTTCTGGTGAAACCCTTTCAGAAGGAGAGACACTGGTTGTTGCTGAGGTTTTTTATAGCTACACCCCGTTTCTAACCGGTGATCTTGGGTTCTTTGCGGATACGATTTTTTATGAAGATGCCTATTTCAGACCTCGTTTCACCGATAAAATCGAATTTCCTTCTTGAAGAACTAGAGTGAATTCTGTTTGATTGGTATTCATTGGGATTGACAACTTTCACATTCTGAACATTCAATATTTTCTGTGCCGGCAAAGTGGATAACTTCGCCGGCACATTGCTTTGATCTGTGCTTTGATCTGCTCTTATGAGGTTGTTTTAATCGCAAAGTATTGTAGATGAAGCAGCATGTATTGTATGAGCTTGTCTTCCGATTAAGGTCAGGGATTAGGCAGATACTCTTGATGCACCCTCTCCACCCTCTCTTTGATGAAAGCGATCAACGCTTAATACTCAACGCTCAATAATCATATGCACAGCTGCAAGTCTTCGCTTAATGAGGCCGCCATCGCTCCCGCAACGGGACCGTATGGAGGGGGAGAGTGAGCTTGATTTCTGATGCTTGGTGCAGTCACAGATGTTTCGAATGCGGGAGAAAATCAATGTGTGTTTAAGTAAATGACCCTGTGATCAGGGCATAAAAAAACCGGCAGCCTTGAAGCTACCGGTTTTTTGTTGGTGTGTTTTTGCTTAGGTTATTTAGAAATATGCAAGTTACTGAGTTCTTCACCGATGGTGTTGAAGTTATCCAGCAACTCGGCCGCTGATGTTGCGACAAATGCATGCTTGGGAGATGTTGCGCAATTGGAGAGCATGGTTGAATCTCCATCCACGAACATCACTGTGTAGACGATAATCCCTGCGGCTTTCATATTTTCGCAAGCCTGAGACGTTTTTGTATCATCCATACCGACATAGGTTGAGCCAGAAGTGTTTCCGCTCAAAGTACCCCAGTTGGTATTGTGGTATTTTGACGTATTGGGTTCTTCTTCGCGTGCAATTTTCTGTCGGCCGTAAGAATGATAGATGCCATAACTGCCCAAGGTGTTTTCACCATCGGTCATCAGGATAACAACCTTGTCCATATAATTTACATCATAATCAAGGGGCAGGGCAGTGTGACCTGATGGCATATTGAGGGTCGAAGAATTATACCATAAATCATTCCATTCCGGAGAAATTGCGCGCCAACCCCAAATCAAACCAACGTTGACTGCTGTCGCGCCGCCGGTACTCAACGAGTCAATATGTGATTTTACAGTGGTTGCTTCTGCGGTGAGTGGCAGAATTGGTTCAGGGCAATATTTGTTGGGATCACTTGTATCCGTTACATATTTTCCTTTGTTACGGTTCCATTTCCTCGTGGAATAAAAATATGGAACAAAATCATTGTTAGGGGCGTCGTCGGTCAGGTCAACTGTACCACCACTTAGGTGATCGCGCATTTCCACGCAGCCTTCCCAGCCATAAGTCGTGTCATTCCCTGCGTCGCCATCTACATCACGACCCAATTGAGTATCGGGACTTTCTGCGGTAAAGATACTGTCAGCATTGCTTAAGATATTGTCGCGGTCCGCATTGGATAAAAAGCCAATATTCTGCGGCCCGACATTAACCTGCGTTGTATAAGGAACAACGCCAACCCAAAGCTTCTGTTTTGTCTCATCATTACCGTATAGAATATCAACGAGGCTTTTGGCGGCGGTTTTTAGCGTATCAATACGCTTCGCGCCAGAAGTATAATTATCCATGGATCCGGTGGTATCAAGAACCATGACAAGTTCCATGCCACGGTTGCTACGTTGGATTTGAACATTGGTCCCAACGGAAAGTGTATCCAGATTAACGAAAGACAGAAAAGACGTACTCATATCTGCCTGAACTTCCAAAGTCACTTTTTCGCGTGTTGCATCCCATGTGAGAGCAGACGCGTCGATGATAATGGGCTCGGTACCCATATATCCTGTGTCGAAGTTGGCATCAAAATACTTTTGGGCATCTGCAAATATTTCAGCATCGCTTGCAAAAATATTTCGTCCAGCGGCTAGCCCAGCGGCATCGGCAGCGGTGGTGAGCTTGGATTTAAGGACATAGGCCCGTCCAAGATCAACGGAAGCGCCAATAACGCCAAAGACAGGAACAGCGGCCAGTGCAATAATGATTGCAGACACACCGCGCTTGTCTTCGATGAAGTTACTGCAGGATTCTTTAAAGAAACGGAATATAGAAATCTTTTTCATGTGACTACCGGAAATAATTGAAAGACAGTCGATGGTTCATTCTTTTAGGTGGTAAGTCTTAACATTAGTTAAAGATATACGAGTGATTTCAGCAAATTTGTAGTAAAAATTGTGAACAAATTACTATTTACAAATTATTAACCAACAATTACTCAGTATATATAAAAGAAAATTTTAGAAATGAAAAACCTAAAGTAAATATATGATGATAAATATTGTATAAAATTGTTTATTACTTGATGAATAGGTATAGATACAATTTTATACAATATTTAGTTAAGTAAAAGATGCAAAAAACTTCCCTTATTAACGATTGTTTAATTCTTTTGCTTCAAATTACAAATCAAGGCGCAAGGCAAGATGAAAACTTGGAAAGCGCTTTAGTTCACAAAAGGGCTTTTCAAAGAGCAGCGAAAGCAAGGTTCAGGAAGTCTAATGAGTAAAGGGTTCAACCTTTATTATTAAAGCCAAGTTTTGATTTTTCAGGATTTCTATCCTGCAGCATATTTAGGAGATTACAAATGATTACGCTTATTAAAAATTTCGCAAATGACGAATCCGGTGCAACAGCTATTGAATATGGTCTGATCGCCGCTTTGGTTGCTCTCGCTGCTACGGCAGGCTTTACGGCTCTCGGTACTAGCATTACCACAGCATTCACAGGTCTAGGAACTTCACTTACTACTGCTGTTACAACCAACCAGTAGAATAATTGCAGAGATAAAACAATAAAGGGGTCGTATTTTTATGCGACCCCTTTATTGTTACAACGGCTTATTCATTTTAAGTGGAGGATGTTATGAAGATTTTAATTTCTTTTATTAAGGATGAAAGCGGTGCTACGGCGATTGAATACAGCTTGATTGCTGCGCTTGTTGCACTTGCTGCTGTTATAGGGTTTAGCACTCTTGGAACAAGTATTTCTGAAGCCTATACAGAAATTGGAAGTGATTTCTGTGATGAAATGGCATGTGCTGAATAAGATTAATTCAAATCCCTCATATTGAAGCTGCAGTATTACCGGTTTTTTAAGATTTCCGTTGCATTGTCCCATGGGCTTTCAAAATAGAGTTGATCAACCATGTGGATTCCCTATCTCTACTTATTTTCAGTTGTCGCAGCATTCTCGTTGACCATTTTTGCGGCCTGGTCTGATTTACGATCCTTTACGATCCCTAACTGGATCAGTATCGCGCTTTGTGCGCTCTTTCCCATTGCTGTTCTGACATCCCCAATAGAAATTGATTGGCTTTGGGCCATAGCGTTAAGTGGTGGCGTTCTTATTGTTGGTTTTCTCCTATTTGCTTTGGGAGGGCTCGGCGGTGGTGATGTAAAACTGATTTCTGCCTTATGCTTATGGGCTGGTTTGGGCAGCATTATTCCTTTCCTTTTTGCAACGGTTCTTGCCGGCGGAGTATTGGTTCCAATTATCCTTTTTCGTGAAGTACTTAGCATGCCAGAAGATGCGGGCAGTCTTAACCGAAAAATTAGAACGGCTTTACGGGCGCGGCTGAAAATCCCCTATGGCGTAGCAATTTCAATGGGAAGTCTTCTAATCTTTTTTGATTACGCCAATAATACAAACATTTTTGGTTAAATTTTGTGCTTAACATGAAATTAAGTACTGGTGGAATAGACTACGAATCACACTAATTGTTGGAATAGACCATGGCACGAAAACTGATATTAATCATTTTTGCTTTGCTGATTGCAGGGTCTACCGTTTGGTTTGTAAGAAACTGGGCCGGTGGCCAGGGTAAGTCAGTTGTACAGCAGGTTGCAGACGTCAAAATTGAACCACAGAAACCGACGGTGAAAATTCTGGTTGCGGCCAGCAATCTACCAGCAGGGACCTTGGTTCGCGATGAACATATGGCATGGCAAGCTTGGCCCGAAAGTGACGATCTGGAAGATAAGTATATTGTTGAAAATGTCAGAACAACGGATGAATTGATCGGTACTGTTGTGCGGCAAGGAATTGCGGCTGGAGAGCCAATTTCAGATGGGCGATTGGTCAAGCCTGGTCAGAGTGGTTTTCTTGCAGCCGTTTTGAAGCCTGGCAGCCGAGCCATTTCCATAGAAGTTGATGCAACATCCGGTATTGCCGGCTTCGTCTTTCCAGGGGATCGCATTGATTTGATTCTGACACTGAATACATCACAATCTGAACTTGCAGAAGCCACACCTCATCATGCCAGTGAAACAATTTTAACGGATATCCGTGTCGTTGCAATGGATCAGTCTACGGATGATCAAACTCAGGAAGCATCGGTCGGAAGAATTGCAACCTTGGAAGTGAGTCCCAAAGAGGTTGAAATAGTCTCCGTCAGTCGTGAGCTTGGACGCTTGTCATTATCACTTCGGAGTATCGCTCGCTATGAAGATGAAGACAAATCCAATGGCAATAACACTGTCATGAAGAAAGAGCGCGGCCGCGGATATACATGGGATAGCGAAGCAAGTGCCATCATCCCAGCACCAAGTCCTGCCGTTCAGGCTGGCAAGACAGTGAATGTCGTGCGAGCCGGCGAACTAGTAGAGAAGTCGTTTGACTAGGGGAAATCAGTGATGTTCAAATTTCATTCTGCAATAACAGCAGGGCTCATATATTTAGCAGCAATATCTCTGCCTATTTCTGCGAATGCCGCTCAAGTTATCAACGATATCGGTGACCCGTTACAATTAACCCTCAATGCTGGCAAATTGATCAGTTTGGACAAAGCGGCAACGTCGGTTTTTGTTGGAAATCCTGAGCTCGCTGATGTTCATGTGCAATCTCCGACAATTATTTATGTTTTTGCTAAAAAGCCCGGACGGACCAACCTTTTTGCTTTGGATGATAAGGGAAAAGTTCTTCTCAATTCTCCGGTTATAATTCAGCATGATGTTTTGTCGCTGGAAGAGGCCTTGAAAAACCTGGGTCCGAGCCTGAATTTGAAAGCAGAATCCTTGCAAGAAGGCATTATCCTAACCGGTCGGGCACCATCTGCAAATGTTTCAGAAGATGCACGGCGAATTGCAGCTTTGTATACTGAGGCAGGGAGCATTTTTAATCGTATTGTTGTGGAAGGATCCCAACAGGTTAATCTTAGAGTGCAGGTTGCAGAAGTATCGAGATCCGTCACAAAGCAGCTTGGCGTAAATTGGGAAAATATTATTAATACTGATAATTTCTCCTTTGGATTGGGAGCTGGACGAGATTTTTTAAGTGGGGGCACTCTCACAAGGGTAGATGATGCCACGACTGGTTTATTAGGCTTTAACGATGGTCAAACAAGTATCAATGCAGCGATTGATGCGCTTGAAGAAGAAGGCTTGATCACGGTTCTAGCAGAGCCCAACCTTACGGCGCTTTCTGGGGAATCCGCGAGTTTTCTTGCTGGTGGTGAATTTCCTGTTCCAGTCCCTGGAGATGACGGGACCGTTTCGATCGAATATAAGGAGTTCGGTGTATCCTTAGAATTTACACCAAATATAGTTGGCAATAACAGAATTAATCTTAAAGTAAAACCGGAGGTTAGTCAGTTATCTTCAACATCTGCTCTCAATATCGGCGGCTTTTTTATTCAATCACTTCTGACAAGAAGGGCGGAAACCACCGTTGAATTGGCGAGTGGGCAAAGTTTTGTTCTTGGTGGTCTTTTGAATAACGATACAGACAACAACATTCAAAAAACACCGCTACTTGGTGATCTGCCAATTATTGGTGCATTATTTCGATCTACATCATTTCAAAAAAATGAAACTGAATTGGTAATAATTGTAACACCATATTTGGTAAATCCAGTTAATTCCAGAATGGCACTGCCAACAGATGGATATGTACCGCCAAACAATTCTGACCTTTACAAAGATGGTAATATTTTCAGACCTAGTGTGAAGGACGGTGCTTTTAATCAAACACCAAATGATTCTGCAACAGCCAACAAGCCTGTAAAACTTGTTGGTCCCGCTGGTTTCATAATGGAGTAATCTGATGAAAAAATTAAATATCATCACATCCAAGATAGTTGGATCAGTTGCATTGCTCTTTACCCTGGGAACCAGTGCTTGCGCCCCTATTGATCCTGAAACAGGAGCATTTGTAGATACGGCTACTCCTGCGACAGCGTCAATGAGCAAACAGATTAATGTTCAAAAGCTCAATCCAGTTTTTGTCGCAAGGTTTGATGCCGGCAGTGACACATTCTCGGATATGGAAAAGGGAAAATTGCTGGGATTTATTCAGGTGCAACAAGCCGAATTCGGCGATGTTCTGCGCGTTGAACTCCCCAATTTTTCTGACCAGGCAAATTTAAATGAAGGCCGTTATGGCGCCATTGGCGGATTTTTAGAAGAAGAAGGGTTCAAAGTAGAACCGAAACTTCTCAATGATGGCGTTTCAAATTCATTGCGGGTTTATTTCACCAAATATATTGCAACCATTGATCCGGAATGCGCCAAAGGATGGCGCAAACCCGTTGGCCTTGATTACGAAAATTTACCGCTTCCCCATTTGGGATGTGCAACCGCCTCAGGATTAGCACAGATGGTAGCGGATCCTAAAGACCTGATCTCTCCAGGCGCAATGGGTGCTTACGATGGCGAACGCGCGGCAAAATCCATTAAGAAGTATCGAGTTGGGCCAAAGGCAAAAAGCAAAAAAAGCGGAACCAGCAATGAGAGCGGAACTAAAAGTGAGAGCAGTACTACAGATAGCAAATAACAGTTGTTGAGTAATTGGAAGGCATGACAAATGGCAAGTGCAGCATCTAATTTAAGCACGCTTTTTGGGACACAGGTCTGTGAAGACATGATGGCGTTTGTAGATGATGAACATTCACTGGAAATTTGCCGTCAGGTAAGCGCTGATATGCAGTTTCCGGCTGACGCTGTTCAGGATAGCGGAATCAATGGTGCACTGAAACGGATTGAAGCGGGGCACGCCCCCAAAGTTGTACTTGCAGATATCAGCCGCAGTATGGATCCCGAAGGGGATATAACGCGTCTTATTCGTAAAGTTGGTCCGACCAATTCACTGATTGTTCTAGGTACGTCCAACGATGTGGCTGTTTTCAGGCGTATGATTGCTTTGGGAGCTTGCGACTATCTTGTAAAGCCCCTTACTGCAGAAGTTTTTCGGGATGCTATTGAAAATGTCGATCGTCAAGCTCAAGCCGTTCAATCCGCGCAGGCGGGAAGGCTTACTGTTGTCATTGGTGTACGCGGCGGCGTTGGCGCCTCAACAATCGCGATCAACCTTGCCTGGATTATGGCGAATGAGGAAAATTTAAAAACAGCGTTACTCGATCTGGATTTGCATTTTGGTACGTCAACACTCGCCCTGGATATCGAAACAGGCGGGGGCTTCCGCGAAGCGTTGGAAAACCCACATCGTTTAGATAAGCTTTTTTTGGACAGTGCTATTTCAAAAGTAGGGGACAAGCTTGCTGTTTTGGGAACAGAAGAGCCCATTGAGGAATTTGTGGATGTAAACCCTGAATCCATTGATACGTTGATTGGCGAGGTCAGTCAGGATTACAATCAGGTGGTGATCGATCTACCCAGGCATCTATTGCCAACCCAAGGGGATCTTTTAGCATCGGCTGATACAGTTGTTCTGGTTTCCGATATGACTCTTTCCGGTATTCGCGATATCAATCGTATCACGCAGGCAATGACGTCCTTGTCCACCAAAGGGAGAATTTTGCGGGTTGTTAGCCGGGTTGGCGGTGAGAGAAGTCTGCAGGTGTCAAAAGCAGATTTTGCCAAAGCGCTTAACGAGCCGGTGGATTACACAATTCCCGAAGATGCCAAGACACTGACGATCTGCGCCAACGCGGGTAAATCCATCCCGACTGTCGCCGTAAAAGCACCGATTACCAATGCGTTGCGAGAATTAGCCGCCAATATTTCTGATTACGAGAAGCCAAAGAAAAAAGGCTTTTTCGGATTGATGGGCGGCAAAAAGAAAACTGGAGAGCCTAAAACGTGAGCTTGTGGCGTTCTTCTTCACCCTCTCAAAAAGGAAAACCATCTTCGGGAGATCGGCAGGTTTCCGGGTCTGGAACATCTGACCTTGTAGAAAAGCTTGCGCAAGCGGCAAGGGAAAAAATCTGTAGCGATTTTGGCGCGGAAACAACCCGACCCGATATCGCCCATGCAATAAAGCAATTCACACGTGATTATCTGCAAGTCCAAAAACTAACCCTGAATGTTCTGGAACAACGAAAACTTGTCTCGGACGTTTCGGATATTCTTTGGAAAGAGATTCAATGTACTTTCGCCCCCAATATTCCAACTCAGGGGCAAGCCCCTGTTGCAGGTGATACTCCTTCGGACGTTATTCCTGGCGCCACGCAAATACTTGAAGAGGGGATAACAGTTTTCGGCGCAGATTTATCCGCGCCCGTAGAAGTAACGGCACAATTTGAACAATCGGACGATGTTGAGCATTTTTTACCGCATGATGAGGTTTCAGAGGCAGTAGAAGAACCTCAAATTCCGCAAGTGCAAGCTCCTGTCATTCCCGAAGAAGATAATTCTACAGATCTGATAAAGCTTGAACCCGTCCTTGAAAGTGCAGGGCCAAGATCTGCAAATCAAGCCGAGCTAACAAAGGCGAAAATTCAACCAATTTTGATGGAACGTATTGATATCAGCGCGGCGGTGACAATGGACCGGCTGGATCTGGCACGGGATATTTCTGATATTGTCTCTGATATTCTAATCGAAGAACGTATTCAACTTAATCAGCGAGAACAACGGGAACTGATCGAAGGTTTGATGCATGACATGCTGGGGTTGGGGCCGTTGGAGCCACTCCTTGCGGATGAAAGCATTACAGACATCATGGTCAATGGCCCCAAGCAGGTTTATATCGAACAGCGTGGTAAGTTGGTTTTGTCCGATTGCCAGTTTCGAGATAATGCGCATGTCCTCAGTATTGCCAGCCGAATAGTGAGCCATGTGGGTCGCCGAGTGGATGAGTCCAATCCGTTGGTTGACGCACGTCTTGCCGATGGCAGCCGGGTAAATATTATTATACCGCCCCTTGCTATTGACGGTCCCAGCATTTCCATCCGTAAATTCGCCAAGCAGAAAATCACCCTAGATGTCATGGAAAAACAGGGAAACTTGTCGCCTCAAGCCGCCACTGTTTTAAGGGTCGCGGGTCGGTGCCGACTTAATATCCTGATCTCAGGTGGTACTGGTTCTGGTAAAACTACCATGCTCAATGCAATCTCTCAATTAATCGATCCGGGGGAGCGGATTGTCACGATTGAAGATGCGGCTGAGCTGCAAATGCAGCAACCCCATGTTGTCCGCCTGGAAACCCGAACGGCTAATCTGGAAGGGGGCGGCGAAATCTCCATGCGAGAGCTTTTGAAAAACTCCCTTCGTATGCGCCCTGACCGCATTATTCTGGGTGAAATTCGCGGCGGAGAAGCCATTGATATGCTTCAGGCCATGAATACAGGCCATGATGGATCCCTTTCCACTATTCACGCCAATAGACCCCGTGAAGCCCTGACAAGGCTTGAAAATATGGTGGGGATGTCTGGCATAAATCTGCCCCCCAAAGCGACGCGCGCACAAATCGCCGCAGCCATCGACTTGATCGTTCAAGTCAGCCGAATGCGCGATGGTGTTCGTCGGGTCACGTATATTTCAGAAGTTGTTGGTATGGAAGAGGATGTAATCACCATGCAGGATCTCTTCTGGTACGAATATCAAGGAGAAGATAAAGGCGGGCGACTTCTGGGTGAGTATAAGTCTTCTGGTCTCAGGCCTCATTTTGCACCTCGTGCAGCATATTTTGGTCTGGACAAGATGTTGATAGGAGCAATGTGATGTTTGGATTGGATGATCAAACTATTTTAGCACTCGTTGTCGGCGGTGGCGCACTGGTGGTGACGCTGATCCTGGGTTTCGCATTGGCTGGTGGTGATAACACCGCAGCCAATTCAAAACGTCGGTTGGCAGGGGTGAGCCATGGTGGCGGACCAATAGTCGCCAAGCCGGTCAATCGGAGTTCCGCACGTATTGATAACAAACAAAGTGGTATTAAAGCTCTTGATTTGATTGTCCGTAAATTCGTACCAAAACCGGCAGAATTAAGAGCAAGGCTAGAGAAGACCGGCTTGAAAATTACAATTGCCGAATATTTTCTAATAACACTGGTTTTGATGACAGTGATTACGTTATCTTCGCATATTCTGTATGGCCTGTCGCTGACTTTAGCTGTGCCAATCGGTGTTACCTCCGGCCTGATACTGCCTCACTGGATATTTGGATATCTGGGCAATAGACGGGTCAATAAATTCATGAAGAATTTCCCAGAAGCCATTGATCTTTTATGCCGCGGGCTACGGGCCGGTTTGCCCATTACCGAAAGTATTGTGACAGTAGGCAGCGATTCACCAAATCCAATTGGGATTGAGTTTAAAGGGGTTGCTGATGCTGTTCGCATGGGGCGAACAGTGGAAGAGGGACTTTGGGATATTTCAAAAAGAATTGATGTCCCTGATTTCAAGTTCTTGATTATCGCGATTTCAATTCAACGGGAAACCGGCGGTAATCTGGCGGAAACGCTGGGTGGTTTGGCCGATACATTAAGAAAACGGCGCCAAATCAAAATGAAAGTTAAAGCGATGTCCTCGGAAGCCCGTGCCAGCGCATGGATCATCGGCTCCTTGCCATTCATCATGTTTGTTCTGATGTGGTTGGTGAATGCTGAGTATGTTGGCGGTTTGATTACTGATCCGCGTGGCATTTATTTAATTGGCGCTGGCCTTACATCGATTGCATTTGGCGTTGGCGTGATGGCCAAAATGGTCAAGTTCGAGATATAGGGAGAGAATTATGGATTTAGCAACTCTTCTTCCCAGTTGGCTCCGTTCAGAGGATGTATTGGCAATGATGGCCGGAATAGCCGCCTTTGTTTCCTTTCTTATGATCTGGAACGCGTTGCTGGTCAAAGATACATTACCCGACCGCATAAAAAACCTGGAGAAACGACGCACAAAATTGCGCGATGATCTGGTCAACCAAACCCGTCAGCGTAGCCATCTGATTTCCCGAGATAATTTCATGCATTCAATTGTCAAGAAATTACAATTGATGAAAGGCGAGAAAGCCCGAAATATTTCTGCTCGCCTCGCCCAGGCTGGGTGGCGCTCAAAAGATTCGCTGGTCACTTATTTGTTCGCCAGAACCATACTCCCCGCCATCTTTGGTGCCCTCGGGGCGCTTTATTTTTTAGGAACAAATCCTTTTGATTGGCCTCCAACCGGGGGAATGGCGGCAGCGGTTGCTTCCGCTTTGTTCGGATATGCGCTCCCCGGTATAATGTTAAAAAATACGAAGTCCAAAAGATATACGTCGATGAGAAAGTCTCTGCCGGATGCTTTGGATCTTCTCGTTATTTGTACCGAAGCGGGTCTTAATCTGGATAGTGGGCTTGACCGGGTATGCCGCGAAATATCCAATGCTTCTCCGGAGCTTTCTGATGAACTCGGGCTGACAGCTATCGAGCTTGGCTTCCTTCCTGATCGGAAGGACGCGATGATGAATTTGGCTCAGAGAGTGGATTTTCAAGCGATGACGACCCTGGTCAATACACTTTTGCAAACAGAGAAGTACGGTACGCCTTTGGCTGCTGCATTGCGTGTTCTTGCTGCAGAAATGAGGAATGAGCGATTGATGAAGGCAGAGGAAAAAGCGGCACGCTTACCTGCCATCATGACTATTCCAATGATCATATTTATCCTCCCTTCACTTTTTATCGTGTTAATCGGTCCAGCTGTATTGAAAGCAATTGACGCTTTCTCCGGCGGTGGTGGTTTCGGAGGTTAGTGCAGATCACGCACAAAAAAACCCGCGACATTTATAGTCGCGGGTTTTTTGTGCGTTTTGTTTTTAGTAGAAACTGGATGCAATATTATAGCGCAATTGATCAGGCCCACCAATATTGGCGAGGCTGACAGGATTTTTGCCGCTGGCCTTTGATACACGGGGCATATAACAATCCTGCGCCCGCGTTTTTAAGCTCATACAAAGATCCTGAGGTGTTGCTTTTTGGTCGAAACCACCAATGCGAACTCTATAGAAAGTTCCGCCTTTAGCGGGGCCAAGATCAGTTTTGGCTATAATGGGATCGAAATCCCCCAGAAGATCAGAATGCCGTTTAAGAAGGATCTTCCATCCGTTTAGTGCCCGTTCTTTCGTTTTAAAAGCACCAACTTGTGCAAAATACAGGTGATCTGATTGTACAGAGTTGGGCGCTGGGGTGAACGAGATGTTTTTTGGTTGTACTGTCACGGGTTTCAATGATTTGACAGAGGAGTGGTCTAAACTGGCAACATCTTCGCTGATCTCCGGCATATCCAGATTCCCAGATGAGAAGGATGATAAAATCGGATTTGTCGTGATCTGTGTTTCTGCTGTTTTCTCCGGTTTGATCAGTGCCTGAACATCAATGGTACCCACCGGTGCCGCAGCAACATCATCAATGAAATCATCTGAACGCGATTTGTTGCTCACAGCTATGTGCGCTGGCGTCGGAATAGGACTGTATTCAACAAAGCGCTGATTCTGCTTTATTAACTGCTGAGGTTTCGCTGGGGCAGGTATGTTTTCAGCGCTCGGGTTTGTTCTTGTCTGTAAATCTTCAGTTTCCGTACGGGTCGCCAAATACGTAACCGCTTCGGGCGTTTCATCCGCTTCTTCCTTTGGAGTCTTCTCCAAAGCGGCCATTTCGTATATTTGCTCGGATCGCTCTGCGACATCACTCGCTGGATCATTGTTTAGCGCTTGAAAATAAAGTGCGTTGTTGCGCGCATCTTTTTCGCTCAGATCCATTCTGGAATACCGCATGGCATCCACTGATTTTCCAGCCATTCCATAAACAAGTGCCAAGTTTTGGCGGTGCTTCGCGGTTGCATCGGGATGCCCGGTAATGATTTCCAGCATGGCGATGGCCTGTTCAATTCGACCAACAAGGGCCAAAGACAGAGCAAGATTGTTTTGATAGGTCAGGTTGTTGGGATCGGCTTTGATGGCATGGCGATAATAGTCCTGTGCTTTATCATGTTCACCAGCTGTATCAAGAGCAACACCCATCCCGCCAAGTGATTTGGCATTTTTTGGGTCAAGTGCGATTGCTGTTTCAAAGGACTGAGAGGCCAAATATGGTTTCTCTAATGCAAGTAAGCTGTAACCGATCCCCGTATGTGCTTCGATCGTATCGGGGTGGTTTTTCAGAACGCCTTTGTAAACATCAATGGCAGCATCGGCTCTTTTAGTCTTGCGTAATATTTCGGCCATAGCAAGATAAGGGGCTGTCGCATTGGGGTCCTTTTGTGCCGCCATATTATAAAGGCGCAGCGCAGTTCCGGGATTGCCTTGTTTCCAGGCACGATCTGCCACTCTCATCAAACGGTTCTGTGATAAGCCATTATTTGAATCCTCTGCTACTGACTCTGAATTCATCGGATCCGGTTTTGCTCCAGCAGAACGGTTGTCCTGGGGAACAGTATTGCAACCGGTGAGAACCAGGCTGGTTGTTACCAGAAGCGCGGCCTTATTCAGGCTTAGAAGTTTTTTTATTTGGGGCATGGCTAGAGCCTTCTCGTCCAAAAGTAGGAATCTTTGAGAAGAGTCTAGGTCTTTCGTCCTTAGAAACAGTTAAGATATGCAGACTTATTAACAGAAAATTTTCTATAAAATCGCGGAAACTTTAATCATTCTGTTAGTCTGCGTCGACTTTGGCTATTGGTATTTATGGGCGCACTATACTGCTGGTTTGGTGTTTGAGAAGGGTATGGAGGGACAAAGTTCTGAGGAAGCGCGGAGTTTTGATAGGGGTAATTCATTGGTTCCGGTTGTTGTGGTTGTTGCTGTGGCATCATGGCCAGTTGTTCAGCATATGCTGGAGATTGAGCGGGTTGCATTGGAGGTTGAGGTTGATAAGCCGGTGTCGCACGAGGATAGGATACAGGAGTATTTGTGCTCGGATCTATATAGCGATCAAAAATCCCGGATGTGATTTGTTCAGGAAGTGCTTCAAATAGACCAATAGTATTTCCCATTCCTATGCGATTTACAAAATTGGCAATGGTTATCGTAAGCAAACCGGTTCTTAGTGATTGTTCGTCGATCCCCTGCTGTTTGCATCGCGCCATGGCATCGGAAAGTTCCTTGGCCACCTTGTTGTTGGTATTCGCGTCACTCATTCGCCACTCCTGGAAATCTTTCTGAACAATTGCTTTTTTCAGTCTAATGACGGTTCAAATACAGGAGTGTGAGAAAAAATGTTTAGGCAAGCTATGGCAGCGAGTGTTGCGACGGTATAGTGGGGATCAGACTAGGGAGTGATATGAATATGAATAATGACCTTGAGCAGTTTGCTGAAATGATCAGAACAAGTAATCGTATTGTCTTTTTCACGGGGGCCGGTATTAGTACAGAATCTGGTATTCCGGACTTTAGGAGCCCTGGCGGGCTTTGGGAGAAAAATCGGCCGATTGAGTTTTCAGAATTCATGGCATCCGACGACGCCCGCAAAGAATCCTGGCGGCGAAAGTTCGCGATGGATAGTGTCATATCAAAAGCGAGCCCTAATGATGGTCATAACGCGATAGCAAAGCTGTATAATCAGGGTAGAGTGGCGGCGGTTATCACTCAGAATATTGATGGACTTCATCAGACATCCGGTGTTGCGGAAGAAGACGTTGTCGAACTTCACGGCAATACAACCTATGCAAAATGTCTTGACTGTCAGGAGCGTATGACGTTGGAAGAAGTCAGAGAAATCTTTGATGTGAACGAGACCTTGCCAGAATGCCAGCACTGCGG
>PJEL010002142.1_pt1 | contig 18585 bp, 17 predicted proteins | sample 1853271 | NCBI WGS metagenome assembly PJEL01 (sample SAMN08108733, study PRJNA415343) | Invertebrate metagenome, whole genome shotgun sequencing project. | host: Globobulimina | place: Sweden: Gullmar Fjord | collected 2015-08
TCATGCGTGCATTCAAGTCGATAAAAGGTTCCACGTACGCGCTTCATGACAATGTTGGCAAAGAATCAGCTCAACATTGTGTTCGTCCCTGAGGTTTACGGATTCTCCAGGCGGCCAAGATACGCAACATGCGCAAACCTCGTTCTCTTCTGGTAGTCTCCCATTTGATAACAACATTGTCATGAAGCGCGTACCTGGAACTTTTTCCAAACAAAGCCCTAATGCGAAACGTGGCACTGCATAAAGACAACTTTCGCATCGGTGGCGAAGGTCTCAGACTGCAGGACAGTGTCCCCTTTATCTCCCTTGATCCCTATATCTGTTCCTATTTTTGGCCCTCCCCTCCTCTCTGGATGAAGATACTGGGTCCTTCTGATCGGTGTATGATGAATCGATGAGCCCAAAAGCCGACCTGAGTCCCGGACAGATCACGAACCTCCTCGCAGCCTGGGGGGGCGGGGATGAAGAAGCCCGGGACGCACTCTTTCCCCTGGTCTACGAGCAACTCCACGCCCTGGCCCGGCGTCAGGGATATCGGCAGGGAGAGACGCTTCGGCCGACCGCATTGGTCAATGAGGTCTACCTGCGACTGGCCGAGAAAGAGACGATCACGGTGAAGGACCGTCACCATTTCTTCGCCCTCGCGGCCACTGCCATGCGTCAGATCACCATCGATCTCGCGCGCCGGCGATTGGCGGCAAAACGGGGTGGTGGCGCTGTTGTTGTGGAACTCAAGGACAGCGACACACAGATCCTTGCGACACCGGAGGTCATGATTGCTCTGAACGAGGCTATTCGGGATCTCGGCGAGATCGAGCCCCGTCTGACCAAGATTGTGGAACTCCGCTTCTTCGGCGGCCTCTCGGTCGAAGAGACCGCTGAAATCCTGGGCGTTTCAACCCGCACCGTCAAGCGGGACTGGCGCAAAGCCCGAGCGTTCCTTCAGGCTTCACTCGAGAACTGAGCGCATGGAGACGAGTCGCCCGCCGAAAGCTGCCTGGTGTATGGCCCTCAGTCTCTTCGATGAATATGTCGCGCTTGAGGGGCAGGAGATCGCCGAAAAACTCACGCTCCTTGAAAGCACAGACGCCGATACCGCGGAATGCCTCCGGTCCCTGCTGGAAAACGACCAACCGGGTGAAGGGATTTTGGAGCAGCCCGTCGCGAAACTGCTCGGTGAATTGCTCCCGGACGAGAAGACGGAAGGAGATGCGACGGGGCGAATCATCGGAAAATACCGATTGTTGCGGCGAATCGGCCAGGGTGGCATGGGTGTGGTCTACGAGGCCGAAAGGAGTGACGGCGAGTTCGAGCAAAAGGTCGCCGTCAAGCTTCTGAGATGGGGCCCGGCAGCGGAAGGCGCAGATGCCCGCTTTGCCAGAGAACGGCGCATCCTGGCTCGACTGGAACACCCGGGAATTGCTCGCCTTCTCGACGGCGGGAAAAGCTCCGAGGGTTGGCCCTACCTGGTCATGGAACTGGTTGAAGGCGAGCCTTTCGACGAATACTGCGACGCACGACGCTTTTCGATCGAAGACCGTCTCGCCCTTTTCGTCGACATCTGCCACGTCGTTCACTACGCGCATCGTCAACTCGTTGTCCACCGCGATCTCAAGCCTTCAAACATTCTCGTCGATCACCAGGGACGAATCCGCCTGCTGGACTTTGGAATTGCCAAGCTTCTCGCCGAAGAGGAAGACGAAGGGCTGACCCGGATAGGACAGCGGGTCATGACCCCGGATTTTACCGCACCGGAACAGATCGAAGGCGGGCAGATCACAACTGCAACCGACGTCTGGACCCTTGGCCTGATCCTCCATGAACTGCTCACGGGTCGTCGGCCCGACCCGGCCAAAGCAACCTCGGATGACTCGGCGCCTCAACGTCCTTCCTCAGCGATTTCGTCGAGAGGGTCTGCTGCAGACCACACGGAGGAGGAACTCTCTGAGGTCGCTTCCTCACGCGGTCTGAGCCCATCCAGGCTTCGGCGTCGCCTCAAAGGAGACCTCGACCTCATCATTCTTCAGGCCCTCCGCAGGCGCCCCGAAGAACGCTACGCTTCGGCCAATGCGCTGGCAGGCGATATTCAGCGCCATCTGGGCGGCTTCCCGATCGCTGCCCGGAACGAAAGCCTCTTCCTCAGGAGTCGGGCTTTTTTTCGTCGCAATCGCGGCGCGGTCGCCGCAGTTCTCGCTATTTTCATCGCCATCGTGGGTGGTTTCTTCTCCACGCTCCAACAGGCTCGCGAGCGCGGCCGACAGGCACAGATTGCAGAAGGGGTCTCAGACTTCCTGGTTGAACTTTTTGCCGGCAGCGGCCCCAGCCAGGCCCTTGGGAGCGATCCGACAGCGCTGGAACTCCTCGATCGGGGAGCAGAACAACTCGAAAGCGATACGCAGGAATCTTCGGAGATCCACGCTCATTTGATGGGAGAAATCGGGAGAGTTTACTTCCATCTCGGAAGATACCAACGAGCGGCCCATTTCGCAGGACGCTCCCTCCTACAATCGCAGGAACGATACGGTTGGGACTCCCCAAAGACCGCCGGGCCAGAGAGCCTGTGGGGCGCCTGCATGTGGAAGCTCGGCCGTTTCCGAGAGGCTGAAACCTCTCTCCAACATGCGCTGAAGACACAGATAGATTCTGCGGACGACTTGGCACAGGATGAAACACTTTCCGTGCTCGGCGCCCTCTATTCCAGTCTCGGCCGACACGGCGAAGCCGAAGGCATTCATCGCCAGGCGCTGGAAATCAGCCGGAAAAACTTCGGCGCAGACTCCATCGAGACCGCGACAAGTTTGCAGAACATCGCAACCGTTCTCTGGAGGCAGGAAAGACTCTCCGAAGCCGAGACTTTCGCCCGCCAAGCCCTTACCATGCGGCTCGCAATCACCGGCGCCGACTCAGTTGCAACCGCCAGCAGCCTTCAATGCCTCGGCTCAATTCTGCGCGATCAGGATAAGATCGCGGAGGCTGAGGACTGCTTCCGCCGAGCTGTCACCCTGAGGGAAAAGATCTACCATGGAGTGCATCCGGATCTTGCGCAGTCCCTTTCCGGTCTCAGTGACGTGTTGATGAAGGCTGGTCGCCGACAGGAGTCCCTCGAGCTTGCCGAGCGAAGCGTGCAAATCAACCGCGAGGTCTACGGCCCTGATCACGCCGATCTGGCTGTTCAGCTCAACAATCTAGGGAAACGGTTTTATCAATTGGGCGACTATGAGAAGGCGGCGGATTCCCTTCGGGAGGCTCTCGCCATCTGGAAACGCACACTCCCTCCTGAGCACTCGAACATCACAACGGCACTCTCGAATATCGGAATGATCCTGATGGCCGAAGGAAAATTGACGGAGGCCGAAAGTTTGATGAGGAAGAGTATCGACCACGAGCAACAGAAGGATCAGCCCCTTTACGGACGGCTCTGCCTCGCTCTCTGTAATCTCGGTCGAATCCTCGATGCCCAAGGAAGAAAGGCCGAGGCCATCGCTTCACTCGAAGACTCCCAGCGCCTCGCCCAGGAGAATCTTGATCCGCAGGATTCGTTGTTGGAGACGATCGAAAGACATCTCTCGACGATCCGAGGAGACTCTGAGTAGACCGAATTATCCAATGGCGCCAGAGGGAATCCTCTCCCCCTGAACGGAACGCTCAGTCGAATACAGACCCTTTCAAAATAAAAATTCCAGCCGAATGGCCCCTCGCCCTGCAGAAATGCGTGATACAGGGTGAATGGAGAAATCATCATGATCAGGAAACTCGTCATCAACTATCCCTAGACCAACCACCCATGATGATGGAAGAACGCAGTCATCTACTCAGAATCGAACACCGAGACACTGGATCGCAAACAAACCAACCTGTCAGGAGGATCAACATGATCAGAAGAACGACGCGGGGCCGAACGACACTGGTGTGGGCAGCTACGCTGGCCGTTCTGGTGATTGGAACCGGCAATTTCGTTTCCGGCGGAGAAGCTCCAATCCCGAAATTCACACCTTCCCCGACCGCCGGAACCTCGGCCTCGGCGGCGGGATCACCATCGGTCGACCAGGACCAACGACCGGAAGGCGGACCGGATTACGAGCGTTGGTTCTTCGACAACTGGTACGCACCTTTCGGCGCCGAGTTGCCGAGGACCAAGCTCGATGAGATTCACGGATCCCTCGAGGCGATGCTGAAGAAGACCGACAGTGGGGTTAGCACCTGGGAGTTTGTCGGTCCCTCGGGCATGGCCGACAGCGGCGGCGGCAAGTACAGCGGCCGAGTGTTGGATCTCGACATCACGAATTCAACGGGTCTGCGGGTGGCGGCTGCATCCGGCGGATTCTTTAACTACATCAACATCATCGGGGGGGTCCATTTTCCGTTTCGTCTGACCAATGATCTGCCCAGCCAGGTGATCGGCACCTTCTCCACCGATCCTTCTGATGAAGATGCGATCCTGGTCGGCACCGGCGAACCCGGGGTCCGCAGTGGAACCGGTCTTTATCTCACCGACGACGGCGGCGACACCTGGTTTTCCATTGCCATGTCCCCCGAACCCTCAGCCTTCTATAGGATTCGCCACGATCCCGACGACGAGCACCTCGTCTACGCGGCGACCACCGCCGGCTTCTATCGTTCGGCGGATCGGGGTGTGACGTGGCACCACACTCTCACGGGCTCGGTGAGCGATTTCGTCATCAACCCTTGGTCTTCAAACAAGATCCACGCGGTCGTCAGCGGCGACGGCTACTACAGATCCCTGGACTACGGCTCCACCTGGACCAAGTTCACCAGCGGATTACCAAACACCGATCTCGGTCGCGGCTCCATCGCGCTCGCTCCCAGCCTGCCCTCTCGTCTCTACATCGCCTTCGCCAGAGGAAGCACCGACGAGCTGCTCGGAGTCTACTCATCCACCCTCGAGGGCTCCGACTGGAGCGCCATCACCCCGAGCGTCAACTACATGGGCCGCCAGGGTTGGTATAACAATGTCTTGACCGTCGATCCTGCAAATCCGAACATCGTCTTTGCCGGCGGCGTGGATCTCCTCAAGACCACCGACGCCGGTGCGAATTGGTCCTATGTTTCCGGCCCTGACCTCCACGCCGACTATCACGCCTTTGCCTGGAACGGCGACGGCAGCGAATTCTATGCGGGTCACGACGGGGGAGTCTCGCTTTCAACGAACCGGGGGACGACCTGGAGCTCAGGGAGGAACATCCTCCCCATCACGCAGTTCTACCACATCGACACCTTCCCCACCAGCACCTCCATCTACGGCGGCGGAACCCAGGACAACGGTGTGCCCCTCACCATCAACGGCGGGACGACCTGGAACACCGCCTCAGGCGACGGGGGCGGCTTTGCGGTCAACCCCAATAATGCCGCCGAAATGTGGAGCGCATACGGCGTCTGGTCGAGCGGGCCACTCACGTTCAGGCGCTACCGCACGATGAACTCCGGGACGACCTGGAGCGAGGCCAATACCGGGCTCCCCACATCGACAAACTGGTTCCCCCAACTCCGGCACGACCAGTCGAGTCCCGGCATGATTCTCACCAACGTGGGAGGGGCGGACCTGGGCGGACCGGGGGTGTACGAAGCTAGGGTCTACGCCTCCTCGGACGGTGGTGGCGTGTGGAACAACTACTGGGGGTCCCAGTTCACCGCCCCCATCGACGACGTCACGACCAGCAACTGGCATATTTCGGTTGGACGGGCCGTCTACGCCTGCCTCTCCTCCTCTACAACCGGCAACCGCCTGTGGGTCTCCAGCGGCTCCGGTGGCTGGATCGAACGATCCTCCGGTCTTCCCACCGGCCATCGGGTGCGCCGGGTGGTGCCACATCCGACCAACACCCACCGCGCCTATGCTCTGATGAACGGCCTCGGCAATCTCGGCAACAAGGTCTTCATGACCACCGATAGAGGCGGCACGTGGACCAACATCACCGGCAATCTTCCGGATGTCCCGGTCAGCGACATGGTTGTGAATCCCTACGACAACGACACCCTCATTCTGGGCTCCGCCTTCGGTTGCTTCCGAAGCGACAACGGGGGCACAACCTGGGAGACCTGGGGCAACGGCATGCCCAACGGCGCCATCATCCAGGACCTGGCCACCATCGATCTGACCGCAACCTTTGGAGGCTACTGGGTGGTCGCGGGCACCTATGGTCTCTCGATCTGGAAACGGGAGATCACGGATGTTGACGACGGGCTCTTCAACGACGACTTCGAAACCGGCGACACCTCGTACTGGACGGTGACGTCTCCATAGTCCCGAGCACGGCGGGCAGCACCGGCGGGGGCTTCGAGCCCCCGCCGTCTTTTTGTTGCCGGTACGGATACGAAATCGGTTATGGGTACGAATGCCAACGCCGATACCGATACGCGCATGAAAACGAATGCAAATACTGGCGCGGTCAAGGATCCCGGCAAGGGCGCGGCAAGCAGCGCCCCTACGTTGGGTGATGTCATGCGTGCATTCAAGTCGATATTGGCAATCGGCGTCAACCGCGCTTTGGGGCGGGCGGGGCGCTCTATGTGGCAAAGCAATTATTCCGAACATATCATTCGTGAGTAGGGGACGCTGTTCTGATTTCTGCCGAGTGCGGGCCATCATCCGTGATTCATTGGCGCTCTGCCAATCATTATCGCGACAGGCGCGTAGGGCGAGGCCTCACTCATTTCCGCCCGGCGACAACGAAGTATCGCCGCGACATCGCTGAATCCGGCGGATGAGTGGGGCCATTTCGGGTACCGCGTAGCCTTACAGAAGCGCTGTGCCGCAAATTCATGTTATGAGGCCCCTTCGATTCACCCGGGCTCGACTGGCGCCGTATTCACCCGCTAAAACAACCTCTCACCCGCTTAAACGACCATCCACCCTCCAAAACGACCTTTCATTCCGGGGATCAATTATTCTGGTTTCATGAAAACCACAATACAACGTATCTTGCTTCATATAGCGGACGGCACTCGCGTCCCCGTCAACCCAGCCGACGTATACCTGCTCGAGGCCGAAGGAAACGAAACGCGCATCCGCACCCGCGCAGCCGAAACGCGTCTCGACGTTCGGGAGCTGGGCGAACTTGAGGATTTCTTCGCAGCCCACGGATTCATCCGTATTCATCGCAGTTGTATCGTCAACCCGGAACGCATTCGCCTGATTCGCCCGCGCCAAAGCGACGGCTGGGAGGTCAAGCTTGATCCTCCCGTGAACCGCATTCTCCCCGTCAGCCGCGATCGCACAAAACAGCTGTGGGCCGCGTTTGGGGAATAGCAACTGATTGTTTTGTGCAGTGCTCAACTCGGTCTACTCCAGCGCAGAGCCCTAGGTGACTGGTGTGAAAGTCCATCTTGGTTGCAAATCGCGAATGAGATGCGATCTGCAATTTCGTAAGTCCTTGAAGTAGAGGAACTACGTCGGCGGCCTTTCGAAAGCACATCTCGCACCTCCTCACGATTTTCGCTAAAAGAGGACATTCACACCAGCCACCTAGAGGCGCGGGGCGCATTATTATGCTATTGCAGGAAAATCGAGAAATCAGCGAGAGAGCTGTCGTGGTTGGGCTTTGTTGTCGCCATATCGGCGCCAATCAATATGGCAACAGTGCAATAGCGGGCCCGGCACCATTTCCGTGGCGAAGCATGGTGCCGGTCGTCTACCGCGATCGCAGGTAATCCGCGGGCAACATGATCAATACCCGTTGAAGTCGTTCGCCGAAGAAGGGGCCGAAGTGGCTGATATCTCCGGCAATGAGATGGGTTGAACGAGCTTGCACCGCAGCATGAAGAATCGGCCGATCTTTCTCTGGAAGACGAACTTCAGGTTTGGTGATTCGAGGATTGGCCTCTGGAACCAATTCGGTTTGGTTGAGCAATTCCTCAAGGCGGGTTCGTTGCTCGCCGTCCGCGAGATTGCGTCTGGCCTCCTCGGCGGCGTAGGCTGAAGTGATCAACTGTACGTTTTCCAGGTCCCAGAGCCTTGCCAATCCGGCTTCCGGTCGATAGGCCGCTGAGAAAAGGACGTTGGCGTCGAGAAAGACCCGATCCACGTATCAGTCGCCCGGCGCGCGGTGAGGGATGTCGTCCGGGTCGAGCCCCATTTCCTTCACCTCGTTGACCGCCAGCCGGTAGTCCTCGTCATCGACAGCATTGGCCAGGAGAAACTCCGCACGCCGTTCAGGGGTATAGACCTCGACCGGGAACGCCACCGCTGGCCTCAGGAGAATGCCATCTTCTCGTTCTTCAGCGATGACCAGTGCACCTTCCTCAAGCCCAAACCGGTTTCGTAGGGCTGCAGGAACCACAATGGTGCCTCGTTTCCCGATTCGACTTGTTATTGACGCCATATCAGAAGCTCCGAATTTCAGTATATCAGATTTTCTTTAACGCAACAAACCAAAGCGGCTTCTGACAGCACCCTCAAAAGGTGCCTGGCACCTATTTTTTTACTGAGTGAAGTCGGTCCTATGCACGAAAAGAACCGCAGCGAAAACCATGGCTGTGACGGCGCTCATTGTGATTCCCAAATATCCATAGATCGATCGCGTGAAGAACTGGGATGATGCCAGCACCAGAATTGCAGCGGTGAATACAAACCATCCGGAGAGACCCGACTTGGACCGTTGTTGACGACGGGCCGCGCTCGACTCTTGGGCCAGCGGTCCCAACTGCGCATACGCCCAGAACTGGCCTGCAAAACCAGCGATTTGGGGAAGGGCGGAGGGCTCGAATTTTCCCGTGATCAACGCCGCCAACCCGAGTATTGGAACGGCTGCGAATACCCCCAGACCGGTAAAACATACCGGCAGGAGCACCATCACACCTGCGAGTTGCCGGGGGGAGAGGGGCCCTGCCATCAGCAATCGTGCCCGGCGCTCTTCAATCCGGATACCCTGGGCAATAAAGGCCACGACCATTCCTGCAATGATCGGAAACAACACGATAACGAAACTCGGTGGGCCATCTCCGTCGATGACAAACCGCACCAGCACACTGAGGAAAAGAGAGACAAGAGTGGCAATGCCCAGACCGCCGAACAGCCACGGTAAGAAATAAATGAGTTCAGCTTTCAGTACGCGCCACATGGTGCCCCTCCTTGAGAATTTGTACCGCAATCTCATCGACGCTCATACGTGAAACTTCGACTGCTTCGGCGCCCATCTCGTTGAGTTGGCGCAGTGTTTTTTCAGCATCTCTGGTGATGACCTGGTGCTCGGCCCGCACGTGCCGGTGTTCGACAACGCCGTCCAGTTTGACTTCATCGCCTGAGAGCCGGAACGAGATCTGCCGCCACAGGTCGCTCAACTCATCTCGCCCGGTACGCAGGACAATTTTACCGTCTCGCAGAAAGAGAAGCTCGTCAGCGAGACGATTGATATCTGACAGGACATGGGTGGAATAGATGACGGCGTGTTTTCCGTCTTCGATGATTTCCCACAAAACGTCCAGGACCTCTGCTCGTACAACCGGGTCCAGGCCGGAGGTTGGTTCGTCGAGCAGAAGCAGCCGGGGCCGGTGTGCCATTGCCGCTACCAGGGCGAGTTTGGTCTTGTTGCCCCGCGATAGTTTACCGACGGGCTTTTCGAGGGGAAGCGCGATGCGCTCGGAGAGTTGCCGTGCGTGGTCGTGGGACCATCCGGGCAACAACTCGGCCAAAAAGGCCAGGTTGCGCCGGACAGTCCAGCGTTGAAAAAAGCCGTTTTCTTCCCCGACATAACCGACGTCGCGCCGGTACTCGGTTTGGGACGGTTGCACTGGGTTGCCATACACTTCGGCGCTGCCCTCGTCGGGAACAATCAGTCCTGCCATGCAGTTTAACGTCGTTGTCTTGCCAGCGCCGTTGGGTCCCACAAGAGCGAGAACGGTGCCGGGTTCGAGCGCCAGATCCAGCGGCCCCAGTTTGAATCCGGGGAATCGCTTGGTGAGCCCGTTCAGGTGCACGGCGTGACAGGTTTCTTGCTTTTGATCATGCATCAGCGCGCCCCTTTCTCCAGGAGCTCTTCGAGGATACGCCGCATATCGGCATTGCTCAGTCCTTCTGCTGCGGCGTGTACGAGCAGTCTCTCCAGTGCATCACCAAAGCGTTCTTGTGCCATTTCCTTTTTCCTCTCATCTGGGATCGATGCCACCCAGAAACCCTTGCCGCGTCTGGACCCAATCAGGCCCTCGTGCTCGAGGTCATCGTAAGCGCGCTGCACCGTGATAACACTCACTCGTTGTTCTCGTCCGAGGCCGCGGATCGAAGGCAATCGTTCGCCGCAGTCCAGGTCTTTAGATAAAATCTTCGCCCGGATCTGGCGTGAAACCTGCGCGTGCAACGGTTCGTCAGAAAGCTCTGACAGATTGAGGATCATGGCGCCAGCCCCCACTTCTTACCAGGTCACTGTGTATTTCGCTTCTCAGTAGAAAGCTGCTGAGAAGTGCGGGCTAGCAAAGTCGCAGTCCAGTCGTCTTCCGGTACGCACCCGGTTTTTTGCTGGACTCTGTCAAAAATGCTTGTCAGCCAAGAAAAAGGTGAACCGGTTGAGGTCTCCCTGCCGAGCATCAACTCGAGCGCTTCGTATCCTAATGGTTCCCCCAAGGCATCCCGGGCCTCGGGCAGCCCATCCGTCAACATGAGCAGGCGTTCATCGTCGCCCAACTTAGCCGTCAACGAGCAGTAGACCACGTCCTTTCGAATACCGAGTGGCAGGCGTGGTCCGGGTACGGATAGGGGCTGCGGAGCTCTGCCATGCCGTACGATGTAAGGATCGGGTATTCCGGCGTTGGCGAGTTCTAATCGCCGTTCGGACGGATGGTACCTTGCCAGAGCCAAGGCGACGAATTCGCCGCGGCCCAACTCAAACGCGAGCCGTTGATTGAGCTTGGTCAACGACTCGGCAACCCCGGCCTCAGCCGTGACGAACGGCAGCATCGCTTTGACCGACGCCATAATTAGGCTGGCACCAAAACCCTTACCGGCGACATCGGCCACGACAATGTCGACGCAGCCATCGGCGCGCCGAAGCACATCGTAAAAGTCTCCTGCCACGACCCTTGCTGGCAAGCAGCGGGAAGCGACTTGCCAACCAGGACCGGCCAATTCGGCCGGGGGCAGCAGCCGCCGTTGCACGTCGCGCGCCATCTCCAGTTCGCGCCGTCCGAGTTCCTGCGCAACCAGTTTTTCGAGCTGCAGGTTCTCCATGAATTTGCGCCGTTGCTCTGGATCGAGCTTCGCGACCTTGACTTCGTCTCCGTCCACGCCCGTGAGAAAACCATTCGTGGCCAAAAGGCCGTAGGCAGCTTCGACTGTTGATGGCGCCACTCGATGTTGACGTGCCAGTCTGCGATGGCCTGGAAGAGTGGCACCCGCCGGGAGATCGCCGCGAATGATGCGGTCGCGGAGCTGGCGCGTTATCTGGTCGCGCACCGGTTCAGAGTCATTTGGGATGAGGTGAAGAAGCAACGGAAATGCATTACTGTTCATATACGGTATATACAGTATGTCTCGAAGCGTCTGGTGTCAAGGGGAAAACATTCTACGGCTCAAGAATCCGGATAAAGGTGCCGGGCACCGATGCTGGCGTCCTATCGATACTTGATGCGGTGATCGAAGCTGGAGATTCGCTAGCTTTTACCGCGTTGATGCTCGCTGCTTTGGCGACGGGGCGGAATATTGTTGCCGACGGTATGAAAGCGCCGCGATCTGATGCTTGGAGGCGGTTCTACGCCCCTGAAAAGGGTGTTTGCAGGCGGGAACCCCTCTTCAGCCTGTGATTGACGAGGCGAGAGGTAGACACTGATGCGTCACACTGATTTGGGAAGACCCTTCTCCAGAAGGATGATTGATGACGACGCCGCTCCGGAAGCGCCGTCAACCAGCGAAGATCGGCGCGTTTCGGTCGCCGGCGACAAAACGTGGTGAGATTTGCGGGTTAAAATCGCTCACGGAGGAATTCACGATGAAAGTCAGCTTTCCCAGCGCTCGTGGCGAACGACTTGTCGGCAGGCTTGAGCTTCCGGCATTCTCTGTGCGGGCGTGCGCTTTGTTTGCTCATTGTTTTACCTGTACCAAGGATCTCAAAGCCGTTGGTCAGATCAGCCGTTCCCTCGCCGAACGGGGAATCGCGGTTTTGCGCTTCGATTTCACTGGTTTGGGTGAAAGTGGAGGTGATTTCGCCGATACTGACTTCAGTTCGAATATGCAGGATCTGGTAGCTGCAGCCGACTACATGAGGGCCGAATTTGAGGCGCCTCGAATCCTGATTGGACACAGTCTGGGTGGTGCAGCGGTGCTCGCTATGGCTGATCAAGTGCCGGAGTGCGTTGCCGTTGCGACTATCGGCGCGCCATCCGATACCGAGCATCTGAGTCGAGCCCTCCGCCGCCAAGCGCCAGGGCTCGCAGTTGAGGACGAGGTTGAAGTCAATCTTGCCGGCCGGCCCTTTCGAATCCGGCGCCGATTGTTGGAAGATCTTGACGCGCACAATCTGATGCCCGCGATTACTTCCCTCGATCGGGCGCTGCTCGTCTTTCACTCGCCGGTTGATGAGACGGTTAGCATTGAGCATGCACGAAGGATCTACCAAACTGCGAAACATCCCAAGAGCTTCGTTTCCCTCGATACAGCTGATCATCTCCTGCTTTCAGATGCCAGGGACGCACGATACGTTGGGAGCGTGCTTGCTGCTTGGGCTGAGCGTTATCTCGACCCAATGGACGACTCTTCGAGTGATAGCGTGGTTGTTCAGGGCGGCTCACGGGGTTATACGACTCGGGTTCAGGCCGGCCATCATCATTTGCTTGCGGACGAGCCGAAGCAGATTGGCGGACAGGATCTCGGTCCTCGTCCGTACGAGTATCTTGTCGCCAGCCTTGGTGCCTGCACGTCTATTACACTGCGCATGTATGCGGATCGCAAAAAATGGCCGCTAGAGGCGATTCGCATAGAACTCACTCACAAAAAAGTGCGAGCCAAGGATTGTGAGATCTGCGAAGCGAGTTCGGGAAAGGTTGACATCATCGAACGCCGCGTGTTTCTCGAGGGTCCACTCGACGACGATCAACGTCAACAGTTGCTCGCGATCGCTGATCGATGTCCAGTCCATCTCACGCTGGCTTCTGAGACGCTCATCCAAACCGTGCTGGTGGATCCCCGCGCCTGATCGTGCCGTAGCCGGCATTCCTGACCTGAACATGCTACGGAGGAAGAATCGCAACCATCTGACAAGGTGGTATTCTCAACTCGTCGAATCGGGAGTAGAGCTGATGAGAAATTGCGTCGCGAGCGTGGTGATGATGCTTTCTGTGGTTTTGCCATCGACTTCCGCTGTCGCCAGCAGCATCGCGCCTGAGGTGCTGCAAAGCGCGATCAGGGCGACGGTATACGTCAAAGTCGACTACGACTTCGGTCTTGAATTGGGAACACTTACGGGTGTCGGCAGTGGTTTCTTTATTGATTCTGGGGGTTATCTACTCACGAACCACCACGTGGTTCATGATGAAGTCGAGATACCTCTCAAAGACGGTGAAACCCTGACCCTGAAGGCCGAATCGAGGAAACTTACGATTGTTGTTGAGAGTGGTACTGAACAAGAAAGGGAGATTCCTGCGAGTCTTGTTGCATCGAATGAAGAACGTGATTTGGCGCTGTTGAAAGTCGACTTTCTTGCCAAAGATTTCCTTCGCTTCGACAAAGTTGCCCCACTCAACCTCGGTGCTCCGGTGTGGGCAATCGGCTTCCCATTCGGTGGCCTGTTGTCGGCAGACAAACTCGAATATGCCGATGCCCAGAGTAATCCCGAAATTTCCTTGAGTTCCGGAATGGTGGCTTCACTCAGACGTGATAACGACCGCAAACTCAAACTCGTGCAGACCGATGCTGCGCTCAATCCGGGCAACTCCGGTGGCCCCCTGATCGACAAGAACGGACTGCTAGCCGGTATCGTCTCGTTCGGCATTGGTGGTGGTGAAGGATTAGGTTTTGCGATTGCTCCAAATCGGATTCAGGAGTTCGTATTTAGGTACGCTGCAAAAATAACGCTGCGACCCGCCATGATCACCGATCCACCGGAGGATATTTCGGTCACCGCTGAGCCACGATTCAGAGGCATAGATGTTGTGATAGGAACAGTTCGTATAACGGGACCGGATATCTCTTTCGCCGAAGCCGAAATGAATCCGGCACACGGCGGACTCGAAGGCTTGCTGCATATTGGGAGCCGGCTTCCAGGTGAAGAAATGCCGAAGTATTACAAGGCCGAGATTGAATTGGAAAACAGCGAAGGCCTAGTTGTGGCGAAACGCACGATGCGTATTGCTTCGACTGCGCAGGTTGCGAAACGGAGGCCTTTGGTAGCGACCCCGTCGAAACCGGCTGCGGCCCCTGTGAAGCCGAAATTGGTTGAAAAGAAACCGGCAGGAGGCCTGGCTGCCTTTGCCAGCTCGGCCAAGCTCAAGAACTCGGTCATCGACAATAACCAAGTCAAGGTTGATGCCGGGCGGGCGATCGACTACACCCTTTATGAGAACCTTGACGATCCTGAGTTACGCAAGATGGCGGCTGACTTCGACTACTTCACCGAGAGGATACCGAACAAGGAGAAAGAGCTCCGCCAACTCAAGATGGATCCGGTGGCCTTCGAAGAGGCTGCGATGTGTGAGAAGGAGCTGAATCGATTCAATGATCGCTTCTACGCCGCAACCACTGCTCTGAAAAAGGCGTACGCCTGCCGCTGCCATGACGGTTCGTGGCACTACAAAACCAAAGCCCAATGTTCGACCTGCGAAATACCGAAGTAGTTGGGCTGGACGATTGCCGCCACAGCGAACCGCTGGCTTCAGCAATGGGGTGACCTTAGCGTTGCAATCGGCGATAATTGGGTGTGACTCTGTTTTTTCCAGATCCGTCGAGTGCAGATGATTCCGGCCTGGTGACTACCAGTGACAGGCTTTCGGTCGAACTCCTGTGCGAGGCTTATCAGCGGGGTATCTTTCCATGGTCTGAAGACCCCGTGCGTTGGTATTCCCCCGAGCACAGAGCTATTTTCCTTTTCGATTGCATCAGGCTTCCTAAGAAGATCGCTAAGACCATGCGACGTCAAGGATTTCGTGTGACTTTCGATACCGCATTTCGTGATGTTGTCGAGATGTGCTCGGATACGCACCGGCATGAAGGTGAATGGATCTCTGAGGGATTTGTTATCGCGTACTCGCGCTTGCATGAAATGGGTTTGGCCCACAGTGTTGAGGTCTGGCAAGACGGGGTTCTGGTGGGTGGTCTTTATGGCGTGCAGATAGGCGCTATGTTTGCCGGTGAGTCGATGTTTTACAAAGTCAGCAACGCCTCGAAGGTGGCTTTCGTTTACCTTGTTGCCCACCTGCAAGATATTGGCGTGCTCTTCATCGACGCCCAAGTACTCAACGAGACTACGGCTGACCTGGGCGCGGTGGTCGTGCACCGTCGAGATTTTCTCCGCATCCTCGATTATGCCCTCGGCGTACCGGCAGAGTATGGTGATCGCAAATGGCCCTCAGTACCCTTGGCCGAGGTCAAAGGTATTTGCGCGGTAAAGTCCTAATCAGGGGCTAGATTGCCAAGAATGGGACGAGTGGTTTTGAAATGCTAAACTGCACTCTGCCCGAATACTTGAGTAACGTTGTGAGAGAGGTCGGCTCAGCTGGTGAGTAGTGATGTGATCTTTGGCGGTGAACGACGGTGGCGGTGGGCGAGTTGGCTTCCACTGGGTTTTTTTGTCTTTTCAGCTGTGATGCTGTGTGGCCTGTGGTGGTATTTTTCGCAGACGGCGGAGAAGGCTCGAAACCTCGAGTTGGAGATCACCACCCAGCAGGTTCGGCTTCGGCTCGAATCGTGGATCGCGGCTCGGACTTCTGTCGTCGAGTATGTCGCTTCGCGGTGGCAAGAGAAGGGTTTTGAGCAACCTGGAGAATATCGCAAGACCGCCTCGATACTCGTTGGCCTCTATCCTGGTTTTCAGGCACTGAATTGGATCGACGCTGATTGGCGGATTGTGATTATAGTTCCCGCTGCAACGAACGAACCAGCTCTCGGCAAGGATCTCCATCTCCATCCCGCTCCTGGTGTTGTCGATGCCCTGGCCCTGGCGGAGATTCGATCCGAAGTTATTTGTTCATCAGTCGTTACTCTGCTGCAGGGCGGTCAGGGATTCGCGACGTATATGAAGGTAGTTGACGAATCGGGAGAGGGCCTCGGCTTCGTCAACGGCGTATTTCGTATCGATACGATGGTTGATGCTTGTCTCGCTGAAGACAATTTACGAAACCGGTTCTGGTTTCGTTTCTTCGACGAGACCGGCCGGCTTGCATATTCCCATGATGGGGACAATGGTTCAGAGGCTTTCGAAACGGCGGTTGAGATTCCCGTTCGTGTTGCAAATCAGAGTTGGCGCCTGGTGATGACTCGCGCGCCTCATGCTGAAGGTGGCGCTTACATTGGGGTGGTCAAACTGCTGGTTGGAATTGGATTGATATTGGCCGGTCTCTTGTCGCTGCTCTTGCACGCCCTCATCCTGCGTCAGCGCGCCCTCAGGGCGAGTGAAGCAAAGTATCGTCTGCTTGTTGATAATCAGGTCGACCTCGTGGTCAAGATCGACAATCAGGGTCGTTTTCAGTTCGTCAGTCCGTCGTATTGTGAGACCTTCGGCATGACCGAAGAAAGGCTGCTCGGTCGAGAATTCTTGCCCTTAGTGCATGAAGATGACCGGGCAACAACATCCGAAGCGATGAAAGAACTGTACCGTCCACCGCACACGGCGTACATGGAACAGCGGGCGATGACGAAGCAGGGCTGGCGGTGGTTAGCGTGGCTCGATACGGCGGTGCTCGACGACGGCGGAAATGTGAGCAGCATCATCGGGGTTGGTCGCGACATCACGGCCCGCAAACACCTTGAGGAACAATTGCAGCGATCGCAGAAGATGCAGGCGGTTGGCCAACTCGCCGGGGGTATCGCTCACGATTTCAACAATCTTCTGCAGAGCATTTTTGGCAATCTCGATTTCGCGCTCGACGCGGTTCCTGATCCGAGCCCGTTGCGAGACGATCTTCTTGCAGTGCAAAAGAGTGCCGGCAGCGCCGCCGATCTCATTCGACAACTGCTGACCTTCTCACGGCAGCAGCGTTTAGAAGCGATTCCAATCGATCTCAATTCGGTGATTGCTGAGATGACAACGATGCTGCGTCGGGTGATTACCGAAAACATCAGCCTCGAATTCTGGCCGGATGGAAAACATGGAGTGATTGCGGCGGATCCGCAACAGATAGAACAACTTTTGCTAAATCTTTGTGTCAATTCACGTGATGCTATGCCAGATGGTGGAGCGTTGATCATATCGACTGAAGCGGTCAACGATCGTGATGAAATCCAAAGACTTTTTCCTGGTAAACCTCATGAGCGTGGTCTTGTTCTGCTGCGTGTGCAGGACAATGGTTGTGGCATGGACGAGGACGTGCTCGCGCAGGCGTTTGAGCCATTTTTTACAACCAAGAGTGTTGATGAAGGAACCGGGTTGGGACTCTCATCGGTTTACGGGATTGTTCAGCAACATGGCGGGGTGGTCGAAATCGAGAGCGAACCCGATAGTGGGACGGTGGTCAGAGTGTACTTGCCGGTCATCGATGAAACGGCGCCGGAGGTTGCGTACCCAAAAAAAGAGACCCCAGCCCGCGGTGATGGTGAACTCATCCTGGTGGTCGAGGACGATCCCCAGATTCTTGCACTCGCTTGCCGAACACTCAGTCATGCCGGTTATAAGGTTTTGGACGCACAAAATGGCGAACGTGCATTTTCAATTTTCGAAGAAAAGATCGACGATATCGATCTTGTGCTCACGGATATCATCATGCCTGGAATGAGCGGAAAAGAACTTCGCGATAAGATATTGACGCACAAGCCCGGGCTTCCGATTCCCGAGACTCCAAGCCCGCATATCTCACCAGGTTTCGTTCGCTTGCACCGCTTCGCGACTTGCGTCTCTCCGCCTGCGGCTCCGAGGTTCGGGGCGGGGAGGTGCCTTGTCCAGTGGGGTTTTCGACCTGAGGGACGCGGAGTCGTACTTCACGGTCCGTCGAGCATCCCGAAGCGAGAAAATGCCGCTGGACATGGTGCATCGCCGGCCGCAGCAGAAAGCTGGTGAGATATGCGGGCTAAAACCTCGTAGGACCGGGTTCGGGCCGTCCGCTGGCGATGGCAAGCCAGACGAAGCTCGTACGGCCCAGAGTTACGGTACAACGATCGCTAAGGGGTGCGGCATTCTCGTGTTGTCCATTGACGAAGAGGGGCGCGTGGTCGCCTTCGCTGCGGATTGACGGAGTTCCAAAACCGGGCACGATTCGCGCGTGCAGTGCGTGCACGCTGCGATCTGGAATCCTGATGTCGGCGCGCACTGGATCGCTGCGACGTCTGCCATCTGAGCCGGCTCCAGGTGACCGCCGGCGTAGAGGGGGATCTGGTTCTCGATCTCGTGGATGCGCGCCTCCGCTGCATCTTCCCTCCGAGCCAGAATCGAAACGATTTCTCTAAAAGAAAACAAACCGCTGGCCGATATCGGTGTGTCCCTCCTGGCCGCTGCCGGC
>PJEL010002143.1_pt1 | contig 18577 bp, 7 predicted proteins | sample 1853271 | NCBI WGS metagenome assembly PJEL01 (sample SAMN08108733, study PRJNA415343) | Invertebrate metagenome, whole genome shotgun sequencing project. | host: Globobulimina | place: Sweden: Gullmar Fjord | collected 2015-08
CAGACCTTACCGCCTAGATGCATGCTGGATGGTCTTCCCTACCATCTCCAACATGACATTGAACTAGCCACCTACAACTGGCAGCCACGATCAACGTGGCATTTATTCAGTGCGGATGATATTGACATTCAGCGACTATATAACACCGGGGTCATAAAGGGGGCCTTCGATTACTTCCAGCAACACAGGCATTTGCGGGATGCCAACTTCGAAAGGCAGAACCTCGGCTGTGAACAGTTGGTTGCTTTCCTGCATTTGTTACAGGATGAAACCATACTGGCGAAACAACTCGCTGATTTCATAGGTACCCCGGGCCATCAATGCCTCAGGTGTATCAACGCTTTCGCACTCACTTCAAGGAATGCCTTTCTATGCTACTTCTGCAAGATTGACTCGGCACGCAATACCTGGTGACCTTTCTTTTCCCTTTCTGTACTTTCTGGACTTCGAGTCCCAGTTAGGTGCCCTTGTGACCTGTCCTTATGAATGTTCAATGGCAGACTGAGGTACATGCACATTGCTCGGGGGTTTTTTGGCATGATTGGACGGAACTCTCTCTCCGAGTCTTGGACTTTGATCGTGTACAACCTACAATTCACATACAGTACATGTTCAAAGGGGATGCCATTGCACTTGAGCTACATACTATCTGTGGCAAGTGCGGACTTTGGCATTCTCACAAACTATCTAGGGCTGACACCTACCATCATTCACAACTCGGGAGGTTAGAACGTAACCTTTGTGAAAAATGTTTTGCACATTTCTCTTGCTCGAGCAGAAAAGGCCTGATACCTGCCCCGCTTAGCCTAAGCATCAACCTGCAAATCCATGAAACTGAGGGCTGGGGTCGTATTGACATTCGTGGTGAAAAGGGAGCTCCTCCCCTCTGTCCTCTCACAACTCCTGCCCGATTTCATAGATCGTTCAACTGGCCTAGCTCGGTCTCGACTCCAATACTTGAGCTGCTCTTCACCTGCCCTGTTTGCCACTGTGAACAGGTTGCTGCCTCCACAGAGAAATTGGGTCCATTTCCACGGAACTGGCTCTGCTCTCAATGTGGCTGGGAACACAGAGCGAATTGGGCCTTTCAGAGGTCTGCAGTGGCCAAAGACCGCATCTGCTTCTTTTGTGATCGACCTGTTTTGGATATTGAGACTGTCCGTGCAGAAGATCCTCGGTTCAACAGAAAAGGCTTTGTGCACTGTCTTATGTGTCAACGTATAAAGAAATGGACCCAAACTTGGTGCATTTACAGAACCATTTCTAGAACTGCTGACTTGCCCTTGCCCCCAGTCATTCTTTTGGAAATTCTGGGTTTTCTAGCAGGTCAATGCAGAGAAGGTACTTACAAACCCAGTGCTACGAGACTTCTCCTGTGGAAGAGGATCCCGCTCTGTCGCACCCCTTTGGATCTGGATTATCGCTTTGACTCCATCGCTTTTGAAGCTGAACCGTGCCTCATTTAGTTTGTGCGTCTCGTTGTCGTTGTCTTTTTCTTCTCCTGTTGGGGTCTACTCGTCGCTATGGACATGACTGAGGTGGTGCTGCTCGCGTTTGGTACTGGCTTTTTGGATGATTTGCACGCTGCTGCGGCTTCGGGTGCCTGTACATTCCTTGGACAACACATCTACAATACTACGCTACTTGGATTAACACGTAGTACCTCTAGCCATGTGGTTGCCAGGTTTCTTATTTATCTTCTTCTTCGGTGGAAAGCACGGACACTTGTATATGGTCACACTTTACACCCTGTCGGACCCAGACTAGCAGAATTTGTGCTTCTCCCTCCCTATGCGTGGACTCTAGTGCAACTCCCCGTGCAGGATGTTGATATTGTCCTTAGACACCGCCCGGAAATCAGGGAGGCCCTGATACAGGGGATACGAGAAATGGGCAACATCAGACGAAAGATTCTCGGCTCTTCTTTTGGAAATCACTTTGCCTTGCGTGCTGACATCCTACGTAAAACCTGGAAGAGACCAACTTGTAGAGTTCGACAAAGGGTGGCCTTGCTACATTTCATCCTTATTAAAGAAGCTCATTGGAAGTTGCCCAGGTTAAGACAGCTATTCTGTGAGAGAGTCCCTTACGTCCGTCAAGCGGTGTTTGCTATCATCGATGCAGCTGCCTGTGATCATAGGGTCCTGACGTACGGGGCCGTCAATGTCGTTGCTACCTATCTCGGCGTTGATCTCTCCACTGAGTATTACGGTCTAATGCCTTTGCTACCGTTGGACCCGTTCCTCATTTGGCTAACCAATGGTTATTCCACCTGCTATCGGACCTTGGAAGACGCCTGTGAAGAATACTGGCAGCTAATTGAATCGGCTACTTTGCTCTGTTAAGTCCGTTGGCAACATGCCCCGCCCCAGAGCGATTGTTGCCTTTCGCAGGCTGGACAATATTCATGGTGAAACTTTAATCTTTCAGCCCATCATGTGTACCCGCCAGACCAGGCGTAAGCTGGTCAAGGAGATGCGAGATATGCTTTATGCAGTCGGCCTTACGAGAAGAGCCGTGTCCTTCGATGACGAACCAGTCTCCATGAATGATCCTGACCCAGTACCGTTCGCTGATGCCATCAATGGGCAGGCTCCCGCCTACAGACATATCAAAGTTCAGGCTGGACATCCTACTATGGTTCATACCACCTCCAATCGATATGACCGACGCCAAGCCCGCCTCCTTAAGAGGATGTTTTTCGATGTCCTCAACAGACTCAACATAAGGGTTCACAGGGTCAGTTGGACTTGAAACCTGGGTGGTCTGCCCTGCGACTCGTTGTCTGGTTTGCTCGTCGCTCCACCTTAATTTAAATGGCGGCCCTTCCTGAAGACATCCTGCACGAAGTGCAATTGTATGCTCCCTCGGGTAATGAGCTGGGCTCTTTTACTGTCCCTCTTTCGTGTTTTGGTAGGTTTGCCAGGGCTGCAATCGCTGAGCTCCTGAAGAAAGATTTAAGAAACATTAAGTTGCTAGGCACTACAGAGGAACTGATGGACGACGACATGCTGTGTGAAAGGGTAGCCGCAGACGCTCCATCACTCACGGTCTTATTTCTTGCAGACACGGACGTTTGACGTTTCCTGATACAGCATTCTTCGTTTCATGGACCTCGTTCTCTCCGCTGTCCTTTTCAGAATTACTCCCTTTTTAGGACGAAAATGTCATCAGTGCTGTGCATGTGCCAATGCACTTAGGAGATCCTCGAGGCTGATTCTCGAATGTGACGCGAATGTGCAGTTTCGCCCGTGGCCTCCTTGCTGCCCTTGGGAATACGTGTTTGCACATTCGTCTCTCTCTAGATCTGACGCAATTCCCATCATGATTTTTTGGCAGTGGGAAGGAGTACCTTTTATGATGGCTCCAATTGCGATCACCCAACATACGCTCGGCATTAATTGGGAACGCAGAGTCTTGGAAGATGCTCAAGATCGGGTGCGCACAGCCTTAGGTCTCAGCTTGGAGCCTGCCATGCTGGCGCTCCTTCGGTTGCCGTCAGTGGCGAGAGCCGCAGCTAGAGCCCTGGAAGGCGACGTTAAGATTTCGCTTCACTTTGCTGGGGAACTCTTTGCACTCGCTCACTTCCGTCCCTCTTCGATTTGGCCCTCTTTGCGCACTGCAATCATGCAAGAAACCCTTAGGCCTCACCAGTCGGTATGTCGGATCTGCCTTACCTCAAGGGGAGACCTATCAGAATGTCGTCAATGTGGATTGAATGCCCTATGCGCAGCCTGCAGAATGCCTCGCGACTCTAGTTGTGTTTCCTGCGTTGACAATTTTGCACCTGGAGCATATGCTTGTCGCTTACGCATCCGCAAATACTGGTTCCATGTCTGACCGAAGGCTTCTTCTTTGAGGGCCCCCTGCCTACGTAGTACTCGCGTGGTACCTTCGTCTCGGGCCCCCCGACATGGCCACTCCACCCGCGAAATGGACACAGGTTCCCGCATGTGTACGACCGGACTGTGGGGGGGCACTTGACGCTTTCGTCCGCACGAACGCCGCCACGCTCACGGGTCTCCTTGTGACCCATGGGGTCGGCCTTGAAAGAAGTCTGGGACTCTCTTCCAAAGACGAACAGGCAGACATGTTTACTAACGACCCTCTCGTTCCTTCTACTGCCTTCGCCGCTGCCTGCCTTGCACTTGCTTCCTTTCGTCTGGCTGCTGCAGGATCTGTTGGTCTCGTTCATCCCTCCGATGTTTTTGCCGTAGCCAATGATGGCAGCGAAGCAGTGCTTTCGTCCGGTCTCTCGACGGTGATGAGAACCAATCACACTAAATGGACCATTCTTCCTTTTATTCACACCGAAGCTAAGCACTACTGCGCTTTGGTCCTGCACAAGGATGGGATGGAAGCCAGATCACGTGCGTGGCAGATTGACAGTATCAGGGGGGCCAGTTCCATAGACAGAGCTGTTTGCAGATTGGTTGAATCTCTGGGGATTATTCATCTCGAAAGACTTACCCCTGCTGCGCAGGTGGACATGGAATGCGGAGTCATGGCAATTCTTAATGTCGTCTCTGCTATCTATGTTTGCACTTCTGGCTCAACCCCGGTTGATTTTGCCCATAAGCTGCAGGAGATGTGGCAATTTCACAGCCACTTGGATTTTATGGACAAAACTGCTTTCGCTCAAGAGTGGAGGATATGTCTGAACTCAATCGTTCCAACTCTTTTGTCCTCCCCTATTCAATTGGATCCTAATGGAGGAGGAAATCCTTTTGGCTTTGTGTTTAGAATTAAGAGCCCTCATGCTGCGTCTGGTCAGAATAAGCGAAGCCGTGCCTCCCTGCCTCAGAAAGAACAAAACGGCAAGTCTTCCATGGATGACACAGAACAGACTGAAACGGTCCCGCATGTCTCCAATCTGGACCTGGCCCTTGAAGCCTTGCATGAAGACAATGGAGACTCGGATCTCTCGGGGTTTGCTCAGGTGCTTGGGATCAATGCTGTCGAGCTCTTAGCCTCCTGCGAAGTGCAGCAATTTGAAGCCCAACATCCCAATCAGGTAGGCATCTCTAACGCTGCTGCGATTTTGCGCACCTGTGAAGCTTCCAAGGCGGCAATCGATCTCTTGACCGTCTCTAGTTTCAATGTTGACCATGATACTCGCAAGAGACACTCCACTGATATCAAGGATATTGCTATGAGGAAGGTCACCATGGTTGAATCGCATCGTAGCAAAGTTCATGACCTTGCCCTAGCGATCAGACAATTGGCCAACCCCACGCCTTTTGTGTTACTTGAGGCGCCTACTATGGATCTTCTGCAGAGCCTTCTTGATATACTTGCCAATGAGAAGTGGTTCAAGCTAGTGCATATTGTCTTCTTTGTGAGAGATTCAGCTCATCTTCTGTCCAGGTACACTGGAATCGCCGCCTTTGTTCACTTCTATGGAACGTACCTGGCAAATAGACTTCATGCACTCTATGTTTCTCCCTTTGAAACGACACAAACACTTCTCAGCAAGGGGGGGTCCTCCTGCACTGGCAGAATCGTCGCTTGCACGTTGAGACCTATTTCATCTAATCGCTTCAGGCAGCGGGCTGTGCTTATCGGAGGGTATCGAATCCCACCGATCACCTCCGGGTTTTATGTATTGGTGCCTAATGGAAAACAGTCCAAGTTTCTGGGCTTCATCAGGAACTCAGCCAAGACGTTCAAGAGCGGTATTACCTTTTCAACGTGGCTGACCGGTGTCTGTTTACCTGACACAAATGAACGCCTCCGCGTGTACTTTGTGCGGGTTGATGCGGGAGCCAAACGCTCCATCTGTGAAGATGTTGCAGGCAACTATAAAGGGGAAGCCTTGGTCGTTGATGCACAGATAAAATGGGACACTGCGGTCCTGTTAAAGACGACTAATGAGACTCAGACCAAACAGTGGCTCCAATCTCTTGGCATGCGGTCCTTCACTTCCAGTGACGAGCCTTTTGCACTCCCCATTCAGGCCTCTACCTGCCTATTTTTTAACACACTACCTGAGCACTGGACGAGAATTCACGACACGGCCACGGCCCTTGTGGACAGGTACAGCCATGTGCCTCTGCACCTGAATTACCGCAAAGGCGACGACGATGTTGATATAGTGGATATCTGCTCCCCTGAAGGGGCAATTACCGCACCTTGGCAGGGCACACTTCCAGAAGGTTTTCTGTTTGGTGGCAATCTCGATGCACTTAAAGCTGGGCTGGAGGGGGCCTTTCGTCCCTTTGGTATCCACTCTGTGTCACGCCTGAGTATTGAGACCTCGGACTTTGGACATAGCCAAACCATCTTTCACCTTCCTCTATCTCAATGTGCTCTCTTGGAGAGTGCCTTGAAGGAGAACGGAGGTCAGACTGTTAGACTCGATGTTCGCATTGAAGGACAAAAAATCGGGCTCCAAGTCAGCCCTCACTTCGATCTTACCAGGCCCAGAAACAGTAATCCTATTGGGGGTCCGCCCTCCGGAGGTCACATTGGCCTTGCGCTCGATGCGATTCGAGACAATAAAGAGGCCCAAGTTACTTTACGTGCGGCTGTTCCTGTACGTTTTATCATACGCTGTGACTCGTCTGCTTCCTCTGACCAAAGTGAAAGAACCCGTTTTTCTCAATCCTTACTACAAGTTGCTCCGTTCAGCTCCCATAGGGACCAGGCCAGCGGAGCAAGAGCCCAGCTCTCACATGGAGTTAGATATAGCCCTCAACCGGGGAAAATCGACTTCGTCACCTGGGCTTATCAGTCGTGTGGCCCAGCTCAGGAACCCCGAGTCCGCAGTTTGTGCCTTGCCGTTCATAAAGCCTTTGGCAGAGATGTTCAAGACATGGATGCTGCTGTTGTTTTGCAGTCTGACGGTCGTTCTTTTTCCCCCAAGGGTATCCCTGACTCTATCATTGTGATCTTCGGTCGTCCTCGTGCGGTGCGCACAGTCAGGGTTCACATAGGTGATGATGTTTTCTCCCTTTCGGTCGAAGCTGATTGCGCGTGGGTTCTTGCCTCAACCTATGAGTCCTGGGATCGAACCACAGCGCAGCTTTTGTGTGACGGCGGTCTGCGCGAATTGGTTGCAATACAATCCGTGCTTGACTCTTGTCAGGCTTCGATCACTACGAATGAGCCTCCACTTCATATAGCCAAGAGACACTCGCTTTTCCAGGTGTTGGAAGACTGGGTAGCTACTCTCTCCGCTGATGCCCCTTACGCAAAATGCAAAGGCCAAGACATTTCGGACGCGGTTGCGAAGCTCAGGGTCTCTGAGAAAATAGGACGCAACCTTGTCGCTGATTCACTGCTTGTCATCTTGAACGCTAGCGACTATGCCGTGGAGCGTCTTCTTCTTCTCCATGTGCCGGCCATGGTATCCCTGGTCGCGGCTCAGCTGCTTGGAATCCACCTTCACCCGCCCTTGCTGGCTCTGGTGCTTGAGCGAGCGGACATTCAAGAAACACATGCGATAGTCACTGCCTGGCAAATGCGGCAATCAGTCAGCGTGCAGGAGTACCTTAAGACCACTGCAAGTGAACATCTCTTTCCCAACTTGGAACAGTGGCAACCAACGGATCACAAACCTTGGATAGCTGCTATCGAGGACCTTTTTCATGGCACTTTCTCTACTGACTTTGCCAGGGCCCACTCTTTCTATGATTGCCCTGAGGACCACACTCCTCACGGTTCGGTCGAAAAGAATGACAAGGCTGTCGAAACTAGGGATCAGCCAATGGAAAGTGAAGTAATTACTGAAGGGGTACGCTATGTTGTCTCCCTTTCTCTTTTTGCTGGTGCTGATACTGGACGATATGCACTCGAATTTTACCTGAAGCAACATAATCTGTTAGACAGCTTAGTGGCCTGTGTTGCCATCGAGAAATCTGCTGGCGTTCTTGAATGCCTCAGACGCATTTGGACGACCTCTGCCAGACCTTTTCCAGAAACGCCGGATCCCACAATTGTCCATGATGTCCTGGACTGGCTTGTCGATTGGGGGCACCCTTTGCGTACGTTTGCTGAAAGTCTACCTTTTAGGTGTGTCGTTGTTATCACGATTGGTTCACCTTGTCAAGATTTCAATTTTCTTGCCAAAGGAAAGGGAAAACTAGGCTTCTTTGGTTCCCGTTCGATCTTCGTGTTCACGGCCGGTCTTTATGTCTTCATCCTAAGCAAACTTCGGCCGGACGTTGTCCTGGTTCCCGTTCTGGAAAACGGAGGCAGGATGGACGCTCATTTCGTCAACGATATGCCGCGCATTGTTGGGTTACCGCGCAGTAAGTGGCTACCTGTGGATGTCAGAGGAGCCTTTTCTCCCTTTCCGAGAAAACGCTACATCGGTAGCCCCTATCAAGGTGCCACGAATCGACAACATTACTCGCAGTTTGCTGAGTCGGCATGTGAAGAAGGTTGGTTTTTTCCTGATCAGCCTGCCACGTTCATGCTTCCGAGGCCTTTTGAACAAGGAGACCCTGATCCGGAAGAGTTTCCTCTCCCCACTTTCTCTCAATCTCATCCTGCCCACCTGATGAAGGCAGCTAACGTGCCGGCCACTCAGATTCTGGCACAATGTCGATTCGAACAAGATGTTGTCGAGTCCCTTCAGTTCGTCCTACGACATCATGGCAGCAATGAAATACCTCGTCAAGAGTTTGATAGTAAGGCAAGACCCTGGGCCAGGCACGTTGCTCTCCATGGGCGATCCTTCGGCCTTAGGTTTCCATCGGGAGATGAGCGACTGCGACATGTTGGGCTCCCGTTTGCTGTTAAGGCCCTGCGTACTGAGAGGGAGAAATTTACCCTAGCCGGCAATGCTTTCCACTACCTCGAGATTGTTTCAGCCTTTGGCGTCGAAGACGATTGCCTGGCTAATCTACTCAAGGGAACGGCTCAACCCAGGAGCATCCAGCCCATGAGTCCTCAGGACCTTGTCCGACTCTATCAGACAAGCCTAGCTAGTGCTGATCTCCCTGCGGATGTTGCTCCATGGGCTCACACTACGCCATTTCCTTACTGTACAGCCTACAATCAGGCTTCGGATGAACAATGGGGCCCTCTGGCGGGATCAGAACATGGAGACGTGGATGAAACACACACACGCCGGCACATTGATCTGAGAGAGGTTGCCTCACGACCTGGCCCTACGGCATGTCGCATGCAAAGCACGTCACATTCCTTCGGAGAGGTTTTCAAGGAGGTCTCCACCTATCAGCCCTCTATGTGGGTGGGATCGCACACGGAGACGGAGGTCTTTACCTCCAATCAGGCGATTAGTCTTCTTTCCTTGCAAATTCTGCATAGAAGAACCAATCGACCAAACCCAGTCTCTGTCGCTCAGCTGTTCACCCTTCTTCAAGAGCGTCATCACCTTCCATTCCGCAATAGTCTGATCGAGATTCAGCAGGATTGGAGCACAGTTGTCAAGGGCTGCGGGGAGGAACAAGTTGATGCTATTCTATTATACCAGGGTGACATTAGTGAGGACACTGTCGCCATCAATACCAAAATCGCCCCTCTCGTCTTGGGAGGGAACCGGTCTAGAGATAAAGTCGACAAACGTGGAGCTAAGTATGAAGTCTTTGCGGCTGTCATACATCAACCCCTTGGGGGCCATGGCATTGATAGGGACCCGGAAAATGAAGGTTTCGCCGTCTCGCTTTTGAAACCCATACATCCCCTCATGAGTATGAAAATTTCGGTCCCCCAGCCCATCTATAAGCCTAATCTCGCCTCCTCTGAGTATGCTGCGATTTATAGAACTCTCTTTCGGTGGCAGCTTCTTTGTCTTCCTCAACATGACATGAAAGACGCCGACCCATCTGTTTCGGTCCTGCGGTCTTTGTGGGGGAAAGCTGCTCTCCTTAAGTGGCAACGCTTTCTGGCGGCCTATGGCCCTCATAGACAAGCCCTACTGTCCTCAGAGTTCGCTCAGCTTCCTCCGCACGTCAGGCTTCACGTTGTCCTTTCTGCCCTTCATGTCGCTAGTGGAGATAGTACAAACATTGTTGTTGTTAGTGCTACGGACAGCACTGGTTTCTCGATGCAAGTCCAGTCTAATGGCTTTCTAGAAGAGGAGCACGTTCTGATACTCTTGCTTCCTGGTGAGTGTCAAACATGGGTTAGCTTGCCAAAGAAGGTTCGCACTGCCTCTCTCAATACTATACTGAGCTCATTTGGAAAATGTTCGGATTTTAAAGCCCCACCCCGACCACTATATGCCTTCAACGCAGGTGCTGGGCGAGCCGCAGATCTGAACTTTGTGGAAAAAGAACTCTCTACGTGAGCTGCTGGAGGCTATCCATTCATGATGCCTTCCTGGGCCCAGGCTCTTCTCCTTTGGGGGGAGTCTGTAGGTAGACGTAGTTTTTTGGACCTTACTGAAAGTGGCATTTTTGCCTGTTCCTGCAGTGCTCTCAACCAAGTGTTCAGTTTGGTATCTAGAGCAAGTGATATCTTGGGCTGGCTAAAAGATGCACAACGGACCCTCATCTGCTCAGTGACGATTGACGGTTTTCTTCATGCCTTGCACAAAGTACAGACCTCGGCTGCTTGTTGGGGACGGCTCTTTCGAGGAGGAAGTTCTACCAATATCATGGCACGACCTGCTCGTTTTCGCCAAGCTAGCCGTGGGTACATGACCATAGCGCATACTGCTACCGCACACAGCAGGACGAACCCAATGGAGTGGTTAGTGCTCAGGGATAATTATGCTGCGCTTTCGGCTAACATGAGCCCGGGGTTGCGCTCAGCCCATCCGCAGAGACTCGCCGAGGCGCAGGACCGGTTTCTACAGGAGCAAGCAAACCTCTGTCTCAAAGTAGCTGGCATCAAGGCCAAACGGCCTGGCTCGAGAGAACTCATGCTTGTTTCATATGTTCAACCGTGGGATAACGAACAGCCTCTTAGTATAGAAGGGCTTCTGGCCGTTCGTGCAGCCTCCTCTGTCTCTTACGGGGCAATAAATGTCATGGCACGCACTGCCGTTACCTTTGGTCTATGGAAGATTACTCAGGATTGTGCGGACCTATCTCTCATATTCAGCCTCTTTGACCATTTGTATTTGTCTCCTCAGCTTGGATGGCAGGATTGGTTGGTGTCTGCCAGCCTTGATCTTCAGCCTGATAACAATGGTTCACAGTTAAGAGGGCTGTGGTCTGCACATACTACGAGCCTATCTTCTAGGCAACTACTTAGTCTCCTCATTTTCTTTACTGGTGAAGGGGTCATTCATACGGGAAATTATTGCTCAGTCCTTCGTACCGATTTTGAGCTTCCTATGCCCCCGTTGGCTCCGCTCTCTCTTGCCTGCTACGGCAAGTATGCTGATTTGGTCTCTCTTGAGGAGTGGCGAAGGTTGGGGGAATTCAGAAACCGAGTGATTCATCAAGCTCAAACGATCCGTGACTTCGAGTCCCTACGACATGCCCACTGGTGAAACCTGCTTCTGAGCTTGAGTCAGGGCTGTGGCTACGCCGCGGAGCCCTTGTTTGAATCTCTTGCCGTCCTTCTCTGCGAGCTCCCCTTTCAGTAAGTATGGGTGCGTCCCTTTCTTTACGCACTGGGTCATCAAACGTGGAGCTCTACTCTGCGAGCTTAGGAACCTTCTGTGTTAGTCTTGCAATGACTTTTGTTCGAATCCTTTCCTGGACGCTACTGAGTCTGCTGGTCGGTAAGCCGTGCAGAGGGTTTCAGTTGGTTGCGGCAACGCCGCGGAGCCGCTGTTCCCTTTGCCTGTCTTGCTGGTAGCTTCTTTTGGCCTCCGTGGAATAAGAACACGAGCTCAACCTTCTTCACTGTTTGGTGAAGTAGTCCCGTTATGATCCTGACTGTCCTTTGCGGCTTTCTCTTTTGTCCTGCTGTTTTGCAGTGCAGTAGTTGCTCTTCTGCAACGTGGGTGCCTTGGGCCGTGTGGTGGTCTCTGGCTAGGCTCTGCTTTGAGCACATTGGTTCCTCGCTTTCTTTGTGAATCTTTGCACTGGGCATTATGTCTAGGCTCGACTGTCTCGTTGCTGAACTACTTCACGACCTTCAGATTGTCCAGCAGGATCATCTTCAGACACCTTTTGGGCAGTTCCCTCCTTCGCTTAAAAAGCGCATCTTTCAGCACACCCAGCTTTCGCAACTGGTCTGGGCCAAGGGCCGGAAACTTCGCTACCGAATCCGGTACTTCAAGTTTTTCTCTGAAGTCCTTGGCATCATGCATTCCCCTGCATTGTGTTTTCATGACCTGCTTCGATCGCAGAAAGGGTCCAAATTTACCTGTCTCACTGACCTGTTTTCCAGCTTTGTTGCTACGTCCTGTAATCAGCAAGACAATGAGCTCGCCCGCCACGTAGGACATCTTTCGTGCCGCTTTCCTCGCGTCATGTTTTGGAATATACAGTGGCTGAGAAACCTCGATTCCACTGTAGGCCGATCCAAAATTAGCCTACTCAAGAGGTATTTGTTGGCGGGACACATTTGCTGTTTATCGGAAACGCATTGGGTTAAAGATGAGGGTACTCGACTTGAAGGCATTTTGGGATGCAGAGTGGTTGCCTCTCATGATGGATCAATGAGCGGTGGAGTTGCTATTCTGGTTCCGAACACTGCCAAATGGCATATGGTTGACTTCACTATTGCCAAGGTCGGTTACTGCATTGTCGCCAAGTTTCGGGCCTCTCCGGCTGAAAAGGACCTCTCGGAGTTTTGCATTATTTCATGCTATGTGGACCCTGCAGAAACGACTACTTCGGCTCGTGCACTCCCCAGTGCCCTGCAAAGGGTGAGAGACTTTCTAGGGGACTCCCCTTGCATCTGTGGCGGTGACTTCAATATTAAACCCTTCCTTTCCAGAACACACAAGGGAAGAGAAGAGGTTTCTGAGAATGATGACAACCTGACTGAAGGCCTGCTGGAGCTTGGATTGAGTGAAATCAAGCTTCCTACACAGGAGTCGTCATATAGAATGGTTAGGCAGGGCAAAACCTTATTCTCCACTATCGACCGGATCTTCCTGTCGGAAATATGGCGCGCCGCCAATGGTCTCCAGTGGGACATTAAGGCTAGGCACTCTGGTGTTGCTGGGGCACAACATAAGGTTATGACATTGAGTTGTACACCGGTCGTCAGACCCAAGCCCAGAGTTCGTCACAGCAGTTCCTTCTTCGTCAAAAACTCTATTTTTTCTAGGTTTCTTCGTGCCAGCCTATACGGACACGCCATCAGCACTGGGTACCTCCCTGCCTCCGTGCTTGCTGACGGGTTAGATGGTGGCATTAACCTGGACACTGGTCAGCTACCGCTTTTTGCCGAAGGAAGTGCGAGCGAGAACCTCTCTTTCGAGCAAACCCACTACATATGTGAAGCAGATAGAGTTAACCTGGTCGATCCATTGCTACAAGTGCAAATGCATAAGGCTATCATTGTTGCCTATGTACGTTCCGCGCCGTCTTCCGCTAAAATCTCTGACCGCACCTTCTTTAAGTTGCAGGAGTTCACGATTGCATGTGCTAGTGAGGATGCGACTCTGCCCAAATATCTTGAGTCCCAGTGGAAGCTCCTAATTTCTGTTACGGACTCTCAAGTCAGCACATTTTCGATCCCACTTGCCTTCTCCTTATTAAAGAAAGCTGAACAAATATTTGCGTCTGATTCTGCGGTGCCGCAGTGGCTGCTACCATTAAAGTTTGGCATATCCACTACTGATAAGCCGCGTCGATATCAGACGCTTAGCACGGTGCACAGTAAGTTTAAGCCTCAGAAGATGCTCGTTGACGGTCAGGGTGTGCCTTTACTGTCACCAAAGAAAGCCCTTCAACATCTCGAACTTGACAGGGCTGAATTGTGGACTGCCCCGGATAGGACCTCAGATGATGCTCAGGACCTAGTAATGTCTCATTATGCCCGTCACCATGTGAAAGGTTTTCGTATCTCTGCTGACATACCTTCTCTTTTACAGATTTGTTGCACTATTCTTGCAGCAGGAGGTTCTTCGCCTGGGCGCGATGGCATACCCTACGAAGCCTATCACCTCGCTCCAGTTGCACTTGCGTCTTTTCTTTTCCAATGGTTCTGGTTGGCGAAGTTCTATCCCGCGGCTGCTATGCAAGAAATGCATTTTGTGGTTGACCTCATCTCCTATATCGACAAAGCCAATGACGATCTTACCACTGGTGGCAAACGTCCTCTTGGCAACCCCCCCACGGCACACAAGCTTCTTTCGTCCTCCGGCCTCAAACCAGCTAGCTTAGCATGGCAACCCCGTCTACACAGAGCACAGACTGGTTTTACCAAACTAGAAAGCTGCGTCTATAATGTTAAGCGTATGCTTGAATTCCTGCAAGGCGGTGACAATTTTGCCAGGTATGCGAACACTCCGGTTGCCACCTGTGAGAACATGATTGCCCCGGACCTACTCCAGGCCCTCCAAGCTATTAAACGTCTGCCTGGCATCTCTGACTTCTGCGGGAGGGCGGTTATCTTGGCGGATCAGTATAGGGCCTATGAAGTCCTGGAGCAGAGCTTCTTTACTAAGGTTGTCTGCGCTTGGAGCCCTCCACTTTGGGTATGGCTCTGGCTGATTTTTGTCTGCTACCTACGCAGAGGAATCATGATGAGTGGAGGTGACGAAGGATCCCTCATCAAAATCACCAAGGGACTTGGAATGGGTGGCCCTCATGCTCCGTTTTGCTGGAATCTAGCCTTTGATCCCATTGTCGTTCTTTTGGCTGTTGCCACCGCGGTCTTATCCACTTCGGTTTATGCTGATGACACTGCTATTGCTACTGACTGTTTTGTCCAGATGTTTACGGCCATGGTGGTTTTCAGCTCCATTAAGCGCGTCACAGGCAATATTATTGTTACGCACCTTTGCAAGACACTTCTGGTATCGGGTGATCATCATGATATTGTGGCCCTAGTCAATTCGATCAATTGCTGGGCTGTCAGCGGCACCATACAAGCCAGACTGCTGCAGAACGGTCATGCTGTCATCTCTGGTCCCTCTTTTGAGCTCTTGCAATTCTCGGTTATGGCTCAGTACAGATCGGTAGACTTGGCGGGATTGTCTTACTCATTTAGGACCGTCAGGTGTAAGTGCAAGTCCAAACAGGACGTGGTGGTCTCGTCTAGCGCCCAAATTGAGGACGATAGATTTCGTCTCTTGCCTTGGGGAATCACACCGGTCCTTCAGGCTAGATACCTCGGGCCTCATCTTACAGCCGCTGACCTACAGCCTACCGCTTCGCGTTCGTATGATACCGCCTTCGCAAGAACAGCGGAAAAACTTAAACAAAGCCAGTCCAGCTTCAAGAGTTGGCAAACTAGATGCTGTGAGTGGAACCAGTACTTTCTTGGTGCCTTCCTGCACCTGTTTAGCACAGACATGATTCCTGACCACCTTCGGCCCGGACTCAGGACCCTTCAAGCCAAGGTTCTGCAGACAAGAAATTGGCTGACCGTCGAAGGCACCAACTTTCTCGGCCCTTGCTTTGAAGTCACTGAAGCTCCGCACTCCGTTATTGCGACCGCTCGGTCCTCCTTCATTACGGCTACTCTCAGAACCTGGGGTATCCCTGAGGTACTGGTACACTTTCCGTGGAGGTCAGGTCACCCAAATAATCAAGCTGCGGAAGCGGCGCGTCAGCTCACTCTGGTACAGAATTCCTGCACAGCTGTGACTGCTCGCTCCGGGGACTTGCTCAGGGCCAGAGTTGCTGCACGTGTTAGGCTGTTTCGAAGAAGCCTTGAGGACATCAAAAAAGGTGAGTATAGAGCCATCACAAAACTGGGTAGACAGATCCGCATCCTGTGGCAACTGCATGAAGCCCTTGACCCTCAACACGGCGGACTTGCATGGTACAGTAGCCGGGCAAGGGCTAGAAGACTTTGGCCTACCTCTGGATCTGAGATCCATCTACTTGAGCTCGTTAAAAAACAACCCCAATGCGTTTATGCGCTCCTCGAGCTCTGGCTCAATGGCAGAGCGGATGATAGAAGACGCAGAAAGGCCCTTGTTCTGCCTGAGCCTCCTGCTAAAGTGTGTGTTCTCTGCGCTTGGCTCGAAGAAAGGTTTCCTTCATTTCCGAGACTTCAAGGCCATGGCTGTAGGCTTGCTGACGAGGACCCCGTCTTCTCGCCATTTGGGATCTATTGTCAGCATGGGGCCTGTCGCTACTCAGTTAACTTCCTCATGGAAGCTAGGCTTCATCCGGCTGTACTCTTCTCTCAGTCTCCGCTTATGACTATTGACGAAGCCGTCTACAAGCCTGGTTTACGAGATGCTACTGCCGTGTTGCGCGACGAAGCTGCACGGGTGCACTCGTTTCCCCAGTTCACAGTTTGTAAACTCTGCGGTGAAGGAGAAGACTCGCTTGAACACTTGCAATGCTGGTGTCCGGTAGTTGCAAGGTTTGTCGGCGACATCAATGGTAAAGGGTCGAGCCCTCTCACCCTCTATCAACCTAGCAACGCCAACATGCTTCGCTGTTGGTGGGCTGTCAGGCAGCACACGCAGCATTTGCGCCGCACTTCTAATAGCATGATTTGGAGAGATACTTTCGATGTACGCACCAACAAAGCTATCGAAGATCTGCAGACTATGTTAGTCTACATGATCCCGACGTCGGAGCTGACTTTCACACAGTACAAACGAATTGCTCCTAAGTTTGTGACTGATTGTGTACAATGTCCTAGTGCTAGAGCTCTTCGAAGTGAGTCCCGTGTGGTAGTCAAGCCTGCTTCCTCTGTCGGCAACAAAGGCATGCTCCCTCATCCGCTCAGAGGCTTTGAAATCCTTGTCGCTGCTAGAGATTGTATCGAAGGTGAATCCCTTATCTTGGCCTGCAAAAGTGAGGACGTTCAAGGTACTATGCTGGACAATGGCAGAGTCGGCGCCACGCCTCGGGCCGTTCCTTTCGAAGATAGCCCTTGCTGTGTATGGAAACAATGGGCTTGTCCCTGTGGTCAACAAGGCGCTGCATTGGTAGCCCTCAGGGACATCTCCGAGCAGGAGGAACTCACGGTCCACTTTGCAAATGATAAACGCACGGCTAAGCTCGGCGAGTGCAAGGCTATTATCATGTTTGATGGGGCCTGCAAATATCCCGATGCTCCGTCTCCTTTATGTGGTGCTGGGGTAGTTCTCTTTCTCCGATGCCCTGTCGAAGGAATTATCAAGCTGGCGGACTGGGTCGTTCCACTTCCCAATGCGTCTTCGGCTCAGGAAGCTGAAGCTTGGGCCTGTCGCATTTCAGTTGCCATTCTACGTAGGCTCCCCGGGCTCCTTCAGGGAAAGGAGATCCATGGGGTTGAGCTGTTTGGAGACTCGGCTACTCTGTGCTCTTATCTTAATCGCCGCGCTAAAATTAAAGAACAGAACATTTTTGCTATTGTTGCCCATGTTCTTTTTTCTATTCAGCGCAGTCCTGTTCCTGTCGAGGTTCGGCATGTTGATAGGTCTCTCAATTATGCTGCTGACAGACTAGCCGATCACGCTACCAGTCTCACCCAGCTGCTTAATAAGTATCACCTAGGCAACTGCGCTGTTCGCACGACACACAGGATTGAATGGCGATGGAGCGGCGTTATTGATACTGACAAGTATGATGCAATTATCCACGAGGAAATTCGAAACCTCTTACGTGCCACTGCTTTGTACGATGTATTCATCCGCCGAGACGAGGAAAGCACCCTTCTTCATCCTTTACTTCAAGCTGCTTTACGCACGACCTGGCCAACGACCAAATTTGCCAAAGCACCTGTTGCTATTTTATATGAAGAAGGTCACTTTCCCCGTGCCGCGTTTAACGCCATTCAACACGTTGACTTTACCCGGTACACAGTTGACAAAAGGGAAAAAGCTGCTGCTTACATGGCCCACCATAACCAACGTCTACTTCTGCACGAAAGCAATGATAAAGGTCGCAGTTACCGTGGTCAACTTTACTCTACCACACACTATCTCGGCCATGGTCGCATGATTGCAGCCGGTGAATTTGGAGCACATTGGTTACCGGGTGCTATTCGTGCCCTCAAACATGCTACCTACTGTCATTATGTAGACGTCACTGCGTGCCACCCCGCCTTGTGCAGTGCCTTAGGGCTAGAAAACGACTTCTTTTTGTACTGGGCTTCTCAATCAGCGGCTTTTTATCAAGAATTGGCTACTGTTTACTCCTGTACTCCTGAGCAAATGAAGGCCATGTTGCGTCCTTTTTTTGGATGTACCTTGAGCCAACTTGTTTGGAACTTCAGGAGTGTTCTCCAAAACTTGGATGGTGCTCGAGCAAGGCTTCTCCGGAACTCCAGATTGGGTGAGCTTGGTCCAAACGGTCTTCCACCGCGCCTTGTAGCTGCTAATGGAGCCGTGACGGTTCAAAATTTATGCAATCGTTGTGGGGAGCTAGGCCTCCCCATCAGACAAGCATATACCACCGTATCTGCCCTCTTACAGGATGTTGAAGCCATACTCATTCATGACCTCAGCTCTGTTATTCGTACAGCACACGGCCTATATTCTGTGCAGGCATTCATTCATGATGGCCTTTTGATCAGTAACACTGTTTCTATGAGAGCTATCCTACATGCATGCGAAGAAGTCTCGTTGTCTTTGTTCGGTTGT
>PJEL010002144.1_pt1 | contig 18572 bp, 13 predicted proteins | sample 1853271 | NCBI WGS metagenome assembly PJEL01 (sample SAMN08108733, study PRJNA415343) | Invertebrate metagenome, whole genome shotgun sequencing project. | host: Globobulimina | place: Sweden: Gullmar Fjord | collected 2015-08
AAACATTAATATGTCTTTGATTAAAATAGTATCCATACCTGTCCATCCATTTAAAAATTAATTGTTCATTTCTAGCTTAAAACTTATAACACATCTTATGTAAAAATTATCAACATGAAATAAAACTTAAGATTCATGATAAACAATCCATCTTCTATAGTGAAAAGTAGCACAGAGGTAGCACAGAGTAATTTCGGTTAGTAGGTATTTACTTGGGAAGCTTGTAAAAGTGGTGGCCCCTCCCAGCATCTAAAATACGTAAAAATGCTGTCTTCGGAGCAATTACTACACACATTTTTAAGGAATTTTCATCTTTTTTTACACCTTCTATCAGTGTAAAAACAGGTGTAAAAAATGAATCAACCAACTAAATTTAGATTTACTGAACATCGCATAAAAGCGCTACGTTCAAATAAGAAAACCAAGACATACTCCGATCAAACCCTTGCTAATTTAAAAATCACAGTTACTCCCGCTGGTACAAAAACTTACTATGTACGCTGTAAAATCAATAATCAGCCATTTAATCATAAAATAGGTAATGCGCTTTTCATAACAGTGGATGAGGCTCGTAGTCGAGCTGTGAACTTCATTAACTTCAAAACGGGGCAAAAGCCTGAAAATAGCTCAGGGTTAATCATCAACGATATTTTTACTCTGTATAAGAAAAATGAATTATCAATACGCAAGACCATAGCAGGGAGAACTCATGCCCTGGAGGTGTCATATAGAAAACATTTACAGGGTCGGATAGGTAGTAAACCGATAGAGACACTCAACAAAAAAGTCGCAAGGGTATTGTTTGCTGAATTAGAAAGCTTGGGGTACTCCGTCCACAACCGTTGCTTAACGGCAATTAAATCGGCTTTTAATTACGTAATTGAATATGAGGACGATTTAAACGTCACTGTTAACCCATTTATGGGTATTAAGAAACTGACTGAAGTGCAACGTAATCGATACCTAACCAAAGAGGAGGCAAAAAGGCTGTTAGCGTCACTAGAGCATGAACCTAATCAAAATGTGGCGGATATTTATAGAGTAGCGCTATTTACTGGTGCTAGACTATCTAATATTAAAATGATGCAGTGGCATGAAATAGACTTTTCGAGCTGTCAGTGGCTAATACCAGCAACCAATACTAAAACTAGTAAAACATATCAAATTCCTCTACATAGTTTTGTACTTGACCTGTTACATCGCCGAAAACAGTTAGCTCAGAATTCACCTTATGTTTTTGCATCTGAACGCTCTCAATATGGCTATATTACAGGTGGTGATCCTGTGTGGAAGTCAGCGATTAAACGAGCAGGGTTATACCACGAAAACTCAAATATCCGGCCGCGTCCACATGACTTGAGAAGAACCTTTGCAACTTGGCAAATACAGTCAGGTGCCGATATTAGCATTGTTTCTAAATCCTTGTGCCATACATCCTTAAAAAATACAATGATCTACGCGCATACGAATGTTGAGCAAGTAAGAAACTCTATAGAAAAGGCTTTTCAACTATAATCCATTTATAATTTAGAGCCTTAGCTTTATAGGGTGGCTGTGAGAGGACAGACACCCTTTTTAGTTAATATTGCAAACTATTCTTCAAATGAACCACTGGTAAGTTCGATAAGCTTTTCTTGATTTACCTTATCAGCAACAACTGGAATGCGTTTAACTCCAAGATCGTAAAGTAGCCTTATTCTATGACGCCCATCAGAAAAGCCTATGTAAGCAAGAGCATCTTCTTGGACTTTCATACCAAGCTTTCGCTTTGCTTTGCTAATTAAGCCTTCAGCCTTATAGTTGAGGTGCAATTGTGCGAGCGGTAATTCGTACCCCTTACGATTTGAGTTTATAAAACCCGACATTACAGTATCAAATCTATCTGTTGACCATAATCGTGAATCAGGAACCATCGGAGTGTTTTGATCTTTGCAAAGCGCCACAAGCTTTTGAGAATCAAGCCAAAGTAAATTATAACCAGCTTTATCAAAGTCATGTTTGAATCGAACCGATTTGAGAAAATCGAGATTCAATGTAAGAGTTGTATATTGCAAAATTATTCCTCCTTGAATCAAATATACGCACGTATCATAGCAGAAATCAGCCTCAACAAATGAGATGGCTTAAAATTAAATTGTTTTATTTTATATGGTTGTAAAAAGTGCATGAATAAAACAAAGCATTTATTCTAAGGTATGCACCAAACTTCAGTTCAAAGCCTTTAGTAGAAATTTATTTGGCTAAATAAACAATTCGCTGGTAACCTACAAAAATTACAAATTGTATTTTTAGTAATCTTTTTATGCGTGTTGAGAAAATTGATGCAGAATTGCTTAAAAAGGCCTCAGTCATATTTTCAGAACTAGGCCTACCTGTTGAAGCTGCTATAAATGTTTTCCTTGCCAAAGCGGTTAAAGAGCAAGGCTTCCCTTTTGCTGTCGCTTTAGGTACAACTCAGGACATTAAGCCAAGACAAAGGTTAACTAATGCAGAGATTACTAACACTCTACAATCGATGGTAGAAGCTCTTCCACTGAGCGAAATAGAAAACCTCACACAGCTAACCTATTGTCGCAACACCTTTGGGTTGTCATTCCCGGTGCTTAAACTGGCTAAATCACCACGGCCAGAAGACATTCGTAGTGCAGCCAAAGATGCCAAAGAGCGAAACCGCTACTCCACCACTAAAGTGGCTCAGCGAGATGAAAAAACCTACGTGATTTGCACTCAATGGACAGACAGGCACCGCAATGCGTTTTGTCGTTGGCAAGCCATCTTTAGCTAGCACGCAAAAAAACAAAACACTGATTTTTAACGACTTAACTTTATTTAGGCAGTATCAATGAACTTACAAGACAAAGAACAAAGCGCCAAACTCTCCAGTGCTATTTGGCGTATGGCAGATGACCTATGGGGTGATTTCAAACACACCGACTTTGCACGAATCATCCTGCCCTTTTTGCTACTGCGTCGTATTGAATGCGTGTTGGAACCCACCCGTGAGGAAGTGCGGAAGTTCTATCTGGCCGAGAAACAATCGGGCATTGACCTTGGTTTAGTGTTGCCAGAAGTTGCGGGATTCGCCTTTTACAACACCAGTGAATACAGCCTGGAAACCTTAGGTGCGTCAGATACAGGCGACAACCTAGAACACTACATCAGCCAGTTCAGCAAAAACGTTCGTACCATCTTTGATGAGTTCAAATTTGGTCAAACCATAGAAGATCTGGAAAAAGCCAAGCTGCTCTACCGCATGGTGAGCTACTTTGCCAATCTCGACCTGCATCCTGACGTGGTGTCTGATCGCGTATTGTCAGATGCCTATGAAGAGCTGATTTTCAAGTTCGCCAGCTCGGTTAATGAAAAGGCGGGGGAATTTATGACCCCGCGCGATGCCGTGCGTCTTGCTACCAAACTGGTGCTGGCAGCAGATGAAGATATCTTTAGTGAAAAAGGCGTGATCCGCACCATCTATGACCCAACCTGTGGTACGGGCGGCTTCCTTTCCGATGCTATCAGCCAAATTGAAGAGATGGGCAGCAGCGCCAAAGTGGTGCCTTTTGGTCAAGAGCTCGACCCCGCGACTCATGCCATGGCACTGACCAATATGATGATCCGTGGCTTTGATGCCAACAACATCAAACAAGGCAACACCCTATCAGATGATCAGTTACGTGCTGACAAGTTCCATTATGGCCTTGCCAACCCGCCATTTGGCATTAAGTGGGAAAAAGCCAAGAAAGAAGTAGAACGTGAGCACAAACAGCTCAAATACGCTGGTCGCTTTGGCCCTGGTCTACCAAGTATCTCTGATGGCTCCATGCTGTTCTTGTTGCACTTGGTATCAAAAATGGAAACACCTGAAAATGGCGGTGGCCGCGTCGGCATCGTACTCTCAGGCTCGCCACTGTTTAACGGTGACGCAGGCTCAGGCCCATCAGAAATCCGCCGCTGGCTGCTAGAACAAGACTTGGTAGAAGCGATTGTTGCTCTGCCAACCGATATGTTCTTCAACACCGGAATTGGCACCTACATCTGGATTTTGTCTAACCATAAAGAGCCAAGACGCAAGAATCAGGTACAACTGATTAACTTGGCAGACATTTGGTCACCAATGCAGCGAAGCCAAGGTAAAAAGCGCAGATACCTGAGTGAAGCTCAAATTGACGACATTGTACGCGCATACGATAGCTTTGAAACCAGTGACAACTGCAAGCTCTTTAGCACCATCGATTTTGCCTACCGCAAAGTCACCATCCAGCGACCACTGCGCGCCAAACTCAATATCACTGAGGGTGGTATTGCTCAGTTGAAAGACTTAGCGGCGTTCCAAAAGCTCAAACCTGAACAACAAGCGGCGTGGGTACAACACCTCACCGAAAACCTTGGCCTTCAGCCTTTTGAGTGGGCACATTTGGCAGCGAAACAAAATCACAATAAAGGTGACTTTGGTAAGTGCCCGAAAGCACTGGCTACGGCCTTAACTTCGCACTTTATGTTGATAGATCCGCAATTCGAGCCTGCGCTGGATGAAAAAGGCCAAGTAATCGCCGACCCGAAACTCAAAGACACCGAAAGCATTCCCTTTGATCGTGATGTTGAGGATTACTTTGCGCAAGAAGTACTGCCACATGTGCCCGATGCCTTTATCGATCACTCGGTGCGGGATGAAAAAGACGGTGCAGTGGGCATTGTCGGTTATGAAATTAACTTTAACCGCTATTTCTACCAGTATGTGCCGCCACGCGAACTGACTGTGATTGATACAGAGCTAAAGGCATGTGAAGCACGCATTCAAGCACTGCTGAATGAGGTAGCTGAGTGATGAAACCTTACCCTAGATACAATCAGAGTTCAGCTAGATGGTATTCATCTTTCCCCGAAACCTGGTCTGAGGTAAAAGCCAAACGACTATTTTCGAATATACGGGAAAGAGCATCTTCGGAAGATGAACAATTAGCTGCTAGCCAAAAGTATGGCGTTATTCCGCAAGCCTTGATGATGGCCCAGAACAATGCAAAGGTCATGTTAGCGTTGAAAGGGACAGATAACTTCAAGCAGGTAAAAGAAAATGACTTCGTTATAAGCCTACGAAGCTTTGAAGGTGGAATTGAGCATAGCAAATACAATGGATGTATTTCTCCAGCCTATACCGTGTTGCGATTGCAGCACGAATCCTCATATCCAAACTACTTTAGATATGCTCTGAAGTGTTCTCCATTTATTCAAGCCTTAAACTCAACATCAGAAGGCATTCGTGATGGAAAAACAATTACTTATGATGAGTTTGGGGAGTTACTTGTAGTTCTACCAAGTCAGGCGGAACAAAAAAACATTGCGACATTCCTTGATCGCGAAACCCAGCGCATCGACAGTCTGATCGAAGAAAAACAGAACTTTATCAAGCTGCTCAAAGAAAAACGCCAAGCGCTGATCAACCATGTTGTGACGAAAGGGCTTAACTCGAATGTGGAGATGCAGGATTCTGGCATCGAGTGGATTGGGCAAGTGCCGAAGCATTGGGTGGTGAAAAAAATCAAATATGATGTACTCGGCATAGAACAAGGCTGGAGCCCTCAATGTGAAAGTACACCAGTACCGGACGATCACACTTGGGGAGTCGTTAAAGTTGGCTGTGTAAATCGTGGGATTTTCAATCCAGAACAGAACAAAAAGCTGCCAGAAGAACTGGAACCAAGGAAAGAGTACACCATCAAAAAAGGTGATTTACTCGTTTCAAGGGCAAATGCTAAAGAGTGGGTAGGTAGCGCTGCCGTTCCTGACCGTGATTACGATAACCTACTGCTATGCGACAAAATTTATCGAATCAAATTGGACCTAGAAAAAGCTGACCCAGAGTTTTTTGCTTATTATCTAGCTTCTGACCAAGCACGAGAACAAATAGAAATTGACGCTACTGGCACCAGTAGCTCTATGTTGAATATCGGACAAGGCACTATTTTAAACATGCCGATACCAGCTCCAGAGCTTCCGGAACAACAATCTATCGTGCAAGGTATAAAGAATAAAACCAGTCAAATCGATCGTTTGATGCTTGAAGTTTTAGATTCAATAGAACTACTGAAAGAACACCGCACATCTCTGATCAGCGCGGCTGTCACAGGGAAAATCGACGTCAGGGAGGCGGTGTAATGGTAGCACATCACGAAGTGCATTTTGAACAATATATTACCGAGCAGTTGGTGAACAATGGCTGGAAAGAAGGCCACTCCAGCCATTATGACCAGCAGCGCGCCATTTACCCGCAAGATGTCATGGGTTGGGTAAAGGCCACTCAACCTGATGCCTGGCACAAGCTGAATAAACTGCATGGCGCGAATACCGAGCAGGTGCTACTAGAGCGTTTAGAAAAAGCACTTGCCAGTAAAACAGGTGGCACCATTAATGTGTTGCGCAAAGGGTTTACCATTGCAGGTTGCGGCACCATTGCCATGGGCCAACGCAAACCCGAAGATGCGCGCAATGAAGAACGTATTGCCCGTTATGAGCACAACATTTTGCGCGTGGTGCGCCAGCTAAAATATTGCCCGACCCGCGAGTGGGAAATTGACTTGGTGTTCTTTATCAACGGCCTACCCGTAGCCACCGCCGAGCTCAAAACCGATTTCACTCAATCGATAGAATCAGCGATAGCGCAGTACAAGCAAGACCGCTTACCCGTTGACCAAAAAACCAAGCGCAAAGAGCCGCTGTTAACCTTTAAACGTGGCGCAGTGGTGCATTTTGCCATGTCTGACACAGAAATAGCCATGGCGACCAAACTGGCGGGAGAAAACACCTATTTTCTGCCCTTTAACAAAGGCCATGACGGTTCTACCTCTGATTTACCCGTGCATATCAACTTACCGGGTGAAGATTGTGAGTATCCGGTCAGCTATTTCTGGCAAGAGATCGCCCAAAAAGATAACTGGTTGCGTATCTTCTACAGCTTCGTGTATGTCGAAACCAAAGAAGTCGCCGATAGCAATGGCAAGGTTCAGCGTAAAGAGACGCAGATTTTCCCCCGTTACCATCAGCTTGATGCGGTAAACAAGATGATTGACGATGCCCGCCAGAACGGTGCAGGCATGCAGTATCTTTGCGAGCACAGCGCAGGCTCAGGCAAAACCTCGACTATAGCCTGGACGGCCCATGATTTGATTCGTTTACGCAGCCCAGAGGGTAAAGCGATCTTTAAATCCGTAATCATTGTGACCGACCGCACCGTGCTGGATTCGCAGTTGCAAGATGCGGTGCAGCAGCTGGATCATCAATATGGGGTGATTAAGGCGATTGACCGCGAGAAGAGTAGAGAGTCGAAATCAAAACAGCTGACAGAAGCAATGCTAACAGGCACGCCGATCATTGTTGTTACCATCCAAACCTTCCCGTATGCGTTAGAAGCAATTCTGACCAATCAATCTTTGGCACAAAGTAACTTTGCAGTGATCATTGATGAGGCTCATACCTCACAAACTGGCTCTACAGCCAAAGGTTTACGCGCAGCGCTCACGCTAAACCTGAGCCCTCAAGAGTTGGAACAAATGAGTATTGAGGACATTCTTACTAAGGTGCAAGAAGCGCGTGCCATGCCCAAGAACGTCTCGCACTTTGCTTTTACAGCAACACCCAAGCACAGCACTGAGATGCTGTTTGGTCGCCCGAAAGACCCTAGCCAGCCAGTGTCAGATGAAAACAAACCAGAATCGTTCCACCTCTACACCCAACGTCAGGCCATTGATGAGGGCTTTATTCTCGATGTGCTGGAGAATTACACCCACTACGATACGGCTTACAAAATAGGTGAGAACAATCTGGATGAGAAGCGCGTAGACAGCAAACAAGCCCGTCGCGCTTTGGCGCGTTGGATGTCACTGCACCCAACCACTGTCAGCCAAAAAGTCGAATTCATTATTGAGCACTTCAAAGCCAATATCGCTCACCTTCTGGAAGGTGAAGCCAAAGCCATGGTGGTCACATCTGGCAGGCCGCAGGCGGTGAAATACAAGCTTGCCTTTGATAAGTACATTAAAAAGCATGGTATCGAAGGTATTCAAGCCTTGGTTGCCTTCTCAGGCAAAGTGCCCGGAAAAGATTTGGGTGATGAAGACAGCCAAGACCCACTAGGGATTGATTTCGACAAAGAGTACACCGAGTACAACTTAAATCCCGACACACATGGGGCTGATTTGCGCCACGAGTTTGAGAAAACCGACTATCGCGTCATGTTAGTCGCCAACAAGTTCCAAACGGGCTTTAACCAACCAAAGCTGGTTGCCATGTATCTGGATAAGAAGATCTCAGATGTAGAAGCGGTGCAAACCCTGTCCCGCTTAAACCGCACCTACCCAGGCAAAGACACAACCTACGTGATTGATTTTGCCAATGAGCCGCAAACCATTCTCAATGCGTTCAAAAAGTACGACAAAGGTGCGCAGCTCAATGAAGTGCAAGATGTGAATGTTATCTATGACATCAAAGAGATTCTGGATGAGCAAAGCATCTACAATCATCAAGATTTAGAGTTGTTTAAGCAAGCGCGTGGTAAATCGATTCTCGGCCAGGCACCCGACAAAAAGTCACACGCACACAAGAAGCTGCTTGCCGCCACGCAACGCCCTACCGATGTGTTCAACGTTAAGCTGAAAGAGCTCGTAGATGCCGCAAACCATTGGGATCAGCAATACAACAAAGCTCACCTTGCGGGTGATGAGAAAGCGGCGAACTATGCAGAATCACAACGCAGTGAGTTCACTAAACAACGCGAGGCGCTGATGCGTTTTAAGTCAGATTTGGCTAGATTTGTAAAGCACTACAGCTATATGGCGCAATTGATTGAGTTTGGTGATCCTGAACTGGAAAACTTTGCCGCGTTTGCCCATTTGCTTGCTCGTCGATTAAAGGGAGTTACACCGGAAAACATTGATCTCAGCTCTCTAGTGCTCGAAAAATTCAAAATCAAGTACAGCAAAGAACCATTGCCAGAACCCGTTAACCAGGTACTTGCACCAATTCGACCTAACCACAGCAATCCAACAGATCGTGAACATACACTTCTTGCCGATATTATTCGCCGCCTCAACGAATTGTTTGGCGATGTCGGTGATGAACCAGGTCGTAGAAACTTTGCCAACGGCACCATTACTCGTATCAACCAAAATCCAGTGGTCGTTGAACAGGTAGAAAAGCACGACAAGTCGATTGCCCTTAAAGGTGACCTACCACAGGCGGTGAAGCAAGCAGTTGTTCAAGCTCTGCTGAAAGAAGGCGATATCGCCCGAACATTGCTTAAAGACCCACAGGTAATGGCAAGTTATGTTGAGCTGATTTTTGACATGATGAAGCAGGATGTAACTGAACATCACAGAGGAGAGTGATATGAATATAATTATAGTCCCTAGGGACAAGAGAATTCCTTCACCTGGAGTTAGTACAGCCTATCTTCATGTTGATCACTGGAATGATTTTTCATTCGTTACGATGTTCTACTTATCATTGTTCGATGAGAATGGTGAACTTCACGAGATCGGAAACATCAAGATTGGTTTTCAGGGGCAAACAACGGATAAATCAACTTATAGAACTCTGCAATCATCGTTTAAAATGCTACCTGACGGATATTTTTCCGTTGGTCAAGATGTCGAATATTATAAAAAATTATCTGTCTTGTCTGATGATTTAAGAAGCTCTTTACTCGAATCACTCAAAGATATGGCATATGATTCGACTCTTGTTAATTTGGCACAAGATGAAGATGTTTTCCGAACTTCTTTACTTAGAGGTGTTAGCTTATCTGTCATCAAAGGACAGTTTGCAAATATACTTGCAGGTAGAACACCACTAACAGATTTTAAATTTAAGTTTGTTAGACCAAAACAAGAAAAAACCTCAGGGATAGAGTTGAGCTTTGATGTAGATATTGACGTAAAGCCAAGTACTAATATACATGCAATTATAGGCCGTAATGGAGTTGGCAAAACTACGTTGCTTAATGGAATGATTGAAGCAGTTACAAGTAAAGGGGAGTCTTCCGCCAAGTTTTATGATGTTGAAGGATGGCGAGAGATGGAAATTGATAGTGATTATTTTAGCAGTTTAGTATCAGTGTCATTTAGCGCGTTTGACCCGTTTGAACCACCAAATGAACAACCAGATCCCTCAAAAGGAACTTGTTATTTTTATATCGGATTGCAAAAAAAAGGCGGGTCGTTAAAGGAGCTAGAGGATATTCATGATGAGTTTGTTCAATCAATTAAGTCCTGTTTTAGTCAAGCGGCAAAGCGTAAACGATGGATAAAAGCAATTAATACTTTGGAATCTGACGAAAATTTTTCGGAAATGGAATTAAAGGATCTAGTCAAATACACTGGCGATGTCCTTACTAGTAAAGCCAAAAAGCGGATAAAAAAAATGAGTTCTGGACATGCAATTGTCCTATTAACTATTACCCGGTTGGTCTCTAATGTTGAAGAAAAGACGCTTGTCTTAATTGATGAACCTGAAAGCCATCTTCACCCTCCATTATTATCAGCTTTCATTCGAGCCCTGTCAGATTTACTCCTTGATAGAAATGGTATTGCGATTATAGCTACGCATTCTCCAGTAGTGCTGCAAGAGGTACCGAAATGTTGTGTATGGAAAATCAATCGTTCACGATTAGAGATTGAGCCTAAAAGGCCAGCAATTGAAACGTTTGGAGAAAATGTTGGAACTTTAACTAGAGAAGTCTTTGGTCTTGAAGTAGTTAAATCAGGTTTTCACGACTTGTTATCTAAGTCAGTGAAATCTGGCTTAACATTTCAAGAAATAGTGGACGACTATAACGATCAACTGGGTATTGAAGCAAGGGCATTGTTAAAGGCGATGGTAGTGCACAGAGATAGGGAACTTGGTTTATGATGAGGCTTCCTTTTCCTAGTTTCACTTATGATGACATGTTAAACCTTTGCGTTGATGGTATAACTGGCAATATTGGTTTGCGTAATAAAGTTAGCAACTCAACCGCCCTTTTAAAATCTCAAGCTAGAGATTATTCAGCCTCTGGTTCAAATGCTGAGCTTTATACCTTCGCACCACTTCCCCCTCCCTTAACTAATGATCCCTTAGTGTTGGGGAGAATGAAAAAGTCCGAGTTAATTAAGCTGTATAATACCTACGTTGTAAAAAGAGAGAAACCTGCACGTTCTGTTTATGATTCATTAATGCTTGCAGCTGACGAAAAATGTCCATTTTGTGGTGGAATTGGTAGACCTAGAAACTTAGATCATTATTTACCCAAAACTTACTATCCTCAGTTTTCAATCGTGCCTCTTAATCTTGTGCCTTCTTGTCGAGATTGTAATATGGATGGCAAAGGGACTGGCTATGCAGCTAATGAGGCTGAGCAAATTATACAGCCCTATTTAGATGCAGACTGCTATTTTAATGAACAGTGGCTAGATGCCCGCTATCTCCCTGGTGTAGCAGGTGAGCCTGGAGTAGTAGAGTATTTTGTTTCCCCTCCTGAGCATTGGCGGGATGCTCAAAAACAGCGAGTTGAAAAGCACTTTGAGGACTTCGATTTACAATTGCGCTTTTCGAAGGAGGCGGGTCCAAGGTCTATTGTATTACTTGCGCAATTCGAAGATTTGCTGCAAGTTCCCGTAGATAGAGATACTGCAAAAAGAATAATATTTCAGAGAGTAATAGATTCATCACCCTTTACCAATCATTGGGAAAGAGTGATGTGTTTAGCTTTAATGAGGGATTTGTAAATTGAACAAATGGTTCACCGCATTAGTTTTACAAGCTAAGGCCGAAACCAACATTTTGTTTCTGAGTTTGAAGCATACGCACTTCTTTTGACGGTAAATATTCACTGGCCAATTTAGGTCGCAGATTTCGGGACATATTTCGAGCAATAGCTTCTCGCAGCGCAATATGCTGTGGAGCATTTTTAAAATCAGAGGGGATGTCAGCCTCAAACTCTTGTTGATTTACGAAAATATGCGCGGCTTCTTTATGCCGTGAACATGCGACGTAGCTATGCGCTCTATCCATACCGGATGTGTAGTAAACAAATACGTCACCGTTTATGGTTAGTCCTTGGGCACTGTAGACGGTCTGTGCATATGCCTGAGTTAGATAAACTCGGCCTCGCTCATTCGAATAGGTTGATACTTTGAATTGGGTTTCACGACCTGAATCCAGCTTTATTCGAATCCAAATATCACCATCGGGTAGAGTCTCAAGTTTAGTAACTGTGCCTAAATCCCCATTGGTGTAATTGCGCGAATAATCGTTTTGTGTAAAACGTATCCGTTCACCAAGCGACAGATTAATATCAATTTCACGGTCACTCACTGTTGCTGGTACCAGTATATTTTCATGACCCAATCGATTCTCTCGTTGTAACTGGGAGCGCATCTCGTTATTTAGTTGAACGACATCAGCCCAACTGTGTGCAATGACCATAGACTGATTGTGAGGGTTTTGATGGCGGTAATGAGTCCAGGCATCAACCAAAGCTGATTTTGTTGAAGCTTCATTCTTTTCAATATGCAGCTGCCCTCGTTTTTGATATTGGATCAAAGCGTGTTGGGCATACCCATCCCTAAAAGCAGCAACAGCTTGTCGATCCCATATTTGGGATTGCCTTCGGATTGTTTCTACACGGGTTGCACCAATTACATCTGGGGATGATAAGTAACGTAATACACCGCCATGTGTAATTGCATCTAGTTGTCGATCTTCACCGACTAAAATGACCTTAAATCCATTTTGATTTGCAAAGCCCATTAGCTGCTCAATATCACGAGTGCCGACTTGACCTGCTTCATCAATAATTAAAACATCCCCTTTGGTTACTGGTGGCTTAGCTTTATCCAGCCAAGCAAGCAGTCTAGCAATAGTGTACGTTTCAATCCCGGCTTCATTACTTAAATTGTTTGCAGCTGAGCGAGCTATCGCAGCCCCAATTACACGTTTACCTGATGCATGGTAAATATCTCGAACGCATTTCATTGATGCAGATTTTCCCGCGCCAGCAGATCCCTGTATAATTGCAAGCTGGGATTCATCACAAGCGCTTCTAACAGCAAACTGTTGCTCATCACTGAGTTCAAACCTTTGTGTGCGGATGCATTGTTCAATGATTTGCTCTGAAATATCACACCACTGTGAAGAACTAAGCTGTTTAGCATTAATAATTAATGTGTTCTCGGTTTCGAGTACGTCTTTAGTGGTATAGACCTGTGAGTTTCGCCAATCACATCCCAAATCAACAATGTTGTCATCTTCTTGTAGCTCCCTTGCAATCGCACGTAGTGATTTTAGGGATATGTTATTTTCAAGGGCTTTTACCCCCCCTTGAAAATAAATATCCTGCTGAGTAAATACCGCGTTGGTGCTTGTTAGTTCTGCCGCGAGTGTGTCTGAGCATATCGCTTCACCAAATTGAATCGGGCGCTTAAAATTACGAAGACGAGCAATTGTATGTTGCTTAACTCCAAAACCCTCTAACTCAGATTTCCAAGAGCTGAAAAGCTCACTGCGATTAATATCGCCCTTTTTATTTCGGGTACTGAGTGAAGCGATGTCGCCCGACGTTGAAGCTCGCTTCTTGACGTTCCTGTCATTGAGCACGTTAATGATTTGCTGTGAGCGTTTTGAGAAATAATCGCAAACTTGCTGAGATACTCCGTCTATTTTGAAAGCGTCACCGTCAGGAGAGGTTTGGAAGCCAAGTTCTCGAAGAGATTCTGCCAGACTGACTTTGTAAATCATACCAGCCGCCTTTTGCCAAAGCATGATTGACCTAGAGTCGACAGTGCCCCAAGAACCATCTGCCCTAGGGGCCGCATTTGCGACAATTGCATGAGTATGTAAGTGGGGGTCTAATTCACGGCTCGTTGAGTGCTCAAAAAAAGCGACGACCAAACCTTCGGTTTGTTCTTTTTTCTTTCCGCCACTATTGCGTCGAGTAAATGCAGCATTTGCCTCTAATAGAGATACGGCCTCACGAACGGCTCTAAGCTGTGTCTTTTGAATTTCTTGGCGCAACTTTTCATCAGCTGCTGCCCACAACACAGACACTGATTTTGGAGCATTGAAAGTTAGGTCCCACCCTGGAGTATGCCTCTCGCCAGAAGTTTGGCAAAGTTTAAATTTACCGCAAGGTGATAAACCTTGGAGGATGTTTTTAAAATCATCGCCCTCTACCAAGTTTTTTAACCCGAGTGCTGAACTAGCTGAACCACCCCAAACACCATCAGGCTCACCACCATTCAAGTAATAATCTTCGCGCGCTAAGTCTAGATAATATTTACCGCCATTTTTAATTTTTGCGAATGTCATCATTTCGAACTCTCCTGTTCAGTCTATTTGTAGATCCTTTGCGGGGCTCCGATGTTTTCTTTTGTCGTTTTACAAATGGCTCAGCAACCTTTTCAAACATTGAATTAATTGGCCAATTTAGGCGGTAAACAGCATTTGTTCCGCTTATTAAAGCAAACCCCTCAATACCATTTTTTAAGGAAGGTTGAGGTAAATGAATTAAGTCTTCAGGCTTTACAATAGCTATATCTTCTTGGTTCAGAGAATGAGACTTTTCTCCCTTTTCATTAGTTGTTGCAGTCTGGTATTCGACTCTGCTTTTGCCTAAGGAGCCTGATGCTTTTTCAGCTGAATCACCAGTTGGAGCCAGCTTGAATGTAACGACATTGCCAAATAGCCCTAGCACAGTGTTTGCGTCTTCTTTGCCGTATATCGATTCGAGTTGGGAAAGTAATTGAACACCCGCAATCGTTTTACAACCTTTACTACGTCCTAAAGCTAACCAGGTTTCTAAACTCTTCGATTTATTCAATGTAGCGAGCTCATCTAAAACAAGCCAAATGGACTCAGTCTGGCTATCTGGTTTAGACAATACTGTATTGTTCAATATGGCGAGTAGTGCGGTTATTAACGCTGAGCTCATCAGTGGTGAAGTAAGATCGCCTTGCACAATAAGTGTTTTTTGAGATGTACCTTGTAGCCATGATCTAATTGAAAAAAAGTCGCTGTTATTTTGATTTAACTCTGCAAGTGTCTTCACCCACGAAAGTTGTGTTGCAATCATGGAGCGAATGGATGCTGTGGTCTTGTCTTCAGGTTGAATAAGCGTCGCAGCCTGAGGATAAGCGTCTGTCAGCCACTTTAGTAACTCGTCATCTTTACAGAACAAGTGTTTTGAGAGTTCAGTCCAAGACCAAGGTTTACCCGCTTTGATAAGGCCAACAATTACACCAATCAGCACAACCCGTGCAGAATCTACCCAAAAAGTCTCCTTGGTAATATTGGATGAGATAACTGATTCAGCAAATACTTCAGCAAGTCCAACATCAGTTATATCCAAACCCAAATTCCAATTTATGCTGCGATCATCTCTAGGGCTCAACAAAAAGCAACTGTTCTCCAAAAATAGTTCGGTATACTCGCCTTTGATATCGTAAATCAGTGCTCGATCTTTACGCTGAAGTATCTGTTTGATGAGGAACTTAATTAGGTTCGATTTTCCAGCCCCTTGCATTCCCCAGATAAGAAAATTTCCAATCTCCTTTATCAAAGGGATTTGAAGTGAGGGATGTATAAATAGCCCTCGTTTCCCTTCTCGTTTAGTGGCACGTTTAAAATGACGTGTTGCTTTTGAACCTCTAAGTAAACGCGGACCTCGGATATGAAATAAGTCAGTTTGGTTAAAGTGTTTAACTCGAAACTTCCAAACTATTGTAGAGGCGATGAGTATTGATAAAATCAATATAGATAAGCTGCCAAACATAGCTGTTGATGACAAGGATAAAACCGTGGGGGCTTGCCGCAAAAGAAAAGCTGATAGTAGTACATCCTTGCCCCATATAACGAACTTAACTAAAACGGATGAACCCCCAAGGATTTCCATTATCGTTATTTCTGAAATCAAGAAAATGATGCATGAGAGAATCAAAGCAACAATCAAGTGCCCCCATTTTTGTGATAACTGTGATTGCGTCATCTTGACCTCCTTGTCATTTGCTTCCTGATAGAGGCTTTAGCAGCCAGGGTTTCGTCAGGATCTAGTCCAGCAATGACAGAGGTAATCACAAATGTGTTTTGGGTAATTTCAGCTCGCAGATTATTGATCAAATCACGCAGCTCAACCTGTTTCTCGGCGCTCTGAATTCGCTGACGTGCTATTTCTGCTATCGTCGTTCCTTGATGCTCAGCTTCTGAAGCTAATCGCTCGAAGTCTTGGGCTGGCAGGCGTACACTGATTTGCTTACTAGTTTTTAAGCTTTTCATTTTTGTCTTCCTTGAATTCAATGAAACCATTTGTAAACCTTTGGGTTAGCAAAACTATTTACCTGAATTGGTTTCAGTTTAAATTTCGTCTCTTTTAGTTAAAAATATTGACTTTACATCGAATTCCCAATTTGACTTGGTAGCACCATAGGTGCATGGGGTGTAAGAGCATTTTTCACTTAAACAAACAATCCTTTCAAAGTGTCAATGGGCCAAACTTTTAATCTTGAACTCATGCACACTTCTAATATCATGACAGGTTTTCTTGGATCGGACTGAAACAAAGTAAATTATTTTTTTATATATAAAATGTACTGCCATCCCAAGAGTTTAAATAATGTTTTAAAGAATAAAGTGAACAAATTTAATTTTTTCAAAAAATATCACTTAATAAAACCAATTAAAAAACAAACCTAATATATTGATAAATAATATTTATTTTTCGAACGGTCCAGTCCTGTCTAATACGCTAGTATCTACATCGCCTCTAGGAAGGGGGTGTTATAAAGGATGAATGCGCATGGATGCGATAGAAAACTTGGTGCTCAATGGGCACGTTGCAAATCAAAAAGTTCGAGTAGCTAGAAACAACGTACTTGCTTTAGGATTGAATAAATCGGAGTTGAATCACTTAGTTGCTGAATTAGCTCTAGCCGCCACTGATTTAACTAATCTGTATGAAAACGCGAATCTAGGTAAAAATTGTAATATTGTAAATATTGCAGCTAATACTGCTGATAGCCAGAAAGAATTAAGCTCTAAGGTTATTACCCGACTACCTTATGAAACGAGTAATTTAAATTTAAGAGAGTTTATTCAGGCGTTTGAAGGAAAGCCAAAAGTGTTAAAAGGCTACCCTGGTATGTCTATCAAAGTGTCGCGCAAAGAAAAAATTATTCAACTAAGAGATGGTGGTGATGATCAATATTTTAAGCTGATTTCATACCCGGTAGAGCACCAATTCACTAAGGAAGACATACAGACGATAGTTGATGCTCATAAACGATTTATGGATAGACGAAAAGCCAAAATGCCATGGAGAGAGAGAGGTTACCTTCTGGGTGGTAGCTATCGTGAGTTGAGCACATTCCATGACTTGTTCGAATTTTATAAGGAATCAGCTTCAAAAAAACGTGCTGGTGCGATTAACCGTATTCAAACACGATATTTTTCTGGTCAATGGGGAGAGAAAATAATGGCCAACTACAGCATTGCAACATTCAGGACTGATTACTTAGACAGGTATGTTTCTTCTCGCCGTAAGTCCGATCGGAATGAAGTTATTAAAATGGTAAAAGCCGCTATTAACAAAGCTAAAGCTAGTGAAGGTATCAAAATCAATGTTCAGGAATTAATCATGAGGGGGAACGCTCTAGGGCTGATAAAACAGATAAAACAATACCTAAGATGTCGACGTTAGTTCAATTTATAATTGAAGCTGATAAAAGCGGTTACACCTCATTGGTACTAAAACTGATTATTCAGTTTATGGCATCGACTCGTGAGACAAGGACTAACTACCAGCAATGGAATCGCATTAACTTAGATGAGCTGTATATTGAAGTACCAACTCATGAAAGTAAAACTGGGTTTAGACGACACCCTATCCCTGAGCGACTAGTTGATATACTCAGTGCAGAAAAAAGTAAACAACGAAGGGATGTGAACGTAACTAAGGATTGTAATGGTGAACCCTTGTTCATGTTTGAAAGTTCATACAACTGCGGTAAGGTTGATACAACTCTAAACAAACAATTTAGCGATGTGAGAGCTAGCCTATTAGCTAAAAAGGAGCTACTAGGATCAACTAAAGCAGATTTAAAAAGCATAAATAGTTTCACTCAACACAGAATTAGAGACTTAGTTGAACAGGCGCTATTAGACGTTTCAGCCTCAGAAGGGCAAAAAGAAAAATGTTTGGGCCGTTTACCTCGTGAGCAAGCAGAATCGTATGGAAATCACAGTATTGAAAAGCTCAGCGAATTGAAAGACCGCATGGTAAAGAAAGCGGAAAAGGAATTCCCAGTGTTAAAAGCATTATTTCAACGTCTAATGGACAAAGAAATTGAGCAATGATAACTTATAGGGGTGTAAAAAAAGGTGTAAAAAAATTTCTTAATATACTTTAACTATCTGATATTGATTAAGTTAAAGGTTAAAAGTGGTGGCCCCTCCCAGACTCGAACTGGGGACCTAACGATTATGAGTCGTGTGCTCTAACCAACTGAGCTAAGGGGCCAACTTTGTATAACTACGAGGTAGTTAATTTTTGAAGC
>PJEL010002145.1_pt1 | contig 18562 bp, 16 predicted proteins | sample 1853271 | NCBI WGS metagenome assembly PJEL01 (sample SAMN08108733, study PRJNA415343) | Invertebrate metagenome, whole genome shotgun sequencing project. | host: Globobulimina | place: Sweden: Gullmar Fjord | collected 2015-08
GCGAACTTTGCCGAATTTGACGATAATATTTCAATAAAAAATATAGATGCAGAAGTTGAAAATCAGCTAACGGCAATTAAAGAGTTTGGTGTAACTATCGCTGGGCAAAGCTTCGAAATAGACTTCTTTTTTATTGAGGCGAATGTTGAAGACGATGAAATCGTCATGATTGCTTTATTTAACGATGGGGATAAAACCAAAACTTTGTTGCAAACTGCTGCTATTGATGACCTTGAGAAAACTCAATTCACGGTGCAAACCACTTTATTTGATCTCAACTTAATGACTCTCTCTGACGAAAACGCTGCCAATATAGAAACATATATTGTTGCGAACGGTGTTAGTACGGTGAAGGCTATCGAAGGTGATGCAGTAGTATTTAATATCGCAGGCACGCTAATCGCTGAAAGTGATGGCAAAGAAAGTGCCTTGACGATGAAAGCAGGAGAAATGCTAGCAGGCATCGGTAACACGACGTTAGAAATAAAGGGCTCTGAAGTTTTTTTGAATGGCATTCTAGGCACTAAAGCATATAGCCAGTTTAAGAGCTTAATAACGAATCATCCAGAAGTTGACACTGTTGTTCTACAAAATGTACCTGGCTCTATCAATGATGCTGTAAACATGCATACAGGGCGTATCATTCGAGAGGCAGGGCTCAATACTAAAGTACTCGCTAACAGTGAAATTTCGTCAGGCGGTGTTGATCTATTTTGTGCAGGAAAGGAACGCATTGTTAACAAAGGAGCGCGTTTAGGTATACATTCATGGGGCGGGGAAGGAATATCCGCTGATGATTTAGCGCAAGACCATCCTGCGCACCAATATCAAATTGCCTATTTCACTATGTGTTTGGGCAAAGAAAAAGGGCCGGCATTTTACTTTAGAACACTTGCTGCTTCACCAGCACAAGATATGCACTGGATGAGTGATGCCGAAATTAAGCAGTGGACGCTTGCAACTAAATTTTTAAACTAAAGCTTTAAGTTTAATTATTTACCCTTGTAGCATTTGATAAGGTAACCGTTATTGTCAAATGCTACGACTTGAATTGAATTTCTTGCTTAGTGAGCTAACAGCGTTTTCAAGTGATTTGCTCTTGAAAGCTTAACAAAGTTAATGCCAAAAAATATAGCCTTAGCCCTGCTGTTGGCGAGTTTACTGGCATTTAATCTCGCCAATTTAACCTTAATAAGCTAGATCCCTAATCTTAGCTAGGGCATAATCTCAAGCAAAGACACATCAAATTTGTAGGAAATTCAATGATCCATAGTATGACAGCGTTTGCTCGCCATGAAGTGAAAGGCGAGTGGGGCAATGCCGTTTGGGAAATCCGCTCTGTAAATCAACGTTTCCTCGAAACTTATTTTCGCCTACCTGAGCAATTTCGCAGCATAGAGCCAGTATTACGTGAACGTTTTCGCAAGCAATTAAACCGCGGAAAAGTAGAATGTAACTTACGTTTTAATGCCAACGCAGGTGAAAAAAGCAATTTATCAATGAACACTGCACTGGCAGAAAATTTGCTTAAACATGCAAATTGGATCAATGAGCAAACCTTGAACAGCCAAATTAATCCATTAGAAATTATGCGCTGGCCAGGTGTTATGGAAGCAGAAGAATCAGACATGAATGCCATTCAAGCTGAAATTCTTGCTGGCTTTGACCAAGCACTGAAAGACTTTATTACTGCTCGAGCTGATGAAGGCGCAAACATGAAGGCGCTTATTGAACAACGTCTTGATGGCATCGTTGAACAGTCGGAAGCTGTCAAAGGGCATATGCCTGAAGTTATTGCATGGCAACGTAAACGCATTACTGATAAATTTTCAGATGCGAACATTGAACTTGAATCATCACGTGTTGAGCAAGAACTTGTATTACTAGCGCAAAAAATGGATGTTGATGAAGAAATTGACCGTCTATATAGCCACGTAAAAGAAACCCGTAACATTTTGAAAAAAGGTGGCGCACAAGGTCGTCGTTTAGACTTCATGATGCAAGAATTTAACCGCGAAGCGAATACCTTAGGCTCAAAATCAATTAACGCTGATATCACCAATTCAGCCGTTGAATTGAAAGTGCTAATCGAGCAAATGCGTGAACAAATTCAGAATATTGAATAGTTTTTCAGTAATTTATGTTTGTTACTAAAATAATTAAGGCCTCGTTTTTCGAGGCTTTTTTGTATTGTTATTTTAAATAACTTCAGCTCGGCTTAAGTAATATCATCTGAAAATGCATGGTTTTATATTGAATATTTCACTCGATTTGTTGTTTATATCCACTTATTCGCCTAAAGTATTGTTTATATCTAGTATTTCATAGGCATCCATATGACTCATTTAATATTTGCTAAAGATACAGCTGAGGCAAAAAAGTTTTCAAAAGCTGTAGGCAAAGGTGAGCTCAAAAGAATACGACAGGGTATTTATACTGATGTCGCATGGGAAGAAGTACCTAAGCTACTGCAAAATAAGTGGTACCAAATTGTAGAATATTTATATCCCTCAGCTGTTGTGTCACATGCTACAGCAGTATCGTTATTGCCTGAAAATAAGGTCATTTACATAACTGCACCAGTAAAAATACGTAAGAAAGTACAGATCAGTGATTTATTAACAATAGAAGTGCTGCCAGGCGATGTTGAACATTTAAAGGAGCCTTTCCAGCCTAATTCATTTAGAAGCTCACCTACACGTTACCTTTTAGAAAACCTACAGATTAGCCATAAAGATGTGGCTGCTCCGAAGGCGCTTGGTAAAAACTGGGTTGAGCAAGAGTTATGTCGTCTTTTAGAGCGCTATGGAGAAAATGAACTTAACCAGATTCGTGATGAAGCACGTGCAAATTGTTCAGTACTCAACATGGAAAAGGAATTTCAGTTACTAGAAGGGTTAATAGGTGCAATTTTATCTACTCAGCCAATTGAATCATTGTCTTCAAAAAAGGCTATACCGGTAGCAAAAAAAGAACCTTTTGATTTGAATAGACTACAGATATTTGAAAATTTGTCTAAGTACTTACTTCAATGTGACTTTGTACCAAAACCTTACCAATACAACTCATCTAGTTGGAGAAACCTATCATTTTTTGAAAGCTATTTTTCTAACTATATTGAAGGTACAGAATTTGAAATAGAAGAAGCAGAGCAAATAGTTTTTGAGAAGCATGAAATTAATAATCGCCATCAAGATAGTCATGATGTACTCGCAGTGTTTGATGTTGTTCAAGACTACACCGAAATGACTACAGTACCGACTAGCGCCAGTGAATTATTAGAATTGTTGATACAACGGCACAGTTTAATTATGGATGCCCGCCCTGAAAAAAGACCAGGGCAGTTAAAAGTAAAAGCGAATAAGGCTGGAGATACTGTTTTTGTATCGCCAGAGCAAGTGGAAAGAACATTTACACAAGCATTTCCGATCTATCAAAGTTTGCCAAAGGGCTTGGCAAGGGCTATTTTTATGCAATTTCTAGTCTCTGAATGTCACCCATTTGATGATGGAAATGGCAGGCTAGCCAGAATTATGATGAATGCAGAATTAGTGAGTGCGGAAGAAATAAAAATTATTGTGCCCACCGTTCACAGAGATAGTTATTTAAATGGATTAAGACATGCAACAAGAAGTGGTAAATTTAGAACGATCACTAAAGTTTTTTCGGACTTGCATGGTTATACCAATTCTCTAGAGTGGGAGGATTATGCTGAGGTAAGAACAACACTGGAAGCTCATTTTGCCCATAAGTTGCCAGACCAGGGGGTTGCTGTTTTTAACCGAGAATTATCAAAATATAGAGTGGCATTACCAACAGGCTAACGGTAGAAAGCGAATTGAATCATACTTAATTTCATGAATGATTTAGCGTTCAATGTTGGAAAATAGAATATTGAATAGATTTTTTAGTCGTTTATGTTTTTTACTAAAATAATTAAGGCCTCGTTTTGAGGCTTTTTTGTATTGTTATTTTTAGTACACAAATGACTTATTAACTAAAGCTTGTTGTTAACCATTTGTAGTAGGGTCTCAATAATTAAAAAGCCTCTTTACCGACTATGTCCATTAGTTTTGATTCTGCATATATAACATTAGCCTGTTGAATTACCAATTGCTTAATATCATTTATAGTTGATAAGTCTTGGGTTGATAATTCAAACTCATCAAAGCTCAAAGTATCAGCTTTATTGATGATAAGTGTTGATAATTTTGCGACTCTTTTTTTAATAAATCCAAATGGTATGTTTGCCTCATCTGCAAACGACAGTAAGTCATAGGCAGTGATGTTAGCAATTTCAAAATTGTCACCAACAGCCATTGCTAAAGCAGTATATATTTTTTCATTTTTAGATGCCTCGTAGGTAACTGATACAAGGTCATAAAAAGGCGTGTTGGTTATTCCTTTCGAGCTTACATAGAAGCTAATATTTTTCCCATGAGCATCACTATTGCCAATAATTAAATTAAATATCATCCAATCAACTATGCTTTGAGTAACAATGGCAGGAACCGAGCATGTTTTTGCGAATTCAAACAATTTATTAAAACTCACGCCGTCTCTAATGTGCTCAACATCTTTACCCGAACCAAAATTATGCTCACATTTATACTCGGGAGGCATATCTAAAGATTGGCATCCATCAATTATATGGCGCTTTTTAACCCCTGTAGCGGTGATTTTTCTATCAAACCGCTCAACAATTAAAGTGTCATGCTCTCCAAACTTTCTATAAGAAACATCGGCGACTTTTAAACCAACCGTTTTAGCTAATTTCATACAAAAGAGCTCATTAATTACAATGGTGGCGTATTTTTTAGAAGCAAATTTTAAAATGTGTGTACTTGAATAGTTTCCGTTCGCCAACATGAATTTATCATCAGCATCGATGAAAACATTGAGTTTATTTTGAACCCCTGCAACGGATAAACGATATTTTCCATCCCAAGTGATCAACTCTTGAATATCATCGGAGGATAATTTTTCAATCAACTCTTTTTCTGTAATTTCCCGAAGTAAGGTCTCCTCTTCTTGGTAGTCGGCGTTAGAAAAAGACAAAATACCGGCAGTATCCATACCTATGGTGATTAAAATTGCGTACAAGTTATGTTTGCTTAAATTCTGACTTGCCAACAAAAGATCGAAAGCTTCCCCTTCTGGAAATAAATTTCTTAAGAAGTTAATCACAGTTTGAGGGGAAGGTTCGGTATCAAATGGAATGCATGGTGAAATTGGAAATCTATTATTTATCCAAAAATCATCATAGGTAAAAGTACATTTTCCAGGCTCAATAAACGCTAATATACCTACACATTCAGCTTGACTGAATAGTGAAATAGTAGGAAGTGGACTAGTGCCACTCATCATCTATCTCCTTAGGCCCATTTACATTTTGGTTTTCAAGCCATAATGATATACCTAGTTGATTAATGACTTTAAATAACGTGGCTAGCTTTACTGAATCAACACCTAGTTCAATATTACTCATAGCTTGTTTAGAAACACCGCAAAGGCTAGCAGCATTCTCAATTGTTAAATCTAAAGAAGTTCTTTTAAAGCGAACAAATTCTCCCAACCGTGACATGTCTACGGGAAGGTCTAAGTTCGGTGCTTTAGTCGCAATTACTCGTTTTGCCATACATATAATCCTACTTTGTTAGGATTAATATATATAAGATTGCGTCATATTACAATAATCCTTCTATATTAGGATTTATTTGCCAAGTCTAGCTTATATTTCAATAATCCTATTTCAATAGGATTATTAATTGTTACTCGCGCTTGGCTAAATTGAATTTTTAAGAAAATATATGTAAAAGTTCGTCGTTACATTGATGCCATAATTTTCAACGACTTCAATTAACATTGTAGCCTTGCCTTCATTTAGCTAAGATGAATCATCCGCCATTTTTACTGAGTAATACAATGAAAACTATAGCATTTATAACAACCGCTTTATACATCGCCAGCAGTTCATTAACCTATGCTGCAAATGACAATGTAAAATCAGTAAAGGCTGCTATGCCTGAGCTTATGACGCTATATAAAGACTTACATCAAAACCCTGAGCTATCGAGTTACGAGTTTAATACCGCTAAAAAATTAGCTAAAACGGCTCGTGAACTTGGTTTTGAAGTCACTGAAGGGGTAGGTGGTACAGGCGTTGTTGCGGTGTTAAAAAATGGTCAAGGCCCAACAGTATTAGTGCGCGCAGATATGGATGCACTGCCTGTAAAAGAACAAACCGGATTAGCCTTTGCCTCGAAGGTGACCACGACAACGGAAGAAGGCTTACAAAGCCATGTAATGCATGCCTGTGGACATGATACCCACATGACAAGCTGGGTAGGCACAGCAAAATTACTCAGTGAAAACAAAGCCAATTGGTCTGGCACGATAGTGATGATATTACAGCCAGCTGAAGAACGTGGCCGTGGTGCAAAAGACATGCTAGCCGACGGCTTATATGAACGTTTTCCAAAACCTGATTATGCCTTAGCATTTCACAACTCTGCTGGCTTAAAAGCAGGTGTTATTGGTTATACCTCAGGTTTTACCCTTGCCAATGTTGATAGCGTAAATATTCTAGTGAAAGGTGTTGGTGGCCATGGTGCCTATCCGCATGCGACGAAAGACCCAATCGTATTAGGCGCTCGCATTGTCGGTGCTCTGCAAACCTTAGTTAGCCGAGAGCTAAACCCGCAAGATGCTGCTGTTGTCACCGTAGGTAGTTTTCAATCAGGGACTAAACACAACATAATTTCTGATCAGGCATTATTGCTATTAACTGTACGTAGCTACTCTGATGAAACCCGTAAAAAATTACTTGATGGCATTAGCCGAATTGCAAAAGGCGAAGGTATCGCCATGGGTTTACCTGAAGAACTATTACCAGTAGTTATCGTAAAAGACGAACACACACCCGCGGCCTACAATGAACCTGAGTTTACCAAGACCATGGCGAAATTATTTACTAGCGAGTTTGGTAAAGAGCGAGTAGAAGAAGTACCGCCAGTAATGGCAGGCGAAGATTTTAGTCGTTACTACCGCGCAGATACCAGCATTAAAAGCATGATATTTTGGGTCGGCGGTGTACCGCACGATAAGTGGCAATCGGCCCAAGAAACCGGTGAAGCCTTACCATCATTACATAGCCCATTTTGGGCACCTGATGCTGAAAAAGTTATTGCGACCGCGACACAAGCAATGAACAGCGCCGTATTAACTATATTGGCTAAGTAAGCAAAGTTAATGTCATAGCTAAACTATGAACCTTTACGAGTATTTATGTACTCGTAAAGGTCATTACTAGAGTTTTTAATAAGGATGCCTTTAATATGATCACACTATCTGCAGAGCAATGTCGCATTATCGGCGTAATGTTAGAAAAAGAAACCACGACACCAGAGCAATATCCAATGTCGTTAAATGGCATTACCACCGCTTGTAATCAAAAAAGTAACCGTGAACCGGTTATGTCGTTGTCAGAATCTGAGGTGCAGAATAGCATCGATGAACTGTCAAAAATGAACCAGTTAATGATAGATCACAAAGCCTCTGGTCGAGTCAGTAAGTATTATCATTGTTTCTGTGATACAGAATTTGGCAATTTGAAGTTTAGCCCTCAACAAAGAGCCATTGTTTGTGTGCTATTGCTACGTGGGCCGCAAACGCCGGGTGAATTAAGAACTCGCACCACACGTTTAGCTGATTTTGCCGATGTGCGTGAAGTTGAAGTTGCTTTAGAACAATTACAAAGCTTGAACGGACAAACACTGGTTAGAAAACTCGAACGAGAACCCGGAAAGCGTGAGTCTCGTTACGTGCATTTATTTTCTGATATTGATGAAAGTTATGTGGTTGAATCTAGCGCTACTCAAGCAGCAACTGAACCTTCAGAAAGTACTTTTTCAGCAAGTGTTCCTTCTGTAAGTAATAACCAACTCGCTCAGCGAGTCACGGAACTAGAAGAAAAAATTGCTTCATTGACAGAGCAAGTCGCTTGTTTAACTGAGTTGCTTGAAGATTAGTGATTGTTGATTTGCTATAGCAACGGTAGTGATAGATAAGTTTGTAAAAAAATATAAGGATGTAGTAATTGAATTATTGGTGGGTTAATCAAAATCAAACTTTTAAAGAAGAGTTTCAAGGTAACTATCTGTGGTCGCCGAAAAGAAAATCTAATGGGCAAATGAATCCTTTCTATGAGTTTATGAAAGGTGTCGTTCCCGGAGATATAGTCTTCTCTTTTGCAGATACTTATATAAAAGCGATTGGAATCATTCAATCTAATGCTTATGCGTCTCCTCAACCTATTGAATTTGGCAAAATTGGTGCGCAGTGGGGTAGTGTTGGTTGGAAGGTAGACGTTCATTTTATTCTATTAAATAATAAAATACGTCCAGCTGATCATATGGAAAAACTCGAGCCAGAACTCCCTAATAAATACTCACCTTTACAATCAACAGGACGTGGTAATCAAGGAGTATACTTAACCAATTTACCAAGACCATTAGCAACAGTATTGATCGAATTAATTGGAGCTGAAGCCGGAAACTTAGTTGATAACATATTGTCTGTTAATGATATTACACCTGAGTTTAATCTTAAATCTACTAAGGGTCTCAGTGAATGGGAAGAAGACCTAGAAGACAATGTTAGAAATGATATCTTGATACCTGAAACAGAGAGAAAGTCGATCATTATGGCTCGTAGAGGGCAAGGTGTATTTAAAAAAAGAGTTGCCCTTCAAGAAACTCATTGTCGTATAACCGAAGTAAACGAAATCTCACATTTACGAGCTAGTCATATAAAACCGTGGCGATACTGTGAAGATCATACTGAAAAGTTAAACGGTAATAATGGTTTACTTCTTACGCCAACAGTTGACCACTTATTCGACCGAGGCTTCATTTCATTTGAAAGCGCTGGAGGTATTTTGGTTTCTCCCATCGTAGAATCCTCATCTCTTTCTCGTATGGGAATTAACTTATCGCTTAAGAATAATGTCGGTACATTTAATGAAGAACAACAGTACTTTTTGGAATATCATCGAAAAGAGGTTTTTTTAAGTTAATGTGAAATAGCTAAATATAGTGATAATAAGTATATTTTTTGATGCGTTTATTAAGTACGAATTGTGACCGGCGATGAAGATTACATGAAATCTTAAGTCCTTATGCCACGTTGTTTGTGGCATAAGGGAAGAAAGTAGTTGTGGCTTACTTTATTGTTAAATATAGGTTTACTTTGAATTCCCCTGTCTCTGATTTACTAGTAAAACATTAGCTCATGTCTAACGCAGAGGTAAGTGCGTTATTCTTATATAGTAAAGGGTAATTTTTCTCATTTAGTTTTAACATACTAATAAAACTGCTTCTATTTTCTTCACTCCACCTATCGATCTCCAATACCTGCCCGTCTAGGTAATGAAATAGTGATTCATTGATCTCTTTAACGTTTTCATATAAAGATAGTATATTTATTTCATCAGTAGAGTTTTGGGCTTGGGGTATCAGAATTAACTCAGAAAATGTATCTAAAAGGATATATTTGTTTTCTAAACTAACTTTGTTAAGCAGTAACTCAGCAGCTATCCGCCTCAATACTTTTCCCTTAGTATTTGACTTTAAAGTAAGGATTATATTTTTAAGCCACTTTTCATCAATATTATTTAGTTTTTCAGGAGTCATGATCAAAGCAATTAAAGCTTCTGACATGGGGATATTACAATGATTAAGCTTTTTATTCTTAGAGCGTAAGAAGTTAACAATTGTTTTCTGATTATCATTTTGATTAATAAGGTATTCATAACACTCCTCCTTTCCCGAGTGTTCAGTATTAATTGTTGATATCACTTTATCGCCAAAATATCTAAATAAATTTTCACGTAAAGAATCTGCAACAAACTCATTCGAGAACTGATTAATACTTTCCCATTCGATATCAACTTCCCACTTGGATAGCCAGTCGAATAAATCGATATTTTTTTCAAACATACTTTTTAAATAAGAATAGTTTTCCTTTAAAATAATATTTATATTATGTTTGTGAACTCTATCTTGTGCCAAATATTCTTTTAGGGGTTCCGTAATATAGGGCATTATCAAATCTTGCTTTAATGCATCTATAAGTAAATTAAAATCACTGATAAATGGTAGGTAAAATCTCAAGTATTTTGATAATTCCTTATTTTCAGCAAAATCAACCTGATACTCCTCAAAAACACCCCAAGCCTTGTGTTGAATTATATGCACTAAAGCTTGAGCTAAATAATCCGAGCTCTCTACATTATCTATCCCATGAAATTCATGTAAGTAACTATCTGACAAGTCACTTTTATACCACTCTCTCGTGAATGGTAATGATTCAAAAGAATTTTGCTCTAAATAGGAATCAATTGGAATTTCATTAAAAAGACTAGAATGAAATGATGATGGTTGTTCCTTAGAAAAATCAAACCAACCTGTTTTTAAATTTAAGCAAACTTTGTGCAACAAATCATTTTCAATCGCATGGCCTTTCTCATTAAATAGATTTTGTAATATTGATTTAGCCACACCAAGACTCCATTGAATTTTATCTATTTCCCAATAAGTATATTCTTCAACTTTGGGCCATAGAGTATTTACAAAGGCATTACCATTGTCTTTAATATTAGTTAAAAGTGAAGGCTTTGTTTCTAACAAACAACTCAGACGATAAAGTAGGTCTATATCTTCTTTTTCTACTCTGCCAGAGTTACCCTTTGATATATTAGTTATTTCCGTATCCAAATAATGAAATTTATTTGAGATAGATATGTTTCTGATAGTAAAGTTATTTTCTTTGAGCAAGTCTAGAGCATTCAAAAGTTCATCTGCAACAACATCTTTATATATATATGTTTCATTGAAAACCCTATTTATCTCAAGAAACCAATTATCTATCCACTTTTTAGAGTCGTGATTATGTCGCAACATTGCAGCGCTTACTAAAATAACATCTTCTGCATCGCACTTAGATATTAACTTCTTACATATAGTACTAAACCCAAAAGTATCTTGTTTAGCAATGATTGATTCCACATCAATGAACTTAAAAGCAGTCTTAAGTGGCTCGACTAACCACTCTGATAACGCTATATCTTCAGTTGTTTGAAAATGTATGCAAATAAGTACTTTAGACCAGTAATCGTCTTCAAAATGTCTTCTAAGAATTCTATGACTGTCAATTACAACTTTTTCATTTTCTTCTGTTATAGAACCAAATTCATGCTTTACAACTAATTTAGCAAAATCAAAATAAAAATACCTGACAGGTAAATAATAAGCGGCAGCAATAACGGGAGGAGTACTAACAGGGCAACACTTAATGGTACTAATAATTCCATTAATGTACTGCTTTAATAATCTAGGCGTTATTTGCAATTTAAAGTGATTACACCAGCTTTCCAAAATATCTGCACAAGTATCAATAGTTTCATCTGATAGCTCATTATTAATAAAAGACTCATTGAAATAATTAAAGAAGGCTTCGCGCCAACCCGCACCTACAATCGGAGCAACCCAGAGCCGAACTGGGCATTGTTTAGTAACTGACTCCATGCCTGACTTCTCATCATTGGAAATAACACTGGCAACGTGTTTAATTGAGAAAGGAATAACTAACTTAAAATTATTAACTTTACTTGAAATGAATAGCTCGATATCACTCCATACATCTCGGACCTTATTGTCATCGGATATCCTATCTATGTTATCTAGCACTAAAACATAATTAATCCCTTTAGGGATTGAGTTTGAAAATACTTCAAAAGCTTCCTGAAGCTCTATACTTCCAACTTCTTTGTTCACTAGTAATTTCTCACTAATAAAATCTTTACTATTCCTTTTAAGCAAATTACCAAAAGAAATATCTTTTAAAGCGGATAATTTTGGCCATATTTTGAAGAATAATGAAAATTTTAATATTCTAATTCCGAGCAAAAACACAATGGGAGAGAAGAAAAATAATATATATAATGAACCGTTGATATCAAAAGATATATTGCTACTACCAGTGAGGACAAGCCATGTTTTAGATATGCTAGCGATTGCTGGTTTTATAACTTGAGTTGAAATAATAAGTAAAAAGGCGAAGATAACAGTGCTTATATTTATTTTACTATCAGTTACTTTTTCATAATCAAATTGTTTTCCTAAAGCTATATTTTTAGCACGTTCAATCTGAGTGTTATTCATTTGTCCTGGTAATTCGCTTATTGAATCAGCTAAAAGCGTAACTAATGCTTTTTTAGTTGCCGAATGCTGGTACTTTTCAACGTCAAATGTTGTGAACACATATCCTTTCGTTTCTAACTGTTCTTGAGCTAAACTGATTACGGTAGATTTACCTGATCCTAAGTTTCCTTCTAAACATATATTATTTATATGTTTTTGGTTCTCAAAAGTATCTACTATTTGCTCTGCTACGTGGCTATGACTTTTACCTCTAAAACCATCAGATTTTGCTGGTTCTTCTGTTATGAATTTCATTTTCAAATTATTTGGGGCCTTTTCCATGCCTAATACCTTTTCTTAGTTTTTATTCTGTTGATAATTGGCCACGGTCCTGAATATTTACTTGGATTCAGGTTGGTAGCAAACCCAACATATAGTTATTAGACCTGGGGTAACAGGAACTTTTTGGTTAATATCGATAATACGGATATTCATATTTTTTATAGTGGCAGATAAAAAAGGAGACAAACTTTGATGCGCCTTATCAAATGATTTGAAAAGGAGTTGTTGAACTCGATTATCGGAATTTATGATCTGAAGTTTTGGTGACAATCGCGTACTCCTTTCGCGTCATTATTTTATGCTTCCATTCTTACATAAACACAATCCACCAGTTATTGTTCTTTGTCAACAAACTAAATAATAAAATCTATATAAATCAAGAGAAATAGAAGTTATAAATTATACTTTTGTACACTAGTAATAGTAAATAAAACTGTATATATAATGATGACGAATGCTATTGCTGATGCACCAAACCCGTTTCATCATTCTCAAACCCATGACAAATATAGCCAACCACTGCTCGTTTTTTCTTAGCAACTTGATGAAAGTGCTCATAACCAACAGAAAAGGCAAAAGGGTTAGCATTGTAGTCGGCATAGGATTGATCAGCGCCGTTTTTAGCTTCACGAACGCCAGCTGCGAACGAACTTAAAAAGTCATCTCGGTTGTTAATTAAAATGGTGCTAACGCCACTCCCGCCTTCCACCAATTCTAGTGCGCCTAATTCAATGTACTTATCAACAACGGTATTATTGAAATATCCGCTGTATTGCTCGGTTTCAATATCATAAGAAACAGCAGCATCATCGCTTGCTTCCATTAATGAAACAAATAACTCTCTTACTTTTTTTGAAATCACTAATTATTCCTTTCAGGTAGTCGTTGATAAGTACTTGCCTTGCATTCACTCTGCAATAGGTAAGCGTTGACATTTTAACTGGCAAATCTTTTAAGCGCTAGAAATTGGCTTAAATACGGGGCTTAATATACTAAAAAGCAGTCCGATTAGGGACTGCTTGCTTTAGAAAAACAATAACCTTCACGTTAAAGGCTTTTGCTTTTACTTCAATGTGCCGCGAGAACAGCTCCGTTCGAATCACTCGTACGGATAGCTAGTACTAATTATCGCAGCAAACTATCGAAGAAAATTCATGCTTACTTTAACCATGTGATACCGATTAGCACTGATGCTACGCCGCCAGCCATACCGGCCCAAACTTTAATCGGCGTATCGCCGTTTAATGAACGACTTAACTGTGCGCTAGTAGAGTCATAAAGATCGTAACCCCATAGCGCTAACGCGACACCAACTATGATAAGGATTATCCCAATAATTTTATTATTCATTATTTTTCCTAATTAACTTTGTTAATGAGCGTATAACATTACTTTTTCGTAATTAGCCAAATAGCATGCAAAATGCCTGGAACATAAAATATTAGACATAACACTATATTTATTAATAAGTCTTTTCCTACTCCGCTTTTTAAAAACACGGCGATAGGTGGTAACAGTAGTGCCAAGATAATATGTACGAGTTTATTCATGATAAACCTCCTTTGATTTTAATATTAGTTACAAGCTTAAGGTTGCTAAAGTAAGTGTCTGTTTGACGTGAACGACACCCTACTAGCAACCATTCGTATTAGTTTTGTTGAGTATTGTCTTCGGCTTCAAACCATCGGTAGACTATGCCAGCCAAAATGGCGCCCACTAATGGTGCTAACCAAAAAAGCCATAATTGTGATACTGCCCAGTCGCCTTGAAAAATAGCAACACCAGTGCTTCTTGCCGGGTTAACCGAGGTATTAGTGATTGGGATGCTAATAAGGTGTATAAGCGTCAGGCCCAAACCAATTGCGATAGGAGCAAAGCCTTGTGGCGCGCGTTTATCTGTGGCGCCTAAAATAATGATAAGAAACATAAAAGTCATCACTATTTCGGTCACCAGTGCGGCGGTTAAACTGTATCCACCAGGTGAATGCTCTGCAAAACCATTTGATGCAAAGCCAGCTGATACGTCGAAGCCTGCTTGTCCTGTGGCAATAACGTATAGCACGGCTGCGCCGGCAATACCGCCGACAACCTGTGCAATGATGTATGGTGCAAGTTCAGCCGTAGGGAACCTGCCGCTTGACCAAAGACCAATGGAAACTGCCGGGTTAAGGTGACAGCCCGATATATGTCCAATCGCATACGCCATGGTTAATACGGTAAGTCCGAAGGCCAAAGAGACACCCAACAAGCCGATGCCAACATCTGGAAACCCTGCGGCAAGCACTGCACTACCACAACCACCAAGTACTAACCAAAAAGTACCGATAAACTCGGCACCCATTTTTTTTGTTAGTGTCATTTTGTCTTCCTTTATTTATATAGCTAAATAGTTTTCTATTGAATTTAACGCTGTATACCCAAGTCACTTGAAGAAATTGAATTTTGGCTCTTCGAGTGACTTGGGCGCTGATACTTTTTAATTTTTATTCATTACTTCTTACTGACAACTTCCTTAATTGTTGTTTCTATTTTGGCAACAACACGACGGTTTACATTATGATCAGCACGGGTATTGCCTTTAGAAATTAGCTGCGTTTCACCAAAGCCTTTTGCCGATAAACGACTGGCATCGATATGAAACTGATTAATTAAGATGTTTTTAACAGCATTAGCGCGTTTTTCTGACAACATTAAGTTGTATGCTTTCTCGCCTGCTGCAGAGCTGTGACCTTCAATATCAACGGTTGTGTTTTTGTATGCCTTCATGAAGTCAGCTAGGCGTTGAATGTCATTTATCATCGCTGGTTTCAGTTGCGAGCTATTGTTTTCAAAGGTGACATTTAAATTAATTTCTGCGGTTTTTTCTGCATACAAGGTACAGCCTTTTGAATCGACTTTTACGTTTGCTGGGGTATTAATACAATTGTCTTGTTTATCATTAATGCCGTCATTGTCAGTATCAACAACCACAGCTTTTTTCATTACTGGTTTTGGCGCTGCTACTTTTTTAACTGCTTTATTAACAATGGGAGATTTTTTTACTTCGCCAAAAGCGTACTGTAAACCGACTTTAAAACCTTGGTCGGTATAACCATAATCTACATCACGGTAAACAACGGCTTCACTAAATACAGAAAAACGCTCGTTTAGTTGAAAGGCATAGCCAGCACCTACATTGACGGCATTGTAACTTCTCACATTATTAAAGCGTTTTACGCCAGTGAAAAGATAAAAGTTGCTGTCTTCAACTTTATAAATAGCGTCAAGACCAAAACGTGTTCCGTAATCGGTATCGAAACCATCGTCAATGTCGTAACGTGTTTTTGCTAATTCAATGCGAGCATTCCATTGTTCGTTAATGATTTTTTGTAAATCAATACCAATGCCTTTACCTGCTTCAATTTGTTGCCAGTCAGTGTCGTTTTCTTTACTTGTACTTGATTTTATATAATCGCCAAATACGCCTACTTTCCATGTTTCATCAATGTTATTTGCCGCTAATGGTGCGCTAATAAGTGCGGCTAACAGAGTAATGCTGAACGTTTTCATGGATAAATCCTTATTGAGTTTTATTTAATATTTTTAAATTCTGCTTCTATAACGGATGAGAAAGCTAAAAGTCACAAATTTTATTTAATTAATTATGAAAACAGTAAAAGGGAATGGATTAGCGTAAAATGCACGCGATTTTAAAGCGCATTTGTACATTCGACGATAAGAACAAAATATATACAAAACTAATGTGACTTTTTAACTGTTCAACCGTTAAAGAGTAAAGCGATGAAAAATATTGCTCGAGGATGACATGAAAAACATAGAAGAAAACATAGCAGAAGAGTTAAAAAATAGTGCTGAAATAGCTTTTAGCACTTCAGATGACGATTTATTTAAACGTGCAACAGTAACTGCCAATAACCAGCAAGGGACGAAAGACCTTTTAGCACTGGGCATGGCTTCGCTTTGGGTGGTTTTTGTAAGCATATTTATGAAAATTTTAAAGCCAATATTTAAACAAATGGCAAACAACTCGAAAACGATAAGTACAACTACAACTGATAATGGGAACAAATAATGGATACTGATAACATTACTGAAAAAGCATATTCAGGCTTTATCGCCATTTGGCAAAAAGTGATAACTTTTCTACCAGACTTGATTGTCGCCATTCTATTTTTACTCGCGGGTTGGATTGTTTCATCACTGATTAAAAGCTTTTTAAATAAGTCGTTAACTAAAATTGGTTTTGATACTTTTTTAGATAAGCTTGGCTTAGATGCTTTACTGAAAAAAATGGAAGTAACGGTTACCGGTAGCCAAGTGGTTGCGAGCATTATTTCAACCTTCTTCTTATTAATATTCTTATTAGCCGCTTTAGATATTGTCGGGTTAACGGTACTTTCAGGATTAATTGATACCTTAATACTATTTTTACCGAAATTACTCGCTTCACTCGCGGTATTGTTATGTGGTTTCTTTGTTGCGCAAATTGTTTTTAATGGTGTGAAAATAGCGGCTAAAAATACTGGCGTTGATTACGGCCGTTCTGTTGCTGAAGTGTGCCGCGGTATTATTATCGTTATAACTGTTTCATTATCAATTACTCAACTCGATATTGATGTTTCTCTACTTAATAATATTATGACAGTCGTTATTGCCAGTGTTGGTTTAGCTGCCGCCATTTCGTTAGGTATTGGTACAAAGTCAATGGCACAAGAAATTGTTGCGGGTGTGTATTTACGAGAAATGTATCAAGTAGGCGATACCATTGAAGTAAAAGACATCAAAGGAACCTTGGCTTCTATTGGCAGTGTAGCGAGTAAAGTAATGGGTGAGGGCGAGTCAATGACGACCATACCTAATACCTTTTTACTCGCTAACAAAGTTACCAAGCAATAACTGGAATTTTTTAACGTTTGACTACGTTTAATGAACGTCAGCTTGTTGCCTTAGTACAAGAAAATCTGCCTTATGACACGCGTTTGTTTCAGCAGTTAATTACACCATATTTACCTTTATTAAAGGGATATTGTGCAAAACTGCTGAACAACCAGCCTGATGCAGAAGATGTTGTACAAGAAACTATTATTAAGATACTCACCCAGTTGAAAAACTTTAAGTGGTCAGTGTCTTTTAAAGCGTGGCTGTTCAAAATTGCTCATAACGAATGTATTAACAAAATAAGAAGCCGGCGTTGGGATACCATCGAGCAAAATGAGGAATATTTAGAGAACTTGATTACTGATGAAAGTAATCATGAAGACTTAGCAACAGCACTATCCTCATTAATGGTAGATCTGTCATTCTCTGATCGTAACATTATGCTGTTACGTTATCGTACTGATTTAGAGTTTCAAGAAATAGCCGATATTTGTAATTTAAAGCTTTCTGCCGTGAAAATGCGTCATAAAAGAATTATAGAATTCTTAAAAGGGAATTTAAAAGAGTAGAGCTGTTCATGTTCAATTGACGATGTTGATTGTTTTTGAGGGCTAAAGACTCACTAAAGATACATTTTTGAATTAGGATGAATAAAGTTAAAGATTAAGGTAGCCAGCATCAGTTGCCAACTACCTTAAATAGAGCTGAGTTTAACTGCCTAATATTTTAAGTGGTAGTGATAAGGCCTCGTTACCTGTTTGGCCAACTAACCAAATAATGCCACCTAGACCACCGACTGTAAGCACATACCATACCGCTGAGACAATTTGCGCATAGCGATTAAGTGGCAGTAACTGGCTTAAATGTCGGCGCTTATATTCAAAGAATATTTCAATGCTACCAATGGCCAGTAAAAAGCCTAATAACGCTAAACCAAAGTGATAACTAATATAAATACCAAATACCGCACCTAATATACAAGCCACTAAACCTAACTTTGAATTGATTGAAAAGGCGATGCTTTTAAGCACGTGGCCACCGTCTAATGGCAATATCGGTAATAAGTTAAATAAATTCAGCAGGGCATTAAATACCGCGATGCCGGCCAGTATTTCAATATCAGTCAGCCAATATCCCACTAA
>PJEL010002146.1_pt1 | contig 18561 bp, 16 predicted proteins | sample 1853271 | NCBI WGS metagenome assembly PJEL01 (sample SAMN08108733, study PRJNA415343) | Invertebrate metagenome, whole genome shotgun sequencing project. | host: Globobulimina | place: Sweden: Gullmar Fjord | collected 2015-08
CCATGATTGAGAAGATAGTGAATTTGTTTGTTGGACTGGCAAGCATCACCTTCACCTGACAACTCCCTTTGAATCCAGCTTCCGGATACAAGCGGATTTTCTGCACGGCCTCGAGTAAAAGGAAATTCCCCCGGCCGCTCGCCATTACCCTCAGAATCTTCATAATAATTTTGAATAGATATTCCTGATCGTGTTTGCATCATCGGATAGCTCCTTCACTCGATTTATATTAACTACCGATCGGTCGGTAGCTTGTCAAGTCGAGCAAAAGAAAAATCACGAAATTACTAATATTGACAATCATTCTTATTATTATATATTGTGAGAATGATTATGAATACGATATTGGGAAAAAAACCGATGTATGTGTGCTTGTGTAATGGCTTAACGGATAAAGATGTAAAAGGCGCCGTGGCATCCGGCGCGGATATTGTATCCGGTGTATACCAAAGCCTTGGTGCAGCCCCACAATGCGCAAAATGCACGTCGCATATCCGTGACATTATTCAGGAAGAGAAAATCCTGCAGAACTCTGCCCTTATCCGCAAATAACAACAGCTTCTCTGCAAACAGGAAAACTGATTTTGGTACCTTCGATTTTTTATGTATGTGGAAAAATAGCACCCTCATCCTAAGGATGAGGGTGTATTAGCTTACAGGCCTTATTATTATTTATGCCATGGCCTAGGCATTCCGTCCTATGGCAACATCAACTGAAAAAATCAGCATCCGATACACTTTAGGACATTGCTCCGAATTTCTTTTCAGGATCGAACTTCTTTCGGTTCTCAGTGATTATTCTTATACCTAAAAATCTACTCGGGCTTGGTCCGGTTCCGTTTGTTTCGGTGGACAGGATAGAACACCTTAAAACATTCAACCTTAGATCATTTCAGCCATACCTCTTGTCGGGTAATTCACCTGTATGCTCTTAACAACCGAACTTCTCAAATTATCAGTACTTTCTCGGATTTTTAGCTAGGCCCGGATCTTTTTGTCCAGTTACCCAGCTTGGCACCATTATTAGCAGGTTTTTTGGAAATGACAAATTGTCATTTCTGACAATTCCTCACTTTTACACCCGATAAAAGGAGAATTATTTCAATAAACCCTTAAAAATCATACGATTAATTACAAAAACTGTTTATCTCAGCTGATTGAAAAAAAATTCAGCAATGAATGAAATAGTGTTATTTTTCTACAATTAGGTATATAGAAGTACGAATTCACAACACATTAGTGTGCGCAACTCATGAGATTAGCTCCTTTTAAACACAAAAAAGCGAATCTGGTGAACCCAATGGATATCCCGTAAACTATCCAAGCGAACAACAGATATTCAAGGTGATTAGCTAAATGATGCTACGTGTTTTATTGGGATGTCTACTGCTCACACTTAGCCTTCCTACTCTGGGTCGATCAGAACAGGACCTGGCCAAACAGGCGTATATGGCGGGAGATTATAAAACCGCACATGATGAATGGCTTAAGAGAGCCACTCAAAACAACACGGAAGCTCAATTCAATTTGGGTTATTTGTTTGAAAATGGGCAAGGTGTCCCGGTGGATCTTTTTTCCGCAGCAAGATGGTATGAACTTGCCGCTCGGCAAAATTATCCCGGCGCCGATCACATGTTAAAACAAATCCGATCAAAGATTTTAGCCTCTGAAAAGGAGAGCATAAAAAAATGGCTCCCCAAAGCCAACAAAGGGGATCCGGCCAGTCAACTTGCACTGGCTGAAATCCTTGCCGCAGGGCGAATTGTCAAAAAAAACAACATCGAAGCCCTGAAGTGGCTGCTTCTTTCCCTTGAAAATGCAGAACCAGGCACCATAAAAAAAAGAATGCTTCGTTTTGAGGCCAATTTACGTGAACAGATGGCTTTTCCGGACGTTAAAGAAGTTTACTCACGAATTGAGGCGTGGAAAGCACTTAGAGAGTAGAATTCATCTTTTTGAGGACCATATTAATTTCTGGCACAAAGGCTGCATAGAAGTAGGACAAGTATTAACTTTTGTCTGGAGGTCCCCGTGTTACACGCCCAACAACTCGCCGAATCAATCCCAAACAGATTTGAACAACGTGATTCCTTTCGTGTATCTAACCCAGTACTTCAGGTGGAAATGAATGGTCATCAGTTTCAAACCGAAAATTGGTCTTTAAACGGCCTTCTATTGAACGGTTTAATGAGTGATGCAGCACTTGATATGCCTATCAAAGGTATTTTCGGTCCGCGAGGAAGTAATGAAATGTGCCAGTTTAGTGGACGCATTGTACGCATTGATTTGAAAATGCAGCAGATTGCAGTTGAGTTAGACGGAAGCAGCAGAGAAGTTGCCGCCCTCCTCCCTCTTTGGGTCCTAAAATACAACGTTAAATGATCCCAGTGGATTTCGACTCGGCGGCCATTGGTCACCGAGTTCGAGATCACCTTGGTATCATTGCGATACTGTATTCGAGAGTATCAACTTTTGTGCTTTGGCTACAATCTTGCCAACTGCATTATCCCAATCCCCGATTGAGATTTCCATCGCAGTAGATACGCATCTGTCAGACATTCCCTGATCCTCCAAAACACTTTTTATAGTTTTCGATATTCCGCTAACACTTGTTTCCCGCCTTATTGTGCAACCTAGTCCCTGCTTTTCGATCAACTTTGCAGTAAGCCCGGTTTCTGACTGACGCGGCAATAAAACTTGAGGGCGCCCTGCCATTAAACACGACGTCGCAGTACCACCGCCGCCAGAATGGATCACAAGACTAGCATTTGGTAACATTTCTGAAAACTCAACAGGATTGGTAAGTATTCTCAGCGTTTGCGATTGAAAATTTTCTAAAAGCGTCGATTGTCCTCCTCTAATGAAGGCCGTTGCAGGAACATTCAGTAAATTTATGCTCTCAAGAACGACATCACGATCTTCCGCATCATTCGCAAGATATATAAAAATGTGAGGAACGTCTGGCAGAGGAGATGGCTCAATCTTGTCTTCCAGTGGCCCTATCACGGGCTTTTGGCGCATCCCATCATAAGGATCCAACTGAGGTAGAGTGCAAACAAATTGACCTTCAGTATCAAAAACCTGCGGGAGCCTTTCCAGCCTCGGTTTCCGTCTTTCATCCTGAAGCTCATTAAACATCTGAAGAAGTTTTATCTGTGAAACAAGTGGTTTGCCGGATGTAATAATGTCGGGATATTCATCAATCTCCGATGGCGGCAGCGTAAACCCGTTCCCCAGGTTAATCATCGGAAGGCTATTTCGAACAGCAAGACTCAATCCAGGGCTATGATCCGCAATAATAAGATCTGGTTTTAAGAGAGCCAGACTGTCATCCCAAGCGGACAGCATGGCACGAAGTTTATGCTTAAAGCCAAACCCTTGACGCGCGATAACATCGGCATAACTAGGGGTCGAAATTTTCCGTATATTTTTGAGAGGCGGGTTTTTCCACACTGGCCCTTGAATGAGAGAGTATCCTTTTGCTTTCACAGCGTCATGCGCAACCTCAACATCCCGGCACACAAAGATGATCTCATGTCCGAGAATAGAGAGTTCATCTGCAAGACGAAGCATTGGATAAATATGCCCAAGATTAGCCCCAAACTCTGCGCCAAATACAATTCGTGCCACTCTTCACCCATTTCGCTGGAAGTTATCAAATCCGATAATCTGAGCTTGATAAATTCATCTTCCGAATTACTCTATAAATTGAACTATAATGAAACAGCGACAACAGAGATATAGAGCATGCAATTTTCCGAAATAACCACTCCGGCCCTTATTCTTGACCGCTCTCGCCTTCAGTCTAATATTGATCATCTGACAGATATATTGGCGCCTCATTCACTTCAACTGCGCCCACACCTTAAAACATGTAAATCACTGGACGTTGCAAACCTAATTCTTGATCCCGGCACCGGCGGAATAACGGTTTCAACGCTTCATGAAGCGGAGTATTTCCTGTCTGGTGGGTACACGGATATCCTGTACGCCGTGTCAATCGTTCCTCAGAAATTACAACAAGTAAAAAATCTGCAGGAAAAAGGCGCAAAAATCACCTTGCTACTGGATAATCTGAAAACAGCACAGGACGTTTCTAAAGAAGGGATGGCACTGGATACTGTTTTCCCCTGCCTTGTCGAAATTGACTGTGATGGGAAAAGAGCGGGCCTGACACCGGATGCACCCGAGCTTATCTCCATTGCTCGTAGCCTTCACGAACAAGCGGGAACCCATTTTGAAGGTCTTATGTCACATTCAGGAGGAACTTATTCTTGCGATTCTACAGAAGCAATTCAGGAAATGGCAGAAGCAGAACGCAAGGCGGTGGTTCAAGCTGGTAACCGTATAAAGTCAGAAGGCTTACCATGTTCAACCCTCAGCATTGGATCGACACCAGCCGCTTATTTTTCTAACAATTTTGATGGTATTACAGAGCTTAGAGCCGGTGTTTACGTTTTTCAGGATATGGTAATGGAAGCCCTGCAGGTTTGCGAAAGTTCTGATATATCAATTTCTGTACTGGCGACTGTCATTAGCCACAAAAAAGACAAGAACCGTGTCTTGATCGATGCTGGAAGTCTTGCCCTATCCGCTGATCCCGGAAAAAAGAATAATCTTGGAAATACCCATTTTGGACTGGTCTGCGCCCTTGAAGATAGCAAACCGTATTCAAACCTTTGGATAACCAGCACTAATCAGGAGCATGGTCTGATTTCCCTCGATCATACGTCGCTGTCTTTTGAAGATTTTCCAATTGGTAGCCAAATTCGCATTTTACCAAATCATGCCTGTATTACGGCGGCGGCTTATCCGGGGTATCATGTTATTGAAGAGGGCGGCGAAATATCTGCTTATTGGGAAAGATGTAATGGCTGGTAGCTTTTTGGCGGTTCCTGCCAAACACCTGTCTTTGTCAGAACAGCTTAAATATAGATTTCTCCTTATAAATATTATCAAGTGAAATAGCCCGTATTTATTCTATTTCATCAACGATTTAACACAGAATTTTACAAAACTTGACGCAGAATAATTCCAGCCTTAGGCTGATTTTATAAAACCTGAATTATTCAGGTTCCTCTAACATTCCTAATGGGAGAGACCGGATTTCCGGCGCCGAAGGAGCAACCGCCCCGGAAACTCTCAGGCAAATGAACTGTTAGGAATAGAGGCTCTGGAGAGTGAGTGTATATTAAAACACTCCACCGAAGAGGTAACCGGTTCGCCGGCAATCTTTCAGGTTCACGGACAGAGGGGGCATCGTCTTAAACACTGATCGAAGGATCAATGACAGGAGAGATGCCAATGACAAATATTACCAGAACAGGGCTCGGAAGTGTTACCCCTGTTGTGCCAACACATCCAACGTCCCCCCAGCCCGTTGATACATCGCAACTCGACATCAATATCAGTGTTACAGATCTGTATACTATCGGTATAGGCCCTTCTTCCTCTCATACGGTTGGCCCGATGCGTGCCGCAAAACGATTTGCGGACCGTTTGATTAAAACCCAACTGCTGGAGAAAACTCACCGCGTTATTATTGAGCTTTACGGATCGCTCGCTTTAACCGGTCACGGCCATGGTACAGATATCGCTATTCTAACAGGCCTTTCCGGATGTCGTCCGTCCCTTATTGATCCTGAAGAAATTGCCCCGCTTGTCGCAGATATCCGCAATGAAAATAAACTTCAATTAGCAGGCATAAGAGAAATTCCCTTTTACGAAGAAGAAAATCTCCTTTTTCTAAAAGACAAAATGCTGCCGGAACATTCCAATGGCATGCGATTTTATGCTTATTCTGACACGGGAGACTTGCTTGCCGAGAAAGACTACTTTTCGGTAGGGGGTGGGTATGTTGTATCCCGTGATGAAGGGGATCGGTCGGAAACAAAAGGGCATAACATTGAAATGCCGCACCCTTTTTCCTCAGCCGAAGAGCTTCTTAAAATAGGAAAAGAGACAGGCCTCACAATAGCTCAGATCATGCGGGAAAACGAAAACTGCTGGCGAAGTGAAGAAGAAACACTGGAATTTCTGGATAATGTTAACAATGCGATGATTTCCTGTATCCAGCGTGGCTGTGAAACTGAAGGCATATTACCCGGCGGGCTAAACGTCAAACGCCGCGCAGGCGCACTTTTTAAAGAGCTGATGGCCAATCCGGAAAGGGCATCTCGCGATCCCCTAACTGTTTTGGATTGGGTGAATTTATATGCCTTGGCCGTCAATGAAGAAAACGCTGCCGGTGGTCGGGTTGTCACGGCACCAACCAATGGAGCTGCAGGCGTTATTCCGGCTGTTTTGAAATATTACCAACGTTTTTGCCCTGGTACTTCCTTAGAAGGAAGCCGTGATTTTCTACTAACTGCTGCAGCTATCGGGTCAATCTACAAAAAAAGAGCATCTATTTCAGCGGCCGAAGTCGGGTGCCAGGGAGAAGTTGGCGTTGCCTGCTCCATGGCGGCTGGTGCACTCGCCGCTGTTCTTGGTGGCACGAATGAACAGGTGGAAAATGCTGCTGAAATTGGTATGGAACATAATCTAGGGCTGACGTGCGACCCCATCGGTGGTCTCGTTCAAATCCCCTGTATTGAACGTAATACAATGGGTGCAATGAAGGCAATTAACGCCGCAAGACTGGCACTTTCAGGCGATGGAACTCATGTAGTCTCATTGGATGAAGTAATTGAAACCATGCGGCAAACCGGTGTCGACATGCTGAGCAAATATAAAGAAACTTCTCAAGGTGGTCTTGCTGTGAATGTCGTGGAGTGCTGAGCGCCTATTTTCCCGCAGTCAGGATCTTTTTCACATAAAGCGGCAGGACAAATGCCGCTTTATGGACATCCGGCGTGTAATAGTCAGTCGCGATTTCGGCATCTAAAAACCTACCCGCAAGAACTTCTTCCGACAGTTTACGTAAATCGACATTGTCTGTTGCCCAGCCAAACGCGAGTGGTCCGCCTACATAGCTCGGGATTGTTGCCATATAAAAACTAACATCCGCAAACAAAGTGCCTAATCGATCATAGCTGTTGCGAAGCTCATCGGCTTGAACAAACGGAACACCGTTTTGTGTCGTGATAATCCCGCCATCCTTTAGACAGGATTTGCAATCGCCATAAAATTCCTGAGTGTAAAGAACCTCCCCCGGTCCCTGCGGATCAGTGGAATCTATGATGATGATATCCCATTTTTGAGGTGTCTCTTTGACGAACTGGCATCCGTCAGCAACGATGATTTCCAAATGTGGGTTATCAAACGCACCACCACTGATACTCGGTAGGTATTTTTTAGAAAGATCAATAACAGTGCGATCTATGTCCACCAACGTAACGCTTACGCCATTATGTTTCAAAGCCTGCCGGGCAGCACCACCATCACCTCCACCAATGATCAGGATATTCTGAACAGCCCCATGGGCCAGTACAGGAACATGAACGAACATTTCATGATAAATAAATTCATCATTTTCAGTCGTTTGAATGGCACCATCCAGGGACATGACACGACCAAACCGATTATTTTCAAAAATAATGAGATCCTGATGTTCAGTTTTATCGCGATAGAGAATCTCGCCAACATCCAACGCCAGATTTACGCCACCATGCAGACATTCGTCAAAAGTTTCCATCATGTGAGAATGCCTCTTTTGAGTTCGTTCAATTGGATTGTTTTTGGCTGAAACGCTTTTTTCAGAATGGGAATACATTTATGTGGCTCTGTTTTACCGCACATAAAAATATCAAGTGCCATATACCCCTTATCAGGCCAGCTATGAAAACTGATATGACTTTCAGCAAGAACTGCAACACCAGAAAGGCCATTGGGTTCAAACTGGTGGATATGGAAATGAAGCAACGTAGCACCAGAGATATGCACACAATCGCGCAACGTAGCCTCAATCAGGCCAGCATCGTTCAACCCGGAAGCATCCCAAAGATCGACAATCAAATGCGTTCCAGCAAAAACCATTCCGTCCTTTTGAACAAAATAATCCAAATTGTCTATCTCAGGGGAATTTGGGTAAATTTCAGCTATTTCAGTGTTTTTTGACATTATATTCGCCAAGCAATCGTAGCCACATTTCCGGCTTTAAAAAGATGGCGCGTTATCGCGGAAATGCGGCGCGAAGACAAGGAAAAACTTAAACTCAAGTATCGCGTCTTCAAGGAATCACAGAAAAGTGCAAACGAGATATTGCCAAAGGTCTTCTGGTCGTATTTTCTGAATGATAGGAATAATGCCGAAACAAACTGAAATTAGGTGAAATGAGTTGAGTGAACCAGCGAGTGATAAGCGTGATAATTTGGCATCCAAAAAATGGAAATCTGTTACGTTGCTTGCGTTGGCCGAAGTCTGCGCTCTCTCTTTATGGTTTTCGGCAACTGCCCTCATTCCCGCCCTTAAAACTGAATACCAAATAAGTGACTTCCATGCGTCACTCTTATCGAGCAGTGTTGCTGCAGGTTTCGTTCTTGGGACTTTTGCCAGTGCTCTTTTTAGTCTGGCTGATCGGTTTCCACCGCGTCTCATTTTTGCTTTATGCGCGGTGACAGCGGCGTCGGCAAATATCGCGATTTTGTTATTTTCGCCTCTTTCCCCAATTGTACTTCTACTTCGAATAATAACCGGTATCAGTATGGCCGGATTATATCCGATTGGCATGAAGATGATCGCAACCTGGGCAAACCGGGATACGGGTTTATTGGTTGGTCTACTAGTCGGTGCATTAACACTCGGAAGTGCCTCCCCTCACCTGCTCAATGTCTTGGAGATTGAGTGGCTTAACTGGCGTTTCACATTAGTCGGTAGCTCCGCTCTTGCCTTAATGTCTGTTCCTTTAATTTACTTCGTGAAATTGGGTCATAAAATTCCCAAGGCTCCCCCATTTGACATCTCTCTTGCTTGGCACGGCTGGAAAGATAAACCTCTGCGATTGGCAAATTTCGGATATTTCGGCCATATGTGGGAACTCTATGCCATGTGGGCGTGGATTGGTGTTTTTCTTCTGGAAAGCTATCAATTTATCGGCTTGGAACACGCCAAACTAACCGCAAATCTGACGACCTTCGCAACCATTGGCGTAGGAGCAATCGGTAGTCTCCTTGCAGGCGTTCTTGCCGACAGGTTTGGTAGAACCAACACAACCATTATTGCTATGCTGGTCAGCGGCAGTTGCGCTCTTACTATTGGAACCGTCTTTGGTGGCTCCCCGTTCTTAATTGTGATTATTTGTCTGATTTGGGGAATCTCGATTGTCGCCGATTCTGCTCAATTTTCAACCTGTATCATTGAACTAAGTCCGCCTAACATGGTTGGGACAATGCTCACCATTCAAACCTGCGTTGGCTTTTTAATCAGTCTCGCGAGTATTCACCTTGTCCCAATCTGGGTCTCTGCCGCTGGATGGGAATTTGCCTTTCTTCCATTGGCGATTGGACCTTTTTTAGGTGTAATCGCCATGTGGTTTCTCAAACAACATCCAAAGGCAGCCTTATTGGCAGGCGGGAAAAAATAACCGTTCCCATGAATTCATTCTAATTTTCAACTCTTTTTGATGTGTTTAAAAAGCAATTTCACGGCATACTTCTTATCTGAAATGCTTAACCGGACGAACAGAGGAGTGTGACCCATGATCAAAGGACTCCATCACAATGCCTATCGGTGCAAGAATTCCGAGGAAACCCGCAAATTTTACGAAGACTTTCTTGGACTGCCATTGGCCATAGCTTTCCCTATTTCAGAAACCAAGACAAAAAGAAAGACGGAAGCGCTTCATACATTTTATCGTTTGGATGATGGATCATTCCTCGCTTTCTTTGAAGTACCGGATATGCCCTTCGAGTTTGTCGATCATCATGATTACGATTTACATATCGCGCTGGAAGTCGAAATGTCAGATATGCTCGATATGTTTGAAAAAGGGAAAGCACAGGATATCCCGACACGAGGCGTGGCTGATCACGGCTTCATCAAGTCTATATATTTTCGTGACCCCAACGGTTATGTCATCGAATTGACAGCAAAAGTGCCCGATAAAACCCAGCCGGCCCACGAAGCTGCGGCGGAAGCAAAAAAGGTACTAAATGATTGGACTAAGGAACGCTTTGTAAACGCCTAATTGGAGCCCCTTCGAATATTCTATTAGTATCTGCCAATAATTCTGGTATGCCTGTTGAAACTTTCAACATGTATTGAGTGAATCCGATGCCAATTTTCAAGATACTTCTGACACTAATTTTCAGCGCCGTGATATTCACCAGTTTTCAGGCATCTGCACAATCGAAAACAGATCGATATGTGGGATATTACTATCCATCACCGCAGCGTGTGGAAGTCTATTGCGCACGGGTAGATACTTTCCCAAATGTCGATAAGAAAAGACGTGTTGGTTTTATCATCGGCATTAAAAATGGTATGTCGAAGCGGCCTTATGCCTCTCCCTTTGCCGTCTTTGCAAAGGGTGGTACGTCTTCCAAATTACTGGTGATTTCCAAACAGGATGGTTTCCTAAATACAGTGTATAGAGCGCGGGCCTTGCTTGCAGAACTTTCAACCAGCGCCCGGACAACACCAATTTTCGCGAAATCCAGTGCCCCTGAAGAACTAACTTTCCTCGACCTGATTACCATGCTTGGATTTACCTCAGTAACGCTCAGTGATGGCGACGGTTTTGCGCATCAGATTATTTTGTTCCCTGTCCAAAACCAGCAGTGCCAAAAAGCAAAAGCCGCCAAGAAAATAACAAAATAATTATCCGTTACAATTCCTGATAATTGATAGGCTGATTTTTATCCAATGCCCGATCTATTTTCGGCATTGGATATTTCAATCCGGTTGCGCAATTATATAAGACGACCCTGTCAGAAGCTGATATTCGGCCATCCTTCAACGATTGTTTATAAGCAGCATAAGTCGCAGCCCCTTCAGGGCACATAAGAAAACCTTCTTTTCGCGCAACTTCTTCCTGGGCTTTCGATATTTCTTCATCCTCGACGGCGATGGCAAAACCGTTACTTTCCCTAATTGCCCGCAAGATCATGAAATCTCCAACGGCAATGGGAACACGAATTCCAGAAGCCAGCGTAAAGGCATTCTCCCAAAGGGGAGCATGCTCTAATCCCTCATCAAAGGCTTTTACGATCGGGGCACAGCCGGTTGATTGGACCGCCACCATTTTGGGTCTTTTTGAGCCAATCCATCCCATTGCTTCCAATTCATTAAACGCCTTCCACATGCCGATCAGCCCTGTGCCCCCACCCGTCGGATAATAGATAACATCAGGAACATCCCAACCAAGTTGTTCAGCGAGTTCCAGTCCCATGGTTTTCTTGCCTTCTATTCGATAAGGCTCTTTCAATGTAGAAAGATCAAACCATCCGACGGGCTCCTTACCCTCCCCGACGATTTTACCGCAGTCATTAATGAGACCGTTGACCCGATAGACAGTTCCGCCCTGCAGTTCGATTTCAGAAACATTAACTTCCGGGGTATCATCGGGACAGAAAATCGTGCTCTGCAATCCAACACGCGTAGCATATGCGGCCATTGCCGCCCCGGCATTCCCATTTGTCGGCATTGCCAGCCGTTTTATACCAAGTTCTTTTGCCATCGACACAGCAAGCGCCAAACCACGAGCCTTAAAAGACCCGGTAGGAAGCCGCCCTTCATCCTTGACGATCAGCTCCCCTCCTTTTCCCGCAAGTTTTGGAAGGGCAACCAAAGGTGTCAGAACTTCACCAAGGGAGGCAATATTTTCGCTTTTTCTCACGGGTAAAAATTCACGGTATTTCCAAAAGCCGCCCTCTCGAGCCACCAATTCTTCCTTGCTCAATGCCTGTGCAATCGCTTTCAAATCATATTGCACAACAATCGGCTTTCCAGCATCGGATAATCCATGAATTTTTCCTGCTTCATAATGCTTCCCCGTATAGGCGCATTCCAGATGGGTTACAAAAGTTGGAAATTCCTGATCATTTGAAGACGTGGCGAATTCGGACATAGGCAGACCCTTTAAAGACAAATGCTCTCACCATAGAATCACACTACAGCATTTTTTTCAAATTGAGTTCGAAGGAACTCACAGGAAGAGAGAATTTCTAGTGGCGTGATAATTCACTTATTTGACCAATTCGCGAAGCTTCGCTATTGAAAGCAGAACAACATAATTTACGGAACCGAAATGAGCCGTTCATGACTGACAATTTGTATATCCTGACCCTTTCTTGCGAAGACAAACCTGGAATTGTTTCTGCCATAACAACAGAGCTAGCCGGTAATGGTGCCAATATTACGGAGAGTAATCAGTTTTGGGACCCGCAAACGGGGCGTTTTTTTATGCGAATTGGCTTTACGACGCCACCAGCGGTTACTCGAGACAAAATTGAACATCTGCTCAATCCCAGTATTCAGCGCTTTGACATGAAGGCGCAAATTGTTGACGCCCGAAGAAAACCTAAAATTATTGTCATGGTCTCAAAATTTGATCATACCCTTCTTCATCTTTTGTACCAGATCAGAGTAGGCTGGCTTAATGCCGAGGTCGTCGCCCTCGTGTCCAATCACGAAGAGAGTAGAAAAACAGCTGAAATTGAGGAAATTCCTTACTATCACTGGCCAGTCACAAAAGAAAACAAAGCTGAGCAGGAACAGAAATTACTGGATTTGGTCGGCAAAACAGATGCAGATCTGGTGGTTCTGGCCAGATACATGCAAGTTCTGTCGAACACACTTTCCAATCGCCTTTTCGGAAAAATCATTAATATCCATCACTCTTTTCTTCCAAGCTTCAAAGGGGCAAAGCCGTATCATCAGGCTCACGAGCGGGGCGTAAAACTCATCGGTGCAACAGCTCATTATGTCACTCCCGACTTGGATGAAGGTCCAATCATCGAACAGGAAACTGAAAGGGTCTCCCACGCGATGAGCGCAGAAGATTTTGTTGCTGTGGGCCGCGATATAGAAAGTCGCGTATTAGCCAGAGCCGTAAAAATGCATATTGAATCGCGTGTGATGAGGAATGGTCACAAAACTGTCGTTTTTAGATAGCCCGTCATAATATGTTGGATAAAAAAGACCAGTCGCGCATCGCAACTGGTCTCTGATATTAATACAGTCATCTATTTAAAGTTGATGTTCTAGCCTTAAAGTTTGGAGTGAGGTTTCTCTTCCAAAAGGTCAGGGGACACAAAAGCTCCCATATCTCTAAACTGATCACGCTTAAACATGTCAAATTGATCTAGCGTATACTCGCTATCCACACCTTGAAACTCCTGAACACCAGGGGCAACAATGTTTTCACCATTCATTCCCTCACTAGAAAACTCAACTCCATGGTTTTGCGCACCTTTGCTTCTGTAGTAGGGCACATCCATACCTTTTCGGGATGACATAGTGATACCCGTACTTAAGCGGTTGGAAAAACCGTGCCTGCTTGGACAAATATTTTGGCCATCAGTTTCAATCTTCCCTAAAGCTAAAGAAATAGCTTTCAAAGCCAAATCCCTTGTCACTGCCTGCTCACGAACATCTCCAGGGGAGGCGGGCATATCTCGCAGAAAATTCCATCCTGTTGGATCATAAGTCGGATTTGTTCCAAAAGCATAATGCAGATTAACCAAAATCATTTTGCCAAAAATATACACGTTCTGGCTGGTATCAAATGTTGCCTTTTGTGGTTTTTCAGGAACGTTGAGTTTTGGCTGTTTCAATTTTGCGTAAGCAGCACCCCAAGCACTTTTTAAGGGCTCCTCTCCACCAGTAATGACCATTTCAAACTGATCAGCAAGATTTTGATACCATTCCATAAAAATGGGTTCACCCGGATGAACCGCAAGCAGACCGTCTGGACAAACCCCCGGTTTGGCATCGGGCCTATTGTCACCTCGAATACCGCTCCAATCCAGAATAGTTGTCAATTTTTGGCGGTCACTGAGGCTAAGGTTTTTTTCTTTTGAAAGCTCAACGAGAAACGGCTTAAAACGATTGTAATTGATATCTAAACGAGACAACCCTGCGACAAAGATCTTTGCTTTTTCCAAAGACCATTTGCCGGCACCAGCTTCCAACACACTGCTAATAATGTCAGCGCGATCCCATTTATACCAACTATCATAAAAAAGATCGGAGTCGGGCATCAGCAAGTAAGGCTTATGGTTCCAGCTTTGTACATACCCATCATTCAAAGTATATCCAAGCTTGTAAAACTCAGGCAGACCTTCATGCCAGCCTTCCATTGGAGATCTATGTACAGGGAGCCTAATATCATGTTCCCAAAGATAACGAATTGGAGAACCGTTCAGTGTCTTTAAGGGCCGATGCCAGTCACCTTGCACACCAATCCGTGACGGAATAGCACCGGTTAATCTAATGGAAACTTCACCATTTCGGACGGCCGCAACCATATTGAAGTTGGTTCCAACAGTATCCAAAGCACTGTTCCACTCGTCAGTGGTTTTTGTCTGGCTGGCAGCAAGAAAACTCTTAAAACTCAGGCCCGATGTTCCCTGCCAAGCAACGCGCTTGATATACGCAACCGCTTTACCATCAGGTCCTTTATCCATGAAAACAACCGGCCAATCATTTCCTTCGACATAAAGTGCGCCCGGCAACGCCGTGTTGGGAACCAATCGTAGACCTTTGGCCCCATTTACATAATTTTCCCCTTGGGCCTGCACTTCAATACAAAAAATATCGGATACATCAGAATTACCGGCAGTAAATCCTGATGCAAGTACTCCGTTATGCCCGTTGAATGTTGTCAGCGTCCCTGAAAAACTGCTTCCCGCATATCTGAAACCTTCTGCGCTTTGCATTTTGAAAGGGTAGAAGACACCAGGGTCAAATGTACCGGTCTGCGGCCCATTCATCATGACCGAATTAACACCAGCTTTATTATACTGGCCTGCCGTCGCCCAAAAATAACTGGCATTTTGAGGGTAACCCTCCAGATGCGCCAGTTTTAGCTGAATAGTGCCAGACGCTTTCTTGTGAAAGGCCTCTGGCGTAGAATAGGACGGGCAAGAAGAGTTTGATCCGTGCTTTAGAAAGCCATTGTGAATTCTGCCGCGATAGTCTTGCATGATGCGCCCGGCTTCACCCTGAGTGATGCCAGTGACAGGTACTTCTGTAATTGCATCAGGATCCGCAACCCATTTAAAACTATTGAAAATTCGCCTCGCTCTATCGGAACTTTGAGGATTGGCTTGTTCCAATATTTTCAAAAAAGCAAGGGTGTTGATTTCCTCATTTCTATTTGAAAACTCATCCATCACGCGGTTCTGGAATATTTTCAGAATATCTGCCGCAGTCCAGCGAAGAGCAGAGTTGCTTGCTTCATGAATAAGATAATTATTTATGTACGCGACTTCCTTTGGCTCAACTACTTGATCAAACGAAAAACTCTGTTTCGTGGATTTACTACTCTTTCCCTGATTACAGTCACTTCTAAATTCCTGTTTTTCAACTTTTATTGTTAAAACTTCAGAAAGGAACAGGTTAATTCCATCAGCAATACACTCTAATGCATCGAAGGCAAGACGATCCTCCAACTGCCCAGAATTTCGCAACCCACCTATTTCTGCAGCAATATTTGCATCCAGATTTGGATATTCATTCAGATAATAATCTCCATACCCGCTTTGCACCTTTTGTTGTTCTGTCGGATCTGCAGGATTGGTTGGCGCAATACCTGAGCTTACTAATTTCAGCTTGGTGATCTGTATGATGCGATCACGGGCCATGGCATACCCATAGCCGAAAAACATTTCTCTGTTTGTGGTCGCCCTAATATCCGGAACACCATAAGCGTCCCTTGTAATACTGAGTTTTGCATTTGCAGTGGGTGCAAGAACGCATAAACAGCTGATAGCGGCGCTCAAAAAGAGTCCCGCTTTCCATCTCGCTTTCGACATTGATCTCTCCTGAACTGCCTTGAAAAAAATTGCGTTTCAAAGACTGTCCTCGGAGGGGAATTGTGAATTATCTCAAATTTACTCCAAATCAAAACGGGACCAGCAGACAATACTGCTGACCCCGTATTAATTTCTCAACAGAAAACGAATTGGCAGCGCTCTATTTCCGCGCAGCCACAATTATGATCTCTACTTTATAATCTGGCGTGGCTAGCTTGCTTTCTCCGCATGCGCGGGTCGGTGGATTATCTATGTCGATCCATGCATCCCAAACGGTATTCATTTCACCAAAATAAGCTATATCTGAAATCCAGATAGTGGCTTGAAGCATATTGGATTTGTCGCTTCCAGCTTCTGCCAATAACCGATCTATTTTCTTGCAAATTTCCAGTGTTTGCTCTGTCACGCTTCCACCAGGCGCTCCCACCTGCCCAGCAAGGTAAACAGTGTCACCATGGACAACAGCCTGGCTCATTCTACTGCCCGGCTCAATTCTCTGAATGCTCATTTCTCTTCCTTTTTCCACAATAATGACATGATGACATCATCCACTTATTATTCACAAACCTTACCCAAAAATGCTGTCCCTAAGCCACCAGCTGCTGCAATCGCAGCAAGACCATATGCATTCTTTGGCTCTTCCTGTAATTCATGCCAAAGCCGAACGACATTAATGGCGCCAGATGCTCCAATAGGATGTCCACGTGCCAAACCTCCACCGCCTCGGTTAACAATATTAGGCTTAACACCAAGTGCATCGACAAACATCATCGCTTGAACAGCAAAAGCCTCCATTATTTCCACCACCTGTAAATCCGAAGATCCTATATTATGACGCTTCATAATATTATTGGCTGCAGCAATAGGCACCAAAGCTGGTTCAGTCGGATCTCCCCCCAGGCTTAGGGTATCGATAACTTCTACTGCTCTGCCAGTGGTTTTCAAAGTCTGTAGTCTTACTTCACTGATGACGAGTACCAGAGCTGCGGCATCCGCTTCCACAGCGATTGTTGCCGCTGTCAGAGCCTCCTCACCAGAACCGGTTATTGGGTTTAGTCTTTTACAAAACTCTGCGGTTAGGTTCCGCGTAAACGTGTCTTCATTGATAGTGCTGATGGGCAAAATCTCATCCATCTGAGGCCTTTGTTTCTCTCTTGCTTTTCTGTGGCTCCCGACGGCAAATATTTCCTGATTTATTCTTGAAATTCTGTTTTTTATCGCAAGCGTCGCAGCGGCTTGCAGCATATCCGGATCCCGCTCGGGCCAGGGCGTAAAAGGCGGCCTGTTATAGGGAATGGCATCACCACTTTTTTCCGATGGGCGTTTTTGGCGGATCGGGGAACGACTAAAGGACTCTGCCCCGCCAGCGAGAATAATTTCGGCTTTTCCCGTTTGTATTTGCTGAACGGCTAACCCAATGGCATCCATACCAGAGCAACATTGCGTATCGATCGTTATAGACGGTGTCGCCTCCGGTAATCCGGCCAACAAACCGGCAACTCTCGCCGGATTTCCGCCGCCATATAAAGCGTTTCCAAGAATAAAGTTATCGACGTCACCGGGCGCCAATTCATGTTTCTTTAGGATAGATACGACTAACGGAGCGATTAAATCTGCAACTTCTAGTCTACTAAAGTCTCCGCCTCTAGGGACAACGGCTGTACGTTGGGCAGCAACAATATAGGCCCTTCTCATGACATTAAGTCCAGATCACCCGCCGACAAGCGGCCTTCCAAGGTCGTGAAATCCGTTTTTCCCGATGTCGTAAGGGGCCAGGATTTCACGGTATAGAACTGCTTTGGTACGACATAAGGAGCCATAACATCTCGGCAGTATCGTGATAATTCAACTTTTGAAACAGCTTCTTCTCCCCACTGCACCAAAGCAACAACACGCTGCCCTCTTTTCTTGTCCTCAACCCCCAATACAGCGATATTTTTTATAGAAGGGTGTTTGAGGAGTTTTGTCTCAATTTCTTCGGGATGAATATTGCGGGCTGCTGATAAAATCATTCTATCTGCGCGCCCGGTCAGGAAGAGAAAATCCGCCTCATCCAAATATCCGGTATCACCGACAAATAACCCGTCTTTGCCTTCTGACAAATTACTGGCCTCTTCTCCTGCATAACCGATAAATCTAAAAGGGCTTTCAACGAGAATTCGGCCATCGACACCTGCGGGCATCACTGTCCCATTTTCGTCCACTATTTTGACAGTCACCCCTTGCATAGGCCGGCCGACAGATCCAGATGGTGGGTTTTCACTTTCCTTTGCAACACTGACATAGCTCAATTCTGAACTGCCATAGAACTCGCAAAAAAGCGCATTTGGAAAAATCTTTTTCAGGTTCTCTCTTATCTCAGAGGAACATTTGGCCCCAGATGACAAGATAAAACGTACTGCTGAATTTCGGTACTGATCCCCCGCGGCGGCATAAAGTGCCTGCAATTGAGTCGGAACGGCGTAAAGAACAGAAACTTCCTGTTTCTCTATATCTTTGAGAATTCGGTCAGGCCGGAAAATGGAATAAAATACTGCTGTCGCCCCGTCATAAAGAGCCCGAATAACAGCGTATAATGGAAGCGAGTGGGTAAATTGGCCTAGTGCGCAAATGACATCCTTTTCGCCCAGATTGAACTCTTCAT
>PJEL010002147.1_pt1 | contig 18540 bp, 14 predicted proteins | sample 1853271 | NCBI WGS metagenome assembly PJEL01 (sample SAMN08108733, study PRJNA415343) | Invertebrate metagenome, whole genome shotgun sequencing project. | host: Globobulimina | place: Sweden: Gullmar Fjord | collected 2015-08
TCAGCGCCGTCGCCGTTGGAGTCGAACGAAGCAGCGAGAGAGGAACCGAGTTGGTCTCCAGCGATCGCCCCATCGACTCGGATCTCGGCGAGATCGAGGTCGACCGTCCCATTGACGGGTCCAAACATCACGAAGGCTGAGCCGCCGCCCGTGAGCCCTGCCGTCGTGTCCTCCACACTTCCGCCAACGAACACGTCGCCACGGCCGTCTGCGTCTGCGTCAATGTCGGCGATGGTGTAGTTGACGTTCGCGGAGCCCGTGAGTGTTGCAGTTGCATCACTGATCTCCGTGTCGGCGCCAACTGGTGCCTCAAAGATGCACACCCGGTTGGCAGATGGCGCCCTCACATCCACGCTGATGGCTACCTCGTTGAGACTGTCTGCGTTCCAATCGGTGATGCGTGCCCCGGTCAGCAGCGCGGGGTCCAAAACCGACGGAGGACCTTCAACAATGGACCCCTCTGTCACGACCTGGACATCGACTGGACCGACGATTGGGCCGTAGACGATGCGCTGCTTGGGCTGTAGCAATGACTGGGTATGCACCAGCAGGTCGGGAACACCGTCGCCGCTGACATCCCCGAGCACTCTGAACGACCCCACTGGTTCCCAGGTATCGCCAAAGAGCTTCCCGTCCGCCGCCTCCAGCGACGTCTCCCCCAACCACCGACAATCGCCCACCGACGTACAGTCATTGTCGATGAAGTCATTGCAGATCTCCACCGCCGCCGGATTCACCGCCGGATCCACATCATCACAGTCCGTATCATCCGCCACAAACCCCGCCGGCGTCGGACACTGCACCACCGAGTCCGCCGGATCCCCAAACCCATCGCCGTCGTCATCGTCGAACCAAGTGAGCTGAACGATCCCGGGATTGTCGTCCACACAGTCCAGGTCGTCGCCGGCATACCCCGACGGCTGCGCACAGGCGTTCACGGCCGCCGTCCCGAAGGCCCCCGCCCCATCGCCGTCGCCGTCCACCCACCAGTCCGTGAACGTCCCGTCCTCGTCGATGTCGTTGTCGCAGTCGTCGTCGATGCTGTTGCACAGGTCGCTGCCGGGCGGTAACCCGGGATTGACCGCGACATCTCCGTCGTCACAGTCCCCGTCCAACGCCGCTTCTCCGTTGTCGATGCAGTCGGGGTCGACGCTGTCCACTGTGCCCGAGCCCCAGGTGTCACCGTCGGTGTCGGCGTAGCAGAGCTCGAGCCCGTCACAGTCGTTGTCGATGCCGTCGGCGATGACCTCGACCGCAGCCACATTCACTAGCGGCGCGCCGTCGTCGCAGTCATCGTCGGTGAGTGACTCGCCGACGCCGGTGCAGGTCAGGTCGAGGCCGACGATGGCGATCGCCGAACCAAAGCCGTCGCCGTCGAGATCTCGGAAGCAGCTGTCGCGGCCGTTGCAGTCCTGATCGACGCCATCTGCAACGACCTCTGGGGCACCGGGGTAGGAGGCCGGATCGGTGTCATCGCAGTCGGTGCTCACCGGGGACTCGCCTGGATACCCGCAGCTCAGATCCAGCCCGAGGACCTGAAAGCCGCCTCCGAACCCGTCTCCGTCAGTGTCTCCGTAGCAGACGTCCACGGTGTCGCAGTCCTGATCCACGCCGTCACCGACCACTTCTGGAGCGCCGAGGTAGATGGTGGCCACGAGATCGTCACAGTCGGTGTTGTCGATGGCCTCGCCGGGCACGTTTCCGCAGATCAGGTCGTTGCCGGGGGCGATGTCGGGCCCGCCGTGGGTGTCGAGATCCTGGTCGACATAGCAGGAGTCGACGCCGTCGCAGTCCTGGTCCCTGCCGTCAGCGACGATCTCGACAACGGAGGGCGAAACGGCGGAGTCGGCGTCGTTGCAGTCACCATCACAGGTGGAGTGCCCGTCGCTGTCGCCGTCGACCGGGCTCAGGAGGGCGTCGCTGTCGTTGCAGTCCCCGTCGCAGGTGGAGTATTGGTCGCCGTCGAGATCGGCAGGGGTGAGCACGGCGTCGGTGTCGTCGCAGTCGCCATCCACGGCCACGGTGTCTGGCGGGGCCGAGCACGCCAAAGTGGCGATACCTGCGCCAAAACCGTCCGCGTCGGTGTCGGTGAACCACTCGGTGGGGGGCTCGTCCTCGTCGACATCTCCGTCGCAGTCGTTGTCCACAGTGTCGCAGCGGTCGACCTCGCCGGGGTTGATGTTCGAGTTCTCGGGTGCGCAGTCGCCAAACTGCTCAGCGTAGCCCGGCGGCCGCTCGCAGGCGGTGGTCGTCTCGTCCTCGACGCCGTAGTTGTCCTCGTCGTTGTCGAGATACCAGGTGAGCGCGCCCTCGCCGTCGTCGTCGATGTGGCCGTCACAGTTGTTGTCGATGCCGTCTCCGCACACTTCAACCGCGTCCTTGTTCACGTCCGGATCGTCGTTGTTGCAGTCATTTCCGCCGTTTTCGGGTGGCTGGAAGCCGTCGTTGTCGCGGTCGTAGGCGGCGAGCAACTCTTCTTCAGAGACAAAACACCCGGAGCAAACCAGGACTGCGATCATCAGCGCGTAGCGCATTTGTAGCTCTCTTTAGGGACAGGTCCAGACCCAGGTCTCGATGAGGCGCTCATCGGGCTGGCCGTTCTGGCTGGCGTCGACGATCAGGTCGACGGTCTCGGTTCGGCCCAGGGCGTCGTAGGTGTTGGTCACGTACAGGTCGTAGGCGCCGATGACGATGGGGTTGGCGAAGTCGAAGTATTCCGCGACGATGGTAGCCACGGTTCGATCCGGATTGTAGGTGGTGTTTTCGGTGGTCTCGTCGGACCCGTCGGCGCCGAAGTCCTCGCGAAGGAAGACCCGGTCTTCGTTGGCATCCCAGTGGGACTCGGCCTCGTAGTCGACGATGCCGTCGTTTTCGTAGTCGCCGTAGATGAAACGATCGATGTTGGCGCCTGGATATTCGTACTCGTACACCACGTCGTAGTCGCCGTCATTGCCGACATCCTGGGAGAAGAGGATCAGCCGGTCGGAGGCGTCGTAGGTGTAGTCGGTGAGGTAGTCGACGATGCCGTCGCCGTTCACGTCGTCTTCGGCCACGGTGCGATTGCAGGCTGCGTTGACGGTGTAGTCGTGGATGGCTTCGGGTGTGCCGTCCATGTTGCTGTCGTGGGTGGAGTGGATGGGCTCGCCGCAGGGGTCGTAGTCGGTCTCGATCTGCTCGTCGATGCTGCCGTTGCCGTCCCGGTCGAGGCTCTCTATGGTCGGGAGGCCGTCTGCGTTGCGGGTGTACTCGATGGCCTGGTCGGGCGTTCCATCGGCGTTGCTGTCAATCTCGAACCGCTGGATCCAGCCGTTGGAATCGTAGGTATTGGTGACGATCTCGTCGACGTCTCCGTCGTTGCCGATGTCCGATGACGCCACGGCGACGCAGTCCGCGAAGGGGCTGTCTGTGTCTGTGTCTGTGTCTGTGTCCGTATCGGTGTCTGTGTCCGTATCGGTGTCCGCGACGCTGGTGTCATCAGTGTCTTCTTCTTTGGGACCGCAAGCGATGAAGAGGGCGAGGGAGAGCAGGACGGTCAGTCGGTTCACGGGACACTCCGGGAGATTCGAAGCTCGATTGTACCCCGGTTTGGGGATGCGTGATCCCCCAAAGACTCGGGGCATGGATGTGGGACGCCCCCAAGATTGCGCTTCGATTGCGCTGTCGGCGGTGCATACCATTGCCTCTCCGCAGTAGACGAGCCTATCGCGCCGTCGCGAGAGTCGGAGAACTACGGGCCTTAGATTTCCGCCCGCAGGTGTGCCAGCTACTTTCCTTCCTTCTCTTCCTTGGCGCGCGTCTTGAGGAGCTTCTTGTAGGCCTTGGGATCGGCGGCCTTCAAGTCGGCGTCTCCCAGAGCGACCCAGTCGACGATCTCCATCTTCAGACCTGCACTCTCGATCTCGGGTGCGATGATCGACATCGGGCCGCGGATCGTGGTCGTGGTGGCTTCCAGACACGGCTCGAGGGCGGCTTGCAGATCGCTCTTGCTGATCTCGGAGTTGCCCTTGGCGAGCTCGTCGAACCAGCTCCAGTCGGTGCCAGCTGCGGCCAGCCTGGCGAGGCCGGTGGTTAGCTGTGGGATCGACTGGAAGTACATGCCGTTGGTCTTCGCCCGGCGATTCATGTGCAGGTACATGCGGTCGATGTCGATGTCTCCCTTGCCGACGGCATCGAGCTCGCTGTTCACGATCTGGACCACCTTGGCCGCGTCTGCCGCCAACGATGTCGCCTCGATGGTCATCCAGCTCAGGCCTCCCGGGTCGGCGCTCGCGCTCACCTGGGACGGGAAGTCGGGCACCGTCTTGGTGAGTTCATCGCGGATGCTGTCGTTGAGGTAGTCGGAGAGCACATTGATGATGGCGGTGTCCTTCGCTGTCTCCCAGGGCTTCACTACGCAGCGCAGACGAGTGATGGCCGCTGGGTCGGCGACGTCGAGGCCAACCAACCCACCGGAGGAGGTCTTGCCGGGCGCCGGAATGCCAGGCATGGTTCCGGGCTTGGCCCCCGCGGGCATGGTCCAGCCTCCGAACTGCTCCTCGGCGATCGACAGTGCTTCGTCGGCCTCGAGCATGCCGACCATCAGCAGAGTGGTATTTGCAGGCTGGTATTTCTGATCGAGATAGGCGCGGAGCTCGCTTGCAGGCATCTCCTTGTAGGTCGTGATCCCGTCCCACTCGAGGCGCTTGGATCTGGGGTGATCTGGGGCGACACTCGCCCATTCTATGCGGGTTTCTGCCCAGTAGTCCACTTCGAGCCAGCGCTCTGAGGTGTACCCCTTTTGATCGCGAATCCAGACGGACTTGTTCTCGACGACTCCCTTGCGCTCTTCGTTCAAGTCCCGGAGCAGCCAGAGCAAGGCGTCGAGGTTGCCGGCTGGACCCCTCAGGCCCTCGAGGGAGTGGTCGTAGTTTTGCTCGACGATGTCGTAGGCGTTGATCGCTATCGGCTTGCGGTTCGGCTCCGGAGTCCAGATGGTCCGGCTCTGGAGGTAGTTGGCGATGTCGGCCATTCCGATCTGACCGGTGTATTTGCCACCGCCATAGACCAGCGTGGCCTGCACGAGTGGCGACTGCCCGTGGGGAACGGCGACGATGCGCAGTCCGTTCGGGAGCGTCTTTTCCTTGAGACCGGACAGGTCGGGGCGGCCGAACAGCTGCTCGATAACTTCGGGGTCGGCCTCGGGAGATTCGGCGGGCACGCTCTCGCCGAGGTGGAAGGCGGCACCGTGGTATCCGCCTGCGGCTGTCTCTTTGCCGCTCTCGTCGGCGAAGGGCTCGATGACGACCGAGACTGCGCGATCTCTCATCAGGTGGTCGTGGGCGTACTTTCCGATGCGCTCTGGGTCGGAGGCGACGATGTCGCTCAGGGCGTCCCCGTGGTAGGAGAGGCGACCGGTGAAGTGGGCATGTCGGGCGGTGGCCCTTCCGCGCCCGGCCCATAGATCCGAGACGACGTCGAGGCTGTGCAGCACGTCGGTGATGGCAAAGCGCATGCCATCTTGCCCCTCTTGTTTCAGCTGCGCGGCGAGCTCGGGATTCCAGAGCTCTGACACCTGGTCGACGATCCCCGTGGCCACCCGGCTCCGGTTCGAGTCTTCGGTCGCTTGCACGGCACAGATCAGCATGGTTGCTTCGGCCTGGGGCTGTGCAAAGCAGTTGGCGTACGGCTGTCCGGCGAAGTTCGCCTCCACGAACACGTCGTCGCGGAAGTGGCGGAGCATGCTGCTCTTCAGGGTCTTTGCCACGATTGTCGTCATGGAATCGGAGTCGCGGTAGCTCGCGGGAACAGACCAGGCGACGACGACGGTTGGCGTCTCGACCGCTCCCTCTATCTCGATGAGGGCCTTGGCATCGACCGGCTCCGGCAGCGCGGGCGCCTTTTCTGGCAGGCGCGCTCCGCGGGGTTCGAGGAACTGGAGCAGCTCGTCTTCGGTGCCCGGCACCACCGGTCGGGTGAGCATGTGGTCGGGATTGTCCGGGTCCGTGCCGTCGGCCTTGAACCAGTCCTTCATGTCGTCCTCGGTGAGGTCCTCGTGGAAGAGTGACGGCTCGAATGCTCGGAACAACGCCGTCTTGGCGTCTTCGGCGTCGAAGTTTCCGATGATGACGATCGTGGTGTGTTCGGGTGCGTATCTGTCCTTGGTGAAGGCCTTCACGTCGGCCAGCGAGAGGCCGGAGACGTCTTCGCCCTTGCCGAGCTTGGCGTAGGGGTGACCTTCGGGAAACAGGTGCTTCATGAGGGCCGTTCGCGCCGGGTTCCACTGGCCGAAGTCGCGGTACTTGAACTCCTCGGCCATCAGCCCCTTGGTCTTCTCGAACTCGGCGTCGCTGATCTCGTTGGTGGGGTCGGTGAGGCGGGCCGACTCGAGGGCGAGCAGGCTTCGCAGGGATCTGGCGGGTCCCAGCGTGGTGTAGGTGATCACGTCGGGGTCGGTCTCGGCGTTGTACTCGCTGCCGAGCTGGAACAGCACATCTCGGATCCGCATGTCGGCGATCTTGGACTCGAACCACAGGTGCTCCGCCAGGTGCGCGACACCAACCTTGTTGTCGGGTTCTGATGCCGATCCGGCCGACAGCACCGTCGTGATCGAGACCATCGGCGCCGAGGTGTCGCGCTGGATGATGACGCGCAGGCCGGTATGGAAGTTCAGATCATGGGTTTCGAAGTTGTACCCCGGCACCTTGGCCCCCAACTCGGGCATCTCCGGGCGCGAGCCGCCAGCGGAGACGGGGGTGCAGATCAGGGCGGCGAGGATCGGAAGCATGCTGGTCATTGCGGGTCCTACTCGATGGTGCGAAAGCACTGAACACTACGGACTGGCAAGACATTTCGCAACCGGCGAAGTTGGGGGAGTGGAGGCCTGGTGCACGAACTGCCGAGACCCGGTGAACTCAACCCCTATCTGCTCGACGCCACCCGCGGATTTTTGGCGAATAGAGGCTATCAATTCGAACCCGCCTCCCGGGATCCCCGGAGTCCCGTCAATCCGAGGGATCCGGGATACGACGGCGTCGAGGTCGACCTGATCTACGACGGCGAGCGGGTGGCTCGCGCGCGGGGCGATGGCGCGACCTATTGTTGCGGGGTCACCTTCGAGGTCTTCTTCCGTGCCTGGCGGACCTGGTCCGACGACACCAAGATCGGCGACCTCGATGGCGACGGGGTGCGCGCCCTCATTGCGGACTGGTTCTGCCCGACCATGGGTCACAGCGGGGTCGTCGCGGCGCTGGTAGAGCGTGGACTGGGCACTATCGTCCCACCTCAGGAGGCGATGGCCGGTGATCTCTGTCAGTTCTGGCGCAGTGTCGATCTCGAGAAGCCGAGCGGTCACTCGGTCCTGTTCCTGGGCTTTGGGGAGCGGGATGGTGAGCGGACCCTGGAGTATTGGTCGAGCCAGCCGGCCACAGCGGGGATCGGAACCCACAGCGAGGTCATCGGCCCCGGTTGGGAGATCCACATCGTCCGCGTTGGCGTTCCCTGAGCGTAGGGAACTCGTTATCGGTCTGAGGCACACGCGAGGAACACATGGCCTATCGCCGCGATCCGGTAAAAGCACCCGTGGTCTCGGGGCTCCCGCTTCGAATGTTTGCCCGCTTCGTCGAGGGCGGGATCAGTGGCCCCCTGCGCAGCCAGCTCCTCGCCGAGATCGGGATCGCCAAGCTTCGAAAGCAGCACGTCGACGCCCCGGCTCTGAGCGCTCGGCTGCCGCATCCAAAGAAGGCCAGAAAGCTGTCGAAGGACCCAGTGGGCGACGCGGTCGGACTGCCTCGGCCCAAGGTGGATGGATTCCGATTCCACAGTGTTGCCGACTACCAGGCCGCCTACGCCTCGGGGGACAAGACCCCGGTGGATGTGGCTCGCAAAGCGCTGGCGGCCACCGACGAATCGGAGCGGGGCAGCCGTCCGATGCGGATTTTCATCGCCCAATATCGGACGGATCTCATGGCTCAGGCCGAGGAATCCGCAGCGAGGTGGGAGGCGGGAGAGCCCCTCGGTCCCTTTGACGGCGTCCCGGTCGCCGTCAAGGACGAAGTCGACCAGGTGCCCTACCCAACAACCGGAGGAACCCGCTTTTTCGGCCAAGTACCGGCTGAGACCGACTCCTCTACCGTGGCTCGCCTGCGCGCGGCCGGGGCGCTGTTGATCGGCAAGACCAACATGCACGAGATCGGGATCGGCGTCACCGGGATCAACCCCCACCACGGTGCCTGCCGCAATCCCTACGATATCGGGCGAGTGACCGGTGGTTCCTCGAGCGGGCCCGCGGCGGCTGTTGCGGCTGGCCTCGGCCCCGTCTCCCTCGGCGCTGATGGCGGCGGCTCCATTCGCATCCCGGCTGGACTGTGTGGGCTCGTCGGCCTGAAACCAACCTGGGGTCGAGTGAGCGAGCACGGTGCCGTACCGCTCTGCTGGAACGTCGCCCACATCGGTCCCATTGGCGCGAATGCCAGGGACGTCGCCGCTATGTACGCGATCCTCTCCGGGCGCGACGAGGCGGACGAGAGCACCTGGGACCAGCCCACTCCACACCTCAAACAGCTCGCCAAAGCAGGCCTGAAGGGCATTCGCCTGGGGATCTGTCGCCCCTGGTTCGAGGATGCCGAGCGCGAGGTCGTCGGCGCCTGTCAGGGGCTGATCGACGCCCTGGTCGAGGCTGGGGCCGAGGTCGTGGAGTTCGAGCCTCCGAACATCGAGCTCATCCGCGCCGCCCACATGGCGGTCATCACTTCGGAGATGTTGGCCGCAAACCGCCATCATCTGCGGAACCATCGCCTGGACTTCGGCCTCGATACCCGCGTGAACCTCGCCTTGGCCGGACAGATGACCAACGCCGACTACGTGCACGCCATGCGTTACCGCCACGCCACCACCGTGGAGTGGCTCCGGCTCATGCACGGGATCGACGCCGTGGTCACGCCAACCACCGGACGCACGGCATCGCCCATTCCGGAGCACGCTCTTCCCGAGGGGGAGTCCAACCTACCCGTCCTCGACCAGATCATGCGTTTTGCGGCGATCTCCAACCTGAATGGCTTCCCAGCCATCGCGATCCCGGCCGGCTACGACGCCGACGGCCTGCCCATCAGCTGCCAGTTCATGGGCCGCCCCTGGGAAGAGGATCTGCTCCTGCGGATCGCCCACCTCTGCGACGGCCTGGTCGAGCGCAAGAAGCCAACTCGCTACTGGGATCTACTGGAATGACCACCAGCGTTCTCATGGCGATCGATGTCGATGATCCAGCCCACCTCGCCCTGGTGGAGGAGGCCGAGCAGTGGGTGCGCAAGATGTCCGGAGTGCTGCATCTCCTGCATGTCGAGGGTGGAAAGTACGGTTTTGGGTTCGTGAGCAACCCCGCGGCGCGCAAGGTCCTGGAGGCGGAGGCGCGGCAGATGAGAGCCAAGGATCAACGCACCCTCGACGCGCTCCTGATGTCCCTGCCGCCGGAGCTTAGGGGGCAGGGTTCCATTGCCGAGGGCGATCCGGTCGATCAGATCCTCTCCGCCGCCGACAGCTACGACCTCCTCCTCGTGGGGACTCACGGGCGGCGGGGGCTGGCGCAGTTCTGGCTCGGGTCGGTGGCCGAGAAGGTCATTCGGCGGGCAACCGGTCCGGTCTTGGTCCTTCGCTCGAACTAGCCTCGAGCCTCAGCAATCGCCGCGAGGATGTCGCCCACATCGGCAAGACCACCGACACCAACGTCCCCACACGCCAGCCGCTTCACCGTTGGCGCCACGATCTGATACCGCCCCATTTCATCGAGCCAACGCAGATTTCTCTGGACTGCCGGATGCTCCCACATCGCCGTGTTCATCGCCGGACAGAGCAGGTTCGGCACGGTCTGTGGCAGGGCCATCCAGATGGTCGTGAGTGCGTCGTCGGCGATCCCGCAGGCGAGGCGCCCCAGAGTCGAGGCGGTGAGCGGGGCAATGCATGCGACCTCGGCCCACTTTGCCCAGGAGATGTGCTCGATGGAACTCACGCCGTCGGAGCCCTGGCCAGTGGCGAAGGTGTCGGTCATGACGGGGTGTCCAGTGAGGGCTTCGAAGGTGACTGGACCCACAAATCGACCGGCGTTCGAAGTCATCACCACTCGGACTTCGTGGCCCTGTTTGACCGCGCCACTGATCAGGTCAGCCGCCTTATATGCGGCGATTCCACCTGTGACGCCCAGCAGTAGTCGCATGCCCTGGTTCCTCGGGATACGGTGATCCGCTGCGCTTGCATCGGAGGTCCCCAGTGTATTCGAGTCTTCCGAACCTCACCAACGAGGAGATCGGTCGCTATTCCCGCCACCTGATCCTCGACGAGGTTGGCATGGAGGGGCAGCGCAAGCTCAAGGCTGCCCGCGTGCTCTGTGTGGGGACCGGGGGCCTCGGCTCGCCGCTCCTGCTCTACCTGGCGGCTACGGGCGTCGGCCACATCGGCATCGTCGATTTCGACGCCGTCGACCTGTCGAATCTGCAACGGCAGGTCATCCACGGCACCGGTGATGTTGGGCGGGCCAAGGTGGTCTCGGCCGCCGAGAAGATCGCGGACATCAACCCGAATGTTCAGGTCGACGTCTTTGAAGAGGCCCTCACCTCCGAGAACGCCGTCCGCATCATCTCCGGCTACGACATCGTCGTCGATGGTACCGACAACTTTCCCACCCGCTACCTGGTCAATGACGCCTGTGTGATGCTCGGCAAGCCGAATGTCTACGGCTCGATCTTCAAGTTCGAGGGCCAGGCCTCGGTGTTCAACTACGCCGGGGGTCCCAACTACCGAGATCTCTACCCCGAGCCCCCTCCGCCAGGGCTGGTCCCGAACTGCGCCGAGGGCGGGGTTCTCGGCATTCTTCCTGGCATCATCGGCCTCATCCAGGCCACCGAGACCGTGAAGATCATCCTCGGCAAGGGCGAGTCGCTCTCGGGTCGACTCCTGCTCTACGATGGGCTGTCCATGCGGTTCAGAGAGCTGAAGCTGCGCAAGGATCCGAACGCCAAGCCCATCACCGAGCTCATCGACTACAACCAGTTCTGCGGGTTTCCCGGCGCCTCCGACCACGACGAAAAAGCCCCCTCCGAAGAGCCCTTCGCGCGGATCAGCGTCACCGAGCTCCGCGACCGTCAAGCCGAGGGGTGGGCTCCATACGTGCTCGATGTTCGCAAGCCCCACGAGGCCGAGATCGTGGCACTGGCCTTTGCGGACCGGCTCCAGCCCCACGAGCAGGTTGGGCTCATTGCCGACGAACTACCCAGAGATCGGGACATCGTCGTCCACTGCAAGATGGGGGGGCGGTCCGCCAAAGCCTGTGCCGCCCTCGCCGAGCTCGGCTTCACCCGGGTGCACAACCTCGAGGGCGGGATCACAGCTTGGGCCAAGGAAATCGACCCGAGCCTGCCGGTCTATTAGCTCCGCAGGCAGCTTTGCCTAGTTGTCGGCTGCCCCGTCGTTGATCCAATCCACAACATCGTCGATGTCGGCCTCTTCCGGCAGGCCAAACGGCGGCGGCATCGCATCGCCGTCGATTCCCTCGGTGCCCTTGAGCTTCTTGACCAGGTAGCTGTTCTCGGAGTCGCCGGGGATCACCAGCGTCTCCTCGGGAAAGACAAAGCTGGGTACATCGACGAGAGCGCTGTAGATCGCCCCGGGATCATCCTCGGAGATCGTGAGCCCGCCGGCGTCGGTGCCACCGTGGCAGGTGTTGAACCCACAGGACGGGATGAGGATGTCGTCGCGGATCTCGGTGAAGGACGGAGCCGGGGGATCGGTGTCGGCCACGTCGTCTCCGCAACCGGCGATCAGCATCAAGAACACTGGGACAGACGACCTGTTCACACATCCTCCGGGGCGGTGCCCCTATATCCCACTCACTCGAAATAGAGCGCCGCTTGGCCGTCTGCGGTCGACCGCAGGTAGTTGACGTAGAGATCCGAGGCCTGCCGCTCCTCGAAGATGACCCAGTGCGTCCCGTCGGTCCACTGGGAGAAGCCGGCGGTAATCGTGGTGTTTGCGAAGGTAGTCGCGTTGTCGAGGAGGGGCGCGGAGTGGGCCTCGATCCCCCGCATCGCGATGGCGTCGGCGGAGCTTGCCATGGGCGCCAGCACCGGCAGACGAGCACTGGCCGCGAGAGCGACGGCGGTGCGGTAGTCGGTTGCTTCGTCCGCGGTGCCGGATGTAAGCAGGATCTGGGCGGGTGTGTGTCCGGCCCAGTCTCCGGGCTGGCTGAACCAATAGGGGCCATAGTTCACCGGATCGGTCACCTCCACCGCGGTCTGGATCAACCCGAGGACCGGGTGAAACTCGATGACCTCCTCGTCCTCCTCGAACTGGAGGATGCTGTGCACGAGCTCGGCGAAGTCGAGGACGTCGTCGCGCACCACGATGGTGACCGCGAGCACACCCCCGGCGGCCGAGAGGACCGTCGACTCCACGTCCTGACCGATGAAGGGAGCGGCGATGGCTCCGGTGATGCCGCCCTGGCTGTGTCCCAAGAAGAGCACATTGTCGGGATCAGTGGTCACCTCGACACCCTCGGGAGTGGTGAACGTCCAGGGTTGCCGGGCCAGCGTCCGCGCGAGGTAGATCACGTCGACGGCGCCCTGGCGGAAGTTGGTGGTCCCCGAGTCCGGATTGAGGATGTTGAAGTTGTTGAGGTCGGAATACTGCCCGTCGCCGAGGCGGGTTCCGTGCAGGGGCTGATCGATTCCGAGGCCGACGAGGCCCACAGCGCCGAGGCGATTTGCGACCTCGAGAGCGCTGTCACTGTTGCAAAAACCACGGTATGAACCGCCGGTTCCGTGCTGGTAGATCACCACGGGCCACCCTTGTGGCGGGGGTTCTTCCAGCGGGATTGGCGTACACACCGCCAGCCTCATGTCGTCCCACGAGGCGATGAGGGGCGTGCCATCGGCGTCGAAGTCGAAGCCCCCGCCCTCGAGCTGATAGGGCCGCTCGCCGTGGGTGTACACCGGGCTCGGGTAGTGGGTGCGATAGGCGGTGTAGGTGTCGTGATCGGCCAGGTGCTCGAGGGGGAGATTCAGGTTTGGAGGCGCGATACTGTCGTGGATGTGACGGCTGATGGTCGCCATTTCCCCGACGGGATCCCCGGTGGTGAAGACCGTGCCCACCGCGATGTCGTCGGTCCCGAGCCCGGCGAAGAACAGCGCCTCGGGGACGTCGGCGAAGAGCTTGTGGCGTGGATCTCCGCCATCCCAGACCTTGCTGAAGCCCGGGGCAGGGGAGGCGGCGTCGGTCGTCACGAGCAGCGCGTAGGTGGTGTTTCGCCGGAGCGGGAAGCCGTAGACCGGCGCTACAGCGAGGGTGTGCTCGGGGAAGTAGCGGCTGCCGTCGAACTCCTGGACGTGCCACTGGAGCGGAAAGCGCTCACCCCAGTACGGCGACGACGGGTCGACATCGATGAGGACCAGCGAGGAGTCCCCTTCGATGGACTGGAGCGGAGTCGGGAGCGTGACGGGGTCCAGCGCGGCTTGGAAAGCGAAGTACACCGGCGCGTTGTTGCCGAAGCCGACGAGCCCATCGGCGTACGCGATGTAGTCGTCCAGGAGGCTGATCTGGTACGGGTTCGGAAAGGCCTCCACCGCCAGTGTGCCGTCGGGATCGCGGCGGTCGTCCATGGGCCAGGGCATGTCGAAGAAGTCCTCGCCCGACGGATCCCAGACCGGCGCCGGGTGATCTGCGGATTCTGCACACGCGCAGGCAAGGATCGCGGCGCACAATAGTGGGGTGGAGCGGGGCATCGGAGCCCGAAGATACCTCACGCATCGCCGGTGGGGTAGAACAGTTCCGGGAGCGGGAATTGGAAGGATTCGTCGACGGCAGCGGGCTGTTTGCGGTCGCGCGACACCGCGAGGCAGCTCACCGGGCCTATCTGGGCCTTCATGCGCTCCAGCATCGCGGTGGTCGCGGGGTGGGGATCGCGGTGTCCGATGGTGAATTCATCCGGTATCACCGAGGTCTTGGCTCGGTCGCCGACGTGGCGGGCGGCTCCCAGCTTCAAGCGTTGACTGGCTCTGCGGCGGTTGGGCTCGTGTTCGGTAGCCCCGGCGGCGACGCCGACTCGATCGACGGCAGCGACAGGGACGAGATGGTCTTCTGCCGCTACCGGGACGGACAGCTCGCGGTGGCCCTGGCCGGTCGGTTCACCAACGGGGCGCGCCTGCGTGCCGAGCTCAAGGCAGAGGGCGCGGTGTTCCGCTCTGGCTCCGACGCCGAAGTCCTGGTGCACCTGGTGGCACATTCCGCCCAGCGCACGGTCGTCAACCGCCTGGTCGACGCATTGTGGAAGGTGGAGGGCGCGTTTTCGCTTGTGGTTTGCACCGAGGATCGCCTGATCGCGGTTCGAGATCCGCGCGGGTTCAGGCCGCTCGTCACCGGGGTGGCCGGCGACGCGGTGATGTTCTCCAGCGAAGACTCGGCGATCCGGTTTGCCGGCGGCGAGGTGCACCGAGAGCTCGATCCGGGCGAGATGGTCATCGTGGACGCTCGCGGCGTGCAGCGCGTGACGCCCTTCAGCAAACGACCCCAGAGTGCCTGCGTGCACGAATATGTGGGGCTCGCTGGCCCCGGGGTCCGCGTCTTCGGGCAAGAAGCCTACGAAGTGCGGGTCAGTCTCGGCCAACGTCTGGCCCGCGAAGAGCCCTGTTCCGACGGGCGTGTGGTGGTAGGGCTGCCAGGTCACGGCGACGCGGCAGCGGTTGGTTATGCCCGAACTGCGCGGATTCCCCTGGAGCGTGGACTGGTCCAGAACCCACTGGCACACGCCAATATCGAGGCTCCGCCGAGCGTAATCCCAGGATTCTCCGCCCGCTTGGCCTTCTCGGTGATACCCGCGGCCGTCGAGGATCGAGCGGTTGTTTTGGTGGTGAACTCCCTGGTGACCGGCGCCACGCTGAAGCAGGCGATCGGGCTTCTTCGCGACGCGCGCGTGCCTGCCGTGCACCTAAGGATCGCCAGCCCGCCGGTTCGGGGTGGGTGTCCCTATGGAGTGGCTGGTCCCACCGCCGACGAGCTTGCGGCGACCTTGCACGTCGAGCCAGCCGCGCTCTGTGCAGCCTTGGGCGCGGACAGCGTAGGTTTCCTCTCCATCGACGGCATGCAGGCGATCATCGGTCGCCGCGTGGATGGCACCTCGCTGTACTGCGACGCCTGCTTCACCGGCAGCTTCCCGATCCCACCAGAGGAGCCAGACGACCAGCTGCAGCTGTTCTGATGGTGCTCTACAGCTGCCGGCGCTATGCCGAGAGACCGCCGTCGACGATGAAGACCTGGCCGGTGATGTAGCTCGCACCTGGGCCGCTCAAGAAGGTGACGAGCTCGGCGACCTCTTCGGGACGTGCAAAACGCCCCAGTGGGATCCGCTCGCGGGCGAGATCGAGGAGTCGGTCGGGGAGGGCGGAGGTCATCTCGGTGTCCACGAAGCCGGGCGCCACCACATTCACCCGCACATTCCGGCGAGCCATCTCTTTGGAGATGGTGCGACTCATGGCGATGATCGCCGCTTTGGAGGCGCTGTAGTTGGCCTGTCCTGGGTTTCCCAGCAGTGCGGTGACGCTCGAGACGTTCACAATGCTGCCGCCGCGTTGGCGGGACATGGGTCGCAGCGCTGCCCGGGTCATCTTGAATGCGCTGCCCGCGTTGACCCGCAGGACCTCGTCCCACTGCTCGTCGGACATGCGCATCGTGAGGTTGTCGGCCGTGATTCCCGCGTTGTTGACGAGGATGTCCAGGGAGCCCAGCTCGGTCGCCGCGCCGATCACGGCTGCCACACCCTCGGTGGTGGATACGTCGGCTTGCACCGCTATCCCGTCGATCTCTGCGGCCAGTCCCTCGGCCGCCTCGCTGCTCGTCCGGTAGTTGACGACGACCTTTGCGCCGTTGCGCGCGAGGTCGATCGCGATCGCGCGACCGATGCCGCGGGCGGCTCCGGTGACTATGGCAACCCGGTCCTGCAGTTTCACGCCGTCCTCCTCGGGGGGCGCTATAACGACAATGTCGGAGGAGGCCAGTGAAGGACCGTCGATCGCCATATCGAATACCCCACCGTGCCAGCGGGCTGCGGGTTCGATTCGAAGTGGATGGCATCGAGTGGGACGGCAAGGTCGCCGATACCAGCGCTCGGGGCGTCGCAGTGGCGTTTCCCCACGGGTCCACTCCTCACCTGACCCTGGGCGACCGCCTCCTGATCGTGTTCCACGGCGGCGGCATCGAAGACGAAAAACAGATCGTCGCGTGGGTCAAGTCCGCGGCGGATAGCGGCGCCCACATGCGCTACGGCTTCAGCTTTACCGACGTCGACCAGGTCGCGCGCAACCACCTCGAGAGCTTCAACCGGCGCACGTGGATTCGCGTGGTGCCCGATCGAAAGGTGCACGTCGCCCTCAGTCTGCTCGACGGACCCGAGAAAGGCGCAAAGATTGCGGCCTTTGTCGCCGATGTGTCCGCTGGAGGCATGGCGATTCTGCTCACCGGTCCGGGAGCACAACTCGAGGACACGACGGAGGTGCAGTGCACGACCACGTTCCCGGGTGAGGACGAGCCGCGAACGCTGACCGGCAAGATCTGCAATCGCGCGATGGTGTCGCAGCGTCTGCGCCTCGGCGTCTCCTTCGAAGTCGACGAGGGCAACCAAGGGCCAGTCTACGAGAGATCGTGGGACTGCGATGGCTGTGGCAGTCGCGGCCTGCTCGCGACCAGTCACGCCCGCTGCCCCGCCTGCTCCGAGCATCGTCCCGACAGCTCGACCTACCTCCGGGCCTGGTCGGCTATCGAGCCCCAGACCGCACACATCTACTGGGGCGACGATCAGTTCTGCAGGATCTGCACCGCGCCGAGCTCTGCGGCTGCCACGTTCTGTGGGCGGTGCGGGTCGTCGCTGGCTTAGACCCTTCCAGGGTGGAGGCCAGACCAAGCGCTCAGGGCGGCGAGGAGCCGATCCAGTCCCATGGCGATGCCGGCGGTCCTGGGCATTCGCGCCACAGCTTCGATGAAGTCTTCATCTACTGGATGCGGTGGCTCTCCGGCGATGTTCCGGGCCAGGTTGGAGGAAGCGAAGCGCCGGCGCTGCTCCCGAGCATCGGTGAGCTCGAGGAATGCGTTCGCGAGCTCCACCCCGCCGACGTAGGCCTCGAAGCGACCTGCTACTGGCCACACCCCGTCATCTCGGATCCGGGCGAGGGCAGCTTGGCTGGCGGGCCAGTCATAGACGAAGGTGGGTTCGGTGATGGTTGGCTCCACGTCGGTGACCCAGCGCCGAAAGAAGGCGTCGTCCCAGCCTTCTTCGTCGGGGCTGATGTCGACTGCCGCGGCGGCGCTCAGGTCTATGCCGGTGACCTCGGCGAAGAGTTCCCGAACCGAGACTCGGCGCCACGAGGTCGGAGCAGCGGTCTCGATTGCGGTCGCGGCGGTGGCGACGAGCTGTTCAACTTCGTCCATGAGATCGGGCAGTGATGCGCCGACTCGATACCACTCCAGCATCGTGAACTCGGTGGCGTGCCACGGCCCGGACTCTCGGTCGCGGAAGCATGGGCCGATCTCGTAGATTCTCGGCAGGCCTGTGGCGATGACACGCTTTAGGGCGAACTCGGGAGAGGTCCGTAGGAAACCCGATCCTGCGGCGATCGGGTACAGAAACTCCTCCATTGCAGGGGAGGGGACCAGGGTGGGGGTGGGGACCTCGAGGTAGCCGTGCTCGGCGAACCAGCACCGAATCGCGGCGAGGAGCTGTGCCCTGGCGCGTATCCCCGCCGGGTCGATCATTTCTTGACGCGCTCGACGTAGTCACCGGTTCGCGTGTCGATCTTGATCCAGGTGCCGTTCTCGACGAAGAGCGGCACGTTCACGGATGCGCCGGTAGACAGGGTCGCGGGCTTGGTTGCGCCCTGGGCCGTGTTGCCTTTCATGCCGGGCTCGCAGTAGGTGATCTCGAGCTCGACGAAGTTCGACAGCTGGACCGTCACCGGGTTGCCCTTGTAGAAGAGCACGTCGACCATCATCTCCTCGACGAGCCACTTTGCAGCGTCGCCGACGGTCTCGCGGGCCACCGCGACCTGGTCAAAGGTCTCCATGTTCATGCAGTGAAACGCCTCGTCGTCGGAGTACATGAACTGCATCTGGAAATCTTCGATGTCGGCCTCGGCGAGGGACTCACCGGACTTGAAGGTTCGCTCCAGGATGGCACCGGTGATGAGATTCTTCATCTTTGTCCGGGTGAATGCCTGACCCTTGCCGGGCTTGACGAACTGGAATTCCACGACTGTGTACGGCTTGCCGTCGATCTCGATCTTGAGGCCCTTGCGGATATCGGCGGTCTGATACATGTGATCCTCGACGTTGAGGCGCACATGTATCACGGAAGGGGAGCGGGAAAAGGGCCTGTGGTGGGTCGACCCGAGATCCTCCGCGCTCGCCCCGACCTGGAAGGGGTTTGGTCGCGAGCTGACGAGCTATTTCCTGTTCGGGTCACTCGTTCGTTTTGGAGTCGCATCCACCCCTCTGATCCCGCCCACCCACTCGGGCGACAGGTCCTGCCGCATGTGC
>PJEL010002148.1_pt1 | contig 18538 bp, 14 predicted proteins | sample 1853271 | NCBI WGS metagenome assembly PJEL01 (sample SAMN08108733, study PRJNA415343) | Invertebrate metagenome, whole genome shotgun sequencing project. | host: Globobulimina | place: Sweden: Gullmar Fjord | collected 2015-08
TTTTGTTTCCTTAAATACGCCTTCTCTGATTAACATTCTTTTCAGTTCCCGCATTGATCTTTCAATCTGATTGTTAATCACTTTTACTTCCATGGTATTTTTTCCTTGACGTTTGTTGGTTTGGATTTGCTAAAGCGCAACTATTATTTTCTGTTAATCACTAATTTGATCACTATTCGACCGCCCGGTCAACACATTTATCTGTTATCCTATGAATACAGTAACTAAAGAAAGCTTGCAGGTTTGCTCCCGCTGGAGATCTGTTCTTAGCAGCTGTCTAGACTGGGTTTGATTCTGGGAGTCTCTCTTTTGCGCACATTCTGGGATAAATCTGCTCAACCGCTCTCTTATAGTGTGAAGGATCGTCGATTTCCGTCCAGATAATATCTTCGACTTTCAGATAGCGGATCGATTGCTGGGCTGAAAGGTCAGAAAGACAATCTTCATAGTGGTAGTCTGAAGGAAATGGAATCGTACTGTGGTGATCGCACATTTTTTGATAGAGTGCGGTTGAAATTTTGGAGATGCCAACAAGTTCTCCTTGGCTGATCAGATCAGGATCTTCGACCTTGGCAATTCGTTTAATCAGATCAGCTTCGCCCTGAACGTATACCTCATCACCGGAGTGAGTGGTTCCGGAAATCAGAATGGCCTCATCGCCATTGTCTTCTATCAAGGATGATATGCAGCGTTCTTCATAAAGCAGGTCCGATTCCAAGAGGAGAAAGTCCTCTGTAAGATGCTCTCTGGCTAAAAACAACGAATGCATGCTGCCGGTAGATGTATAGTCGGGATTCTGCACATATTTAATCTGTGGATACTCTGTTTTTAGTGCTTCGATGTACTTTTCCCTTAAATACCCCAGCACCATGATGATGTTTGTGATGCCGTTGTCCAGAAGGCAGTCCAGAGAACGTTTGATGATCTCTTTTTCGTCAATCACCAGCAGTCCTTTGGGTCTATCGTCGATTACTTCCCGTAGCCGGCTTCCTATGCCCGCTGCCAGAATCACAGCCGTTTTTATTTCTTTATTAGTTGTAGTCATTATATCGGTTTCTAGTGTGGTGTTGCTTAGGGATCGTTAAAAAATAACTTCACATAATCTGTTTGCAAAAGTCCCAAAAGCTGGACATTTTGCAAATAGAATGTGAACTAATTTTTGAGCCGACCCTACCCCTGCAGATGGTTCATCAATCTTGTTTTAACTTCATAAGGTTTGATTTTAGGTCGTCCCAGATCCTCAGGAGAGCCTTTTCGAATACGAAAATGGATTAAAACAGGACCGCTGTCTTTGTTCAGACTGTTCAGCATGGTTTCCAGCTCTTCTGCGCTGTCGGTGGCAAACACCTGGCGATAACCGCATGCTTGCGCCACAGCAGAAAATGAGACGTTTGGGCTCACGGTGCTCTGTCCGCCGGTAGAATCGTTGATCTCATTATCAAGCAGAATATGCAGATAGTTAGGGGGGTGGAAATGCCCTACAGATGCGAAATTTCCCATGTGCATCAAAGCTGCGGCATCACCATCGATTATTACCCAGCGCTTCTCAGGGGTGCAAATAGCCGCTCCAAGTGTGAATGAAGAGGCACAACCCATAGAGCCAACCATATAGAGATGATCAGGTGTATCTGCAAGGGTATACAGTTCTCTGCCTGTTTTCCCGGTGGTAGCGATCAGGATGTCATCCTGCTTCTTCGCTTTCAGAACCGTTTCCAGAGCTTCAGTGCGGGTTAGGCGATTTTTGTAAGTCTTATTAATTGTATCGACAAAGCGGTAGGGCTTCTCACCTAGAGGCAGTTCAGGTGTGGGTGCCTGCAATGCCTGAGCTGCGATGGTTCCCTTACGAAGTACAAAAGCGTAAGGTAAATCGGTCTTCTCCATGTGGTTGAGAGCCCTTTGAAAGGCTTCGTTTAGCGAGGCCACATCGTCCGGAAAATGCTCCCAGTTGATTTTCAGCGTATCAAGAAGATCCTCCGTGACTTCACCCATTAGTTCATGTTGTGGCTCATCCGCAGGGCCGCCCGGCTGTCCGCGGTGAGTAACGATCATGATGAATGGAAACCTGAACGGGAATGAGAGTGAAGTCAACGGATTGACAGCATTTCCAAAACCGGAGTTCTGGAACATGACAACCCCTTTTCTCTGGTTCAAGTATGCGCCGCAAATCATGGCGACAGCGTCGCCTTCATTTGTAGCTGAGAGATATTGAATCTCCGGATCGTCGATCACCGCATTGATCAGCGGTTTTAAATAGGAGCAGGGGGTTCCTGAAAAAAGATCGAACTGATGATGTTTACAAAGGTCTAAAAAATCGTCGGCTTTAATCATAACTAAAATTCATTAGCGAGGGTCAAATCAGATATTTTGTTCACATCAACCCAATGTCCAGAGATGTATTGTATTTTAACTTTTATATCTTGCTGCATGAAATGATTAATCAAGTCTCTGATATCTTTGGTGTCGAATCCCGTTTCCTGTTGTTGTTGCTTAATGAACTCACGTGTTATACGGCCAGCTTTCGGTGAAAGTTTCATGACCCCGATGAACTCTCCCGCATGTTTTTTATCCGGTGTCGTAAACACCATCTGTTCAACATAGCTCTCTTCTGCAAAATAGGATTGGCGGTCCGGTTCGGTCGCCGTCACGTAATCGGACTGAACAGTGCTTTCAAGGTCTGTTTTTGAGTCTACAATAATCACGACATCTGCTGGATCCTCAATGGCAAATTGCAGAATGTATTTTTTAAGCAGGATGTCGCCAAACATGATCAGAGTAGATTCATCCAATTGCTCAACTGCTTTAGAAAGGGAAACCAGCTGACCAGTATTTTCGTAGCGATCATTAACAATGACATTCAAATTAGGGAGGTTAATCGCTTCTGCTTTATACCCTGCCACGACTGTGATGTTTTTAATGTCATATTCGTTCAGATGAGAAACAATCCGCTCGAGAAGGCTCTTTTTTCCGATTTTTACCATCGTTTTGGGCATATCCCCTGTGAGATGCCCCAGTGCCTTCCCTCTGGTTGCTGCGAGCACAATTGCCTTAAAGGGGTTTGTTGCCTGCTGACTGAGGTACCGTTTCTCCGCTTCAGCAATTTCCTGATCATCCTGCAGTCTGAAAATCTCTTTGACGGGAACGATCATATCCTCAACGCTCAGAAGATTTTCATCTGTATAGATTTGCTTGGCGACTTCCTGCATTTTAGCGATTTTTCCACGGGTGAGGTGATTTGCCCAGATGACTGTTGATACGTTGTGCTGCCGAAAATCATTGGTTGGCGTGGTATAGTATTTGGTGGGCACCAGCACAACAGGAGAGCGATTGTCCCACTCCTTCAGAAAGGAGAATATTTCGCTGCTGTTGGCCAGTTTGCTGTGCATCAGAATCGCATCTGCTCCTGCCTGTCGATATGCTTCTGCTCTTTCCAGAGCTGCCTTTAGTCCCCAGCCTGCGATAAACGCCTCGACCCGGGCAACGATTACGAAATCATCATCCAATTGGCTGTCTTTGCCTGCTTTTATCTTTCCGCTGAACTCCTCTATGTTCGCCAGTGGCTGCTTATCGCCCCTTAAAAAGCTGTTGGTCTTCGGAAAAATCTTGTCTTCAATACAGACCCCGCCCGCACCTCGCTGACAGAGTTTTTTGACCAGGCGGCGCATATTGTTGAAGTTCCCATAACCGGTATCGCCATCCAGTAGGATTGGAATCGAAGTAGCGTCACTCATATATTCAATGACATCCAAAACCTGCGTCCAGCTGGCTTCATTGTTGTCTCGAACTCCAAGAGAAGCTGAGATGGCCAGTCCGCTGCCCCAGATTCCTTTGAATCCAGTCTCCTCGACAATTTTGGCTGAAAGACCATCATGGGCCTCCATGATAAATTCAAGCTGGTCGCTGTCAATCAGCTGCCTTAGTTGAGTTGTTTTTTTTATTTTCATTTTTGATCAATTCCATTCTTTATGGGATATAAGAAGGTATTTTTTTCTCATCCAGATATCATAATGATTAAAAAGTCATAATACCAGTTGAAATTTTCATGAATACAGTCACAGATCAATTTCAGAGATTCATGATGTGACTCAGTGACCGTTTTTTTTGAAACAGTGCATAGTGATTGATCAAGGATGTGGCGAGGACAGAATGCTTGAAAGATGGTATCTATTCAGCATATTTCCTTGGCGGAACGGATGTTGAATAGTGACGAAAGATGACTGGTAAATTGCCTACCTGTATGACAGAGGGTCGGCTCAAAAATTAGTCAAGTGTTTCGCCAGAAACACGTTGCTGACACATTCTATTTACAAAATGTCCAATGCTTTTAGGACTTTTGCAAATAGTTTATGTGAAGTTATTTATGAACGATCCCATAAACCCGATTTGAATGGATACACATGGATTTTCGCTTGGTTGACCGAATCATCGAAATTGCACTCGACGAAGACCTCCCCTGGGGAGATATCACCTCTGAAACGATTATCGATCCTGATTTGAAGCACGATTTTGTGATGCTACTGAAAGCAGATGGAATTGTCGCAGGCTTGCCCGTCGCCGAAAGAGTCTTCAGGCATTTGGAGCCGGAACTTGTGTGGGAACCATTGCTAGTAGACGGCTCTTCCGGGAAAAATAGAGAGATTCTGGTGCGGCTGAGAGGAAGAACCCGCAAAATTCTAATGGCAGAGCGGGTTGCTCTAAATATTCTGCAGCGATTGAGTGGTATCGCTACGCTCACATCAAAGTATGTCAGCCAGGCCCGCAAAAAATCGGCGACAGTCAGAATTACGGACACACGCAAAACAACACCAGGACTACGCTATCTTGAGAAGTATGCAGTTCGCATGGGCGGGGGGCATAATCACCGCTATTCACTTTCCGATGCAGTGATGCTGAAAGACAACCATCTGGCGATTCTCAAGCAAGAGGGTATTTCTCTTCAGGATGCCATAACGCGGATCAAAAATCGCTTAACACACACAAGCCGGATTGAGGTAGAGGTAGACACTCTTGAGCAGATCCGCGAAGTGGTTGAAGCGGGTGCGGATTGCATTCTCCTGGATAATATGGATCCTGCAACCCTGGTAGAGGCTGTGCGCTTGATAGGTGGGCGAGCCCAGACAGAGGCGTCCGGAGGAGTTTCACTGGAAACCGTCCAGAATATCGCAGCTACCGGGGTCGATATAATTTCGTCCGGCGCTTTGACGCATTCAGCAACAGCATTGGATATCAGTCTCGATTTTGCGGAGTAGCCTCAATCACGGATAGCTTTACGGATCGTGAACGTCAGATCGGTGAATTCTTTTGTATATTCAACCTCTTCAACGCGAGGGCGGGGAAGAGTGACAGGGATTTCAGCGGCAATCCTGGAGGGTCGGGGGCTGAGCACCAACACACGGTCCGACATGAGAGCGGCTTCGCGGATATTATGAGTCACCATGATAGCGGTGATATTCCGGTCACGCCACAGTCGTAGTAGTTCCAAATTGAGCTTTTCCCGGGTCAAGGCGTCCAGGGAGCCGAAGGGTTCATCCAAAAGCAGAATCCGGGGATTCTGAACCATGGCACGAGCCACGGCCACACGCTGTTCCATTCCACCTGACAGAGCCTTGGGATAAGCAGTTTCAAATTGAGCAAGTCCTACTTTTTCCAATATCTTTCGGGCCTTATCCAGCGCCTCATTCCGGGGGGTGCCAAATATCTGCATAGGCAGTAAAACATTTTCCAGAACACTGCGCCAAGGCATCAGATTTGGTTTTTGAAACACCATGCTGATATCCCGGTGAGGTTCAATCAGGGGCTCGTCGTCGAACAATACTTCGCCCGCCGACGCCGGGACTAGTCCTGCCAGGATCTGCAACAAGGTGGTTTTTCCGCAGCCGGAAGGTCCGACAATGCAAAGGAACTCTCCGGGAGATACCGAAAAGTCCAAATTATCGACTGCCTGAAGTCCCCCCTCTGTGCTGTCATAATTCTTTACCAGGGAACAGACTTGTAAAATTGGCGTTGTCACTTGTGAAACCAGTTAGGGATTTTTTATGAATTTATTGGTATAAAGTGAATCCACGGCGACCGGCCTTTTCAAAAGCCCTGTTTTCTTCATGAAATCGACTGATTCCTGCCAGGATTTCCGGGTGGAAACTCCGTATTTGTCAGCGGTCCAGAGCTCAAGGGCTGCGTTCAGAACCTTGCGCTGCATGGGTGCTGTTTTATCTGTGATCTCGGGGATCGCCCGGCGTGAAATCGCAAAGGCTTCATCCGGATGATTCACGGCGTATATCAACCCGCGCAGGGTGGCTCGCACCATTCGTTGAACCAGGTCCGGGTCTGACTTCATCAGTTTATCTCCGACAGCTAATCCGTTGGCTACCAGATCGATGGAATCGGAAACCTCAATCACATTAACCTCAACCCCTGCTGCTCGTAACTGGATGGGTTCATTGACGATATATACCATGGCGGCATCCACCATGTTTTGCTGAACAGCGGCCGCCTGGTTAAAGCCAATCTGTTTAACGACCACCTCGGATTCGTTTAGTCCAGAGCTGTAAAGCAATGCTTTCCAACCAATGTATGTAGCTCCGAAGAAACCCGGCAAGCCAACTTGTTTGCCTTTTAGCCCGGCGATGGTGGTAATATTCTTTGAAGTTGGAATCATTAATCCGACGGGATAACGCTGGTACCACTTCATGATATAGGTGATAGGGATTCCCTGTGATCGGGCCAGAATGATCTGGTCCCCACTGGCAGCTGCAAATTCTTTGGTTCCTTGGGCGGCCAGAGTGACAAAGTCGCTCTCATAGCCATACTCCAGTTCAACCGCTATACCTTCCTCTGCATAAAATCCTTTTTGTTGCGATATGTACAAGGGGGCAAACTGGACATTGGGAATGTAACTCACACCAAACTTCACATTTCGTAGTGAGATAACGGTTTTATTGTCAGCAGTTAGAGTTGGCGTTCCCACTGCCAAAAAAAGCACCCCGACCAGCATCAACTGAGTCAATCGCATCTGTATTCTCATTATCTCTTTCCCATTGGATATTCGCAGACGTTAGTTTCTCCAGAACAGTAACCATTTTTCTAACCCGGTAATGAGCAAGTAAAGACTCAGCGAGATGATCGTAAGCACAATCAAGGTCGCAAACATCAGTGGTGTGTTAAAGAGTCCTTTGGCCAGGTTCAGTAGATAGCCCAAGCCACGGTCAGCTCCGACAAACTCTCCCACCACGGCCCCTATTACCGACAGGGTTACCCCGATTTTCAGCCCTCCCAACAAAACAGGCAAAGCCGCGGGAATTTCGAGTCTGATAAATGTTTGCCATTTACTGGCGTGTAAAGATCTCATCAGAGTCTTGAGGCCTTCATCCACAGAGCGAATTCCGACAATGGTATTCACCAAAATCGGGAAGAAAACCACCAGACCGCATATCAGCACCTTACTGGTTTTGCCAGTCCCAAACCAGATGATCAGTAGCGGGGCGATCGCGACAGCTGGAACCGATTGGGATGCGACGATATAGGGTCCGAGCAGTCTTTCCCACAGCGGGCTTTTTGCCAGAATATACCCAAGCAAGGTCGCACTGGTTAATCCCAGAGCCAATCCTCCGGCCATTTCGATCAGCGTGGCTTTGACATGAAACCAGAGTAAGCCGTTGAGAGAAATCAATTTCAATTCACTCAAAACGCTTCCGGGGTCTGGCAAAATAAAGGCCGGATAGTTGCCCCAGCGTGCCACCAGATACCATAATCCAACAAACAGGGCGATACCTACCGGGAATGATATCAATCCCCATCTCCTGCTATTGAACCAGCGATGAGCAGCAGTGGACGTCTGCTTGTTAAGTGGTGGCGTTTTGTTCATAAAAAGAGGTCTAATGCTCAAAAAAAAAGCCCTGAATGTCTGGAACAGTGGACATTCGGGGCTTGTCAATCCAGGAACGATTATCAGACCCATAGCAGAGCCCCTGTAAGCGGGTCGCACTACGGTGCCCAACAGCGCACCTTTACCTTTTCCCATCCGGACTATACCGTCGGCTTCAGAATTTCACTGAATCAGCGCTGAATAAGCGCTCACGGGCTTTGCCATTACTATGGCATCACCGCCGGTCGGGAATTGCGACTGTTACATCGCTCACCCTGCCCCAAAGGTATGATTTAATTCTAGTTAATCTGAATTATAGGATTTCCCGGATGTTTCGTCAATAGCGGTCTCTTTCCTAAATTTCGTGGGTTACCCCACGAGGTTCGGTTCCCAATAAACTTAAACAATTAGTGAACAATGAAGCCACCTGTTCTCGAACAAATACTGTTATATTGATTTTTGTGTTTGGCCATATCGTGAATATCAGCTCGGTGGAGGGTTTCGTACCCTTTTCCTTGACATCATCTTACCTGACCAGTAAGTTTGCCGTACTAGGTCTATCCCGGTGCCTGTAGGTTGAAGGCCGCGATCTTGGGGTCAAGGACAGTGCTGCTTGCCTCGGGTTTATTAAAACCAATATTTTCGATGCCGGCCCAATGTCAGCCAGCGGAATCCTGATACAATCAGTAACATTTATAATCGAATATAATCTAACGTAAACTAAGAGGAGACCAAGATGGGTGAAGCATGGATTATTGACGCCTGCCGCACGCCGCGCGGCATTGGTAAGGTTGGCAAAGGTGCCTTGGCAGAGATTCATCCCCAGCGGCTGGGCGCAACTGTTTTAAGAGCACTGGCTGAACGGAACAATATCAATACAGCGGAAGTTGACGATATTATCTGGGGTTGTAGTTCTCAAGGCGGCCAATCATCTGGTGATATTGGGCGAATGTCTGCACTGGACGCCGGTTATGACCCTGCATCCAGTGGAGTGACTCTGGACCGTTTTTGTGGTTCAGGTATCACCACGGTTAATATGGCAGCAGCATCAATTATGTCCGGGATGGAGGATCTAGTCATTGCCGGTGGCTGTGAAATGATGTCAAGTTATGGTCGTCACGGAAACGATTTGTCTCAATCTATGGACAACGGTAATTTGCATTTGCGTGATACACATCCGCAACCTCATCAGGGTATCAGTGCAGATGCGATTGCCAGCAACGAAGGCATCAAACGCGAAGCGCTGGATAAACTGGCAGAAGTGAGCCAGTCACGTGCTGATCATGCGATAAAAAATGGCTATTTTGACAAGAGCTTAGTACCTGTCTATTTCGACGATGGTACCTTGGCTCTGGATAGGGAGGAATTTCCACGACCTGGTTCGACGGTAGAAAAGCTGTCTCAATTAAAGCCATCTTTCGCTGATATGGCAAATTATCCACTTGATGAATCCGGAATCACTTTTCTCAAAATGGTTAATCAAATTTATCCGGATCTGGATGTTCAACCTGTACATCATGCAGGTAATTCGTCGGGGGTTGTAGATGGGGCTGCTGCCATATTGCTGGCTTCTCCGGAATATGCCCAAAAACAAGGGTGGAAGCCCCGCGCAAAAGTTGTTGCTTATTGCAATATGGGAAACTGCCCGACCCTGATGCTCAATGCCCCCGTACCGGCTGCAAAAAAAGTATTGAAGAAAGCAGGTTTAACCATTGGTGATATCGACCTCTGGGAAATCAATGAAGCATTTGCGACAGTCGCTGAAAAATTTATTCGCGACCTCAACCTTGACCGCGAAAAGGTCAATGTGAATGGCGGTGCAATGGCCATGGGGCATCCAATTGGTGCAACCGGTTCTATTTTGATTAACACAATACTCGATGAATTGGAACGTCGGGATCTGAAACGCGGCCTGGTGACTATGTGTGCCGGAGGTGGTATGGCACCCGCAATTATCATTGAGCGTATTTGATCATAATAAAATCTAATGTCAGCTTTTACTGCTGTCTGATTAAAACTATACGATCCCCGGTGATGATGGCAATGAAAGCCGACCGGGGCGAATTCATCCTCGTACATAACCGCAATTCGACCTAGCGGTATTCACTTTACCTGTACCACTTCAATACCTCAGCGGCCGATTTTGATACCACTTATGTTGCAGCTGCTTTTCCTGCAGTGACTTCAACTTCTTTCCCGGAGTTATGACAGGACCGGTGACTTGACTTCTACCTGCCCGAAAAGATACATTGCTTCTGACAAGAATAACTCTAAAAAACCTCGGAGACGACCATGAAAAAAATTTCACACCTGTTCTGGAATGACTGGAAAATCGCTTATTGTTTCGGACTGATTTTAACCGGACTACTGTTGTTCCCAGGGACTGATCTGCAGGCTTATGATTTCAGTGATGTAAGAAGAACAATGCACAATGATCTGGCCTCTTCAAATACGACCGGACTGAACAGACGCATTGCCATTGTTTACAATATTCCAGATCGTGAAAGTGTCAAAAGACGGACGAATCTGGTCAAATTAAAAAAGGACCTCTCCCTGGAACTATTAAAGTCTTTTGAGGTTGTTGATCCGATCATCGTGCAGCAGGTGATGAATACCAATCGTCTCACTTATCGTCAGATTGACCAAAATAGCGCCGTACTGAAGCAGTTTGCTGATCGGGCGGACAGCTCGCAGGTTTTGTTCGTCGATTTGAGTTTGAAACCGGACTATCTGCAGACACGGATGAAGTTGGTCAATAATCGCCATGAACAGATTTCGGATATTAAAGTTCAGCTGGCATTTGAACGTGCCCCGGCAGGTTCCTATCAAACAGCCCGTGTAATTACACAATCATCAGCTCCCAAAGAGTCGGTGTTTGAATCATTCAGCATGGATTTTTCCCCTAAGTCTTTTGTGGCTGGGCAGAATGACAGTTTTATCTATTTTACACCCACTGCCGAAATCATACCACAACTTCAGTCCCTGGGGGTTCTAATCTGGCTGAAACACCTGGCCGAAGTTGATGTCCAGCTGGTTCGCCTGCGTTACGATGTTCGATTGTTTGAAGTGCTCCAATTTGGAGTTCAGGCCAACGGGATTGTTGAAAAAAATGGCGCCGAAATAACGGAACCCAACACAAGTAAAGAACAAGGCCTTCACTCCGCATATGCAACGATCAAATATCAAGTTTCAGATGGCAGCAATTTTCCCATCAGCACAGTGATTGGTGTTAAGAGGAGACTGATGTGGGATGATGATAATACAGATTTTACCAACAGTACCGAAGGCGTGAATGACAAGAATGATCAATACAATGCATTGACGCTGATGGTTGCAGCTACTGGTAAATTTGAAGATTTGGGTCTCCTGTACAACTTGTATCTGGACAGTCAGACGTTAGGCGCCGGTGCGAAGTTTCTGTTGACCTCTGAACTCAAACTGTTTGCGGATACAGTATTATACCACCATCAGGATCCCCAGATAAACAGCGACAGCGCGGTTGGCATACAGCTCTTTAACCCTGTTGGGATGGTCTCCCTGAACTACCAAATCTCAACACAACAGACCCAGCTGGGATTTGTTTTTGATTTCTAATTTCCATCTGGAAGAAGCCTGTCTACAGCAATGCTTCTTCCGATAACCCCACCGCTTTTCAACCTCGGATACCATGTGGCAGACATCCGGCCGCAGATCATTTCTCAATATCGATGTCCAGCATCTTTGCGCCTTATGACACGGTTCAGAAAAACAGACAATTTGAAAACAAAACAATGGAAATCAATTGAATAAAATGGTAAATTTTCTATTCATCACCCAATCAAAAACAGGAACACACACTGCTGCTGGAAAGTAACCATTCCTGTCAGGCAGTGACACCGAAATTTTCTAACACTCTCTCAAAACAGACCTTTGAAACACATTGTCATTGGAACCAGCGGTCATATTGACCACGGAAAATCGTCTCTTGTCAAAGCCTTGACCGGAACTGATCCGGATCGGTTCGAAGAGGAGAAAAGACGGGGAATAACCATCGATCTCGGTTTTGCCCATTACGTCTGGCAGGATGAATTGGAGGTCTCTTTTGTGGATGTCCCCGGACATGAACGATTCGTCCATAATATGCTTGCCGGCATTGGCGGTATTCAGATTTTGATTCTGGTTATCGCAGCCGACGGTGGGGTGATGCCCCAGACAAAGGAGCATCTGCATATCTGCAACCTGCTTGGCATCAAGCAGGGCATTGTGGTGATAACGCGTTGTGATCTGGCCGATCCGGAGATGATCGAACTGGTTGAGGAAGAGGCGCAGGAACTCGTGCAGTCGACCTTTTTGGAAGAGATGCCAATGATTAAGACATCAACGGTCACCGGAGAAGGCCTGGATGCCATACGGGAAGAGATTGCCAGACAGGCGGATCTGTTGAAAGACGATTTCCGCACAGACGGGTTCCGCCTGCCGGTGGATCGCAGTTTTTCGTTGAAAGGATTCGGCACGGTGGTGACGGGAACGGTTCTTTCAGGACAAGCCTCATTGAAAGACAGTCTCGTTCTCTTTCCTGATGAAAAACCACTGAAAATCAGAGGATTTCAAGTGCACCAGCAGGCAGCTGAAATCGTCTGTGCCGGTCAGCGTTCCGCCATTAATCTTTCGGGTATACACAAAGACGAAATTCTGCGAGGCAATCAGATCTCCTTCCCGGGGCAACTTGTTAAAACACGGGTGATAGAAGTTGAAATGTCGATTATTCCGGAGCAAACAGGTCTACTGAAAAACCGGAGTAAAATTCGTTTTTTCAGCTCGGCTCAGGAGGTGACTGGTCGGGTCTACGTTTCAAAGGAGTTTGATACCAACAGTACAGATCCGCAGTATGTGCAGATCCGGTTGGAGGAGCCTATCAGTTGCCGCTTTTCGGACCGTTTTATAATCCGAAATTTATCTCCTGTGGAAACCGTAGCTGGTGGGAAGATTATTGCCCCCTTTGGGAATCGCAGTCGGAAAAACCGCAACAGGCTGAAAGAATCCCTGGTGGGACTGGCGACTGAAGATCCAAATACTCGGATTCTGGAAACTGTTTTTCTGGCCAGCACAAAAGGTGTTGAGGCACAGCAAATGGCACCTCTGGTCGATTGTCCAAACAAGACCATCCAAAAAACCCTGCAAGTTCTTTCTGCACGAGGTGATATTGTTTCAATCAATACGGAAAAGAAAAAATACCTCCACCATTTTCATTGTCAACGAATCGCAGGCTTTTTTGCAAAAAGCCTGAAGCTATATCATAAGAAAAACCCTGAAAATGTCGGTGCTCTGGGCTCGGATTTTTTCGGGAAAATGGGACGGATGTATGTTCATCAGGAGGTCACCAGTCTGTTGAACTGGGCTGTTAAGCAGAAAATTATTGCACAGACAGACAGCCATTATCATCTCCATGATTTTCAAGGTGGGTTAAATAAGAAGCAGAAACAGTTGAAAACGACCATACTGGATCTGATGCTGAAAAAGGGATTCCAGCCGCCAGGGCTTGTGAATCTGGCAGCTGAATTGGATGAGGACCAGTCTGAAATTGAAAAACTGCTGAAGATCGGCTTGATGGAGAAATGGATCGTGCGCGCTAAGGATGATTTATGGTACCATCCGGATATTCTGGGAGAGATAAAAGAGAAACTTCTGGGACATTTTGCTGTAAACGAGACCCTCACCGTCCTTGAATTTAAAGATCTGCTGGGGATACCCCGCAAGCATGCAGTCGGTTTACTGGAGTATTTTGACGGTCTGCATTTGACCCGGAGAATGGAGAACCACCGTATTCTCAGACTGGACAGGGCTCAGTAATCCCTTTAATGAACTTTACTTACCACCACACGACTATCCAAATTGCGTTATAACCCTCTATTGTGTTAAGGGATGTCTCTGGTTATTTTTGTATCGAAAAAAACAGTCATCATATCGAAATACAAACTGGAGTTTTCCTTTCAGGCACCGGCGGAAAATTTGAGCAAGGCCGCGATTGGTGCCTATCAGCTTCTCAGACGATCTGAATCGATCCAAATCGAGTCAACCCGGGATGAGAGGGAAGAAGCGATTAACTTGCTACGCAGTTATGGGCAGGAGCTTTACAACGCGATCATACCGGTCACTCATCAAGCCCAAATACATCAGGCGGGCGGCGTTTTCATATACACTGTGGATCCGGAAATTACCCATATCCCCTGGGAACTTTTGTACGATGGCTCATCTTTTTTCGCGTTGACCCAGGGGGTTGTTCGCATCAACAGCTCCGACGTCAAAGAAATCCCTGAATTTAACAGAGAACCCCAGCAAACCCTCAGGGCATGTTTAACTGCCTATGCCCCGATTCCCCCCGTTGTTCCTGGCAATCGGTTCATTAATTATGTAGAGGCACTGTCAACCGGTTCATTCAGTAGCTCTTCCCTGGCTGATTTCCATGTCAACGGCAACAGCAGCCGGGAATCTGTCCTGAAAGACCTGCGGACCTATCCTAACATATTTCTTTTTTCGGGGCATGAGACAGAAAATGACTGGATTCTGAACGGCGGGTTTGACAACTCGGCTGAGCCTGACTGGTTCAAGGACGAACTGGCCCCCGCTTTGAAGGAAGCAGCAGTCAACGGTTTGCGCATTCTAATTCTGGTGACCTCCCGTTTGCTGAAGAAGAACGGACACAGCGGGCTCGACCCCCTGAACCGGTATTTTGACTTGGGTGTTCCCTATATCATCAGTGTTCACGGTAGAATTGCCAGGCATCGATTTCAAGAGTATTTCCAGAACTTCATTGTCGGTCTGATTCGGGAAGAGAACATTCTTCGTGCCCATCGGCAGGCCATCAATAGCATCTTTACCAGTTTGCCGCTGAGTTGGGATTGGTCCTGGATTCAGTTGCACCTGAACCAAAAGCTGCTGGAGCAGGGTTCCGATTCTCCATTGCCACCGTTTCGGTTCTATCGGTCAGGAGATGATTCCCCACAATTGCGTCGTCGAACGTCGGATTTTCCACTTGCAAGTGCGCGTCGTTTTTCAGGTAATTCGGAGGTCCTCTCCCATATCTCAAACCACCTGTCATCTGAGGACAGCAGCAAAATTCTTTATCTGCAATCATCCACAGGCGCTCAGCTAGAGGAGTATCTACAGGAGTTTCTGCGTCGTTTGTCTGCTGAAAGCCCCTTAAAGCTATCTGTTTTGTACTATCAACGATGGGGATATCATAAAAATCAGCGGGAGCGCCTGCCGGCCACACCGCTTGGAAATCTGTTTCCCTTTTATTTCGGGCATAAAAATGTGGGGGAATATTTTGATCAATACCGGATCACCTATCCCTACCCCAAAACCGGGGTGTTGGATTGGAAGTTTCTGGTGGTCTATTTCCCTCCGGAAAGGGTTGATGCTTCTTTTGATAACTGGCTGAAGAAAAAGCAGAAAGAAGGGTGGCGGATTATCTTTATATCAGACGATTCAGCCAGGACAAAGTTACCCTTGGTAACCGTATCGGCAGATAACATCACAGCACGCGAGGTGTTGGATGCCTTCGAAGACGATCTGCCCGAACCGTGGTTCGATCTGGTGAAAGATCCTTTACCGGCGCAACTGCGTAATCTGACACTGCTGAAAATTGTTCAACATTCCGGCAACAAACAGCTGATTGACCTGTTCACGAAAGAGAAACCTCTCAAAAAGCTCTGGAAAAAAACACTGCATACTGTGCTTCCGGAACTTTCCCCCCAGAGGTTCCGAATTTTCCTGACACTGTATCTGATGCGGGTGAATTGTTCAAAGTCATATCTAACAGAGCTCCTGGGAATCAAAAACATCAATGCGGATCTCAAATACCTGCAGCGTCAGCATCTCATCAGCACAAATCTCTCGACTTCTCATGTCTGGATCCCGATAAATCTCACCCTGGTGATCGATCAATACGAGCTGATTTCACAAAAGCAGCTTCTCGGTTTTGGAATGGAGTTGCTGAAACGACAAATTGCCACTTTGCAGGGAATAAAAATCCCTCACCCCAGTCGAATCTGCGGTTTTCAATACTGTATCAACACGCTGGCAGGACTGGGAGAAATTGAAAACCCGCTGCAACGAAATTTACAGTATGGCAGAAAGCTTTCTCGTCTACCGGGTTTGGCACCGGCACTATTTTATCCAAACGTCAGCACTAGTATGGAACTCGTGCTGGGAGCAGGGAAAAAAAGTGAGATTCAAAAAGTGGTCTTCCTGGTTCTGGATATACTCGAAAATCTGCCTTTGGAGAGGCACTCAATTCGTATTTACCAGTGGCTAATAAAAGGCGAAGAGAAGCAGCGAAACTGGACACAGGTCTCCACATTGCTGATGAAACTTGCTTCTGTCTACATCAAGTTGAATATGAGGGAAAAGGCTATTGGTCTGATTACTTCTGCCATCCAGCTGAATCATGACATTAAAAATTTCACTGACAGATATCAGAATCTGATTACCATCACATTGTTATTGCTGGATTTGGGCGAGTTTAAAAAGGTAAAATCGATTATCACCAACTCGGATTTCGACCTTAAAAAACTCAATGAAAGCGATATTGTAAAACTTTGGCTGATCGATGGTCATTTGCTTTTTCAAAACAAAAAGCGGAAAGAAGCCGCCGTTTCATTCCGAAAGGTGTTAAAACTGCCTGATCCACCGATTTCCAACAGCCTGCTGGCAAAAACCCATTTGAATCTGGCAGACATCTATCAAACCGGCCGTGATCAAAAAAAGTTTTATACCCATCAGAATTTGGCAGCTGTTTTTTTTGAGAAGGCCGGTTATGTCGATCAGTCTTCAAAACTTCATGAGCAGCTGCTGGAGTTGTGTCTCACCTCAAATATGAATGAAGAGGCCATCGTTCATCTTGAATGGCTCTTTATCCAGATCAAGCAATCGAAGGACCAGTCCCGGATTAGAAATATTGCAGACCAGCTTGGCGGTCTGTACTTCAAGGTGGGCAACAAGCAAAAATCCACGGATTATTACTCAATTGCACAGGGCATGTAAGCTGAATCTCTGCCTAGATGTTTGCGTATGTTTGTTGGGATTTCTATTTGTGTAAAAACGAGGACTTCAATCAACAGCACCCTCTAAGGTATCCACAATCCATTGATTCAGGCTTTTACTCTGTGTGGCTGCTGCAACTGAGATCATACCATGCAATTCTGGAGAAATTCGCAAATTGAACTTACCAGAATATGGTTTTTTGGGATTAACACCTTTTTCCTGACAAAATTTGAAATACTCCTCCATCGAATCGATGAATTCCTTTTCTAGCTCTTCAACGGAAGTGCCGTAAAAAGTGTTTGGTGTCGCATTAACAACGGTCCCACAAAATTTTTTTATTTCCGGATCAAATTCGATCTTTGCAATATAACCCTTATATTCCATTGTGTTCATGGTTCAACTCCACAATCGATTAGAAACTTCCTCAACGACGCTATCGCGCCCTTATCCATATTAGGTGAAGGATGTGGTTTATGTTGAATCACTACATTTCCGTGTAACAAAATGCCAACTCTGGACCCTTCACGTGATTCGTCTACTTCAGCCCCCAATGCTTTTAACATGGAAACAACTTCAACCCATTTTACATTTCCGCTTAGCGGATGTGAAAATATTGATTCAAGTATCTTCTGATGTTTACGTTTCATAAGAGCATGGTACTATGAATCGGTACTAAAGTCAAATAATGCGTCAAAACCTTTTTCAATCTACGTTATTGAAAAAGCGAAAATATTATACACTTTCTTTGGATTTGGATGATATCGAAAGCGCGGTCTCCAGGAAAATTCCCCTTTGGTTGTTTGTATTTCTATACTAGAAAGTGTCAGAACAAAAAAAATCCTGGTGCGAGCCCATAACTTGTCCTTGATTTTGTGTGAATAAATGGTTAAAACAGTTCATGATTCAATTTCGACCCGGGCCGAATTCAACATCCAACAAAGAGGAAATTTCCATGGCTATTACATTTTTTGATTTCACAGGAGCGCCAAGCCCACGCCGCGCTCGCATCCTTTTAGCAGAAAAAGGCATTGACGTGGAGAAAGTGCAAATCGATATGATGAAAGCAGAACAGCTCAGCGACGAATATCAGAAGATAAATCCAGGCTGCACCATTCCTACTTTAAAACTGGAGGATGGCACCATCCTGACAGAGAATGCCGGTATCGCGGCGTGGGCAGAAGCTTACAAGCCGGACCCGCCGCTTTTGGGCACGACACCGGCAGAGAAGGGTCTGGTTGCTACATGGAATGCCAAAATGGAATTTGAAGGTCTGTTAGCGGTTGCTGAAGCCCTGCGCAACTCGTCTCCCGGCATGGCCGATCGAGCGATAACCGGACCAGTCAATTACGCACAGATCCCGGAACTTGCCGTGCGTGGCAAGGAGCGTCTGGCTCGATTTATGGGTATGCTGAACGAACGCCTGGGAGATAGCGATTATGTCGCCCTCGATCAATTTACCATTGCCGATATTACGGCTCTGGTGGCCGTTGATTTTGCCCGCTGGGTGAAAGTGAAACCCGGCGAAAATCATGCGAACATCAAACGTTGGTACGAGGCGGTCACAGCACGCCCCAGCACGCAGGCGTAGGGTCGGCTTAATAATAAAAAAAGTCTTTCTCAAGCAGATCCCGGAATGAATACTGGCTGCAACCGGAC
>PJEL010002149.1_pt1 | contig 18538 bp, 17 predicted proteins | sample 1853271 | NCBI WGS metagenome assembly PJEL01 (sample SAMN08108733, study PRJNA415343) | Invertebrate metagenome, whole genome shotgun sequencing project. | host: Globobulimina | place: Sweden: Gullmar Fjord | collected 2015-08
CATTGGTGCGCTCTACCTGGATGTTGAGCCTTGCGGTTGCCTTTTCGACGTCTGCGCCCGAGGTGTTCGCGCCCATCAAGCCGAAGCGAACGAATCGTTTCTGGTTGGCGGTGATCGGTTCGCGGGTCAGCGCGCGCTGTGCGGCTTCGACTTGTTCACAGTCACGAGAAGCGGTCCCTTGAAAGTGCCGACGCTCTCGCTGTGGATATCCATCGCCGTCACGGCCTTCCCAGCGGGGCACTTGAAGTTGACGTTGCTGCCGGGCGCCAGTCCCCACTTCTTCTCGCCGACGGCCAGAATGAGTTGGTCGACGAACTGGTCTTCGGGAGCCGTTCCCTCGTCGCCGCATTTGAAGGAGACGGCGGAACTCGAGCCGTTATCCCAGGTTGTGGTCTCGCCTTCGGCCCCCGACTTGAGGATCAGCTCTACGGCGTTTGCGCCAGGGGTGCTGATCGAGGCCGTCAGGTCCTTGAGGTCCACCTCGAGCGTGGCGGCGGTGGCATCGAAGGTCAGCAGGGCTGTCAGAATGGCAAACATGGCTACTCCCGGGCTTGGGGCGCTATGTTACCAGGTTGAACGTCAAGAACTTGTTGCTCCTCCATCAGTGGGCGCGGCATCACCGCCTCGAACATCCCGGCGGCGCCGGCGGCCTCGATCACGATGGGCAACTGACAGCTGGGACGCGCTGGGACACCTGGGACGAGTCGGATTGAGTAGGAGACAGCAAGCGCTGACTGATCCGTCGCGCCGAACTCTGAAACAGGAGCCTCCATGCGCACTCTCCTCGGCATCTTCTCTCTGATCGCGGCCAGCCCGGCGCTGGCCGGCGAAGCCGACCTGCTCGTTAGACGCGCTCGGTGAGCGAGGCCCTCGATGAGGTGCGCTGGCTGGTCGAGGAGCGCGACGTTCGCCATCTGATCTTCTGCGACGAGATCCTGACAGTGAACCGCGACCGCGCTCTGGCCCTGCTGGACGGATTGATGGAGCTGGGCTCCTCGTCGGCCACGTACAGCACGTGATCTTTGTCACCCGACTCCAGCAGGAGTGATTCGGAAACTACGGCCTCTTCCAGCACCGCGTCCATCGTGGACCAGTCCGGTTCGCCAGACGCAGACCGACGAACCGGCATTCCGTTCGGCCAGCGCTCGGCCTAGCCAGCTGTGCAACCGCTCCAGGGATGTCGCCGCGTCTCGAGGGCCTCCCATCACTTCGGCGAACAGGTCTTCGATGGTGAGAAAGTCAGCTTCCAAGGGGCCTCTTATCGGCGTAGAGGTCAAACACCATCTCGGCACCGGTCTCGGCTAGCCACCGCACGGGCCTCGACGCGAGCTTCCAGAAACCAGGCGCCGTGGGGACTTGGCCGTGATCTGTGTCCCCTCCTTTGACATGTGGTCACCCCTTGCAGCGTTTGTTCTACCGCGCGTTAGCGTAATGGTCACCGCGACGCGGAGAGGACGGCATGGGCGACGACGAGAGGCGTGATGCGTTCGTACGGGACGCCTTCGCTCGAATGCAGCGATGGGCGAAGACCAACCACCTCGATCTGGGCCTACGAGAACCGTATGCGGGGGACGTGCCTGCGCCGATTGCCGCAATGTACCGTGTTCACGACGGCCAGAACGGAACCTCTCTGTTCGAAATATACGACTTCCTTCCGGCCGAAGAGGCCGCGGAAGCGAAACGGTTCATGGACGGAATGGCCGAGGAGGACGACTGGGATGCCGACTGGTGGTCGCCGCATTGGTTTCCGTTTGGCGATGACCGGTCGGGCCAGTTTCTGGTGGTCGACCAGCAGACCGGCGCGGTCCTCGAGTACGTGCACGACGACGTTGACCGGCCTTGCTGGTCGAACAGCCTGGAATCCTTCTTGGCGGATTTTGCGGACTCGCTCGAGAATGGAGAGCGGGTTGTCAGTGCCGATCGATATCGATTCATCGTCCGGGCCAACAAGGCCTTTGATCCGGTAGATGCGCGTTTGCTCCCGGGACGAGGTCGCTCGCTCCTCGCGGTTATCGCCATGTTCCTGGGAGCAAAAGGGCACGCGGTGGTGTACGCCGCTCTGCTGCCCGGCCCCGTGTCCTTGCGATGGTGGCTCCCCCTGATGATGACGCCTGCTCTCGTGGTTTGGCTCGCTCGTGCCCGCCAGCGCAGCGAGTCGGAGCGGATCACCGTGGCCCAGCGAAGGCAATGGGCCATATTCGGAATGACGGCTTCTGTGGGGCAGTTCGTGGTGGCTGCGGGCGCGGCTGCATTGCTCGTCGGTGGCGTCACACCTCGCTTTGACTCGGTAGGGCAGGCCACCGCCATGATCGCTGTAGTGGCTGCGGGTGCGTTGCTAGAGATCGATGCGTCGCGTCGGGTGCTGAAGTTCTTCAGTGGATTTTCGAGGTGAGCAGAAGGTGTCGCGCCTTCGATGGGGTTTGGTGCACGAATCGGAAGTGGCTTGACGACTGGCTCCTCGGAACCAGGATGCTCCGTCTCCCCGCCCCGAGTCCCCTCCATGAACGAGCCCCACAAGCGAGCGCGTCGTCATCCCAGGTACAAGACGGCGTACCGAGTCAGGAACTGGCCGGAGTACGAGAAGTCCCTTCGCGCCGACGCAGCGGGACGCGCACATCGCGACCATCCAGGTCGATGGGCTCTCCCAGTGGCGATGGGAGTCCGGCTACTACGCTCAGTCAGGCGCAGAGAACGTGTTTTCAAGGTACAAAGCAATCATCGGGGGGAATCTACGAGCGAAACGACAGGACAGTCAGGAGAGGGAGGCGCTGCTCGGCTGCGCCATCCTCAACAAGCTGCGCGCGCTCGGAAGGCCAAAGTCAGTTCGCGCCTCGTAGACCGGCGATCGGGGCCGCAGGTCTACGCGCTGGTCGATTCGTGCAACAACGCCAGTCGGCGCGGTGAGTCTGATGACACCCTCTGTCAGCAGGGCTGGGGCACACTCTTCCCAGAGAGGACCAATCATGAACATGCCGCTCGAGAAGCTGCTGCAAGACGAGGCCCCTTGGGTGCGCTGGGGCGCGCTGACCTGGCTGGAGGGCAGGCCCGCCGAGGATCTCCAGGTTCGAGCCGCCCACACCGAGACCCTGGCTCACCCGCTCTTCGAGGCCTCCCTCGAGACAGCGTTGTCCTGGCCAGGAAAGCCACTTACCCGCCACAACCAGGCGAGCCATCCCCTGCACGCGATTGGGCTGGTGGTCGGGCTGGGGCTGCACATCCGCGACCTGTCGGGAAGCAAGCTGGCGGACCGCATCCTGGCGCATCAGGACGCCGACGGTGCGCTGCTCACCCAGATCACGATCCCAAAGGCGTTCGGGGGAAGCGGGAAGCCAGACTGGAGCTGGATGGCCTGCGATGCGCCGCTGCTGCTGGACGCGCTCATCGGGCTCGGGTTGGGCGAGGACGAGCGGGTCGCGAAAGCCACGAACCACCTGGCTGGACTGATGGGCACCAGTGGATGCCGTTGTCAGTCGTCCTTCCCCAACATGAACGGCCCCGGACGCAAGACGGATCCCTGCCCCTATGCGACGCTGCTCACCCTCCGGGCCTTGTCTCGCGGTCCGCGAGCAGACTCCTCGGCAACGCGGACCGGCACCGAGACGCTCCTCGATCACTGGCGCAAACAGAAGGACGTGAAGCTGCGCATGTTCGGCATCGGAACCGACTTCCGCAAGCTCAAGTACCCCTACATCTGGTACGACCTGCTGCACGTCGTCGAGGTCCTGTCCCGCTTCGAGTGGGTGCATGCAGACCCGGCGTTCCGGGAGATGCTCGAGATCTTGGAAGGCAAGGCAGACGCCGACGGCTTCTACCAGCCGGAGTCCGTATGGATGGCGTGGCGGGGTGCCGACTTCGCCCAGAAACGGTGTCCAAGCGGAACACTCACGCTCGCGGCCTGGCGAGCAAGGCGAAGAGCGAGTCGCGACCTGTAGCCCGACGTCTGCGCAGCTGGATGGCAGAGACTACGCCCTACGGCGCCAGGCCAACGCCGCGATGCTCGGGAAGGACCACCGAATCCTGGACCCGGAGAAGATGCCGCTCGGCGAAAAGGCGCCTATCCAGGTGACCCAGAGCTTGCCCGCACAGTCGGCGCAGTCGACCTCGAACATACCGACTTGGTCGCCCTCCAGGATGCAGCTGGTGACCCATCACCGTGAGGCGTGAGCCAACGCCGCCGGAACTGCCGGATCGGCTATTCGCGGAGCGCGGGTGGACATGGCACGCCGCGACGCAGCTCGCAATCGAAGAGTGCAAGGACATGCAAGATCGCGCAATGGCAGCGGCCGGGTGGGGTCGACGAAGATGGATCCGTGGGAGGTAGCCATGAGCCAGCCGGCTTGGAATTGAGGAACATCCAGCACCGAATCGACGCGCCCGGCCGTCGCAGGCTCCGGTTGTGTCCCTCAAAACTTCACTTCAAGCGACGCACTGCGTGCGCCACACCTGAAATGATTCTGCGCCCAGTCGCTGCACAAGTACTGTCTAAACTGCGTTTAGACGGTACGTTGTGGTCGACCGGGCGCAGAATCGCGATCCTCGCCGCCTGTTGCATCGCCTGCAGCAGCGACGAGGATGGGAAGCACGGCGATTTCGCAGAGTGTCACGAGACCGAAAACCCACTTCGATTCTCTTGTACCGCGACGCTCAAGGAGCCCGACGACATCACCTGGGACGTCAGCGACGGATCGGGAACCCTCCGCACCTTCCACTCGGGTCCGTCCACTGACCACGAGGTGCTCCTGTGGGGGCTTCCAGCAGACGCGGAGCTCGCCTGGACGGCGGAATCCAGTGAGGGAATCCAGGAGAGCACCCTACAGACCGGGTCGCTGCCGTCGGCTCTCGCAGCCCTTCAGATGACCCCTACCGGGGGGCCAGCTTCGGTCGACGCGATGCTGTTCTCCCAGAGCTGCGGCGGGAATGCCTACCTTCTGATTGCCGATTCTACGGGGCGTTTGCTCTGGTACGAACAGTCCCTGGCGGCGAGCGCGAACACTCCGTTGAACGGGATCACCGGCTACAGCCCCACCCCCCGGGGCAGCATCGTAGCCACGCTGGACACGACTCGGCTGGTAGAGATTCTTCCCGACGGGAGCATTGGCCTCGACCTGGCTGACCTCGGCGCACCTCTACATCACGACGTGTTCCCAACGGAAGAGTATGTGTACGCCCTGTACGCCGAGGTCATCGACGATGTAGTGGTCGATGGCTTGATGGTCTGGGACTGGGAAGGCCAGCTGGTGAACACCTGGAGCTTGGCCGATGTCTTGGACGTTGGCCCTGGAACGTTCGGCCTGTATTGGGGTCAGATCTTCCCAGGCGTCCCGGACTGGTCCCACGCCAACAGCGTCACCGTCCGCGACGACCGCGCGCTGCTGTCGCTTCACCTGCACGACGCCATCCTCGAGATCGCCGCGGATCCGACCGCCGCTGACTTTGGCACCATGCAATGGGCCGTCTCAGGAGAGGAGAGCGAGGTCGACGGACTAACGTGGGCGACTGGCGGTACCCTGGGCCAACACCACGCTTCGTGGACGCTGGACGGAGAGCTGATGGTCTTCGACAACGGGCCGCCGAGCGGTACATCGAGAGCCCTGCGCTACGCAGTCGATTCGCAAGCGGGTACGGCAACGGAGGTCTCTGAGCAGGTCCTCGAAGAGTACTGTCGCGTTCAGGGGAGCGCCTACGACCTGGGTGGCGGATCGACGCTGGTGACCTGCAACGACTCCGGGACCATCACGCAGTTCAATGGTCAGGAGGCCGTCTGGTCCATGGAGGTCAGCTGCAGCAATGCGCCCGGCGTCGTGGTCCTTCCGAGGGCGATCCCCCTCCCGGATTGGTCGAACTCTCACCAGCCATGGAGCACGCAATGAACGCCGGCATCAGGCGCCGTTTGTGAAGTCGCAGTCCGCATCACGCGACGGATCCGACTCCTCGTCGATCTGGCCGTCGCAGTCGTCGTCGATCCCGTTGGTGGGGTCTTCCGCAGCGCCGGGGTGCACGTTCGGATCCCCTTCGTCGCAGTCGCCGCCGCAGGCGCAGACCTTGTCGCCATCCAGGTCGTAGGCATCCGGAATCCCGCGGTGATGGGCAGCGCGTCGATCAGCGAGTAGCGTTCACCGGTGATGGCGACCTCGTCGACGGTGATGTCGACGCTGCCCTTGTTGCGAATCGACGCTGGAAGCTGACCCGCGTCGAGAATGGGGCCGAAGTCGATCAGCCCCGGACTGACACAGGCATCCATCGTCGCCGTGCTGGTGGAGCCGGTCGAGCTGTCGTCTCCTCCACCATCGTCCTTTCCGGTGCAGGCCACCAGCAACAAGGCGAGGCACCAGTGGTACGCGCGCATGGACTTCTCCCGCTGAAGTATCGCCAAGCGTAGCACCAATGGCATTCGTGCCTCGCCGAACCTAGATCGGCTCGATAAAAGGCAGCTTTGGAACTGTACAAACCGTGGTGCCGGTCGCGTTCTCCGCGCACCAGACCCACCCCGCCGAGAGCCAGTCGGGGTCGGGTCCGACCGCCATGGAGTAGTACTCGTCGGCCTCACCCATGCCGTCCTCTCCACCGCACTCGTGCACGCGAATCTCGGCCAGATCATCCACCTGGAACAGGGCCATTCCGCCGCTGTCATCCAGGAATGGACCCCCAAATGCCAGGGTGCCAGCTTCGAGTAGGCCAGACATGTACTCCACGTGAGCCATGACGCCGGGCTGCTCCTGGAACGCAGTGCCCGGCTTCCAGGTCTTGCCAGGCGAGTGCATGACGACGTAGAAGATGATCGGTTCCTCTCGCGCGGGATCGGCGCCTGTCGTGGACTCGGTTCCGGCGAGTGCGGGCAGCGCCAACGCACCGGCACAGGCCGCCAAGAATGTACGACGGGACGTCATGGTCTCACCTCCGGCGCGGGCAGTGTCTTCCCAGTCTCCACCAAGGTCTTGAGTCCGGCGATGATCAGGGACCAACCTTCCGTGTGGTGGTAGGTCGCGGTCTCGTCCTCGAAGGTGTGCTCGAGGGTCAGGCGACAGATCGCACCCATCGGCTCGATCTGCCAGGTGACGGTGGAAGGTGCGTCGGCGGCGAGCTCGTCCTCGTACAGGGAGCGCCAGGTCATGACCAGCCGTGTGGGAGGTTCGACCTCGACGATCTTCCCTTCCACGGCCAGCGTGCCGTCGGCGTTGAGATAGTGAACGGCGGCGCCCGGCTCGAACGTGGAGCGGACCGCGGTGCCAAAGAAGTAGCGACGGGTGAAGGTGGGGTCGGTGATCGCCTGCCAGACAGCGTCTGCAGATGCCTGGATGTAGGTCTCGTAGTATCGGCGAGCGGGTTTCATCTCTTCCTCCAGCGTGTTCTTGAGCCCGGCGAGCATCTCGACCCACGGGGCGCGGTACTTGTCGATCCAGCGGTCGCGCACGGCCTGGATCGGCACGACGTTCAGATAGTGGTGTTTGTCCCTCCCAGACCATCGAACCGTGACCAGGTTGGCCCGCTCGAGAATGCGCAGATGCTTGGAGGCGGCCTGACGACTGAATCCGAGCCCCGCGCAGAGCTCACCCAGCCGCTGTCCGTCTCTCTCGAACAACCGATCGAGCAGGAGTCGTCGGCTGGGATCGGCGATGGCTTTGAAGATCTCATCCACAGCACCTACTATATGCAACCAAATGGTTGCACAAGGACCTTTTGAGATCCACCAGCCCCATCGTTCCGTCTGGCGCGGCAACAGGATGTTTCGAAACACGGCCCGAAGCCTCCCGTGAAGCTACCTGTCTGGAGTGGAGAGACAATGCGCGCACTCACCGTTCTGTTCCTGACCTGTTCCTTCGGATGCACCGACACAAAGCCGGATGCCGGTCCTGGCGACAACACCCCTACCGAGACCACGGAGACGACGCCATGTGACGACGCCGACGCCGACGGCATCTGTGACGCCACCGACATCTGCCCGGGATCCGACGACACCGCCGATGTCGACGGTGACAGCGTCCCGGACGGCTGTGACCCGTGCCCCGAGGACCCCGCGGATGACTCCGACATGGACGGCGTGTGCGACTCCGACGACATCTGCGAGGGCAGCGACGACACCATCGACAGCGACTCCGACGGCCTTCCGGACGGCTGCGACCCGTGTCCCCTCGATGTCGTCGACTCCGACGGTGACGGCGTCTGCGACGAGGTGGATATCTGCGAAGGCCACGACGACACCGCGGACGCAGACTCCGACGGTGTCCCGGACGGGTGTGATGTCTGTCCCGACGACGCCGACGACGACTCAGACGGAGACGGTTCCTGCGACTCCGACGACATCTGCCCAGGCTTCGACGACACCTTGGATGCCGACTCCGACGGCGCTCCTGATGGCTGTGACCCCTGTCCTGCCGATGCCGCAGATGACTCCGACGGAGACGGTTCCTGCGACTCCGTAGACCTCTGCCCAGGCAGCGACGACACCCTCGATCAGGACTCCGACGGCGCCCCGGATGGCTGCGATCCATGTCCTGCTGACGCCGCGGATGATTCGGACGGAGACGGTTCCTGTGACTCCGACGACATCTGCCCGGGCTTCGACGACACCTTGGATGCCGACTCCGACGGCGCTCCAGATGGCTGTGACCCCTGCCCTGCCGATGCCGCAGATGACTCCGACGGGGATGGTTCCTGCGACTCCGTAGACCTGTGTCCCGGCAGCGACGACACCTTGGATGCCGACTCCGACGGCGCCCCCGATGGCTGTGACCCGTGCCCCCTCGACGTCAACGACGACTCTGACGGAGACGGTTCCTGCGATTCCGACGACCCGTGTCCGGGGGGCGATGACACGCTCGATCAGGACTCCGACGGGGTCCCCGATGGCTGTGACCCGTGCCCCATCGACATCAACGACGACTCTGACGGAGACGGTTCCTGTGACTCCGACGACATCTGCCCCGCCGGAGACGACACCTTGGATGCCGACTCCGACGGCGTCCCCGATGCCTGCGATCCGTGTCCCGCCGACGCTGACGACGACTCCGATGGCGATGGATCCTGCGACTCCGACGACATCTGCCCGGGATCCGATGACGGGCTCGACGCGGACTCCGACGGAACCCCCGATGGCTGTGACCCGTGTCCTATCGACATCAACGACGACTCCGACGGCGACGGGTCCTGTGACTCCGACGACATCTGCCCCGCCGGAGACGACACCTTGGATGCCGACTCCGACGGCGTCCCCGATGCCTGCGATCCGTGTCCCGCCGACGCCAACGACGACTCCGATGGCGACGGCGTGTGCGATTCGGACGATGTCTGTCCCGGTGGCGACGACAACGTCGATCTGGACGGCGACGGCGTTCCCGACCACTGCGCCACCGTCGGCGCTTTTGGTGGAGCGGGGAACTGGCCCGTCCCCCACGACACCTACGTCGGCTACAGCAGCGGCTTCTACCACCTGAGCGACGACTACTCAGACTCCCAGTACTCGGTCTTCGACATCGATGGAGACGGGCTACCCGACATCGTGCAGACCGCCGATTTCAACGGCTATTACGACGTGTGGGGCATGGGAACGCCCAACCAGTACTGGCGCGTCTTCTTCAACACTGGCACCGGGTACGACCTCACGCCCACCAACTGGCCGGTCCCCCACGACACCTACGTCGGCTACAGCAGCGGCTTCTACCACCTGAGCGACGACTACTCCGACTCCCAGTATTCCGTCTTCGACATCGACGGAGACGGACTGCCAGACATCGTCCAGACTGCCGATTTCAACGGCTATTACGACGTGTGGGGAATGGGAACGCCAGACCAGTACTGGCGCGTCTTCTTCAACAACGGTGCCGGCTTCGACGCGACGCCCACCAACTGGCCGGTCCCCCACGACACCTATGTCGGCTACAGCAGCGGCTTCTACCACCTGAGTGACGACTACTCAGACTCCCAGTACTCGGTCTTCGACATTGACGGAGACGGACTCCCAGACATCGTGCAGACCGCCGATTTCAACGGCTATTACGACGTGTGGGGAATGGGAACGCCAGACCAGTATTGGCGGGTGTTCTTCAACAACGGCGCCGGCTTCGATGCAACGCCGACGGACTGGCCCGTTCCCCACGACACCTATGTCGGCTACAGCAGCGGCTTCTACCACCTGAACGACGACTTCTCGGACTCCCAGTACTCGGTCTTCGACATCGACGCCGACGGGCTACCCGACATCGTGCAGACCGCCGATTTCAACGGCTATTACGACGTGTGGGGAATGGGAACGCCAGACCAGACCTGGCGCGTGTTCTTCAACACCGGCGCCGGGTTTGATCCGACACCCACCGACTGGTCCGTTCCCCACGACACCTACGTCGGCTACAGCAGCGGCTTCTACCACCTGAGCGACGACTACTCAGACTCCCAGTACTCGGTCTTCGACATCGACGCCGACGACCTACCCGACATCGTGCAGACCGCCGATTTCAACGGCTATTACGACGTGTGGGGAATGGGAACGCCCAACCAGTATTGGAACGTATTCCTGAACACCGGCGCCGGCTTCGAAGACGAACCCGTGCGGTTCGGCGTTCCCCACGACACCGATGTCGGCTACAGCAGCGGCTTCTACCACCTGAGCGACGACTACTCAGACTCCCAGTACTCGGTCTTCGATATCGACGGAGACGGGTGGGTGGACATCGTGCAGACCGCCGATTTCAACGGCTACTACGACGTGTGGGGCGTGGGCGCACCCGACCAGTATTGGCGAGTGTTCCTCGGCGGCGCCTCACCGTGAGCCAGAAGGCACAGCCGACGGATCCTACCTACCTGACCCAGATGAACCAGCTCGCGCCACCGGGGCTGGTGCCGCACTTCCCGGTGTTGTCGTCCCTGCCCCAGTCGGTTCCGTCGCTCTGGTTGCTGTCCATGCCGCGGTCGTCGAAGTCGACGGTGAAGTCGCTGGTGTCACCGCAGCTGTCCTCGCCCTCGAGATAGCCGACGTTCCAGTCGTCCCCGAGCGGCAAATCCAGGCCGGCAACATTGTCGCGGCGCGCCGGCGCGGGTTGGTCGTAGCCGAGCCCATTGCTCTCGTTGAAGCAGGAGTCGAGGTCGGCGCCGGTCGTGATCTCCCGATACCAGTGAATATCGTAGAAGGACAGGTCAACCCGCATGTTTGCGTCGTTTGCGTTGGCCTTGCAGGTGAACCGGATGTCGCTGTTCCCCTGGATCCAGTCGCGCATGCCGTTCCAGACACCGGGGTTGGCGATAGCCGGATCGGCGATTGCCAGATCGGCGTAGTAGGCGTTGGCTTCATCGCTCATCGTGGTGCCAGCGCTAGAGCCCACCAGCGTCCACCCTCCGTTGTCTTCGACCATGTCGCAGTACACGTCGTAGAAGAGGCCGGATCCCACATCCGGTTCGAGGACATAGACGCCGCTCGTCGCCGAGGGGTCATAGGCGAGGTACTCCTGACAGCTGGGCATCACGCAGGCGGCGTCCAGGCCATCGCAGTCGTTGTCGATGCCGTCCTCGCAGATCTCCGCCTCACCGGGGTTGATGGTCGGGTCGGCGTCGTTGCAGTCCACGCCCAGGAAGTCGGAGATGAGGGTGGGGTCGAGGGGCGTGCAAGTGGCGTACTCGGCAGGGAGTCCACCGCCAAAACCGTCCAAATCGACGTCTGGATACCAGTCAGCGGGCGGCCCGAGGGTCGGATCGTTGTCGTCGCAGTCGTCGCCGTTGGTCGCAGTGTCGGGAGGCTGGAAGCAGTGGTCGCTCGAGGTCGGCCAGTCGCCATAACCATCGCCGTCCAGGTCATCCCAGAAGGGGCTCAGCAGGAGGGGGTCGATGGTCGGGTCGTCCTCGTCGATGAGCCCGTCGCAGTTGTCGTCCTCGGAGTTGCAGATCTCGATAGCCGCGGGATTGATCACCGCCGCATTGTCGTTGCAGTCGTCCGGGTTGTCGACCGCGCCGTTGCGAGGCTCGCAGGCCAGCGTGGACATGTCGGGATTACCGTACGTGTCGCCGTCCTGATCGGCGTACCAGGTCGACTGAGACGCGGGGTCGATGAGCGGATCCCGGTCATCGATCTCTCCGTCGCAGTTGTTGTCGAAGGTGTCGCAGATCTCCACGTTGCCCGGGAAGTTGTTGGCGTCGTCGTCATCGCAGTCGTCTCCCGTCAACGCATAGCCTTCGGGCACCATGCACTCTTCGACCACGGAGTCGGCGGTCCCGAAACCATCACCATCCGAGTCGAGGAAGTATTGCGTCGTAGCGATATTCTCGTCGGCAACACCATCGCAGTTGTTATCGAGGAGGTCGCAGATCTCGGTGGCGTTCGGGTAGCTCAGCTCGTTGGTGTCGTCGCAGTCGGTATCCGTGGTCGCCCGACCGGCAGGGGTGCCGCAAGTCTCTTCACCCTGGGTGGCATCTCCGTAGCCATCACCATCGGCGTCGGCGAAGGTCATGATCTCGGGCTCGGCGCATTCTTCCTTGGCATCGCCTCCACTACAACCGACGAGCACGATACCGAAGATGATGGAAATGGTCGTTCGCAACATGATTCCTCCCAGCTGAGGGAGGGCAGTATGACACACGGATCGGGCATCGGGAGTTAATTCTGCGCCTCCGGCAGATGCGTAACGACGATGACACGATCGAGGTCCAGCAGCTGCTTGGCGGTCGCCTGCAGCGCCTCAGGGGTGTTGCCAGCGAGGCGTTCCTCGTAGGTGATGATCTGGCCGAGGTCCCAGTCCTGCTTGATGTAGTCGCGCAGCCAGGAGGTCCAGGCGCCGTTGGAGCGGTACTCGGTCTCGCGGGCAGTCGTCATCTGGCTCACGACCCCCTCGATGATGCGCTCGTCGAGGGCTGTGGTCTTGGCCTCTTCGAGCACCTCGAGGGCGACATCGGTGAGCTCCTCGGCTCGGTCGGGATCGCAGTCGAAGTTGACTTGAAAGCGGTACTCTCCCCGAGGGATGTGCCACTGACTCACCTTGACAGTGACCCCGTAGGTGCCGCCCAGATCCTCGCGCAGACGCTCTCGCAGGACCGTGGTCAGCACCCGGCTGAGGATGAAGGCGCGGTGGTCGGCGACGACTTCGGCAGGTTTCTCGCCGTAGATCCACATTCTCACCGCCGCCTTGGGCTCGACCCCGGCACGGAGCTCCCGCCTCTCCGGCCCCTCGTTGTGCTTGACGCCAGTGGTTTTCCAGGTTTCGTCGCGATCTGTCGACGGAAGGGAGGCGATCCATGTAGCGAGGAGGGGCTCGATCTGTTCGAGTTCGAAAGAGCCGACAAAGAGGAATTCGAAGTCGCTGGCATCGGAGAAGCGGTCCTCGTAGAAGGTCTTGGACACGGAGAGGTCCATGTTCTCGAGGTCGGCTTCGATCCAAGGACGCTTGCGCATGTGGTCGCCGAACCGGACTTCCTTGATGGTGTCAGAGAGCAGGGTTCCTGGGTCGTTCCTGCGCTTTCGCAGGCGCTCGATGCGGGCGAGCTTGTCGACTTGAAAGGCGGACTCGTCGAAGCGCGGGGCTGTGAACGAGAGGTGCAGGAGGGTGAGCGCAGTGGGCAGGTCGTCCGGCGCCGCCCAGCCGTTCACGCCGTGCCACTCCTCGTAGACGTAGCTGCTCATGCCTACACGTCTGTCCAGGTTGTAGACGGATAGTTCCTCGTCGGTGTACGGACCTGCGCCCGAGGCGTTCGAGATGGTGTCCGAGGTGTAGGCCGCAAACCAGTCCGCGTCGCTGGCCAGGGAGTGCCCCCCCGCCGACCAGGAGCGAATGTAGATCTCGTCCTGTTTGTAGTCGGTGGGTTTCAGATAGACGACGCTGCCGTTAGACAGGGTCCACTTGTGCACGCCGACGTCCGGGAACTCCTCGCGTTCAACCACCGTTCCAGGCTCCGGCTCAGCGGCGATCAGGGGCTTGCTCAGGTCGTAGTCGACCCAGGGTTCGACGTCCGAAGACAGCACCCGGGCGACGGTCTCGAGCAGCTCTTCCTCGGTGGGCAGGTTCTCGGTGTCGGGGGTCGACAGCGACACGTACCGGTTCTTCTCGCCGAGGAAACCCCTCATCCAGGCGTTGACATCTTCGACCCCGATGGTGGGCTGGATGCGCTGGAGCACGTCGAGTTCGTACTCCTGACCCGCCATCCACTCCCCGACGAGCACATGCCTCACAGCCTCGGAGATCTCAGCCGAGTTGGAGTTGTTGCCGCGCTCTTTGTAGCGAGACTTTGCGCGTGTGAGTTTGCTCGACTTCGCTCGGTTCAGCTCGCTCTCCGAGACCCCGTGGACCTGGCCTCGTCGCACCTCGGTGAGGATGGCCTCCAGGGCCTCCAGGGACTTGCCGGCGCGACTCTGAACGCCGACCACCTCGGTCCGCCGGGTCGGCGTGAGGTTGTTCTGACCAACGCCCATATCGATGAAGGGCGCATTGGGAGCGTTCCGCAATCGCTGCATGCGCATGTCAAAGATCGCTAGGCCCAGCTGCTCGATGTTGTACTCGCGAAGCCACCTCTCATCCTTCCCCCACTGCCAGTCGATGGTGGAGGTGACCTGGATGAGCTCTTCCTTCTCCTCGGGATCGCTGTAGACACTCACCAAGGTCTCTTCGTGATCTGGCACGCGGTGCTCGACCCTTTCCCGGGGTTCTTCCCGGCCTTTCAGGTCTCCAAACAGCTCTTGGATGCGAGCGGCCATCGCCTCGTGGTCGACCGCGCCGGTCACCAAGACGGTCATCAGATCGGGCCGATACCAGTCCTCGTAGTAGCGAACCACGGCGTCCCTGGTCATCTCATCCAGCGATTCCTTGGTTCCAATCGGGAGTCGGTCCGGATAGCGCGACCCGTGGAAGTAGTTCGGCAGGGTCACCATCGCCTTGCGAAAGGAGGCCCCTTGACTGCCGCGCCACTCCTCGATGACGACCCCCCGCTCTTTGTCGTACTCCTCGGCGTCAAAGGTGATGCCTCCGGCCCAGTCGCGCAGGACGACCAGTCCCTTGTCGACGGTCGCCGGGTCCTCGGTGCTGAACCCGAGCTTGTAGACCGTCTCGTCGAAGGAGGTGTAGGCGTTCACGTGGGGGCCAAAGGAGGCACCAACCGACTCCAGCCACTTCACCAGCTCGTTGCCCGCGAAGTGCTCGGTGCCGTTGAAGGCCATGTGTTCTACATAGTGGGCCGCGCCCCGCTGATCTTCGTCCTCGAGGATGGAGCCGACCTTCACCACCAGCCGCATCTGGACACGGCCTTCGGGGTAGCCATTCTCCTCGACGAACCACTGGAGTCCGTTGTCGAGCGCGCCCGTGTGCATGTCGGGTTCGAGGGGAAGCAGCGGCGAGGCAGTCTCGACTGCAGTGGGAGGGGCCTTTGGCCCGCAGGCCAAAACGAGAAGAAACAGGCTGGCAGTAAATCGCATGGGGAGTCCTCCCGCAGGCGATATCCGATTCTGCATAGGGTCGACCAAGGATCGGAAATAGTTGCTTCCCACTCGCGTAGGACACGGCGCCAAGGAGGATCACAGCATGGCCCGACTTCCCCTCGCCGCGAGTCTTGTCCTCTCCCTGATCGGGAGCGCGTCCTGCAAGTCCAACGCCGACGACACGACCAACGGCAATGTTTCGGACGGGCCGGCGGAGATCCAGGAGCGTGTCGACGCCACTTTTGCCGGGCTGGCACTCGCGACCATCGCGAACGAGCAGGACAATCGCGAGGCCCTGCTGAAGCACCCGGCGCTGGCAGCCCTGGTGCGCCACCAACAGATGTCCGGCAACCCGTCTCCCGACAAAGAGCAGATCCTGGACGGGATCCTGGCCAGCCCGTGGAACACCAAAAGCGCCGCCAGCAACCTGGAATATCTTCGTGATCGGGAACCCGAACTATGGGAGGCGGCGCTGGCGTCGTCCTCCTACCTTCCCGACGGTGCGCTCATCGATGGAGAGCTGTTTCTCATCGTCGGATACGACATCGGAGTCGCATCGCCGCCGGACATGGTCCTCAACGTCGCTCACCAGAACTTCGTCGACGAACCTGCGGAGTTTGCCTTCTACGCGACCCACGAAGCGCACCACGTTGGATTCTTGAGTCAGCGGGAGTTCCCCGACCTGGCGCACCTGGACGACCCGGCCGCCCTAGCCGCACTGATCGCCTTCAGCACCCAGATGGAGGGCATGGCCGTGCACGCGGCTCTTCCCGCCCGAGAGGCCGCCAACGCCCTGGGAGTCGATCCGGACTACGCGGTCTACACTGACAAGGAAAAGGCAAACCAGACCATCGACCGCTACCGCGAAGTGCTGGGCCTGCTCGATGGGCTGGACCAGGTGGACGGAGCCACGATCAACCAGGTCCTGGGCGCCATGTCATCGGGCGAGCGGCTCTGGTACCAGTTCGGCGCTCTGGTCGCGCGCCAGATCGAGCAGGAGAGCGGTCGCGACGCACTGGTGGGGACCATCGCCGACCCGGCAACCTTCGACGCCGCCGCCACTCAGCTACTCGCCAACTGAAGCGAGGAGCTCGGCCAGAGACGCCGCGTCACCACCCCTGGCAGCCGCCTTCAGGGCACTGATCACAGCATCAGGTCCGCCCATCTCGCGGACTTCGTTCCACAGCGCCAACGCGTCTGCACCCTGCGTGGCGTCATCCGTGGGCGGCTCCAGTTCGAGCGCGGCATAGACCTGTTTCGCAAAGCTGAACGCCGCCAGGGGCACATCGACTCTAGCCGTGTGACGAAGGACCTTGGCGTCCGAGAGCGCCTCCTGCGCCACCTTGGTGAACTCATATTGCGAAGCTCGAAGCTCGTTGTATTTGCAGAGGGACTCGCGAAATCGGTTGTCGGGATCCTCGGCTCTGGCGACGGCGCGGTCTCGAACGCGACCCTCACGCAGTCCCTTGTTTGCCGCTCTGGCCGCTTTCTTCGCCCTACGCCACGCGGGCCGGTCCGTTGGCACGATCGTGTATGCGTAGTGGCCGGACGAGACCTGGTCGAAGTAGTTAGGGTTCAAGGGACTTATCAGAGGAGCCTTGCTGAACCCGCCCTTGTAGAAGTCCTTCGCTGTGGGCGCCGCGCCCTCGGTGTGCAAGCCATCGACAAAGAGAATCACGAAGTCCTCTAGATCGCGGAAACGGTAGACCAATCCTCTCTCGTCATAGTACTTCCCTCCGGTGCGCACCTCTTGTTTTGCCTCCCAGTCGAGGGGCACGAAGAGCAGCGGCGGCGCCTGGAAATCGAGGGTCCCGATTGGGGCGCCTCGGTGCGGTTCGCTGGGAATCTCTGCGACACAGAGCTCCGTGGCGAACGCGCCGAACGCTGCCAACAACAAGAGAGGTCCCATTGTGCAATCTCCTTCAGCGCCTGGCGTAACCGAAACAAGAAGCGTAGGCGGCCAATTGTCACCCTGGCGAGCATCGCAGCTCGCATCGCCATAGTGGCCTGCCATGCAACGACGGTTATCGGTGGCAATCGGCTTGGTCTTGGCGGCCGTTGCCCTCTGGATGCTGGTGCCGGTTTCCGACATCCCCGTGCCCACTGAAGCCGCCGAGGTCGAGCCCCCAGCCGAACCCGAGGCGGCCCCCAAGACGAAGAAGCGGATCGCTCGCACGGGCCCGCGCCACCCACCGGGCTCGAATCGACTCGCTAGCCGTGGGATCCATGGGCCAGGACTGCCCCCTTGACTACGGCGTCATGGAGAACACCGATGAAGTGGTCGTCGCCGTCGCCCCCGGGGAGCAGGCAGACCAATACTGCGGCCTGCATGTCCACTTCGATTCTCGGGAGAAGACCTACTACAAGATCCTCTCGGTTCGTCCCTGATCGACGTCCATGCGCTGCGCCAAGCTCCGGAACCCGGCATACATCGAGAACACCGGCCCGCCCGTTGTCGCAGAGCGAAAGAGGATCCCCCACCTCAGCAGCGTCTGCACGAGGTCTGCACTCACGGACAGGTCGTCGGCCAGGCCAACGTCGAAAGGTCCCTCTATCGGCGCCAATCGGCGTGCAGCTCGGCGCTCCTCGGCGCCCAGGCTCTGCCAGACCTCCTCCTGAGCCGGTGAGGGAGCAGAACCGAGGCGTGAGGCATAGACTCCAGGCGGGAACACAGCGACCCGGGAGGCAGCCTGCTCGATCAGCCCTGGGAGCGCATCCAGCTGATCCACCAGCTGGACGACCTCCTCCCGGTGTAGCTCGGCATCGAAGCACGGATCGCGCAGAGAGGCACGGTCTCTGTACAGATCGAGGGCGTGTGTCTGCGACATGGGACCGAGGGGCAACACGTTCTCTCCCCGGATGTCGAGAGGCGCTCGGCAGGTGACCACGAACCGCAGGAGCGGGTGGTCGCGGAGGCAAGCGGCCACCACGAGCGCAACCTGGCGGCGGAGCTGCAGCGGGACATTGTCCAAGAACACCAACCCCTCGGTATTCTCGGCCGCTACCCGCCCTAATGTCTGCACACAGGCAGGGTCCCGGGCCACATCGAGGTGCACCAGGTCCATCCCGCATTTGAGAAGAAAATGCCGTGCCAACCGAGTCTTGCATGACTCGCTCGGTCAAGTAAAGCTCCAAAGACGCGAGGGATCGGCGACG
>PJEL010002150.1_pt1 | contig 18536 bp, 13 predicted proteins | sample 1853271 | NCBI WGS metagenome assembly PJEL01 (sample SAMN08108733, study PRJNA415343) | Invertebrate metagenome, whole genome shotgun sequencing project. | host: Globobulimina | place: Sweden: Gullmar Fjord | collected 2015-08
GAGTATGGGACATTCGGGCCTGGAGGCGGAGGGATGTCCACTGAGAAAGCCGCGCCGAGCAGGATGCAGGCGGTGTCGGGCGATGTGTGGGGAGGGCTGGCAGCGATGCTGGTGGCGCTGCCGTCGGCCATCGCATTTGGGGTGCTCGTCTTCACCGCGATCGGACCCGAATACGCTGGTGTAGGGGCAACAGCGGGTGCCCTGGGAGCAGCCGCCCTCGGCCTCACCGAGCCCATCGTCGGTCGCAACGGCGGCTTCATCACCGCTCCCTGCGCTCCGGCGGCCGCCGTGATGTCTGGGCTCGCCGGGTATCTCGCCGTCGATCGTGGCCTTCCCGCCCAAGAGGTCATCGCCCTGATGGTGCTAGCGGCGCTGCTTGCGGCGGCGATGCAGATCATCTTCGGATTGGTGAAGCTCGGGCTCCTCATCAAGTACATCCCGTACCAGGTTGTGAGCGGCTACCTGAGCGGCGTTGCAGTCATCATCGCCTTGGGCCAGCTCCCGAAGCTGCTCGGACTCCCGGACGGCACGCACTTCTGGGAGGGCATCACCCATCCCGATCTGTGGAAGTGGCCGGGGATCGCGGTCGGCCTCACGACCATCGCCATCACCGCGGGCGCACCCAAGGTCACCACCAAGATCCCGTCCCCGATCCTCGGCCTCGCTGCCGGGATCGGTGTGTACTTTGGCATCGGCCTGTTGTTCCGGCCAGACCTGCTCTCTCTGGTGGATAACCCCTTGGTGGTCGGCCCCATCGAGGCCAGCGGCGCCCTGTTCCAGATCATGGTCGACCGGGCGAAAGGCCTGACGACCCTCAGCATCACCGATGTCGAGCTGGTGTTCGCCAGCGCGGCGACCCTGGCCGTTCTGCTCTCCATCGATACGCTGAAGACCGGCGTCGTCCTCGATGCCCTCACCCGAACTCGCCACGACTCGAATCGCGAGCTCATCGCTCAGGGTGCAGCCAACGTCGTGTCGGCCTTCGCCGGCGGCATGCCCGGGGCGGGAACCATGGGACCGACCCTGGTGAACGTCACGAGTGGCGGCCGAACTCCGCTCTCGGGCTTTCTGCAGGGGGCCTTTGCCATCATCGCTTTCCTCGCTCTCAGCCAGTTCATCGCCTGGGTTCCCATCGGCGCCCTGGCCGGGATCCTGCTCGTCATCGCCTTCCGCATGTTCGACTGGGGTGCCTTCAAGCTCCTGCGGCACAAGCAGACTCGCCTCGACTTCGCCGTCATCGCCACGGTGGTGCTCGTCGCCGAGGGAATCGGGCTCATCGAGGCGTCCATCGCTGGGGTATCGCTGGCAATTCTACTGTTCATCCGCGATCAAATCGGCGGCTCGGTCGTGGTTCGTACTTCGGATCTGGGCAGGATCGGATCCCGCACCCAGCGCCTGGCCGGGGCACGGGAACTCCTCGCCGAGCACGGTGAGAAGGCGATGATGGTCGAGCTCCGCGGGAACCTGTTCTTCGGCACCACCGACCAGCTCTTCTCCGAGCTCGCCGACGACCTGCAGACGCGCCGCTTCATCCTCCTCGACATGCGGAGGGTGCAGTCCCTGGACTACACGGCGGGCCACCTCTTCCACCAGATGCAGGAGCAGCTGGAGGAGCGCGACGGATCCCTGCTGTTCTCCGGGATGCCGTCGAGCCTGCCAAACCGCCAGGACATCGAGCACTATCTGGGTCAGCTGGAGCTGGTCGGACACAGCGGCGGCATCCCGATCCACGAGATGAGGAACGACGCCCTGGAGTGGATGGAGGAACAGCTGCTGGAGGCCGCGGGATGGGAGGAGCGAGCCTCGGATCCGCCGCTCGAGATGGGCGACATCGAGCTGTTCCGGGAGTTCGACGCCGATGCCCTCGCCGCGCTGGCCTCCATCGCCCGAGAGGTGGATCTCGCCGACGGAGAAGAGCTCTTCGACCAGGGTGCCGGCGGCGACGAGCTGTGCCTGATCCGCTCGGGATGCCTCGAGATCGTGCTGCCGCTGGAGGGGGGCAAGCGCCACCACCTGGCCTCGCTGCGGAGGGGGGACTACCTCGGCGAGCTGGCCTTCCTCGACCGCGGGAAGCGCTCCGCAGATGTCGAGGCAAAAGGTGACACTTCGCTGTACGTGATCTCCCGCAAGGAGTTCGACAAGGTGGCCCACTCCGACGCCATCATCGGCATCAAAGTGTTTGCGCGCCTCGCCTTGGAGGTGTCACGGAGACTGCGCTCTGCAAACGCCGAGGTGCGAGTGCTGGAGGAGCGCTGAGCGGCGAAGACCCCACTGATCCCATTCCCGGCACTGAGACCTGGGATCCGGATGCCTCGGTGTCGTCACCGCCAAAGGATGGCCAGGACGGGGCCATCTCCGTCACCCAGGAGCAGAAGGGTCGCTACGACGACGCCGATGTCGAGCTCGGGCGTGGCGGCATCGGCAGGGTCTTGTTGGTGATGGATCGCCACCTCGGTCGAGAGATCGCCGTCAAGGAGCTCCTCCAGCGCAAGGGCGAGCACCGCGTGAGCAGCGGGTCGGTGGTGCGATTCCTGCGGGAGGCGCGGATCACTGGGCAGCTGGAGCATCCCGGCATCGTGCCTGTCTACGAGCTGGGCCGGCGGGCCGACGGGCGCCTGTTCTACACCATGAAGCGCGTTCGCGGCCGCACCCTCGCCGACGCCATCTCCGCTTGCAGGACTCTGGCCGATAGGCTGGCTCTGCTCGCGCACTTCGAGGATGTCTGCCACGCGCTCGCCTACGCCCACAGCCGGAACGTCATCCACCGGGATCTGAAACCCGAGAACATCATGCTCGGGGAGTTCGGGGAGACGGTGGTCCTCGACTGGGGGCTGGCCAAGGTGCGCGGTGAACAGGACCTGCGCGGAGCCGAGATCGCGCACCGGGTGGAGCTGCTCACCGACGCCAGTGCCGGGCACACGATGGCTGGAGCTGCAGTTGGAACGCCGGCATATATGAGTCCCGAGCAGGCTGGTGGCCAGGTCGAATCCCTTGACGAGCGCTCCGATGTGTGGGGGCTCGGAGCGGTCTTGTACGAGATCCTCACAGGCGATCCACCGTTCGGAGATGCTGCCCCCAAGGAGGTCCTCGACCGAGTGAAGAACGCCGAGGTCGCCGATCCGACCGAGCTTGGTGTACCCGCGGAGCTCGCCTCGATCTGCCTCAAGGCCCTCCAGAAGCAGCCAGACGAGCGCTACAGCAGTGCTCGGGAGCTCGGTCGGGAGGTCGCTGCCTGGCGATCGGGGGCCCTCGTCAAGGCCTATCAGTACCGCACCTCCGAGCTGATCCGTCGCTTCATGAGGCGGCATCGGCTGGGGATAGCTCTCGGTCTTTCTGTGCTCTTGCTCCTCACCGTCGTCGGCCAGCAGGTTCGCTACGCGGCGTCAGTGCAGGTCTGTGAGCGCGCGTCTCAACACCTCACTGGTGTCTGGGGACCTTCTCGGGTTCAGCGCATTGAAGCGGCATTTGCGGGGACTGGGGTGGTCGGGGCCGGAGCGATCGCGGCCCAGACGTCCGCGGCCCTCGATACCTGGGCGGGCGAGTGGGTGGAGGCTCACAACGAGGCTTGCGCGGCAACGAGGGTTCGCGGGGAGCAATCCGAGCGTCTTCTGGATCTACGCATGGCGTGTCTGACCGGTCGGAGGTCCCACCTCGAGCAGCTGGTCCTGGTCCTGGAGGAGGCGGACGAAGTGACCGTGGAGCGCGCCACCAGTGCCGTGGGAGCGCTGCCATCGGTGGCTCTCTGCGCCGATTCGGGTGCTCTGGAGGCGATCATTCCTCCGGACAACGAGGAACAGGCGGCGGCGGCGGCGGCCCTCCGCAAGCGCGTGGCAGAGGCGAACTCGCTGCGGACTACTGGGCGCTTGGCGGATGCGATCCCGGTCGCTGAGGAGGCCGCCAAGGTCGCCGACAAGCTGGGTTATCGGCCGGTTCAGGCAGAGGCGCAGGCGGGCTTGGGCGAGCTGCGCGCACAGCTGGGTGACTACGAGGTTGCCGGTGAGCATCTGAAACGGGCCATGTGGTTGGCCGAGGCGGCTGGCGATGACCACCTCAAGCTCTACGCGGCCCTGAACAGGATGTACTACCTGAGTGGCTTCGAGGAGAAGCAGAGCGAGCGCCTCGAGCTCGGGCTGAGCCTGGAGGCGACGCTGGAGCGGCTCGGGCGCCCTGCAGACCAGACTGCGAAGTGGCACCTCTCCATGGGGACCGTGTACCGGGGGACGGAGCCAACGGAGTCACTGGAGCACTTCGAGAAAGGCTATGCCATTGCGGTCGAGGCATATGGCACCGAGCACCGTCTTGTCGCCTCACTCGAGGAAGCACTGGCCTTCGAACTCACGCAGGCAGGGCGATATGAGGAGGCGCAGGCCCACTACGACCATCTGCTCGCATTCCTCCAGCGCGACTCGGGGCCGAAGCACGTGAACACGGCAGCGGCGCTCTTCGGCCTTGCGCGGCTGGCGAGCAAGCGTGAGCAGCACGAGCAGGTACTGGCCTACGTCGGGCGCGCCGTGCCGATCTGGGAGGCGAATCTGGGACCGGAGCACCAGAACGTCGGTGCTGCGACTGTGTTGCTCGCGGAGTCCGAGCGTGCCCTGGGTCGCAACGAGGCGGCCTTCAATCACTACCAGCGAGCCGGCGACATCTTCGCCGATGTCTATGGACCAGACGCCTCCGTGGTAGCGCTCATTCGTCTGGACGCCGCCAAGACGGCGGCCTTTCTTGGACGCCACGACGAGGCCAAAGGACTGCTCGATGGCGCTCTGCCGGTGCTGAACTCGGGCGATGAATCCGCTCACAATCTCGCTTTTGCATCGATCGTGCGGGCCGAGCTGTACTGGCAGCAGGGGCGCAGGGCCGAGGCACTTGCGATTGTCCGGGAGATGGCGGCGGGTGGGGAGTCCGAGGGCAAGGCGCTCGCTGCCGCCTGGCTCGAGGAACACTGACCGCGTTCACCGCCAGTATGCCGACACCGCGTGCATGTGCAACGACCACAGACTGCCTCCCCTCACCGTGTAGGCGTTCGACTGCGCCAGCGTCGCGTCGTAGTACTGGGCCCCGATCATCAAGTCCCGGCGCCCGTCCCCCAGTGAGGGCGCATCGCCCACAATCCGAGTGCCGGGCCGATCGCCAGGGCCGGCAGCACCCACTCCAGGGGGCCGATGATCTCGGCGACCTGCAGGCTCAAGACCGTCAGTGCAAAGCCGATGCTGGTCACGATAGTCAGCCCAGAACCAACGAGATGAGAGGGGGCTGTCTGCGCGCTCAGGGTTGAGAACTGCGGGGAATCGCCGACCACGACCACCCCCCAAAGCAGCAGATAGGCGGCAAAGATCCATCCGGGCACGGCATACATGATCGGAAAAACCAGACAGCAGATCATCGATGTCATGAGCTGGACCGCCGCCACCCGGCCGCTCCCGACTTTGGCCGCGACGAGGCCGCCCACCACACATCCGATTGCGCCAACGCCGATGACGGCGAACGAAGCCAGCGGGATCGACAGCGCCGAATCGTGGCGTTCCGCCCAGCTGGAGAGGATCAGCGGGATCAGCGCCCAGAAGGTGTAGAGTTCCCACATGTGTCCAAAATAGCCCAGGGCTGCCGCTCGGAATTCACGAACCCCGAAGACCTTGCGCAGCCCCTGAGGGTCGAAGCCTTGGCCCGCTGCAAGGTGGGGCCCATCCGGCACCATGAGGAACATCACGACGCCCCCGCTGGCGGCGATCCCCGCGCTCCCCAGGACCACCCACTGCCACGGCAACCCACCACCGAGCGCGCGCAGGAGGTGAGGCAGCGCGGTTCCGACGACGAGGGCGCCGACGAGCCAACCAATGGCGGTCCCGAGCCCTTCCGCGTACCAGCCGGCCGCGATCTTCATGGCGATGGGGTACACGCCGGCGAGGAAGAGTCCTGTTCCGAGCCTGGATGCCAGCAGTACTCCGAAACCCAGGTGTCCAGCGGTCAATCCCAAGGTGCACGTCGCGGCACCAACACAGCTGATGAGGAAGACCCACCGCGGTGAGTAGCGATCGGCGAGGCCGGAAACCGACAGCCCGAGGGTCCCGGCGATGAACCCGAGCTGCACGGCGGAGGTGAGATGGCCCACGGAGCCGCCTACGTCCCAGTCTTCTGGCAGATCCGGCAGAATGGCGTTCGCTGCGAACCAAACCGATGCGCCGGCAAGCACCGAGAGCACGATGGCCCCCAGAATCACCGGGTTGGGGTCAGTCTGTTTGATCTCGAAACTCCAGCACGAACTCTGAACCCTGTCCTTTGACGCTCTCTGCCGTGACACCTCCGCCCAGCAATTCGGTGAGTTTCTTGACCAGCGCAAGACCGAGGCCCGTGCCCCCGTAGTCGCGGGTCGTCGACGCCTCGGCCTGCTGAAACTCGTCGAAGACCCTCGACAGCTGCTCGGGCGTCATGCCGATGCCCGTGTCCTTGACGCTGATCAGTATGGTCGAAGCGTTCCGCCAAGCGTGCACCGTCAGGGTTCCGCCTGCTGTGAACTTCGCGGCGTTGCTGACCATGTTGAACACACACTGGGTGACCTTGGTCTTGTCCGAGAACACGGTGCCGACCGAGGGCTCCACCTGGACCACGAGTCGGTTGTCGTTTGCGCGGATCAACGGAAGCAGGGCGGCCGAAGTTTGCGTCAGCATCGTCGAGAGGTTGAAGGCCTCGACCAACACATCCATACGTCCAGCCTCGATCTTGGCGATGTCCAGGATGTTGTTGATCAGCGCCAGCAGATGTGCGCCAGCGCCGTGCACGCGCTCGAGGTCGGGCACCAACTCCCCAGCGGATACCTTGGTTGCATCCTCGATCATCATCTCCGAGTACCCGAGGATCGCGTTGAGGGGAGTGCGAAGCTCGTGACTCATGTTCGCCAGGAAGCCAGACTTGGTCTCCGAAGCCTCGAGCGCCTTTCGCTCGGCCACCCGCAGGCGTGCGTTGGTCTGCTTCAGCTCTTCGTTGAGCTCTCGGAGCTTCCGTCGTGCCTTGTAGCGTTCGGTGAAATCTCGAGCGATCGACAGGAGAGGAGCCGCGGCGTTGGCTGGAGCCCGGCACACCGAGAGCTCGACGGCGAATAGGTGTTTGTCCGCCCGTCGCCAGAAGGTCTCCACTGCCGCTTGTTGGTCCGCGGCGCGACTCCAATCAATCGTCTGCCCGACCGTGAACTGCTGCAAACGCAGGCGAAGCAGGTCCTCCCTGGCAAAGCCGAGCATGTCGCACGCTGCGCGGTTCACGTCGAGGATCCGCCCCGCCCCGTTGTGTAGCAGGATGGCCTCGGGCACGTCGAGGGCAGTGGCGTCCTCCAGGAAGTCGAACAACTCCCGATAGGCGGCGATCATGCCCACGATCTTGCCTGTATGCTCGCGCAGCGGAACGTAGACGATCACCCAGTCTTTGCCGATCGTCCGGGTGGTGCCGCGAAAGGACTGGCCGCTTCGAAACACACGCTGAGTGATCTCGTCGTTGGCCGCGGTGCCAATGGCGCGATCGACGCCCCCCGCCGCCACCGCGGTGGTCGCGACCCGCACATTGCCGTGGAAGATGGTGCATCCAAAGCCGAGCTCGGACTTGATGGCGTCGACGATTCGCATGTCGTTGGCGAGTCGGACCCCCCCGGCCATCAGCTCTCCGTCGACCGTCGACACCGGACCGCATTTGTCGATCAGGCGGCGCGCTTCGACAACCGCGGCGTCTGCCTGCTCGAGCGCACCCTCTCTCTTGTCCCCATTTGTGTCGGTCCAGGGCAGGGATTCCGGCAAGACTCGCCTCTTGATGGCCTCGGTCAGTCAATTGACCGATAGGATGATACAACCCAGCGGTTGACCTCCCACATGGCCAGGCCACCCCAGCCGGTGGTGATCTGCACTCCCCGGATTGGACGATTGTAGGGATAGGTCGTACACGAGGTAGGATTGCTCGGGAGGAAGCGGAATGGAGATGTTCGTATTCGCTACCGTTGCGGCCGGGATCCTGGCCCTGATCATCGCAGCCGTTGTGGCGGCCCAGAGGCGTACCGAGGCCCAGCACGTGATTCGGGAGGCCGTCGCAGAAGGGAAGGGCTGGTCGTACGCCCGAAATCCCGACGGAGTGAGGGGAGGGATCTATCGCCTCGGCGGGACGATTCCCGGCGGTCCGGAGTGGACCCTCACCGCACGCCGCTACAGCAGCGGCAAGTCGACGGTGGAGGAGACACGCTGGACGGTGGCTGTCGAGGACCCCGGGGGCGCTGTGGCCGTCGGTCCTCCGATCCCGGGCATGGACATGTTCGGCGGGATGCTCCTTCCGCTGCTCATCATGGCCTTCTTTGGAAAGGAATACGAAGAGCTCGGCGGACTGGAGAAGGTCGATGTCGGCCCGCCAGGCTTCCAGGAGCGCTTCAACGTGCTGGCTACCAACCAGCCTCTCGCCCAGGGTTTTGTGGACGGACCGGCGGAGATGGCGCTGGGAGACTGGGCAAAGACGGGGTTGGAACCACCAATCGTGCTCTATTGGAAGGCCGGCCTGGAGATTCGAATCCGGAGGGTCATCCACGATCCCGACGATCTGATGGCCATCGTCGACCTGGGGCTTATGCTGCACGCATCGATCTAGGGAGTAGGGGCGGCATGAGCGCGGCGAGGTCGGCAATCGAGGAGTGGGTCCGGGTCCGCGATGGCGGTGGAGATGCCGAATCCGCCATCGGCAGGGTGAACGCATTGTTCGCCGCGCAACAGGACTTTGTCTACGCCGTCTGCATGAAGTTCGTCGGAGAGCCAGAGCGAGCACGAGAGCTGGCCCAGGACACCCTTCTCGTCGCATGGGGGAAGCTGGAGCAGTACGACGGGCGCTGCCGGTTCTCCACATGGCTGTACGGAATCGCCCGTAACTTGAGCTTCAACGCCATACGTCGCCACGGAGAACTCCTCACTGCCGACGGCGTGTTGGAGGAGGGAGAGGCAGGGACGACGGTGCTGCTCGGGCTGCTGCAAGAGGAGCGCGAGTCTCTGCTCACCGCCGCCGCCGCCGCAGTGCTCAGCCCGATCGAGCAGGAAGCCATCCACCTGCGCTACGTCGAGAACCTGCCCCAGGACCGCATCACCGAGCTCCTCGCCCTCCAGCAATCCACGGGAGCACGGGGGCTGCTGCAGCGCTGCCGGCGCAAGCTCGATCGCGAGCTGCGCCGCCGCTTGGCCGAGATGGGCCGCGGCAGCTCTTTCATCCGGAGCTTCCTGTGACATCCCACCTGAGTCTGGAGCGACTGCACCCCGAACACGTGGCCACGGCGGCGGAACAAGCCCACCTCGACGGCTGTGCCCGATGTCGCGTCGAGGCCCGGCTGCTGCTGGCGTCCATGAGCACGAAGATTGCGGCGCTGGAAGGCATCGAAGAGGCGCGCGAGACTCTCGCCGCGGCGCTGGCGACCACCAAGGAGCACCTGTCCGCTGTGTCGCAGAGCCCGATGCTGGAGGAAGACGGTGAGCTGCGCCAGCTCCTGCCGCTTGCCGACCTCGCACGGAGGGATCGGGCACGGCTGCAGCGCCACATCGCGGATCAGCCTGACTCGCCATTCCTGGCCACGCCCCGTCGGATCCAGGAGGGAGCCGATGGGGAGGAGCTGGTGGTGCAGTACGTCGCCGGCAACACCATGGGGCAGTGGTTGGTGGGCGCCGATCCCCTGCATCCAGACTCCGCGGGACGCAGGCCCGACGAGATCCGGCAAGTGATCCTGACGGCCGCCATTGGACTGACGCGGCTACACGAGACCGGGCTCTACCACGGAGACCTGGGTGAGAAGACCATTGTCGTGACGGCGCGCGGTGATGGCGTCCTGGTGGGTGCGGGACGCTTGGCTGGCGACGAAGAATCGGATGCCGAGGCGCTGCGCCTGCTCGTCGAGCGAACTCTAGGCGACGAGATGCAGGGAGATCCCTACTATATCGTGCTCGCCCTCGCCGAGGCAGGCGCGACGGGAGGTGGCCTGGCCTATCGCATCGACGAGCTGCTGGGACGCGGCGGCATGGGGGAGGTGCGGCGGGTCTACGATCACCGCCTCCGCCGATCGGTTGCGCTGAAGACCTTGATATCTGGCCCCGATGCGAGCACCCGGGACCGCTTCCTGGCCGAGGCCCGGATCACCGCGCAGCTCCAGCATCCGGGTGTATTGCCGGTCCACGACCTGGGTGTTCTCCCCGATGGACGGCCGTTCTTCACGATGAAGGAGGCGACGGGGCGCTCACTGCGAGAGCTGCTCCAGGCCGGGAAGCTTCCGCTGCGGAGGGCGCTGAATCTGCTCCAGCGGGTGTGCGATGTGGTGGCCTACGCTCACAGCCGGGGTGTGATTCACCGGGACCTGAAGCCCGACAATGTGCTGGTGGGAGAGTACGGAGAGGTCTGGGTGGTGGACTGGGGGCTGGCCAAGGCCCTCGACACTGTGCCAGTCGAAGGCGGAACACCAGTGTCCACGGGGCGAGCCGACCAGACGCGCTCCGGGCAGGTGGCTGGGACGCCGATCTACATGGCGCCGGAGCAGGCTCGGGGAGAGGTCGACGCCCTCGGTCCCGCGACGGATGTGTACGCCATCGGCGCGATGCTCTACCAGCTCCTCGCAGGCCACCCGCCCTACAGCGGCAATACCCGCGAGGTCCTGGTGGCGGTGATCACCGGCCCGCCTCCTGAACTATCCGAGCCCGCGCCCTTGGTGGCCATCCAGCGACGGGCCATGGCACGCGAGCAGGTCGATCGGCCCACAGCTGGCGAAGTAAGTCTGGAACTGGCCTCCTGGTTCGACGACACGACCCGCCGCGAGAAAGCTGCCGAGGTAGCCACCAGCGGCGAGGCTCTGCTGTCCAGGGCGCAGGCGCTGTCCGACGAAGCGGCGGCGACGCGAGAGCGAGCAAAGGCCACCCTGGCCGACGTTCCCGAGCACGCGCCGTCCGGCCAAAAACAGGCGGGTTGGATCCTAGAAGACCGCGCTCGCGATCAGGTCCGTGCCGCCCATATCGCCGAGCTCGATGCGCTGCGCCAGCTCCACCACGCCCTGGAGCTGTACCCCTCCCTGCCACAGGCCCACGCCGTGCTCGGCCGGCATCACCTCGCCCAGCACAAAGCAGCCGAGGAGCAGGGGCGCGAAGAGGACGCGCTATCTGCCGCCCACGCCGCTCGTCGGCATCTAGGTGCCCTTCCTCCCGCCCACCGGTTGGTCCGCGAGGGCACGGCGTGGTTGCTGGGGGACGGCTGGCTCACCCTGCACACCGATCCTCCGAACATCACCGCCGTTCTGTACGGGCTGGTCGAGAGCGGACGCCGCCAGATACCGAAGCTTCTTCGCGCCCTTGGGCCCACTCCCATCATCGAGGAACGCCTGCCCCACGGCTCCTACATCGTCGAGCTGCGCGGGCAGACAACGGTGCGCTATCCAGTGGTGGTTCCGCGTCAGGGCCGCGCCAAGACCACGGTTCCAGGGGGATACCGGCCCCATCCCGTGTCTATCCCCGCTTCGGAGGACGAGATCTATGTGCCCGCTGGCTGGGCAACCCTCGGCGGGGTCGAGGGCCTGAACGCATTCAGCCGCCGCGAGGTGTGGGTCGGCGCCTTCCACATCCAGCGGCTCCAGGTCACCAATACCGATTATCTGGCTTTCCTCGACGATCTTGTGGCGCGCGGGCGAACGGATGAGGCCCTGCGCTACGTGCCGAGAGAGCGCCCCTCGGCCCTGCGAGAGGAAGGCGCTATGATCTACGGCTTCGACGGCGAGCACTTCGCGCTGGAAGCCGATGCCGACGGCGATGTCTGGGATCCGCTCTGGCCCGTCCTTCAGGTGGACTGGTACGGCGCCGTCGCCTACGCCGCCTGGTGGGCTGAGCGCACCGGCCGTGCTTGGCGGCTGCCCACCGAGTACGAGTGGGAGAAGGCCGCCGCGGGCGTGGATGGGCGCGCTTTTCCCTGGGGTGACCGCTTCGACCCCAGCTTTGCCCGCATGGGATTGAGCCACGCCGACGTGGGCGGCCTACCCGGGCCGGTGGGCAGCGTGCCGACCGACGTGAGCCCGTATGGGATGCTCGACGTCGCCGGGAACGCCGGAGACTGGACTTCTGATGCCTACATTGCAGATGGTCCGCCGCTGGAACAGGGTCGTCCGGTTCCCCAGGCTCCCGGCAAGGATGCCCCTCGGGTGAACCGCGGTGGGAACTGGGTTGGACCGCTCCGCAACTGCCGGGTCAACAGCCGCTACTGGGATCCGCCTTCGAATCGCTCGTCCTATGTGAGCTTCCGCCTCGCTCGGGACGCGTAGATAAGCTCGGGAAAACCTGGGTCACACAGAAAGATCGATTTGTTTTGTGCCTGGCTGTGACTGGATTGGCGGTCGGAACATTCAATGGGTGAACGATGCCGCCGACGCGGCCATCAGGAGGAACCCATGTTCGCCAATATGCACAACCTGCTCGCCACCACCGCCCTCGTCCTGCTCGTCGGCGGGTGCGATCTTATCGGACCGAAGATGCAGGGAGACTGGGAGGTCGAGGTCGTGGACGCCGACGACTGCACCCTGGACCTCGAGATCGATCAGAAAGGCAAGGACCTCGAGGGCGAAGCCGACGTGAAATGCAACATCTACTTCAGTTTCTACGGCGAGGTGTACAACTACGAGATGGACCACGACAACGTCGACATCGAAGGGGAGATCGACGGAGACAAGTTCGAGATCGTGCTCGAGTTCTACGACGACTTCTACGAGGACGACATCGAGGTCGTGCTCACCGGTGAGGTTGATGGTGAGGACATCGAGGGCGAGGTCGAGGTGGACGGCGACGAGCTCGGCGACTTCGAAGGCAGTCGCGACTGAGCCGCTGGAGGCTAGCTCCTCTTCGGCGGTTTCTTTCTCCTCTTTCGGGCCGCTGCCCGGCGCTGGGAGCGATTCATCGGCGCCTCCTCGGAGTTCTGGATCCGGGCACTCTTCAGTGCCTCTTCGAGGGCATCAGCGGCGCCGAGGCGGTCCATATCTTGTGAGTAGGCGTCCTTGTCGAAGCGGGCGCCTTCATTGCTCAGGTCTGCAAGCTGTCTCGCCAACAGCTGCATCGCGGCGTGCACGGCTGCGTGGCGCTTCAGACCGTCGGCGGTGAGGCGCTCGACGGCCCGTCGAGTGGCGGGGGGCTCTCCCATCGCGATCTGGCTCTCGATGATGGCGTGCAGAGAACCGTGCATCACCTCGTTGGCCTCTCCGTTGTGAAGCGCGTCTGGAAAGCGGCCTTCGTGCGCTCTGATCGTCCAACTGATGCGTGCCTGTTCATCCAGGGCCAACCACAGCTCGCGGTCGGGCGCAATGTCGGGATCGTAGGTGTCTATGGACATTGGTGAGTGCGGCGCCTCGGGAGGGCGGGCAGACCTATTGCGTACGCCCAGCCGAAGCAGCCAGTATTCGTCAAGTCCGTGAGGATCCAGGGCGCCTCAGCCCGCAATCGCGGCGGCAATCTCAGCGACCCCTGGGATGACGGCGTTCTCCAGCCGGGTGTTGTAGGCGATGGGAACATCCAGTGCGGCCACCCGTCGAGGTGGAGCCGTCAGTGCGTCGAAGGCGACCTCGCTGACTCGTGCGACGATCTCGGCGCCAAAGCCGTGGAATAGCGAGCCGTCCTCGACCGTCACCAGCCGACCCGTGCGGCGAACCGACGCGACGATGGTCTCGATGTCGAGAGGAACGATCGTGCGGACGTCGACGACCTCGGCGGAGATGCCCTCCCTGGCGGCCTCTTCGGCGGCTTGCATCACTTTGTGCAAGGCGGCTCCCACACTTACGACGGTCACATCGCTACCAGCGCGCTTGATGTCGGCGACCCCCAGCGGCACCACATAGGACTCCTCTGGAACGGGCCCGACGACGGTGTAGAGCAGCTTGTTCTCGAAGAAGAGCACTGGGTTGTTCGAGCGAATCGAGGCGATCAACATGCCCTTTGCGTCGTAAGGAGTGGCCGGCGCGGCGATGATCAAGCCCGGGACTCCAGCCATCCAGGCCTCCAGGCTCTGGGAGTGCTGGGCCGCCATGCCGAGTCCTCCGCCGCCCGGCGTACGCACCACCATCGGCAGGGTGTACTGGCCTCCAGACATGAAGCGCAGCTTTGCGGCCTGGTTCACGAGCGGGTCGGCGCAGGTCGTGAGGAAGTCGCTGAACAGGATCTCAGCGATGGGGCGCCTGCCGCACATGGCCGAGCCAACCACGGTTCCGACGATTGCGTACTCGCTGATCGGGGTGTCGACGATGCGGCCGGGTCCGAGCTTGTCCGAGAGCCCGCCGGTGACGTTGAAGTACCCGCCCGTCGTGACGTCCTCGCCGAGGAGGTAGGTGCGATCGTCGCTCTCGAGCTCGGACTCCAGAGCTTCGAAGATGGCCTGGGAACAGGTGATCTCTCGCTTGGAGCTGATCGGTGCGGCCGCGGTGAAGAGCTCGCGCGGCTCGGGGGCCCAGGTGTCCAGCCAGAGATCGGCCAGATCGGGCTCGGGGGCGGCGACAGCGCGATCCCAAGACTCTTGGACCCGCTCTGTCTCCTCGGCGCTGAGGGTCTCGGCGTCTGCCTTCTTGAGGACCCGGCTCTTGGAGAGCTTCTTGCGCCAGGCGACGATGGGACAGCGCTTCTTCCAGGCCGCGATCTCCTCGGCAGAGCGGTATGGGTGGTTCTCCCCCTCCATGTGGCCATGCCACCGATAGGTGACGCACTCCAGCAGGGTCGGACCTCCTCCGGTTCTGGCCCGTTCTACGGCCTCTTTCATCGCTTCGTAGACGGTCTGCACGTCGTTCCCGTCGACCTGGACACCCGGGAATCCCCAGGCGGCGGCGCGGTCGGCGATGCGGGTGACACGAGTGTGCCGGGACAAGGCGGTGAATTCGCCGTATTGGTTGTTCTCCACCACAAAGACCACCGGCAGATCGAAGACCGCCGCGAAGTTGGCCGCCTCGTGGAACATGCCCTGGTTGGTGGCGCCATCTCCGAGGAAGGCCACCGCGACCCGGTCGCTGCCCTCGAGCTGCGCGGCGTGGGCGGCTCCGGCGGCGAGCAGGGGACTGGCCCCGACGATTCCGTTGGCTCCGATAGCGCCGACAGCGGCGTCGGTGACGTGCATCGAGCCGCCCTTTCCGGCACATAGACCCGTCTTCTTTGCGAGGATCTCCGCCAGCATTCCGTCCAGATCGGCGCCCTTGGCGAGCATGTGACCGTGGCCGCGGTGGGTGGTGGCGATGTTGTCGTCGGCGCGCAGGGCGAAGCACGTTCCGACCGCGGTGGCCTCCTGCCCGATGGAGAGGTGGATGGCCTCGGTGGGTACTTCTCCGGCGGCGTTGGCTTCGGAGAGGCGCTGTTCGAAGGCCCGGATCAGCTCCATCCGGCGGAGCATTTCAATCTTCAGAGCGGAGGTATCCGTCGGTAGGTTCTGATCGCGGTAGGTGCGCACGGACTCCTCGACGGAGCTGACCAGCGGGATGCGATGGGACGGAGGCGGGGCCTCGGTGGAGGAACGTCGGAAGCGACGGCCCAGGCTGCGAGCGGCGCGACGAAGACCGGCAAATCGGGAGGACGAGGGCGCCGCGGGCTCGAGGAGATCGCCGTGACCCAGCTCTCGCAGGACGTCGGCGTACAGCGCATAGGTTGGCTTGACCGCGGGAAGCAGCGCCAGAGCCTTGGGCAGCGGCCCCCGCGAGACCACCTGTCTGGTGGCCACGGCGACGGGCAGGTTGAGGCTGCCCATCCAGAACTGGTGGGCCACGTCTCCGGTCTGGATCATCTCCAGCTCCGGCTCTAGATCGGAATCTCCGAGCTCCCAGCGCATGGAATCGTCGCGCAGATCGATGGTGATCTGCGCCTCGGGTTTGGTGTAGCGGAACCGCAGCACGAAGTTCCCAGCGAGCAGCCCAGCGGCGACATCAGGCTCGCTGGCGACCCGGTTCAGGAAGCGGTCAAACACGGAGTACAGGTGGTCGGTATCATTGAAAATAGGCATTTGACAGTTCCTATGGGTTGCCAAGTTGTTCGACATAGCCAGCGCCGGAGGTGGCGAGACCCCGGTGTTTGCCCTGCCACTGCACGGCCTGGAGGAAACCATCGCCGAGCACGGTGTGCGGGGTTCCGGCTGCCGTAGAGGTGTAGGAAAAGACGCTGTTGCCGAAGTCCAAGGTGTTGCGCCAGCGGGCTGGAAGGCGCCGAGGCTCTCCGGCGAAGTTGGTGAACGGCTGCCACTCCAGCACTTCGCTGCGAGTTGTGCCAGCTCGTAAGGGCTGATTCGGTCCGGCATACAGAGCGGCAGCCGTGACGACCTCGAAGCCTCCGGGGGCCTCTACACGCAGCGCAATGGCGAGGATGTCGTCAGGCAGGCGCAGGACCTCGTAGCGGAACCAGCCGGTGGGGATCCGCAGCGGCAAGGCGTGACGTCCCCAGCCATGGTCGAGCAGCGCCGGGGTGGTGATGGGCGCTCCGAGGCCCCGGATGGTGGCGGAGACAAAGGTCGTGTAGTGGCAGTAGATCCCCTGCAGGCGCACCCAGTGCATGAGTCCTGGCAGGCAGTCCAGCTCGATGTCGAGCTCGAGATCGGCCTCGGGCTGGCGATAGACAATTCGGTATGAGGGGCGTGATCCCGTCACTTTCAGGCTGTCTCCGATGGAGACCTCCGCCGTGGCGTTGCTCCAAGAGGTGGTCGAGATCGGTCGCTCTCCCTTGTGGGTCACCGCGCGATCTGCGAGCTCGAGACAGCACTGCAGGTCGACGACCTCTCTCGCTCGGCGGCGGGAGCGGTCGGTGACTTGATCAAAGCCCATTCCCGAGCGTCCCAGCACCCAGTTCAGGTTCAGGAATCGGAACGGAGCCTCGGGCGGCATCACCGCGATGAAGGTGCGCAGATCCCAGGGCAGGGGGCCGAAGCGAGTGTTCTCCAGGTTGACGGGGAATTCTCCCTGGACGGCCAGTGGCCCCAAGCGCCTGACGATCGCGCTCGGCAGCCTCATGACAGGGACAGGCCGCTGCGACGGAAGAGCAACCAGGGCCGCTCCCAGATGTTGGACATGTCGACCATGGTGGGAGAGTTGCATGAGGAGCAGGCCTCTGCATCGCTCCTTAGCTGTGAGAAGCGTGGAAGCTCCATGATCTCCTCGAGGGGCATCTCGGTGATGTTGGCAATGGGCCGCGACAGCTGTAGGCAGTCTTCGACGTTGCCGCGACCGTCAACGTACATGACCAGCTTCGGGAGGTGGCAGCGGTAGCCGGGCTTGCCGCGTGCAAAGTAGTCGAAGTAGCGCTCGGAGTTCACGATTGGCGCGCCTCCGCGCTTGCGCCGGAGCAGGTCGGCACAGACGGTCTGTAGCCCGTGCAGGTCGAGTCCCACTTCGGTGGACGGGGCATCGACGCCGTTGCGTTGCTCGGTGATCACGTCGAAGGAAACCCGTACACCGAGGTCGGCGGCCAGGGCCAGCAGCGGGTCGACCTCGGAGGCGATGCCGTCTTGCACGCAGGTATTGAGCTGGATCGACAGCCGCGGATAGCGCTGCCGAGCCAGGCGCACGCCTTGGGACATACGGTCAAAGAGGCCCGGCAAACCTCGGATCTCATCGTGGGTATCTGGATCTGCGGAGTCGACGCTGATCATGAGCGCGTCGATCCAGGGCAGGACCTCGTGCATGCGCTTCACCAAGAAGTGACCGGTGGTGAAGAGTAGGATGGACATGCCCGCTTCTTCCTTGGCGTAGCGCACGAGTTCGCCTAGGTCCTTGCGCAGGAAGGGCTCGCCGCCCGTGATCGCCAGAATCTTAAAACCCTGGTTGGAGGCCTCTTTGTAGAAGCGCTTCAGGTCGGCGGTGGACACGTCCTCGGACTCGTTGTCCTTCCACAGGCAGCTCGCACACGAGCACATGCAGCGGTTGGTGATGTGGTGTCCGATGGCAAATGGGCGGCCGTTCCTGCGTAGGCGTGCACCGAGAAAGCGAGGGAGAATCCTGCGAAGGGCGGCGGGACCAGTGTTCTTTCGTCTGCGAATCATGAGGAGCTCCCAAGCTCGGCCAGGACGAGGTCGAGCATCTTCAGTAGGTGGCGCTTGCGCTGGGCAAGGGACTCCGGCGCGAGCGGATCGACGCCGGTGAGTGGTTTCACGACGGGCGCGTAGGCAAAGGAGCCGGCGGCCATGCCGAAGAAAGAGATGAGGAGGTCGGCGGCGGCCAGATCGCCGGAGCGGGTGGCTGGATAGGCCTGCTCGACGGCGGCGACGCCTGCTTGGAAGGGCGGCAGCATGTGCTCGACGATGCGTTTCACGTGCCGACCCGACGACACTTCGCGCTGGATCATGCGCGAAAATCCCTGGTTCTCGGCCAGAAAATCGATGTAGGCCTCGAGCAGACGACCCAGGCGCTCGCGCAGGTTGCCGGGCTTTCCGACCACCAGCGCCAGGAGCACCGCCAGCTTTTCGTAGTGGCCATCGAGCACCTCGTGAAAGAGCTGGTCCTTGTTGCCGAAGTGGTAGTGGATCAGCGCTTTGTTGGCGCCGGACTGCTCGGCGATCTGGCGGGTCGT
>PJEL010002151.1_pt1 | contig 18534 bp, 18 predicted proteins | sample 1853271 | NCBI WGS metagenome assembly PJEL01 (sample SAMN08108733, study PRJNA415343) | Invertebrate metagenome, whole genome shotgun sequencing project. | host: Globobulimina | place: Sweden: Gullmar Fjord | collected 2015-08
GAAGCTTGACCCTCAAATGCGTCAGAGAGTACTTTACACAACGCATAAGGTGTTGACAAGCCTTCTCCGGTAGGAGTGAAGACGCTGATAAATATATTTCCTTCACGTTCAAACAGTGATGTTGTGCCGCCAAGTGTACGTTGACTGCCAACCACGTGACGGATAGTAGTTCGTGCCCAAGGGACATCTGTAGCTGGACGATCGTTCTCCACGTTCTCCCAAAACATATCCCAAGTGGTTGGATCCCACGCAGCTTTGATCATGATATTCATGTCATCAACTGCTTCTTTATATGTAAGATTACTCATCGACGCACCGCCAAGTAGAATAGCATCTCGTTGTCTCCAGGCTTAAGAACCTGTGAGGCCAGTATGCCCCAATCTTGGGCATCATCAACAACTTTGTTATAAATACGAATGTCTACACCATCGCCAGCAAAACCAATTATCACAGACTCGCTGAACTTTAACTGGTCGATAAACTCAGTGCCTGTGCCGAGCGCTGTAAGGCCAAACTGCCGGACGGTGTTGGGTGGCACAAACACCGCGTTAACCGTCGTCGAGGCGTCTGGTGCGCCCCCGCTTGGCCCATCCCACGGCTGGTCGCTATCGGCAGGCGACCGTTCCTTGGCCTTCAGTACAATTTCACGACCAAACTTTAATAGTAAGGCCGCGACTGTGACTTGCATTGATTCATAATCAAACGTGGACATTACCGGAAGACTCCCCCTCCCGTGCCCTTCAATAGTGGTGCCAGCAATTTGTCTGCTTCTGGATAAGGCCGAATTGTATATTCAATAGCACCGCCACCAGCAAACTTAATACTCTGAATGATTGGACCAACCTGTTCAGATTTCTCAATAATTGTTTTGCCACTATCATCAATTGTTGGATCAGGCATAAGCGTTGAACCATGAGCGCGAACTGCATACTCTGACAAAGCCCAAAGATATTCCAAAGGCATACCGTTCCGCTCGTTACCATAGCTGTCGTAAATGTAATTCCTTGGAAAACTTACCCTTTGCTCGCCACGCTCCTCACCCCCGCTAAATGCGGTGAGTGTAACAGTAGCAGGGGCATCGCTGGCTGACAGTGGTGTATAGTTGCCTGACTCACCTTGGCTTGACAGTTCCACTAATACTGTGTCAACAGTGTCTGACGTGGCTGATGCAATAATCTGGTCGGCAGCATCTTCAATCAGTGTAACCAGTTCATCGGCAGCATCAGCAACATTAGCAGCACTCCCGCTCATGACGTATGTGGTGTATCCAATCGTGACTGTATCGTCAGCAGCAGGTACACCAGTGAATTGTATTGACCCACTAGCGAACGCTCCATCGAAAACAAAAGATTTGATACCAAGAAAGCGATTATTAAAGCGAACATCAACGTATTGAGTGGATGCGATGCAGGCTGATTCCTTTTGAGAGTCAGTAGCAGTGCTCCAAGTATTCTCAGTTTCTCGACCTCGTTCAGTCAAGTAAGAGGTAACAAACTCATGGGCGACCCCTGAGTTTGCTCCATAGATACCACCGCCATTTTCAACAATAAATACCATCTGCTACCTTCTTCCTTGGGCTACCTATTTCTAGCATTTGACATCATTTAAGTAAAGTGCATTATTTCACTAATTCAGCCTCTGGAATAGCTTCGCCGTTTGATTTTGGCTTGGCAGCATTCGTAAGCTCTGTCGCATGGTTTTGAAGTTTCATTACCATAATAAACGCCTTCTGGCTTCCGATCAGACCATCTTCAAATCCGGCCTTAGCTTGAACATTGAGTGCGTTTATTAGAGTTTGACATTCTTCTAGTGTTAGTTCCATATCTTCTTTCCTTATTAACTGATTTCCATTTGTATGTTTTCGACCGTGATACTGTTTGTTGTGCCGACACTGGCAAGGATAGGTTGAACCGTATCCCCGAACACAAAGTCAAGCGGTACGGTTCCAACATGAACATTGGTCGATGTTGTCACGGTTCGTTTCTGGTAGGCAGAACCTTGCTCCGGCGAAACGCCATTCTTTCCGACCGAAAATAGATAGTCCTCGTTGTTCCCTGATTTGGTTACCGACCACGTGATCGTGACAAAGCCTTCGAACGGCTCGCTTCCGACATAGGTTATTTCTCCGGTTGCCGGATCGGTGCATTTGAACCGCTCGTTTTCGCAGTGGAAACCTGCCGTCCAAGTGCTTGTTTCGACTGTGGCCTGAAACGCTATAGCAATATCAAACGTGTTCGTCAGCACGTTAAAGATCGTGTATTGGCCGTGATAATAGGAATCGCCTGCGCTTATAACGATGTTCTGGTTTTCAACAAGTCCGTGCGCGGTGCTGGTGCAGGTTGTGCCGCCTGCGCCGTTGGTCGCAAAGATGGTTATTGATCCGGTTGTTCCCGTTATATTAATCCCCTGATATACGTCAGACGCGCCGATGATGGTGGTGTTTGCAATCGGGTTTTCTTCAATGTGACCGAAGGCAAGATATCTGCTGTCTGCGAAGTCTGGGTTGTTGAATGCCAGAATGCGCGGGTCGGTTTGATCAAGTCCCGCTTGGCTCCATGTGCCGGTGTGCGTGGCGATCCAAGTTCGGTTGATCTGGAAAGTGTTGGTTAACTGGTTATACACCACCGCACCGCCATCGTAATCGATGCTTTCGAAGGTATCGAGTGTGACCTGATCCCCATCGACTAGCGCGGTCGCCGTGTCTGTCACTGTCACCGAATTAGACAGGAAAGAGCCAGTTTCGTTTGTGCCGAAAGCAATCGTTGCAATCTCGAAATAACCCGCGCCCGTCGCCGTGATAACATACGTTCCATTATAGTCCGTGTTCGTTGTGAAACCCGATATAACGACCTCTTGATCCACAAACAAAGTCGGCGGTGCAGTAAAGTTAAACCGAGCCACGCCGCTCGAATCTGTAACACTGGTGATCGCCTCGGCTGGAACCGATGCGTCCGCGACGGAAAGGAACGTTCCTGTAGCGCCAGACGTATCGAACAGTTGACCGCCCTCTGTAGTGACGCCGCCGATGGCCACCTTGCCAGCGTCATTGAGTGCAGGTTCAAACCTGAACAGTGACGCGCCAGCATTGAACGTTCCGGTAAGCTGATCGAGATTGACGGACTTAGCACCGAAAGAGTTGTCTACCGTAAACATCGGTGTCGCGCCGGTCGGCGTGTTCGATATGTTAGACTGCGTGATTGTTATCTTCATGTTGATGAAATCAAAGCCAAGCACGTTGTCGAAGATGTCCGACACATCAAGAATGAATGTGCCGTTCGCCAGCGTTCCCAGATCATCCCAATTGAACAGACCCGCCAGCGTCAGGTTCATACTCCGACCGCCCATGTCCAGATCGGCAAAGGTGCCGGTCGATGAACTCAATAGGTCCATAAATTCCAGCGACCGCAATCCGCCCGATCCGGTCAACAATGTGCCGGTGCCTGAATAGGTCCACGACGCCTGATTGCTCTGGTCGGTCGATATGTGCAGCGTTGCCCCGTCAAATACCACGCGAACATCGCTGTCGATGTGGCCCTTGAAAATCCAAGTGGTGTTTGTATCCACGGTGATGATACCGCCTGACGCCATCGCCTCAAATTCAGCGGTGTTGTAAATCACCTTGATAAGCGGTGACACAAGGTCGAAGTCATACCAATCAGCGGTACTTGATCCCGCGCTCTTTTTCAGGGAAGCGATTGACTGTTCGCCATCAGAGTTGATGTGAATGTCGCTGCCTGTACCCGTAACCACACCCTCTGGACTTCCCGCGTCGTCAATCGAAATCATCGACCACTCGCCGGTGGCGTTTTGCAGTTGCAGAACCTCGTCAGTGTGCGAGTTGATAAACGCCCCGGCTGTATGCGACAGCACGAACATATCGTTAGAGCCAAGGTTGATGCTAGATGCGATCTTGAAGGCGTCACTGCCGGAATTGTCCGCGCCCATCACCCAACGCTGACCGCTGCCAGTTAGCAGGAATTGCAGGATCGCGTCACCCGATCCTTCTTGAATGACCGTGATCCCCGCTTGGTCGCCGGTTTCGGTCGTGTTCTCCGACACGGTTAAAACACTGTCTGGCTCAGTGTATGGCCCAATGGCGACGTTGTTCCGTTCCTTCCAGACCGTCAGGCCACCGCTTACCCCAATGTCATCGGCAAAGGACATGCGGAAGTAACGCGCCAATTCACCCGCGTTGTTCTCGTTCAGCATCACGAATTCGGATTGATCCGTGCCAACATCACCTTTGTTGAACAGCAGGTTCGTGCTGTCCGCGCTGCCGTATGAGCCGACTTCCAGCGTGACCGCCTTGTCGCTACGAAGTTCCACTATATCTTGGCCGATGGTGTCGATCTGGAACCGTTCGGTCGGTGTGCCGTTGCCACCGAACTTTGCGTTGCCAGAATTGTCCAGCGCGAAGGTTGGGTAGTTGTAGGTGAACGCCACGGCTGGCGTGATCGGGAACGCGGTGAAGTCAGAGTTGATCCCCGCGACCGTGTCGCTGGTGATGCTTGTGACTGTCCGCACCTCACTGTTGATGAAGACATAGCCACCGACCCGCAATTGGGTAAGGAACGCTGTGCCTGTCCCGTCCAGCACGTTGTTCGTGACGTTCTCGACCGTCCCTGTTCCCGTCGCTGGCGCGAGCTGGACGTGGAATTTGTTAGACGGTACGTCTCTGCCGATCCCGACATTGCCTCCGCGAGTCTGGCTGAAACCAATTTCAGTGACATCCTCATTGGCGTCTGAATAGAACATCTTGAAGTGGCGTAGACCACCGCTCGCAGTGTTCGAGTTGAACATCACGAATTCGGACTGATTAAACCCGACGTTTCCGCGATTGAAGAAGAAGTCCGTGCTGTTCCCTTCGCCGAAGTTTCGGCCCTCAATCGTCACCGCTTTGGATGAGAACAGCCCGACCACTTGAGTTGTGGTTGCGCTCACATCGAGGGTGTAATTGTCGTCAGGAACTTTGTTTACCCCAAGCGTTCCCGTGAAATAGTTCTTCCCGTCTACCTGCAAGGTTAGGCTGCGGCTTGAATTCAAGTCTGCACTTTTGGCAAAAACAAAATTGTCGTCGTCCGAATTGTCAACCCCCATCACCCAACGCTGATCGCCTGTCAGGAGGAATTGCAGGATCGCGTCACCTGTTCCGTCTTGCTCAATGGTCAAGCCAGCCGCCGCGCCAACTTCTGCTGTGTCCTCGTAGATGTGGAAAGTGCTGGTAGGCAGGATATTGACGCCAAGCTGTCCAAGGAACTCTGACCGTCCATCCGTTTCCAGTACCAGTTGGTCGTTGCTTCCAAGGTCTAGACTGGACGCAATCTTGAACGCATCCGATCCGCTGTTATCAATACCCATAACCCACCGCTGACCACCGCTTAACAGGAATTGCGCAATCGCATCGCCCGTCCCATCCTGTTCGATTGTCAGTCCGGCCTGTATCCCCGTCTCGGTCGTGTCCTCATAGATATGCAGAACGCTGTCTGGGTCGGTTCTGGTAATGCCGATATTGCCTGTCGGGATTAATATAATGTCCTCGGTGCCTGTTGTGGTCTGAATAGTTAGGTTGCCGATTTCTGCGCTGATAGTGCTATCGTCTGTTGAATCGTCGTGATCGATCATCAGTCCGGTACCACCAGCGAAGTTAGATAAGGTCAGGATTGCTTGACCAACATTAGCCTGTGGTTCTATGTCAACCCTACCGTCATTTACTCCCTTGAATACTTCAACAACATTATTGATAATTACCTCGGATAGACCATTGAAGCTATCCAAACGAACCTCGTCCGTACTCTCGTTATATTTAAGAGATGCCTTGACATCGTCAAAACTATCAACAAATTCAATGGTTGCTGATCCTGCGGCTTCGGATTGCAATACCATTGTTTTAAGCGTCGAGTCGTAAAGAAAATTACCATCACCACCAAAGGTTCCGCCACTATTGAACTGGATTGAACTATCCACGCCACCAGGACTTGTGATACCAGGAATTGATGCTCCTGAACTTTGGGCACCTGTAAGCCTGAAACTTGAAGCTATGAAAAACTCAGCGTCGTCATCATCGCTCAGATCAGATGCGCCCTCTTTTATCAGAAGGAAGGCACGAAACAAGGTTCCAGGCAATGGGCTTTTTTCTTGAAATGACTCACTTCCTAAAGCATCAAGCGCGGCTGTCTTAGTGATAAATTCTTCCTGACCATAAGCAATATAGGTCAAGCCATCGCGGTCTCTAAATATCCTCTGAATGGACCAGCGGTTGGTTCCCATAGCCTGCAACGTGCCAGAGCCATCATCATAGAAATCTGAATCAACCGTGTCTGTGGCAGCGCCATTATAGCCCACACTAAGACCACCACCGGCAGTCCTGAAGACCTTGAAGAAGTCGATTGCTGACCCACTCGCCAACGTCACGATATCTGATAATGCCGGGTCAGTCCTGAAGTTGGAGCCGATCATGTAGGCATTGCCACCCATAATATCGACGTTCATATTGACCCCGTTTGGGCCATAGATGTTTCCGTCAATATTTGCTGGACCAATAATGACGTTAATGAAATCCGCGAAACTTCCCATGCCATCATAGGCTAAGTTTCGAGGGGCTTCTGAGATGCTATCAATGACGGCACTTAAATGTAAAACAGTACCAATGAATATTGTGTTGTGAAAATCTTCTGTAGAGAGTTGGGTTATTAATTTCTCGACAACATCTCCGTTTGCATCATATCCAAATATAGTTGTGCCATCTATTGAGATACTGGCTGGCTGGCGATTAGTTACTGCCTCCCATTCTATGATCGAGATGACGGGGTTCTCTGGATCGGCATAATCAACGACCTGACCCTTACCTGCGGTCCAATCAACCCGAGTGGAACTGGCCTCGGTGATAATGCCGCCTTCTAGGATCCCCGTTGTCTGTAGTCGGTTCGCAAAGTCGCTCAACCCAAGTTCGACGGTTGGTCCTTCATGGGCTTCCAGTATGAAATATGGAATGCCGGAACCGTTGCCCTTTATGTTCATGCTGTCGGCCACGAACTCGAAATTTACAGTCTGCCCGTCCGTGTTGACGAACGGAACATATCCCAAGAAAAACTGATTTGCCGTGTCAACGCCCTCTTCGGCAAAGAAGAACGTGTTATCGCCAGCGGCCAAATCCAGCCCCGGAACTTCACCATTAAACGCCGCTTGTGACGGGATATATCGCAGCACAACTCCGGTGTCGTCGTCGCTTATCTTCGCCCGAAAGTTTGTGAGCGCAACGCCGGTTCGGATGGTGGCCCTATCTGACAATCTGGAATTTGTCACAGGGTCGATTACAGACGGGAGCGAAAAGGTCAGCGGGTTGTCTGTGATGGTCACTGAATCGTCTGTGTTCACATCAATCTGGATCGGCTCTCCAAACGCGATGTAATTCGGAATTGATGACCCTGTTCCGTCAGCGAAATCAGAGTTAACCGAGAACGCCATCTGGCTCTCAACCCTGTTGATGACAACAACGTCAGAGCCACCTTCGGAAAGGCTCATGGATTCGCCAAAGTTGACTGATCCTGATGGAACATTAATCTCGTTGGCAAACGTCCACACAAGGTTAGGAATGTCTACTGTTGCCCCGCTATCCACATACACTTGTGAACCTGAGTTAACTGGCACAGAGTTTGTCGTAACTGCCGAATGGTCACCACCAGCAGCACCAGTGTCTGATAGTTCTCTCCAAGTTGGAGCAGTAGAGATTAGCGCCCAAAACGTGTCGTCATCACTTTGGTGTGCAACCTTACCTATGTCACCAGAGTCGAATCCTGTTGCAGCCTGTCGTTCTACTGCGTCAGCGTAGGTGTAATTGTGAATTGGATGGTTGGCTATCTGGTCTGAATGGAACGACATTAAAATTCTCCGTCTAGGACTAGCAGTCCGTTTTCGTCCAGAACAATTTCTCCAAGTATATCATCTATTACCCATGTTGCAATCTGGTGTTCCATGTCAGCTATGACCCAAGTACCAGCAACTCGCTTTTCTGCCCTAATGACCATACGGTCTTCATCACATGATAGGCGATATGATCCATCTTCAAATTCACTACCACATACGTAAACATCTCCAACAGGGTTAGAGATTGCTACAAATCCGCCGTATGCAAGACTCAGTGACATGATTACGTCTCATTACAAGTGACTACCATTCTATAATATGAAGCTCCAGTAACTCCCGCAGGAACTGCTTTTGCTTTTATCGTATTCGCAGCCCAAGAGATAGTGCAAGGTAAGGCGGCTTCAATATTTCCTGCGATTGTTGGTTCGTAGGTAGGATCATTGTTAATGGTCCCTGCCGTTACCGTAACACTTCCCGCCGTGGCAGTACCAGCAATATCTCCCGCCGCATCATCAAAGAACTGCACCGCAGCAAAGCAGTGAGCCTTGGTCATATCAAGACCAGTCAACTCAATAGTTGTGTCCACTGTGACAATGTCAGAGTAGTAGAGCGAGAAGGTTTTGTCTGTTCCTCGACGAGCACCCATTAGATTTGATTTGCCCCTATATTAATTCTTGGAAAAGAACCGTAGTAAACAGATAGAGGCTCTATCAAATCAAAGCTAGTTGGATCACCTGTTTCCGTGACATCTGCTGGCATTGCTGTTCCTGCTTGGGCAAAGTTACCAGCAACGTCATTTGTCCACACTGAAAATGAACCAAGGTCTACACCAGTAGACCAAATCTTCAAATTAAAATCAGGAGCCCACAGGCCGACAAGACCATCTGGGCGTACCATCACGACAAGAGTTGCTTCCCATCCAGTTGGAGGGCTTGCACCTAAGTCAAGTTGTATGATAGAGGCATCGGTTCCAACAGTAGCATCACCAGCACGAAAACTGATAAGCTGACCATCCACCCATGCAGCGACTGCACCTGTTGCGTCACCATACGAAAAGATATTACCTGCATGGCCAGAACTAGCAGTGGAGCGAATACGAGTTTTAAACGTGACAATAGAATCACGATATCTAAATGACCCAACAGGAATGATAGATGGCATAGCAGGAGAATTGACAGCAAGACCACCGTCTATATAAGCACCGTTGCCGACTGTTCCATCAAGTTCATAAGTCTCTAACGAAAGGACTGTGACTGTGGCAGTTGTGTTCGCAGCAGTGTTGCCAGTAACACCAGTAATTGTCACCGTCATGCCAGTGGTAAGGCCGTGAGCCGCAGTCGTAATAACAATCGGTGTTGCGTTTGTTGCGTCAGTTACTGCAAGAGTGCGTATTTCGTTGTGGATTTGATGTGTGCGAGGGATGTCAAGTTGACGACCCCTCCACATTGCTGTCCGTTCACGAGAGGCAAATAGTATCGCCTGCTGTTCTGGAGTCAGTGCCATGGATTAGCCTCGCTGCGGACGTTTGCTTCCCCGGATTGTTTTGCGCTGGCCCATTGCTTCGTCAAGCGGCGACTTTGACTTCAACATACGAGGGTCAATGTTAGCCATCGCCTTCTGATGATCTGCAACCTTACCAGCGCGAACTTGATTAGACCTTTTGATATAGGTCTGGATGGACTGTTGCGGAGTTTGCTGAACACCAGTTCGTTTCATCTGCTTCTGTGTCAGCATCTTCATCATACCAAGATGTTTGCGCAACCGCATCAAACTTTCAATATCACGCTCAAGCTGGTTCTGGTCTTCATGAACACATTCCAAGGTATCCTTCAGATCATCATGGTCAAACATACTGATCATAACTGAGAATTTCTTGTGAGGCATTTTGCGAAGATCAAGCTCGTCCAAATCAATCTGATCGACCTGTTCTACTTCTTGGGCTTTTTCTTCTTCGTCTTCTTCGGCATCTTCCTCTCCTTCCAAAGGAGACCCTTGTTGAAATCCAGGAGCCGCCTCAATAACTTCCGCTCGGGTCAATTCAGAGTTTTCGGTCAGTTCCTTAAGAACATCCATACGAGGTGAGCCGCCTTCGGTCCATTGTGATTCGTCGTCATGGTCTAGTGCGGCAAGTGCTTCCAAAAGTTCCATGGTATATTCCTTATGGGATCAAGTTGTCAATATCGGTCTCACCTTGAACTACTTCAGGGGTATTCCGAGCGGCTTGTTGCATCGCAGACAAAAGTCCACGCTGTGAGTTAAATGGCTCATAACTGTGAGTACCAGTGCCAGCATCAACAATTACCACAGGGTTCAGCCCAAGGAAGGCTTCGTTGCGGGTAAGGTGTGCTTGCAGAATCTCGGTGTCCACCGCACTGAACCAATAAGATGTCAGTAGCGCAAGGCCATCGGGAAGAGTGTCAGTGGTAGTAAACTCGTAAGGACCATCACCAGTTGATAGGCCATGAGATGCTGAGTCAATCTCATCGTTTACTGTATCCACCGTAAAGTTGACGACTGTACCAGACGAGTCCATGTCGACAACGGATTGGTCGAGGAAAGCAGTCAACTTGGTATTGCGACTGACGCCTGGAGTACCCCGATCAAGTCCTTTGAACTTGCGGTGGCGAATGCGTCTGGTATGCTGAAGTTTTACCGAAGTCATGCTATTCTCCCAAAGGGTTGAGAGGGCGACCGAAGCCGCCCTGTATTAAATTACAGAGCCAGTTCTGCTTCCATTGCTGTATAGAAAGCGATCATGGTACGGTGGAACCGCGCATCTCCAGCATGACCGTGAGCAGCTTTCATGGCTGCTTCAATGTCATCAACCTGCTCACCCCAAGTGTAAGTGCTGGAGGCCAAAGTGGTTGTAGGAAGAATGCTCGTTGCCGCGACAGTTTTAACTGCTGCACGAGCGGTGTCGAGGTCGGCTTTTAGATCTGCCATGTTGTTCTCCTGAACAAAAGATTAAGGAGGGCGTTGTCGCCCTCCACTTGATTACGACTCGCGAGTCACCAAACGGGCGAACTTGATCATCTTACGCTCAGACCAACGACGATCCCAGCTTGCAGCTTCATCCAGATCAGAACCTGCACTGCCAGAGTTAGCCGGACCACCGTCTGCAGTGCTCGTGCCAACCCATGCGTGACCGTTCGGGTGGAACATCCACTCAACGCGGTTATACAGGACGTCCTGTCCGCCGCCGTTACCAGCGCCAGCCTTGCGATCCACTTCGGTCGGAAGGTTAGGAGAACCTACACCCATACGAGCGAAGCCGTTGCCGAACAACCAAGATTCATAAACACCACCTGCATTGGTCATGCCATCGTCAACAAGAACTTCGCGACCAAGGAAGGTCGGAATGTTGACAACACCATTCGCATCAGGAATGAAGTCGATCAGGTTGTTTTTCTGCATCCGGTTGTAAACAACCGAGTGAACCATAACGGCTGTAAGGTCTTCCTGAGAGTCACCCATTGTGAGTGCAGTGTCCAGGAAGGCTTCAGCAGAGAAGTTGGTCACACCGTCGATAAAACCACCGCCGGAGATGTCGTTCGTGTAATCCCCAGAGTCGTTGGCATCGTTGTCCGCAATAACGCCAGTCATCATCGAAATGAAACCGACCTGCAGACGCCGCGTCCAATAAGCAGAAACCCGACTTGCAATCGCTTGCATAGGATCCGCACCTGCCAGAGCAGCCGCCAAATTCGAAGTCGACCACGAGTTGTTACGGTTCATGCGAACAGCAATCTCGGTGGCAGTCTCGATTTTGTGTGGATCAGGATCTTGCGCATAGTCGCCAGATGGCAAACCAGAAAGATCACCAGTATACCCATCGAAAATGGACGAGGTATCCGTGGAAACGCGCTCTTCATCGTTGTCCAGGTCTTTCCAGGACGGGATGTTGAATGTCAGACCACCGCCGACCAGCAGAGCATCAAGAGATGCATCGCGAGCCATAACGCCAGATTGAATAATGCGCGACTTTTCCTCAGTGATTTGTTGAGTGTACGCAGTAAAGATCTCGGGTACAACGACATCCGAGATGGAGGTAATAGGCCCATCAGCCATGATTTGCTCCTTTCAGCAAAAAGTGAAATTCTAGATCACTTGACAAACCCATGCTTGTCTCGGATTCGGTTACGACCCATGTCGGAACCTGTTGAACGATTGCATCCTAGCCCAAGGAAGGGAAGGATGCAACAGATTTATTTACGTGGAGCGGGTTTCGTTCCACCGACAGTTGTTCCAGCCGCTTTCGCCAGACTTACTGCAAGATTCGCATCAGTCTTAACTATAGCGCCCTGTTGAGTCATGTTCCAGTTTTCAGCCGTGAATGGGTTCTTACCAGTGAATCCGTTCACATGTTTACCGCCACCAGAACCACCGCCTTCAGACTCAGGCCACCAGTAACCACGAGATTGCTTCATCTCTTTAAAGAAATCGTCGACACGAAGGCCAGGAGTAACATTCGCCATTCCGTCTTTGGTAACAGCAATTCCTTCTTCGTTCAATTCCATCATGGTGGCAGCGATGATTTGAATATCACCAATAGCACTAGACAGCACATTCGCAGTTTGAGCACCAGAGTTAATCTGGTCGGTCATTTTGCGATTCTGAATTGTATTGTGCAGACCGTCGCGCTCGCCCGTGAGTGTTATATTGGTCTCAGTCATCTCTTCAATGGTGCGTTTCAATGGAGCAATGTGTTGATTCAGGCGACCTTCCACGATAGTATTAATCGCGTCGTCGTCCAGCTTTCCACCAGCGGCAGCTTCCAGTTCGCCCATGCGATCCAGCTTTGCCATAGTTTCAGCGTGATCCAAATCACCCCAAGGTTTCAGCTTGGCTCGAACAGCCTTGTGATCTTCTTTCTCTTTCCGCAACGCCTCAGAGACATTGTCAATATCTCCCTGCGTTTTCAGGCCAGTAACACCAGTCAGGTGGAACTTGCCATCGCGCTCAGTATACAAAGAGTGAAAAGAGTCGTCAACTCCATCGAGGGAGTCGTACTGTAGTTCAATCGCCATTTATCTATTCCTTATCATCCGGAGGGCCATCCCCACGGTTATCTTTCCCAGGGGAGCCATCTCCATTGGGTTCTGGATTGTTACCTCCAGTAATAGCTTTGGCGAATGGAGTTTTCTCTTCCTTTTTCGCCTCGGCCATTTCTTCCTCGAAAGTAAGATTGGTAAGACCTTTCTTACGAGCATTCTCATGCAGCGACTTGGCACTGATTGGATAACCCAGATTACGCGCCGTAGCTTTCTCCACCATAGATTGACCAGAAAGTGGATTGTCTCCAAACTCCATGTTGGGCATAACCTTGACTTCTTCAGGGTCTGCATCAATCCATGTAGCAGCCATCTTAAGAATGTTTTCTAATCCTTGGGCTGCGGCCAATGCAACTTGATTAAGATCTGCTGTGCGAGCGGCAATACGAATATTCATACTGGCACCAGACTCGCGCTCACGGCTGGTACTGTCCAGGCTCTGCGCCCCCATGCTGCCAGCCCGTTGACGGTCCTCTACAAGGCTCTGCCGCTGCTCGCTCAGGCCATCGCTGGTAACACCAACATACTTTGCATCGCCGCCTATAGGCAGGTCCAGCCTCGCGCCTGCGCCTGTACGCACGTCATCAGTATCGTCGAACGTGCCGCCAATGGTAACAAACGTGTCCTGACCCTGCATAAACAAGTTTTGCCGATAATCAGCCTCACCGCGATAAATAGTCATGCAAAGGTTGCCAAGATCCAATAAAGCCGGTTCATCAACGTCAAAAGCCAGATCGCAGGAATTAACCATTACAAACGGAATTTCTTCAAGTGTTTTGCCGCGATAGCTTGCTGCTACCAGTTTTGATTCGTCATATGACTCATCTTCTTTAAAAACACCGAATCTATAGACATAACCTTGTTCTTCGCGTTCATTGGTCTGTACTGGCCCAAGAGCAAGAACACGGAAGCGATCTTCCGTCGTCCACGACAAGCCATCGCCATTTTGACTTCGTTCATAGCCAGATTCGTCCAAAACCATCAAATTGAGCGTTTCTTTGGTAATTTCTCTGTCAGAACCAACATCCCAGTTGATCATGTTCTCAGCGTCATAGGTAGCAATATACGGCAAGTCGTCTATTGATCCCTTTTGCGGTAAGTCTAAAAAGAGTCCTATGCGACCAGTTATTAGCTGAGACTCATGAATTCGTCGCAGCAGCTGACTCATATCTTCGGATTTGGTCGTTGTGATTGTCTCTAGTTCCTTGGGCAGCTTAATCTCATGTGGATGGGCATTCAACATACCGATTGCGGCCTGTACGCCCTCGCGCACAAAGTTAGGGAACCGCGCTCGTGTCATATACGCGAGATACTGCTTATACCCGGATTGTTGGGCGGTGGTCATTCCATCTTGATACATACCACTTGTCGCTGGCAGGTAAAGAAGCGTTTTCCGCTTAACTTGGCGTTGACCCTTGTAGGCATCACGCATCAAAGTCCAGTCATCAAACATATCCATATATTCTGGATGTTTGTCCCCTAGTCCGGTTCCACTGTTCGCTGGTGCTATTGCCATGATAAAATCCCGTTAATGGACGAAGATAACGTACTCGATTCTTACCTCGTTGGCAAGTGCTATCTTTCAATAGTGACCCGTCGTTGTTCCAGCACTTCCTTGAGCACCAGCATAACGAACCATGTACCGACTTTCGTCAGCATTATGATCCTCAGCCTCCGTGTTCACATCGTCCCTATTCTTCTTATCATCACGTGGAAGCACTGGCACACACCGCAACCACTGATCACAGTGTTCCATAATGAACAGCCCAGGATATTCTCGTGGTCCCAATCTCCCTGGATGTCCATTCTTGAGGCGTTGTCTCATAAGATCCCAACCAGCGATCCTACTTCCCGGACGCTTGTCTGCACTGTTCCACTTAATCCCTGGATACTTATAACCATCGTCCAACCGCTGTCTCACCTTCATGTCTGTGGCAATACAATTACCGTTCTCCTGCACAAAGATTTGACTGTCTGCAACTCCAGGTTTTACCCTACACCAGTCCTCATGTTGACGTCGCCAACCCCACTCTATTTCTCTCTCGATTATACCAGCGGCAATGTCTGTTGCGATCATCTCAAGCCCTTCATTGGGCTTCCCTGTGAACCCATACCATTCGTTCACCCTAAACAAGTCTCCTCGTATGGTGCTCGCCCACCGGCCATTCGGTAATTGTACATCACAACCATCAGAGATGGCCCACCATCCTACGGAGAAAGGTTTGCTGGAACCCCAATCAAACGCCCTCGTAACTTTCCACGTATATGGAATCTCAAATCTCGGTACACGGTTATATTTAGGATCAAAGACGTCGTCAAACATGCCCCCAGCGACAATATCCCAAGAACCTTCCAACCACGCCTTTTTCTCGGCGATATTCCTCGCGCTGGCAGCTACTCGATCAATATATTCCGGATCTTCCTTAAGAAGTATTTTATTCTCCAAAATATGGCTATGAATGGCCAATCTCGGCGGTTCGATGCGACCATCATCGTCTTGAGCATCTTTTATCACCCGCATTCGGAATGTAGGCAATCTCCACCGCGCTTTGACCCAATTGTGACCCGGTCCATAGGGATTTGTCGTCGCACGGATCATCCGTGGCATTCCAGGCGTACTAGATCTGCAACAACTGAACATTCGCCGGTAGCCATCGTCCATGGGCCAGTTACAAAGTTCCTCCCATCCAATCCACGGATACTCGTGGCCGTGATAGTCCCAATAATCGTCTGGTTTATCAAATCTCCTCAGTAGGAGTTGTTCGCCGTCCGGCCATGTCCACGTATGCTCACTATGATTGAACTTTGCCTCCGGCCAGATCTGTGGAATCCACTTTTTCGTCTTCGTAATGACGTCTGTCAGCTGTTTATACGTCTGCCTGAACAAGATTCCCTTCCAACCAGCCTTATAACCCTTGCCGACGTGCAAGCAGAAACTCATGAGCAGGCAATCGGTCTTCCCACCGCCCCGCGTTCCTTCATAAAGCACCTCAAAGATGGCTGTGGAACTAAGAAAAGCTTCCTGACTCCCCTCCATCGGCCGCCAGATGACGTTATCCGGATAAGGGTCAATTTCACCGTCCATAATGACCAACACCTTCGGGTTTCATCCCAGCCCAATAAGACATTATCACCTGATATACCCTCCTTCTTGCGTTTCTATGAATGAAAGCCTGGACACGCTCGCACGCCACTCCATTAAAAGTTCTTCACAGCGTTTTTATTCTAATAGGCCGAGTATCTTAGCCTTGGCTGTATCCAGAAGCCAGTTCGTGCTCTGGTTGTCCATTTCTTCACCAGCTACCAGCACTTCCATTGGCTCATCCCCTTGTTCTGGCACAATAATTACCACTCCCTCTAAACTTGGGTCGCGGCTTAACATGGCCAATAGTTCTTGAGGGGTTACGTCATCACCCATCCCCAACTCGTGAACATTGGTGGGGTCAGGTGCAATCGGTTGTGGCCGTTGGTTCTTTCTCGTGGGGAACTTTGTCACATTGTTTGGCATTGTATTTGCCTCGCTATTTTCCACTATTTGGTCTCCTATACAATATGCGTTATGCCCTACCATAGCGCAGGTATTGGGGTTTGACAATTTCATTTTATCTAGGGTGTTCTTAGTTTGGTGTTGGGCTTTTGGTGTTGAGCCTTTGGCTTTTGGCGTGGGGCGATTCGTTCTCTTACAAATCTCTAGTGGTCTCTCTTCATTTTGCCAGATTACCGAGACTTTACAATACATCTGGTGAGAGTGGGAGGCTGGCCCCACCCCGCACCCCTGGCGAGCCAGACCCGTTGATGGGGTGACCCGACAGGGGTGCGTCACGATGACCTAGTGTGTGATGAAGGTGATGGCCAGACGAAGGCTGAAGGCCAGACCGAGGAGAGCGCCTGATATACAGGACCCTGCACATATCCATGTCATGCAGGTCAGTGTACCCTGCCAGATGGAGGACCGCTGACGCTGAGCGGCCTTGACGTGGAGAGGGGTCATGCTATGGACTCCAGATAGCACGTACCGAACGCTTGCTGGTACGCTTGGCACAGGGCATAGGTGCCTGTCATCAGGACCCGCTTGGTATAGCGGTCACGTACGACGTGGGTGGCAGGGGTAGGGGCAGGGGCGGTTTTGTAAAAGCGTTTAAACATTGGCTTGGCCTTTGTGTTGTGGGTGGGTGGGTGGCCACTACTGGCCACCCGTTGCGCTTAGGCTTTGGCTTTGGCCTTGGGTGCGGCCTTTAGCTTAATGTGGCCATGGTCGCGGTTGTAGCGTACATCACTAGCCTGTACACCTTTGGCCAGCAAATCGGCCACTGTAAAATCGCCCTTTTTGTTAAGCGCAATATACTGGTTGTAGCGGCCATAGGCACCACTGCCAAAACGTTTAGGGTTATCCATTGTTACCAGTGTAACCAGCATTGTTTCATCAATGCCTGCCCCTATGCGGCGTTTGCCTGCGGCGGTTGGCGTTTTAAGGCCAAGGTTAGCAGGCAGCTTGCCTTTGCGCTTGGCAGGTGCCTTAACAGGTGCCTTAGCCTTTGCAGGTGCCTTGCGTTTGGCAGGTGCCTTTGGTGCGGCCTTGGCCTTTGCAGGTGCCTTTGGTGCAGTGTTTGCAGGGGCGGTTTTGTTTGTTGCGTTTGTCATTGTGTTTGCCTTTCTTGGCGTTGCGTAGCGTGTTTGCTACAACACCAAGATGGGGCTTTTTGGGACTTTTTACAAGCCCTTTTTGAGAAAAACAGTGTTTACATTTTGGCAACAAACGATGCGAAAAACGACCACAACAATAAGGCAAAATTAAGGCAGAAATAAGGTATTTTGGACACATTTGAAATGTGGCAAGATTTGGGCAATTGTGTCAAAATTGTGGCGATCGCGTTCGGTTTTTGGACATGATTCTGCCACAATTGAATTGTGTCATTGAAGTGGCAAAATTAAGGCATAATTGTGTCAATGATGTGGCACGAAACAATCACGCCGAGACCGAAGGGGATTGTTTCGCAGCATGAAACGATGTCAAAAATAAGGCAAAAATGTGTTATTTTGAAATGTGTCAGAAATGTGTCATCAATGAGGCAAAATCAAGGCAATCCAGACCGAAGGCGGAATCACTGATTGAGACCGAAGGGGGCTCTCACGGATTGGGAATCCATGAACGAGCTTCAATCCCAGAGACCCTGTCTTCAAAGATGGACGATTAATCCCAGAAACCCTGTCTTCAGATCCTAGTCTTCAGTGACATCATCAGCTGTGCTCTCAATGACCGACCCTTCGCCGAACCGAGATTCCCAGTCTTCAACCGATGACACTGTACTAGGCGCGACGAGCACCCCTCCGCGATGGTCCACCGCTACTTCACGCTTGTCACGATAACCAGCATCATGCTTCTTGAGCTCTAGTTCAATGAGACGTATGGGATAGTTGACACCGCTTTCAAGGAGGTTGCCATCACGGTCGTATTTATTATTGGGCGTTCCTTCAAAGACCAGCTTCTGATGATGATTGAGTAGCTTGTCCTTGTAGACTGTTAGTCCCTCATCCATAAGGACCGCGAACTCGGGATCCTTCTTGACGTGCCTCTTGACTGTACCTACTGTGACACCCGCTGCTCGTGCTGCGGTGCCGA
>PJEL010002152.1_pt1 | contig 18533 bp, 15 predicted proteins | sample 1853271 | NCBI WGS metagenome assembly PJEL01 (sample SAMN08108733, study PRJNA415343) | Invertebrate metagenome, whole genome shotgun sequencing project. | host: Globobulimina | place: Sweden: Gullmar Fjord | collected 2015-08
TGAAGGGATATCCCTTCACCCCGCGTTGTTGTGGTGGTGTTCAGCTAGAAACAGATGATTAACGACCTCTGCCGAGCGTATTGTTGTACGTGCGATCATCCCAGTAATCGAGATCTTTCAGTTTATCTTGTAAATGCAATTGCACATGCCCATCGATAAAGAGGGCGTTGGATCCGATGCCGTTGCCATGCCGCGTGCTCGTAATGCGGGCGACATTGCTGAGATTTCCATTCGGCTTGTCTTCCGGGCCGTTGATATGCTTTTCAGTGAAGGTATCGTAAAGCGCGTCGATTCCTTCAGGGTGGTAGCCCTTATAAACCAAATCGTAGTACTCGTTGTCAATGTCATCGTTGAACGCCGTTAGGTACATAGCGCGGTCAGGGCGTTTGAATTCATCAATGGATGCAGTTGGATGCCTGCCATCACCCTCGATGCGGTGGTCACGATTGAGCATGAGGCCGTTGTTGATGTATTGAATCTCATGGTTTGGATTCGGGTGTGCGGGGTCCTTGTATATAGCGACCATATCAAAGGTGTATCGCGCCCAATTGGCATCGCTCAAGTTGGAGGCACTAAAGGTGCGTCCATCGCTGCCATGCGTGAGCGGCGGCTGGCTCATGACATATTGGAAGAGAGCGCGTGGCCACTGGTAAAAATATCCTGGGCCTCCGATTGCAGAACGGTACGGGTGTTTGCCTTCACGAGGAACAAAGCTGTCATTTTCGGTCGAATACATGTGGAGCCCGGTCCCGATCTGGTGCTGATTGGACGCACAAACGGCTTTCCAAGCTTGTTTTCTTGCTTTGCCGAGTGCCGGAAGCAGGAGGCCGATTAAGAGCGCAATGATCGAAATCACCACGAGCAACTCAATAAGGGTAAAGCCAGAGCGGCGATGCCGGTTCGTACTGGACGACAGCGAGAGTGTGTTCGTGTGCTTCGTCTTCATTATCATGAGTGTCCAAGCTCTTTCCCGCATACGAGACTCTCGTATGCGTGTTGATCAGGCGCAATGCCTCGGCAGGCGAGATACCGGCCTCATGAACCCTGATGGCCGAAGTTCGCCCATCTTACAGCCAAGCATCCCTGATTTGACCAAAACTGTCAAGTAAAACCGTCGTGAGGCGGCAAAAGAAATGCAGAAAGTCAAAAAATGTTTCGGTTGGCGGTGGAGGTAAGCCGAGTTCTGTCCATCCTGCGGGATATCCATCATTGACGGGGACTCTTGGTCCGCAGGGTGTGACGACCATTTCTCTGTCTTCGCCGTTGCCGACGAAGTATCAAGGCCACTCTCGTAACGTTGAAGCACCCGACCCGTTCTCAACCGGCCGGACCGGCCTCGAGAACTGCTTGGGTTTGCACGCGGTGGGGTTTACCATGCCCCGATTGTCGCCAATCGGGCGGTGCGCTCTTACCGCACCTTTTCACCATTGCCTGTACTGAGAACATGGTTGCCCATGCGATCAGCCATCGGCTGTGTATTTTCTGTGGCACTATCCCTGGCCCGCAACCGAAACAAGTTGATCGGGCCGGTGGGTGTTACCCACCACCGTGTCCTGTCGTGCTCGGACTTTCCTCTCCGAAAACACCACTTACACAGATCGAAATCTATAGGGCTCGGAGCGATCGTCTCTTCCACAGCATCCTATGATGGTATGGCCAGCCGCGTCTTGTTGCGCGATCTTGGCTTGGTATTCGATGATGATTTCTCCACCATGGATGAGGATTGCAGGATCGTGACATCTACACCTCCGGAAAAATTATTTGATACATCGCCTGAGAACGCTTCCGAGAAAGAGGCATCTGCATCTGAGCCACTTCGAGTGCTCGTGTGGATGAACCCGGAGCAGGTGGCGTTTGCCCAAGCCGTGGCAGACCAGCTCCAAATGGACATTATCCTTGCGGGATCGGACGGCGCGGTGGCTTCCTCAACTGTCAGTAATGAACTCCAGACAGAACGCATCAAGGACTTTCGGCATCAGGTATTGGATACCTCGCCGGATCTTGTATGGCTTCTTACCACGGATGGGTTGGCGGAGGATGAGCTTGCTATTCTCGCCCAAGAACGTACACAGTTCGTCCTGACACACGAACCAATATTGACACGCATAATCGATTGTGCAGCTGTGCAATCGATCGATCATGTGCATTTCATTCCGCTCCTCAAGACTGGCCACATGATGAAAGTCTTTGATGATTTACGAGAATCATTTGGTCATGTACGCTCAGTTGGTGTTACCAGCCGTGGAAATCGCCAACATGGATCGCTGTATGCTCGTTTGTTCGGTGCCGTCGATGTGGTCGAATATCTCTGTGGGCCGATTGAGCAGATTGATGCTGCCATGTCAGGCCCATTGGGTGAACCGTCGGCCACTCTCCCGGGATTGCATGGGCACCTCACTTTGAATGCGCGATTTACTGAGAACTGTTGCGCATCTGTGCAGGTGAGTGATCTTGGCGCCGCATGGTCACGAGGGGTGACAATTCTTGGCGAAGGTGGGTGTATTCGCCTGACTGATACGATGCTCGAATGGTGGGATGCCGAAGGCAAACTCGTTGATTCATCAACCCACCAACCTGCTCCGGAAGCATTTTTGAAGAATGTGGACGCAACCTTGTATCACATTGTGATCGATGAAATCAATGCAATCAGGCGTTCTTCTCGCCGTGGATTCACCGCAGAATCCATGACTCGAACAATTGCGGTCTGTGAATCGGCGCTACTGAGTTTGCGCACAGGGCAAGGCGAATCACCTCGCAAACTCATGCAGCTCGCCGGACCCACGCATTGATTTGTGCTAACTAGACAGCACCACAGCCGACAATTGGATACGCCTGTTGCTGCGGAAAGGAATATATTATCGAATCATCAGAAGTACTCGACCGCCTAATGATTCTCAATGGAACATGGGTAGGCCAAGGTAAGGGGCAGTATCCGACGATCGAGTCATTTTCGTACCAAGAACAGGTGCGATACGAGTTCGACTCGTCCTATCCTCTCTTTCACTTTGAACAAAAGACGATGCTCATGCCAACGAATGAGCCCAGTCATTGGGAGTCGGGGTTCATTCGAGTTCTGGACAACGGGCTCATCGAGATATCAAGTGCACAGGACAGCGGACGGGTCGAAGTACTGCAGGGGAAGATTGATCCTAGCGAAACCCCAGAGGATTCGCTGCGCATGGAACTCAATAGCGTTGCACTTGCTCATGACGATCGTTTGGTGCAGACAAAGCGAGTCTATGTTGTTACGAACGGCACGCTGACGTATCAAAAATTTATGGCGACGAACACAACAGATAGGCCTCGCCTGATACTGCACCTTGAGGCAAGCCTAAAGAGATTGGTTTCGGAATACTCCTAAACAATCTCAGTTTGCGTGTTGGTGCAAAGCGCCTCGCTCAGAGATGCTCTTTCGGAGCGTCGGATGATCTGCAAAGGCGCGTCGATCACACATGCGGGCTGAGCATTATGTATAAAAAAACCCCGCTATCGCCCGGAGCGACAACGGGGTGGAGGGGAGAAAGATGATCATTCCTTGCATCGGCCAAAGACCCGATATTCATTGAGTGAAACTGGGTAATTTCGATTTATCGCGCCCTAACTACCTGGGCAGTAATGCCTTACGTCGCAATAAAATTTTGGAATTTATAGGCCTAAAAGACAGATAACCAGCGACAATATGGGAACCACGTGCGGAAATCATTACTGGGCAAGGGGTTGGAGAGGTCAATAACTTGGCTAGAAACCCGCTTGCAGGTCAATCGCCCGAATCACTAATTCGAACAGAACCGCCCGTGAGAATGGTGTCGTAGGCCTCGTTGAGGCGAGTAACCTGGATCGTGTTCAGGTGATGCTCCCCGACCCACTGCTGTGCTTGCTCGCCCTGCGCCGTCCGCACGGATGGTTGGAATAGCAACATCTCGAAGGCACTTGCCCAGTCTTTTGAACGGGTTAGTCCAGATGACTGCACGGGTATTTCGTATTGGCCCGCCATATGCGATGGGAATGTTGCGCACGCATCCGCAGCTGCAATGATGACCATTTGATTGCTCATTGCCTCAAGAAGAACGCTTCCGCATCGGCCACTCACCGACGGGACAATGAGAATATCCGCATTGAGAACAAGGTTGCGATTGGATTCAAGGTCGGGAATTAGGCTCATCTGCTCTAAGAGATTGCGTTGGCGGGCGGCCTCCCAAATTCGTCTACTCAGAGCTGGTTTTAGGTTTGCAAAGAGCATCACCTCTGGCACCCGCAAATGCAAGCCGTGAAATCCATCGAGGAGCTGCAGCATGTCTTGGTATTTTGCATCTTGACCAGCCACCACAATTGAAAGCCCCGTTTGTCGACGGGTTGGTGGGTCGTCGTCATCATTGTTGTCTGCTTCGATCACGTCCATTTCAGAACTGTCTTCGTTCTCTGGACTTACGGATGTTGTGGCTGGTGCTGATTGGGCATTTGCGTGCTTATGAGATTCTTCTGATCGGTCAACATAGATACCAATCGGGATTGTGCAAACGAGCGAGGGATCAACAGATTTTCGCAACAGGTCAGCAATCCCATCAGAGGCAGCAAAAAGTGCTGCCGCCGATTGTGATCGAATGATGCGGACTGCAGCAGAGGCATCTGCAGCATTCCATACATCAAATACGACTGGGATATTGAGCATGTCCGCCAAGGCTAGAGCATCATCCCATTGGCTGCGTCCCATGACGTGCAGCAATTCCACGCCGGTGGCGGAGAGTTGCTCCGCCAATTGGGTACGCACTGCTTTACGCGTCCACGGAAAAACTGCCGCTGGCATTGGAATAGACGATGTAAGGTCTACCGCAGACTGATGGGGTGCAGATTCAGGTAGAATGCGTGTAATCTGCAATCCAGCGGACACAAGGCCAACCACTGTTCGGTTGAACCATGCAATTTCATCGTGCAGTCGTATTTCGTCGAGCATTAGAGCGACGTGCATGCTGCCTCTTCTCAGTTTCAGCGCAAGAGAAAGTTCGCCACGATACGCAAAACACTCAGAGTCAATGCCGTGGGCGTCCTTGTTCCATTCTCCTCAATGATAGCAAACTTAACCCGCGCCTACTCACAATGGTGGAATTCTCTGTTTGCCTCTCTTCGCAAGGTTTGCTGCCTGTGCTTTCTAGGCTCGCCCAGCAAAACGCAATCCGCCGGTGGTGGGTAGTTCTGGAACTTCGATCGGAGCACCCTTGATAAGCTGTTGCCACACCACCTTCAGGTCTTGGGTGAATCGACTCCGTGAAAAATAGCTAAACGCTTCGGAGCGAGCTGCATCGCGCAATCCCCAATTCCGCTGCGGATCTTGGATGGCCTGATCAATGCGGCGCACAATGTCATGATCATTGTTCGGCATTGCAAGAAAACCTGAATGTCCATGTTCAATGATTTCGCTGACAGCATAACCCGCCTCGCCCACAATGGTCAGCCCACATGCAGCCGCCCAATGCAAAGGCAATACTCCCGTTACGTTAGAAGCAGTTGAGCGATATTCGGTGGTCCCATTGGTGCCGGGCAAGCAAATGTCATTGCACAGCATAATTCCCGCATCACAGGCGGCAAATGACTCCCACGGATAAGCAACAGTGTCGTCGATGATAATCGGCGGACCTGGAGGCGGCACAGACTTAGCCAGCCGGAAGGCATGCATTTCATCCTTCATCCCACTGGGCAAAACCAGAGCCACCTTTCTTCCTTGCATATGGGTGAGTGTGAGAAATCGTACACCACGCTTGCCGCTGCCGAGCGAGTTAGGATGAGCAAGCACAGTCATGACGAAGGTGTCATTGTCGGTGATTCCCCATTGTTTGCGAACCCTGACCCGGTTTGCCTCCTGCACCCGATTGAAACTTAGCCCCGGGCGCAACACTTGGATTCGACTGGGCTCAATCCCCCCCAACTCTACCCATGCACGTTTGATAGAGTTGCTGACTGCAAGCACAGCGGCGCTTCCTTGTAAAGTGCGCAACCATCGAGCCATGCTTGATGTCTCAGGAAAGGTTGAAAGGTAGAGCACTCTCTTTGATGTAGGAGCAGCCAAAGTAACGAGGGCAAAGGTATCCAGTGACCACGTTTGGAGGATCTCAAAAGGTCCAAGGTGGGCGAGGTATTTCCGAAACGCAAAGATACTCATCCAAGGCTTACCGCCGACCGCACTGATGCGGTCGAAGGTGCGTAATCCGGTTCGATGAGCGATTCGCTCGGCGGTCGTTCCTCCCACCAACAAAACCTCGTCATGGGGTTTGGTTACATCCCTTGATGTCGCGCCCGTGGATTTGGGCAACGAGTCAGCAACCAGTTGGCATACACAAGGCCCAACATGCGGATTGGCAGGATCAAGCACGTGGAGCGTTCGGATCGGCGTGGTGGGGGAATCGATGTTGACCGGAGTGGAGGCTTCAGACATATGGTCAACATCGTATCCGCTTGCTGGCACGTTCCAACCCGAGGGGCCATCGGAAGGTTTATCGACTGACTTCCGCATTGAGCGGATTCGTTTCATGCTTATAGAAAACTTGGGCAATACGTAGCCCGGTCAGATCAGCAAGGGCTTCTTGAAGTGCCCGCAGCGAATCTCCAGTGGTGTAGGCTGAGCCTGGCTTGAATGCCATTTGTGCGGTCAGGACATGTTCACCGGTCGACATTTTAGGTGGGAATAGCTTTTGACCCGTAGCGACGTCGATCACTTTGATCGCCATCGTCGCAGTGGGGCGTGGCGCCCCATTAGAAATGACATTGAATTCGAGAGGCCGAACATAGATTACGATTTCGGCTCCCAGGCGGCGGCCGATTTCGTCAATCGACAACAGGTTTGCATTATCTTCCTGTTGAACAAGTCGAGACGCCGCCCCTGAATCGATCGCTGCAGGGACGAGTTGTTCAACTCGCAATAACTCGTTCGTTGCTCGATCTGTGATGATCCGGCGCAGGCGAGTGCGGGGGATTTTGCTGGAGCGATCGTCGATGAAAACGACGATCTTTTGCTCAGGCAAAATATATGCCGCTTCAACCGTTGGCGGTCCCTCTATGAGATAGGCTGCTGGCGTTACAATATTGCAGCCGGTTATTGAAGTCATAGCGAGCATCAATAATCCAAGAAAAAAAGCGCCACTCCAGCGTGAGGCAATTGATCGCTGATGCGATAAGAAGTTGGAGTCAGGTTGCATCATCAGCATGATTGTCAATGTCCTCGCTCTCGTCTACGTTGTTCGTCGATGAGATCTGCGTTGTTTCGAATGTGATCGTGGAATAACCATCCGACATTCTCGCAAAAAACTTTCTGTAGACCCAGTTCGACATCTTGGGCTTGAGCTTGATGACGAGCCACTGCATCGATGTTCGGAAATTCAATATCGATTCGATTGGAGTAGGCAAAATACGTGGAATCAAGGCTCTCGACTTCGAAGACGTTGACATCGCCAATTGCTCGCCCGTCCCAATAGTATGAGTTACCCGGCTCAAAAAGGCGGTACTCGATCAAATCGACGATGACCAATCGTTCCACCCCAAGGGTCTTTGCCAAAATTTCATAGTCCATCATCGGCCAAGAAACATTTCGATTCTGCCATGCGAGCAACTCACGGGTGGGGACCACACGCACTCCCGGACAACGGGTCGCCAATCGAAGAGAAATAAAATCGGTGAGTATGGGTACTGCTCGCTGATGTTCAAATTGAATCTCCATCGGAGCATCGATCAGAACTGCGACCGTCTTGTTTTCCAAACCGCGATAGACAGCAGAGATTTCGACATCTTTTGATCGTTCATAGCTCGCAGCCATGCCGCCGATCGCTTGGCATCCAACGAGATTGCTCGCGGCGATGGAAAACACAACGACGCAGCCGATCGTCATCAACGTCTGTGACAAGTAGGCCAAGTGGGAATGGAGTCGTCTTATTTTTTTCATAGATACCTTCGTAATGGCTTTGCGAATGGGTTATCCAAACAACATGCCGCCTTGATGGGCCCAAATCTTATACATCCAAGCCAAGAACGCCAAACCCGATAGCCCCCACACTACACTGGGACGAAGGAGTGGCTCGAAACAACGATGAGCTGGCGCACCGGTGATGCCGATATACATCCCCAGCCAAAACACCACTGCACATGAGACAGCCAGCAGAAACCCCATTGGTTGGGCGAGAATCCCGGTTATCCAATGCCCGTGGGCAGCATTCGAAAATGAAGTTGTCATGCCGCACGTTGGGCAAGGGAGATTTGCATTGACGATCCAACCACAGGGCGAGAATCCTAACGAAGTATGGGTGCCAATCCCCGAGGGGTGCGGGTCCAGCCTCCATGCGACAATGAGTAGAGCCAACGAGCCCATTGATGCGAGCAGGAACATGACACGAGTGGACCAAGGCACACGCATGGTGGTGCGATTCAGCCATTGCCGATTCTGTTCATGGGCGCGATGCGACGGCTGATGGGGGGCTCGATCAACGTCATTTGCCGTACTCTCAGGCAAATTCGTCATCGTTCCTTCATCAGGGGCCGACGGGACAGCATTGAACATTGATTCGTTGGGCATCAGTCCGATTCACTCAAGGGGGTTGATTCAGGCTCGTCTATTCGCCCCCTATCACCAAGAGTTGCAACTATTCGTGAGGGGAAGAGCAAGCGGGTGTCATTGTAGAGGAGCAAACACGGTTTGCCTTGGGCTATTCCACCAGATAATTGCCCACTGACGTAAATTGGGTGGCGTCGGGGTACGACCAATATTGCCCAAACCCTCAGGACGTAGAGCCGGGCGATATCTCCGCTTCAGCCTCATCACTAGAAGGAGTTGCGGTTCCTGCAAGTAGCTCACAATTTGGGCAATTGGCCTTGGGGGTCCAGTCGCCTTCAAGAATGCCGTCAATCACCTTTCCGATCTTGGTGCGGACATTCTTGAGTTTCACATCTGAGAAGTTGATGATTCCTCGTTCACACGACGAAAGCAGCCAGTATGCTGCCGTTCCTTCGGGCGCATCATCCTCCAAGAATGCCTGCAACGCAAGCAAGTACACCCCCAATTGTAAGTCCGTTGAGGAAGGCTTAAGCTTCGCTTTTGAGGGGGACCCCGTCTTGTAATCGACTACATGATGTCCTTTTTCATCACAATCCACGCGGTCCATTCGCACCTTGATTCGATGGACATGCTCGCCATGCGGAAAATCGAAGGTCACTTGTTTTTCTATATAAATTGGGTTGATAGCATCAGAATGGAGTCGGCGGTGGTATTGCGTCAACATATCTGCGATCTGCTGATCGATTTTTGGCGACCATGCCTCATCGTCTGCTCGGGCGTTTTGATAACAAGATTTGCCAATCTCAATCAAGTCGTCGAGCGTGGGGGGGGTGACCAATTCAATTCCCGATTCGGCGGTTTGCATTCGCTGGTAGAAAAATTCAAGCGTCTTGTGCACAATCGAACCGATGGACGCACCTTTGGTTTGAGGTTGTGACAAACCAACGACATGACGTAACCAGTAACATCGATGGCAACGCGTATACAAATCAATATCTGAATAGCTCAATGTGAGTGGAGGTTTGGGGAGCGGCAGATGCTGATACCAAGGCTGTCGAGTGTCGATGCTCTCTGCATATTTCTGGAGTGTATCGCGATACTCGCCCGGCATGTGTTGCAAGACACTCTCTTGCTCACAAGGTGAGGTCGCGGACAAAATTGGCAAATGGAGAGCAGTTTCAATCATACGCTGCGTAAGTTCTTGCAGTCGATCGGCCGTGAGATCGGACGTGTGAAGCGATTGCATGAGGCTGTACATCTCGTGTCGAATGCGAAATCGTTCACGCTGGCGAATGGCCGCTTGCGGATGTTCATCACTCGTAGATACTGATCGCCCCGTCGAATCCCAACCGGACGCAAATGCACGTGAGCTACGAGACTCAATCTCTGCCAATGCTTCTTCCGTGGATTGAATCTCAAATGGAACGATCGAATCCTCGTGCATATCAGGTGGTGCAATCAAGTCGTTCCAATACACTGATGGGGATGCATTGTGGCCGTTGTCCTTCTTTGTCATGGTCAGGAGAATGGCTTGCTTCTTTGCACGAGTCAGGGCGACAAAAAACACACGTCGCTCATCATCATCCGCTTCCGGCGAAGGATCTTCAATAAGAGCATCGGGCAACAAGTCGTGCATCTTCTTCCCGCCCGGTTTCATTGGATACCCATGCGGTGAATTTACACGTGGAATGAATACATAGTCGAATTCCAATCCTTTACTCTTATGAGCAGTCAAAATGCGCACCGCGTCTCGATCATCAAGTGAAACACCGCTATCGAGCATGGCTGCCGTGGTTTGACCTACTTCCATCGATGCACCGGCTGCAATGAGATCATGCACATATCGTAAGAACTCTCCAATGCGACGAGGTGCTTCGAGCATGGGCATACGTTCACGAGCAAACCCTAAGAATCGACCCAGCATTTCCACGCGATGCTGGTGTTCGGCCTCGTTCACCGGATCGAGCGTGAGCATGCCTGTGCCGTTGATGACTGCGAGCATGACTTCGTCGGCACTTGCAGTCGCGATATTTCCTCCTAAGAGTTCGTGCACGCCAGCGAATTGGGCAACTCTCTCATCGTCGCTTTTGTTTTGGATCAGGAAATCAACAAACGGAACGAAGGGTGACACATCCGCGCACTCATCATTCTCTTCTGCACTAGAAACCAGGCGCTCTCGGTCGGCGTTTTGTATTCGATAATCGCGCTGCCATTGTGCAATCGTGGTGAGCTCCACGCTATAAGGTGGCCTCGCCAAGATGCGCATGACGTGAGCAGCGTCACCGGGGTCAGCCAATATATGTATCCAACTCATTACGTCTTGTACATATGGGTTGTCAAGAACGGTGCTTTGCTCCGGAACATCCACTGGAATGTCCATTGCTTGAAGAACGGCTGCGGCGCGGCCGAGATCCTTGTTGCTGCGAACAAGAATGGCGCAGTCTCGATAGGCAGCAATGTCGCGATCAACCAAATCGAAAATCATGCGCCCAATGATCGGGGCAGCCCCGTCAAGGCCAGTGTACGTAATACCACGAATCGGCAGACCAACGTGAGCATTATCACCGGCCGCTTCGAGGACTTTGTCGGGCTTAAATCGATCAGAGCAGGTGGCAATGATTCGATCTGCAGCGGACACAATGATGGATGATGATCGATAGTTCTGCGTGAGTTCGATGACTTCTGTTGATGGCCAATGCTCGCTCACATGACGAAATCCGCCGGGTATCGAGCCACGGAAACCGTAGATAGCTTGGTCATCATCACCCACCACGCACAAGTCATGGGTAGGGCCAGCCAAGCATTTGAGAAGTTCAATCTGGGAACGATTCACATCCTGAAATTCATCGATCACCAAATGCCGATGTTCGGTGCGGACGATTGCTCGTACTCGCTCATCATCGCGCAATAATTGTAAGACTTGCGCTTGCAAATCATCAAACGTGACAAACCCGCGATCGCGACAAGCATGTTCGAATGTACGATACAGTTTGATGCGGTTCTTGAATTGCGTAAACAAGGTCGTTGCGGCCAAATCCTCCTCTTCCGTCCGCTCCGATGCTGTCGTATCCAATACCAATTGCCAATCATCTGCGTACGCTTCGGCATCGTCCGGAAAAATAGCATGATTGCGGCATAGCGCAACGAACCGCAACGCATCGGGGACCGCAGCATACGGGTCGTGCAGATATCCAGCATTGTCAACGTCCGCTTCATCCAGCATTTGGCGCATCAACGCTCTTTGCTGGGCATCATCTATGATAGTTGGCTCAGGACATAGCCCCACCATATCGCCAAACTGTCGAATGAGCCGCAGGCAAAAACTGTGAAACGTAGATGCAATCACTCGCTCAGCCAATGAAGAAGAACCCAGCAGTTCGGCGAGCCGGCGGCGCATTTCCTCTGCAGCTTTGTTCGTAAATGTTAGAGCTACGATTGACTCGGGCTCCACTCCCTGATGTTGAATGAGATGCGCAATGCGATGAACGATTACCCGAGTTTTTCCAGAACCCGGCCCCGCGAGGACGATCAGGGGTGAACCGGTATGGAGGACGGCTCGGTACTGCGGATCATTAAGATTGAAATCAAAATGTTCAGGCATGGTGTGGTACTCCCCAAGAGAATCTCAAACGACACGTTGTCACGCGTTTATCATAGTCCGATTGAACCAAGGAAAGCAGGTCTTCAAGCGGGACGTCTCGTTTGATTGAGAAGTGGCCCTATGATGCTTGGTCCATCAGAGTGATCAACCAGTAGAGAGCAAACAGGAGCAGGTGTGGCATGGGGAAACGGCGAAGTGTACCACGAAAAACAAAGGGCGGTGCTCAGAAAGCCGTCGGCGGAAACGCAGTCAAGCGAAGTGGAAAACGCAAGCCGCCACCGCCGCCCGAACTCAAAGCGGCAATCGAATTGCATCAGCGAGGCCAACTCGATCAAGCAGAACAAGCGTACCGTTCGCTCTTGACCCGCATTCCCGATAATGGAGATACGCTACGCTTTCTCGGTATTCTCCGGCGTCAACGAGGGGATTTGGCTGAAGCGGTCATGCTTCTCGAAAAAGCAGTTCAGGTGTCGCCCAAATCAGTCCTAGCGTGGACAGAGTTAGGCGATACCTTGCTCGGCGTCGGTCGATTTGAGAATGCACATTTTGCGTACACCCATTCAATTCAGCTTGATGCAAAACATGCCGCAGCGCACTGTGGATTGGGGTTTGCATTTATGGAGATTGGTGATATCCGATCATCGCTCACGCATTTTCGTACCGCCTATCGGATTGAATCGCGCAATCCCAAACATTGCATGGGATTAGCTGAAGTGTGTTTGCGAAACGGCCTCTTGCCTGAGGCGCGGCAGTATGCTGAAGAAGCAGTCCGCATCGCGCCATCTACCGTTCGATTCAATTGGTTGCTCGGTAACATCCTCACCGAATCAGGCGAAATTGACGAGGCAGAAAAAGCGTATCACAAAGCGCTCGATCTCGATCAGAATTGCGAAGAAGCAATGGTCGGCATGGCTCACGTCTTTGAAAACCGCAAGCAGAGCGATGAAGCACTCCGCTACATCGAAGCGTTTCTGGATCGTGTTGATGTGAAAACGATTCTTGCTCCCACCGCCTACATTCACACCAGGGTGTGCCTCAAACTCAAGGAATACGACAAAGCATTGCATCTCCTCGATGCGGTGATCGAAGCAGGCAAGGAGCGACCAAGCGGGATCATGTCACTGCACTATCGTCGGGGAGCAGTGCTCGAAAAAATGAATCGGTATGACGAAGCCTGGGATGCATGGTCCGCGGGCGCAAACATGTTGCCTGATTCACCTAACCCTGAGCAAGATATCACCCTTCATGCGAATCATCAGATCAATACGATCTACACCGCTGAAAAATTGGCCGGCTATGCACACAGCAAGCTGGACACCGATCGCCCTATCTTTATCGTCGGAATGCCTCGCTCCGGAACCACGTTGGTGGAACAAATTCTTGGTGCCCATTCCAGCGTTGCGATGGGGGGTGAGCTTATGGCTCTCACCGATGTTGATGTCATCGGCAGGGTGAAAGAAAAACTGGGATTGACCGAGCCACTCATTGCAAGCCTTGGCCAACTCAAGTCCGGACACTTGGATCGCATTGGAAAAATGTATCTGCATCGGTTAGATGAAGTTTCATCTGACGCACCACATGTAACAGATAAGCTCCCTCACAACTTTGTCAATCTTGGCCTTATCTCACTCCTGTTTCCCAAATGTCATGTGATCAATTGCATGCGCCATCCGTTGGACAATTGCTTGTCGTGTTTCGCATCGCAACTCCCACAAGGACATAGATGGGCCTATGACTTGGGCAAGCTCGGTTCTGCGTATGTCGCCTATCGGAAGTTGATGAAACATTGGCATGAAGTGCTCGATATTTCAATCTTAGATGTGCAATACGAAGAGCTTGTCGCAGATCAAGAAGCGAAGAGTCGCGAAATCATCTCGTTTGTCGGTTTAGATTGGGAACAAGCGTGTCTTCGGTTCTACGAAAACAAAGAGTACGTTCGCACACTTAGTGCCGATCAAGTTAGCCAACCGATCTATTCCACGTCCAAAGGAAGACATCAGCATTTCGAATCACATTTGAAACCGCTACAAGCGATCGTCTCCGAGTTCTTGTAGTTTGCGGGTTTCCATCCGGAGTCGTAGAGCTCGCAGGATGCAGGAACCCAACTCATGCGTCAGATGTGTGTAGTCCTGAGCGGCAATGGGGGGGTGGTCACGCGACATCGCCGATGCCGAAGTGTTGACCAACTTTGAGCAAGAGTTGTTTGCGCAAGAGGGTGTGTTTGGGTTTTTCAAGTTGAGGATCTTGCGCGATCCATTTTTCAGCGTCCCGTCGAGCCATCCGCAGCATCGCAAAATCTCGCGGAAATTCTGCGACTTCAAAAGGCGATGCGCCTGATTGACGTGTACCAAAGATCTCGCCCATCCCACGAATTTCAAAATCGCGTTCTGCTATTTCAAAGCCATCGGTCGTTGCGCCGATTGCTTCCATGCGCTTCGTTGCATCATCGGTGGTGGGGTTTGCGAAGAAAACGCAGATCGATTTTCGACTACCACGACCAACGCGACCCCGCAACTGATGCAACTGCGATAATCCAAATCGTTCCGCGTGTTCGACCACCATGATTGATGCGTTTGGTACATCCACGCCGACTTCAATAACGGTGGTCGCCACTAGAACCTGAATCTCGTTCTGACGGAAGCGGTGCATCAATCGGCTGCGTGTTTCACGCTTCATTCGACCATGCATCTCCGCTACCTCGAACCCCTTGAAATACGACTCCGCCAATTCACGCGAATGCTCGGTGACATACTTAAGCTCCGCTGCGGGCGATTCCTCAATAGCGGGTACAACAATGTACGCTTGCTCCCCGTTTGCAATTCGTTCCGCCAAATAGTCATACACCGTGTCTCGTTGCTCATCCTGCACCACGCGCGTGATCACCGGCGATCTACCCGGCGGAAGCTCACTAATCGTCGAAACGTCGAGATCACCAAACACGGTGAGCGACATCGTCCTCGGGATCGGCGTCGCGGTCATCACCAATGTATGCGGTGCAAATCCATCCGGCCGCGTCGGTGGAGAGGTCGAATCCTCCCCTGTAGCAGAAGCAAAAAGAGCACCCTCACCCTCTTGCGAAGCGTTGTCCAGGCATGCGACCTCCGCAGCTCGCTCACGCAAAGTTGCCCGTTGCTCCACCCCAAACCGATGCTGCTCATCAATGACTACCAGCGCAAGTGATTGAAATTGCACGCCCTTGCTCAATAACGCATGCGTGCCGATGATCATGTCAATCTCACCTCGAGCCAAGCGTTGTTTGATACTGTCCTGATCCGCTTTCGGCATACGTCCGGTGAGCAATTCGATTCGCACATCCGATTCTTTGAGCATCTCCGTGATTGACAGAAAGTGTTGTTCTGCCAGTATTTCTGTAGGCGCCATGAGGGCCGCCTGTTGCTTGGCAACAATGGCCATGAGCATTGCATACAAAGCAACCACCGTCTTACCACTGCCCACATCACCTTGCAACATTCGATTCATTGGATACGTCTTTTGCAAGTCCTGCCGAATGTCCGTGATCGCCTCATCTTGGGCAGACGTTAACGCAAACGGAAATCGCGCGCGAATATGATCATCAATAGTGTCGCTCCACGGTAATGGAGATGCATGAGATTGCTCACGCATTTGCGCCCGTTTCATTGCGATCGCAAGTTGCAGCAACAGAAATTCATCAAGTACCAACCGTCGTCGCGCACTCGCAACCTCCGATTCATGCGTCGGCCGATGAATCTTGAAATAGGCATCGCCGAGTGCGGGGAGTTCTCGTTTGTTTCGATACGCCTCAGGCAGGAAATCCTCGACGAGCGTTGTCGCTTCCTCCAGAATATTTTGTACCGCTTGGTCGATCACTTCAGAAGGTAGATCTTCGGTCGCCGGATAGATCGGCCGAATCCGATCATCCGTTGCGCATCGTGATTTGGAATCCTTGTCGCCTTGAGTTGCTTTGGCGGCCTCAAGTTCGGATTCTTGAATGGGTTCCCATTTCGGATTGACCATTTGCATGTACCCTTGGTACCGCTTGGTCTTGGCTTGCACACGAATCAAAGAACCCGCATGGAGTTTCTTCGCCAAATACCCACCGTTGAACCACGTCAAATGGAGCCGTCCCGTGCCATCCGACAGCGTGGCCTCGAATCGTGCTTTCCTGCCTCGCCCGACCAGCCGGGTGGCCGTGATTTCACCGATCGCGGAGGTATTTTGGTCCGCCACCAATTCTCCGATCGGCTGCTGAGCTCGCTCCAGTTCATATCGATGGGGCAGGTGCTGCAGCAGATCGTGGACCGTGCGAATCCCCAAATGGTGAAATCGCTCCGCTCGACGTGGGCCGACCCCTTTGACGTATTGGATCGCGGTTTGCAACGTAACATCCTGCTTGGCAGGAGTTTCCGGCGAGGTATCAGTTCGAGGATTGTCAGGTTGCGAAGTAGCCATGTAGGTCGTAGAAACAGAAGAGGAAGGGTTGCGAGTTACCGGAATCAGAATCTCAGCCCAATATGGTCAGGTATGCTCATTAAACGCGCACATCATCCAGATGTGTGTACAATAGTCTATCGTGATCTCCTTGCCTGTTCTCAATTCCGAGACCCAACGCCCCGTCTACGCCCAAGGGCCGCGCAGTCTGAGTTCGGTTAAACTCCTGCGAATCAGCGTGACGGATCGTTGCAATCTACGGTGTGTGTACTGCATGCCCGAAGATGGCGTCGGCTGGATGGGATCGCAAAAAGATCTGCTCACCGTGGATGATATCGAAGCGGTTGCGCGAAGCGCTGCCTCGTTGGGCGTTACCCACCTCAAATTAACGGGCGGCGAACCCACCCTTCGTAAAGACATCATCGAGATCATCGAACGCTTGCACGCGATTCCCGGCATTCAGGATATCTCGCTGACGACCAATGCGTTTTTTCTCGACCGACTCGCCAAGCCACTCAAGATGGCGGGGATTGACCGCATTACCCTGAGTTGCGATTCACTTGTTCCCGACAGATTCAAACAGATCACCCGTGGCGGCGATATTGCAAAATTCTGGACCGGCGTAGAGGCAGCAGAAAAGGCGAACTTCAGCCGCATCAAAATGAACGTCGTCCTCATGAAGGGTTTCAACGACGATGAGATCGTCGAGTTTGCCCGCATCGCGCATGATCGACCTTGGACAGTACGGTTTATCGAATACATGCCGCTCGGCGAGTCAGCCCTGACCGGGATCGACCCGGATGACACCATCGTCGAAAACAAACATGTCATGCAAACCATTGAAGATGAGTTCGGCCAAATGAAGCCCGTCAAGCCCGGCACGGAGATGGGCATGGGGCCAGCCCTGGTGTACAAATTCCCGGGAGCGGCCGGCCGCGTCGGATTTATCAGCGCTATGAGCCAACCGTTCTGCGAATCATGCAACCGCCTTCGCCTCACCGCGGTCGGCGAGTTACGCAGCTGCCTTTTTGATGGCGGTGAAGTCAACATGCTCCCCGCTCTTCGCCCCACGCCGGATATGGATCGCCTCAATGCCATGTTCCAAGAATGTGTGGTCCAAAAACCGGAAACGCATTCCGGCCGAGGCAATCGCGCCATGAGCCAAATCGGCGGCTAACCGCACACGCTTCGACAGAAGCATCCTTCGTGACTAACATCTCAAACTATGATGATGATGATGTCCTCTCCACCGCCACCTCCTTCCGATTCCAATTCGCCCAAGCCCGAAATAGACTACCCCTGCCGTTGGTCCTATCGCGTCATGGGCAAAGACGAATCCGACATTCGCCTCGCCATCACCGAGGTGCTTGCCGATCAAGCGCATTCATTCAGCAAAGGGAATACAAGTAGTGGCGGGAAGTATGTGTCGTTTCAAATAGAACTCACCGTCACCGACGAAGCACACCGCGACAACATCTTTGCCGCTTTCAGTGATCATGACGCGATCCACTATGTACTTTGAATAGATGTACGTGTTCGAGCTGTCATTCCCCAATCACCTGCCGTTCGCACTCTCTCGCTACCACTCCGGCGCCACCCTCCCATCGTCGCTCCAACACCACCCGACTGTCACTCTCGATCCACTCGCCGTCACTCCAGCGAAGGCTGGAGTCCATCGTCGGCTTGCGGGTTCCCACCATTCAAATCAATTGAAGTAGACACGGTCTTCTTGAATCGTACACGCCCGTTTCATCTCCTTGGATCCCCGCCTGCGCGGGGATGACGCTGGGTGGTGGGCAGCGGTTTTCACTGTTTAACACAAGCTTGTTTCAAACCGCTGGAACACCGGCGGCGCGATGATGATGGAATGCGGAGAAGAGAAGACGGAGCTGGGGTGGCTGCTTTTTGGCTGGGGGTCGGACTTGAGGTTATCATTCATCGCGATCGGACCGCTACTGGAACCATATCGAGATCAAGAAACGGCTCGAA
>PJEL010002153.1_pt1 | contig 18533 bp, 11 predicted proteins | sample 1853271 | NCBI WGS metagenome assembly PJEL01 (sample SAMN08108733, study PRJNA415343) | Invertebrate metagenome, whole genome shotgun sequencing project. | host: Globobulimina | place: Sweden: Gullmar Fjord | collected 2015-08
AGGCCATTGACGCCCAGACCCAGGAAGAGAGAGCCGGTCTGCCGGGTTCCTGCATGATTTCCGATGCCTTCTTCCCATATCGTGATGGCGCTGATGTCGGTATCAGCCAGGGAGTGACTTCCATCCTCCAGGCCGGTGGTTCCATGCGCGATTTTGAAACCATCCAGGCCTGTAATGAGGCAAGTCCCCAGGTGGCCATGAAGTTCACTGGGCAGCGCTCATTTAAGCACTAGTAAGTAATTTGTAAGAATTATTCGTTCCCAGGCCCCGGAGTCTCATGCTTCGCTTACCTGCCTGGGAACGAATTTTAGTCTGTCCCAGCTTCCTCCATTCTTGTTTTCCCTCTCTCTCCAGTCTTTTTTTGCTAAAAAATGGCCAATGCAACTCCATGCACAGGATGGGTAAGCCGTCATATTCTCCTCTTATAACTCTTGGTTGCACGACAAAATAAGTTGACATTTGTTGTAAACGGATGTCATATAATTTGAATAGAGATATGACGATCTAGCTGAATTTAAAGAAAAAATGTCTTTTTGAAAATAAGCACACATTGTGGCAGGAGGTGTCCTATGAAGGTGTGGAAAATTTTTATCATGATCTATTTTCTGGTTGTGCCGACGGTGATGGCCCAGGATGAACCCGCACCGCCTGCTGATGGCGGCATGTTTGGCTCCTTTATGGATGTTCTTGGCGAGGTGGCCAAGGGCGCACTGCAGGAACAGGTAGATGAAATGTCCGGCACCTATAAGGGCAAACTTGACCAGCTTCGTCTTCTTGAGCGACGCGGTGACCGTCTCATTCTTGAAGTGACCTATAAAGACGTCAAGCGCAGTGATGGGGTCAGCGTCCAGGCCGAGGTGCTCAGTGGTGGTGTACCTCTTGATGGTTTTAGCAACCAGTTGTCCCAGATCAGTGGCACGGAAGGCAAAGCGCGGCTCACTGTTACCCAGCAGTCCCAGGATGATGGCTGGGGGCTTTCTTCAGCCGTGGAGATGGAGTCTGATCAGATCCGTTTATTTTTGATCAGGGATACCCGCCCTGATCATCCTTTTGGCCACCTTGTCTATGATTTGCCTAAAACCTGGACCGGCATAGATGAGCCGGATCTACCCCCCAGCCAGCAGGAAGAAGATGACGCCATTGAACTTGCCGCAGACGAAACCCTTGAGGGCGGTCAGCCAGCTGCAACTGGTACTGTTAAGCCCTATGTGCCAGGTGGAATGGTACTGATTCCTGCCAAGGTGGCACCGGTAACTCCTGTCGTCAGCCAAGCAGCAACCATGCAAAAGGCACCCATGACAAGCGCAGTGCTTTCCGGGGTAAGCTCATATGATTTTTTTGCAAACGCCCAAAAAGCTGTGTGGAAAAACTCAGATGGCGCTGTCCTCACCTATCCGGGACGCAGCAATGATAAACGTGGATTTGTCCGCAAATTTGCCACGGGCCATCTTAGTACCGGTAACGCCGCCAGCAATATGCTGGAAACCCATCCCCAGCCGAAAAAAAAGGGCAGGATCGAGGGCCGTTTCCCAGCCCTGCTACTTGGCAAAAACGTTTATTTTCAGTCAACAGCCGCCTTTCTTAAAGGAGCCAATGCTTCTGATAATGCCGTTTTCAGTGTCTATGTTTTTAACGACAACCGTTACACTAAATTGATTCGCCAGAGGGTAAAGCCAAGCGGCTACGCCCGGCTGGAAGGCGATTTGTCACCTTGGGCCGGCAAAAAAGTACAGCTTATCATGCGGGTAAGCAGTGGCCCCAGCACCTCTCAAAATTGGGCTGTTTGGGTTGCCCCAAGGTTAGTTCAGAAATAGGAAGGGAGCATTTGTGATGCGTATTCTTTTAGCTGCCTGCCTGGTGTTGCTGGGCGTAAGCCTGGTCCAGGCTGGTGATTCTGTGTTCTCAGGCACCCTTTTAAAACAGAAAATGCAGCGAGCTGCAAGCCCGACCAGAATGACTGCCCCTGCCAAGATTGAGCAAAAACAAATCTTGGTAACGCCCACCATCAGCCGTAAATTTGTCCCCCTGCACCGTATTAAACCTGGTAAACCGGCAAAGCCTGAAGGGCCGGTGATCTCGCCCAGCCTTGATCTCAGTGACAGCATCACTAATTTTGATTTACTGGAAGATTTGAGCCAGGCCTGCGGCTGGAATCCGTATATGATTTTCCAGGATAAGGCGGCAGGCCATGTTTTTTATTATCTGCCCCGTGAGTTTTTGCTGCTGCGGGGTGAAGAGGGCTATGGACTAAGTGTCCAATACAATAGCCGGGCTGAAGCAGGCCAACCCTCAGTCATGCTCACCGCGGAACTGCAAACTGACGGACGCAGTGGAGATGTGCAGTTACTTAAAGCCATAGTGCGAGAAGCCCTGGGGCTGAAAGTAAATGACCCCCTTGAGTTGAAATCCTTAAAGGGCATTGGGGCCACTGCCGACATGCAGTCTCTTGCAACCGGCCTGGCCTTGTCTGCTGATCGAATCCATCTCACTGCTCCTGCTGATTTCAAGCAGTCCTTTCGACTGACCCTGTCTCTTACCCAGGATGAGGTGGAAGAGGTGCTGGCCCAGGTTGCCCGGGAAGGCGTGGCCGGTACTCTGCATGTGAAGGTCGGGGAGGACAGTGTGCCGGTACCCATCCGTATCCGTTACGCCCATTTTGCCGGTAAAAGGCTGGATGGTATTGGCCAGTGGGTGAAAAATAAGCCATCAGGCACCATTACAAATATCACCGATTTTCCTTTGCAGCTTGAGTCCATTAACGGTTATCGCATGAAAAATGGTCATCTTGAGCGTGTTTCAAAACAACTTAAACAAACCAAGGCGATTGCTCCAGGTGGCAGTAAGTCATTTAAACTGCCTGCTGTGCGGAAGGTACTAGGCTCCGACGTTTTAGTGGCCTGGGCCGGAACATCTATTGATGCTGGTTGTACGGCCTGCCTGCAGAAGATTGACCAGCAGGTACGCAAGGGGATAGCCCTGGCCCAGGGTAGCAGTATCAAGCTTGAGGCTATTCCGTCAGTTTTTGGCGAATTTGGCATTTATAAACTGGTTATCCGAGTTCAATCACCATTTTTTGTGTCAGGTGGAACCACTCCCACAGAGCGGGAAATATCTCTCACCGAGGATGCCAACCAAAATGAGGATCTGCAGCTGTTTATCCCGGCCAAGCGGGCCAGTGGTTCACTGCTCTTTCGCTATCAGCTGCTGGCTGTTTTGGAGTCAGGTGAATCCTTGCAGGAAGCAGTCTGGCATGATGCCCGGCAGCTTAGTCAATTTGTTGGAAGCGCCCAGTTGGAGAGTCTTTTTGCACAAAGCGAGGAGGCAGTGGTCGAGTGAAATGGTTTGCCGGTATTCTGTTCCTTTTTTTTGCTCTGCCCGTCCATGGTGCGCCTGATCTTGGCACCTACCGTGACATAGAAGGGGTGCGGGTATTTCAGGATCATAAGCAGGCCGGGCTCTGGTATCTTTCTCCTGCTGTTCCCACCTTGGCTGTCCATGAAGATGGAACAGCTGATTACGCCCTGGATGTGTTTCGCTATCATGGACGCAAAGGCACTGGGGATCAGGGAGCATTTAAGGTGCATGGAGTAATGAGCGTCGCTATAGAGCGGCAGCGGGAATCATCCACCACTGGAAAAATAAGAAAGGCACTTGGCCGGGCAGGTTTTAAAGGCGTGCGTTTACGTTCAATGCCCGTGACAGAGGCCAACATTAAACTTGCTTTTGGTGACCAGGGAAATTCCTGGCAGCAAAAAACTCGTTGGGGCGGTCGTCAGCTTGTTTTACCCCTGACCCCCGAGATGACCCAGGTTTTATGGAGTGCTGTTGAAAACGGGCAAACACTGGTCAGTTTGTCTGTGGCAGAACTGTTTAGCGGAGTGCGTAAGAAGGATAAAGAGTGGCAGGATGATTCCACCTCGCTCTCCTGGACCCTGCCCATTGAAATGGATATGACAGCGCACCCCGGTCAGTTTCGCAAAAATGATCTTGGCGGACGAATGTCCCACGGTTACACCGGCATTGATGTGTTCTGTTTTGATTTTATTGAAGAGCTTGATCCTGAACTCTACGCCAAAATCGTCCGGGTGGCCATTCCCACCAGCGGCCGTGAGCTCATTGAAGAGATCACCTTCAGAGATGATGGGGAGTACCGGGCCCGCATAGATTTCAAGCTGGCTAAAAATATGGATCGACCTTACAAGGTGCAGGTGATTCGTGTGCTCCGGGACGGCAATCGGCAGGAAGGAGCCTGGGTGCACAAGCAGGGAGAGAGCTTGCTTGACATTACCGCCTACCGGGAACCTGAAGAAAGTAATGATGAATAAATGAAAAAAATTGCTGGAGATTTTTTATGAAACGCATGAACGGATTACATTTTTTTCCCCTCTTGATCCTTGCCATAATCTGCCTGTTACCCGCTCGGCTCCTGGCCCAGGAGATCAACCTTGATAAGATGGAAAAATGTGGTGACATGCTCTGTTACCAGTCCATGGATGATGTAACTGTCTATCACTACCTGCCTGACAGTCCCCGTCTGGCCTATAAAGATGGCCGTCCGCAATTTTCATTTCTTAAATATGCCCGAATCGAGGAAACCGGGAAAGCTGGAACCGGTAGAGCCCAGGGGGGCGGTATTGTACATTTTTTAGTGACCTATGGCGCTGATAAAGGCCGAGTGCAGGCCGCTGAGGCGGATCTGCAGGAGCGAATTCCAGAGGCACGAATCGCCGGGCCGATTATTTACCGGAAGGGAAGCTTTGCCCTCATTACCTCCTTTCAGGAGGAAAATACAACCACCACCCGCACCGTAGCCGTGGGCAAGGCTCCTTTGATGGAAGGACAAAAGGCTGCTGTTTCCCTGGCCTTGACCCGTGAAGGCGCGGAACTTCTCTGGGCAAGTTTCCAGACCGCAACCCCGGATATCTCCCTGGTTTTTGACATGCAGTTTGCCGGTGTCCGTGAGCCTTACGAAGCAACCCTTGTGGCAGACTGGGCGCGTATTGTTAAACATGATCAGGTGAAGGCCGGAGTCAAGTACGCCTGGTTTGGTGCCGATGTGGATATGCTCTTTCAGGAACTGCGTCAGGATGGTGCCATTAAAATTACCACCAAGGGTAAGAATGCCAATCTCGATAAGATCCTGCAAAGCGCCCATGCCATGCTGCTTAAAGTCATCTTTGATCCGGCTCCTGTGGATGATTTGACCAGGGCTGCGGCGGAAAAAGACAGTTACAGTAACCTCAATCAAGCAGTGAAGATGCTCAAAGATGCAGCCGGCTCCCGCAGTAGTAAGAAGAGGAGTTCGCTTCTCTATAATCCTTTTTCTCTGGCTGAGTTCAAGGTTCCCGAGATCCAGGCTGAAAGGCAGTTTAGTGTGCTGTCCATTCTTGATTTGCTTGCCAGACCAGCTTTTGCTGCTGAAACCTCAGAGCAGATTGAGGAGGCACGAACGCTTTTTAAGAAAGCTGGAAATCTGTATAAGAACGACAAGTATGATGAGGCCTTACTTGTCTATGAGCAGGTAAATGCACTTATGCAAAAGACGCTGGGGCGTAAAAGTGTCGGCGCTTTGATGAATATGGGCAACTGTTATGATGAGCTTAAAAAATGGGACATTGCTCTGAAATACTATCAGGAAGGGCTCGCTCTGGTGGACCGGGTACCCAGTCGTGAAAATGAGAGAGGTCTGTTCTATGCTTATATCGCCAGTTGCCTGCAGAGGTTGAACCGGCTTGATGAGAGCCAACAGTATTTGGATAAGGCTTTAAAACATCAATCAGACAAGAAAGCTGCGGTGGTCAGAAAGGTCGGTGATGTTTATTATGCAATGACCGAATACGCCAAGGCTGTTTCATATTATAGACAACTCCTGACCCTTGCCAAGGAGGTGAGCGAACATCACAAATATGGTAAGTACTGGTCACAGGAAACAGCAGGCAAGGCATACACAAAGGCACGCAAACTCGACGAAAAGGCCAGGGCATCTAAATACGAGCAGGATGCGTCAAAAAAGGCCCATACTTCCTATTTGGCTTACAGGAAATATGTGCAGCCAACAGGCCAACGGGCAAGTGAGGTTGAGAGCCGTATTGGGTATTTAGCAGGTAAAATTGGCAAATCCGCTGGCAGTCAGGCTGTTGCCTCTAAAGGCAGTCAAGGCACCTCGGCAAAAGGGGCAGCATCTCCTGCCGCAAAGGCAAAAAAATCAGTAACAGGAAAATCCGCCTCATCAGCTAAATCAACAGGTAAAAAGAAAAGTTCTGCCTATTCCAGATCAAAGGGGAAAAAAGCAGGCACTCCCAAAAAGGCCAAAAAACAGACGAAAACAGCTGAAGCACGGTCCGACGGCACCCCAGGTTTTTCACTGGTGGCATCGTACCGCATGAAGCGTATCAAGCGCAGTGGCAAGTTCACCTATCACATGAACCACTACCGCACCGAGTCCCAGGCATTTGCCATGGCTGAAAATATTGGAGACCTGTTCGGTCGTTTTGGCAATGATCCTAAGGTGTTTCGAGCAATAACCATTGATGATCCAGTGTTTAAGCAGCGGGAGATTTTAGTTACTCTGGACGGGCAGGATACCGAAACCTTTACCCGCCATCTCAACTTTGTCACCGTGCAGATGGAGAAACGCCATCAGTCCGGCGGTTTGACCACCGATGAGATTGTTATTACCCCGGACAGCTTTAACCAAAGTGGTAACGCCTTTGTCTTAAGTTATGGCTGGGATGGAGACGATGACCGAACCCGTTGGCTTGATTATGATCTGCATGCCCTGTGGTCATTCCATGGCGGAGTGGAAATCAGGATGCCAATGCAAAGCAGCAACAGCGCCATGCTTGCCTTAAATCCACCGCACCGCTATCGAACCGTGACAATTGAGGGTGATGGTCAGCGTTTAACCGATAAAGGAGTGCGTCATGCTGTTGTTACCATCACCAGTGAGATTAATGGTAAGCCGGTGAGCAACCAAGTGACGATTCGCAATAGCGGAACAGCCCCATCCATGGTTGTTGATGTTCCGGAAATAAAGGAAGGGACTGCCAGTGAGGTGCTGATCACCTGGTATCTGCAGGGCGGCAAAAAGTTAACGGCACCGGTGCAGTTGGTGGAGGGCGATATTGTTTACTGGGATGAGTTACCTGAATAAAATGTAACTATTCAGCTGCACTTCCTATGCACACGATCAGCCTGTCTTACATATGACTTATATGCGGCGCCAGGCTGCTTGCGCGCCTATGAAGCACATCTGAACAGTTACAGACCGAGTTCTTTTACATTTCTAGTTTTTAGCATCACGTTGAATAGTTACAACAAAATAAATGTAGAGTTGGGGAATTGCAAAATGCAAATTGGTAAATACATAAGTTCCTTGGTTTTTTGCGGGATGCTGCTTTTGGGCCTGGTGTCACCGGGCATGGCCCTGGTTAATTACGAGGCTGGACAGCTTGAACTTAACGGTATTTTGCTTTTACAGGATGCCACAGACCCAGATGTTTATTATTATCTGCCACCTGCCCCCAGGGTTTCAACCCGGGCTGATGGCGGGCTGGAGCTTTCGGTGGTTAAATTTGTTGATCCCCAGGGAGAAACAAGCGGTGGTCTGATGCATATGCTGGTCACTTTTACCTTGCCACCGGATGAGTTAACTGCCCTGCGCACGGCCTTGAAAAAAGAAAAGTCAGGGGCTACGCTGCAGGGGCCGGTTCCCTTGCGCCAGGAGAATGAAGGCAGTTTTGCAATTATATCGGGCACCCTGTCAGATGAAGGATTTACCCGCAGTCTGATCAGTAGCGGTCGTGCTCCGGTGACACCCGGCTCCAAGGCCGCCGTGGCTGCAACGTTGACTCCCCATGGGGCCACCTTGCTGTGGGAGTCCATGAGCCGCCCGACATCCGATGTTTCGGTGGCCTTACGTACTTATTATGAGGCGTCCCTCCCATCATTTAGGGCAAAGATTCATGCGGATGTGAGCACCGTTTATACCCATTTTTCCAAGGTGTTTAATATTCAGAAGGCCTATACCAAACGCCAGGTGCGTGATGTTGTCGATGAGCTGGTGCGCACCGGCGACATTAAGGTCGAAGTCCTTGATCGTTTGCCGGAAGACACGGCAAATCAGGCCATGCAGTCTCTGGTGGATATGGTTACTGCCAAACTGACAGAGATTATTTTTGACACCAAAACCGGTTTTACCGCAGTACCCAAAAAAGAACAGACGGTGGAAAAAGGGCAGCTCAAGGGCCGACAAAAAAAGGGCTGGCTTGCCCAACTTTTTACCAGCAGCGGCAACCAGAAGTACGTTACCGACAACCAGTATGTAATCAAAAATCGTAAAGACATTAACCGGGCGGTGTTCAGTATAAACCTCACCCGCAGGTCTGTGGTAAAGGTGCCGGTGGATACGGCGGGTAATATCTCAGGTCTCTATGAGGCATTTAAGGATGATCCGCAGATGTTTCGGGTGGTCAATCTGGCAGATCCTGCTTTTCAGAAACGGGACATTTTTTTTCGGATTGATGGTGAGTTTACCAGTGCCTTTGAAGAGATCATGAATTTTGCCGGGGTCTCCCTGCGCAAGTCCTATGAGGGACATGCTGATGCCACCGGCGAGTTGCTGTTTACCCGCGAAGATATCAGGGCCGGCACGGTCAGTAAATCCTGGCGTTATGCCCGGCTTGGCCAGAAAAAAGACAGCTGGCTTGGTTTTGATTACCGGACAACCTGGAGCATCAAGGGGGGGCAGTCGGTGAAAGAGCCCAAAGTGGAAGGGGAGTGGTTGCATTCAACCGACCCCATTGTCACCTTGGCTCCGCCTCTGCAGCGATTTGATCTGGAAGTTGACGCCGACCGTTTTCTCTTTGAGGATGCGGCCATGCGCAGTGCTTCTCTTGAGGTACGCTATAACGTTTTTGGGAAAAGCCAGACGAAACGGCTGTCAGTAATGCGGGCAACCGATGCGGAATCAGTGAGCAGCGCTGTGTTGTTTCATGATCCGGGTTCTACCTTGGAATACCGGGTAAACTGGTATCCTGCCAGGGAAAAACCAATCAAAGGCAACTGGCAGGGGCTGGATGAATCATATTTGATGTTATTGCCGCCGGGATTATAACTAGGAGGCTGTCCGAGAATGCCCTTTTTTCCAATTTCTGTGTCACTACGAAAATAAAAATGCTCACATATACTAATATGCTGCGTGCCCGCAGGAAATACCCTTGGGGTACTTTTTATTTTCTATGCTCCTTGAACTTGAAAAAAATGTCTATTCTCGAATAAGCTCCTAATGTTGTCCTAAAATGAGCTATTTCTGAATAGACACTAACTAGGTATAAATTTTCTTTGTAAAAAAAAATTGAGGTGCTCTCATGTTGAAACGAGCTATTTGTTTTGGTTTCCTTTTCTCCCTGACCAGCCTGATGCCCCAGGCAGTCCAGGCTGGAAAACCATTTTCTGCTGAATTACAAAATTATCAGCGTCAATTCAAGCCGCAAAGTATACGGTCCTCGGTCACCGTACCCTCTGCCGCAGCGGTAAAAGAGATTGGCGGCATTCGCTATGGCAGCCATGTTGATGTGAAATTAAAAGACGGTATCACTGTTCGCTGTTTCCAGGCTGCCACCAAAACTCCAGATAAGCCCTCAAAAAATTATTATTATCTGCCCACCAATCCCCATGTTTCTTTTGATCAGGAGGGTACCCCTAAATTTTCCATGGTGCGTTTTGTCACGGATAAAACCAAAGAAGCCGGTGGGGTGGAGGGAGCTATCCTTCATTTTATGGTTGAATACGGTTTAACCGACAAACAGGAAAAAGAGGTGGCCAAGCTGCTCCGCAAAAAGGTGAAAGGGGCCAAGCTCAAAGGCGCTGTGCAGCTTGAATCAGGGGCTGAAGGAAATAGCTTTAATGTGGTTTCCGCCACTTTGACAGATGATGGATTTACCTCAACGCTTGTCACCAGCGGCAAAGCTCCGGTAATGGAGGGCCAGCGAGTGGCGGTGGCAGCCCGGCTCAGCGGCTATGGAGCCACCTTGCTTGGCAAGAGCATGGAGCAGCCAACCACTGATATATCGGTGGTGTTTGATCTGAAGTATCTGGTCAAGTTGCCTGCCTATGATGTGAAGGTGATCATTGATTACGACATGTATCACCAGGTACAGGAAGAGTATTCCCATGATCGCAAAAAAGAGACCAAGAGCAAACGCTATTGGAATCCAAAGTGGTACAATGTCGCCAATATCAGCACCAAAAAAACCACAACCCTCACCGAAGAGGAGCAGCGGCAGTCCATAGATTTTCTGGTGGAAACAGGGGCGGTGACCTTTGATTATGTGGAGCATGTGCCCGATGCGGACAAGGAAATCGTTGAAAGCGGTTTGTACAAACTGGTGCTGGAATCATTTTTTGATATGCAGAAACGTTTCGGCCAGCCATCCCCGGATGAAATGATGACAGAGGGGGAGGACGACAAGGCAAGTGAGATTGAGGCAGATCGCCGGGCTGAAGCCAGAAAGGTGAAGAATTACAGTTACACCGTTTTCCAGCGCAAAGACATCAAACGCAAAGGAAAGACAACACTGCATCTGAAAAAATCAATCGCCCGTTACGAACATTATTCCATGACCGGCAATGTCGGCACCTGGTATAAGCAGTTTAAGGATAATCCCAAGCTCGTTAGCGAGGTGAATCTGGATGATCCTTTTTTCCAGAGACGGGAAATGCGTTTTGTCATCGACAACGAGGCCTATGATATTTTCAACGAGATGGTTAATTATGCCACTGTTCAGGTGCGTATACCGCGCAAAGGTCAGCGTCCTTTTATCGATGAGATGACCATTGATCGCAAGTATCTGGAACAAAACGGCCAGACCGCCACCCTGACCTATGCCCGCATGGGTGATGATGCCCAGATGTATGACTATGCGGTGCAGTGGAGTCTCAGGGGAGGGCATCTCTATCCCAGTAAACCGCAGTGGCAGCAAGGGGAGTTAATGGCTGTAACCCTTGGTGCTCCGGTGGTGCCGCTGACTATTGAGACGGAGGCAGATCTTGATGAACTGGAAGAGCTTGGTATTGCCAGGGTCAGCGTGGAACTGAGGTATGCCCGTTTTGGTAAAAGTTTCCGTGATCAAAAGGGGCTTGCCCTTTCTCCTGCCGTTGGTGAGCCGGTGGCAAGTAAGGTTATTTACCACGATGCAGACAAGGAAAAGGTGGAATACCGATTGATTTATCACCACAAGAAACTTGGTAAGATCACCGATGAAGCATGGAAGGGAGTTGAGGGTGCCTATGTGTATTGTTCTCCATCTGAGATGCTTCTAAATAAGGTGCAGAGCTTGCTGTAAATAATAAATTTATGATGGTGCGCGTTATGAAAATTCAAATACAATGTGTTCTTTTCTTTTCCTGCCTGTTGGGTTTCTGTTGGTTAGGAGTTGCCGGGGCAGAGGACGATGATTTTCCTGGTAGTTCTACGTTAATACCCGGAGAAGCCAATGATGAGATGGAGAGAATGATGAACGATGATATGCCAAATATTTCAGATGATGATTTGAGACCTCCGGTTGATGATAGTGAGGATACACCTGTTGTGGATATTGATGGAGAGATTCATGATATCCAAGGAGATGACCAGGATGTCGACAATGATCCTATTGGTGAAGACATGCCGGTATTTGACCCGGAAGATGTTGACCGTCCTCATGAGGAGTTGCCGGGCAGTGATTTTGACACTGAAGAGTTACTTAAAGAACCCCAGGAAGATGAGTTTGTCGATGACGATCAGCTGGAGTATTATTCTGATCCCCTGGTAGATCATATCCCAGAAAATGAGGAGGAATTGTCAGGCCATATTGATAATGAATTGCACGAGCAAGTTGAATAATCGTTTCAAGCTGCTTAGCTGTTTTGTCTTTTTGCTAATCAGTTTTGTTTGTCCAGGGGGTGCTCTGTCACTTGAGATAATGCAGCCCCTGGTCTATGATAGGAAAGATGACGTTTCAGACTGGCTCTGGAGTGAAAAACTTGATGGCGTCCGCGGCTATTGGGATGGAAAACAGCTCCTGTCAAAAAATGGATTGCCCTTTCATCCCCACCCTGATTTTGTCACGAACTTCCCGGAATTTCCCCTGGAGGGTGAGATTTGGGGTGGCAGGCAAACCTTTGAACAAACCATCAGCATCGTCAAAAAGAATAAACCCCATGACGGCTGGCTTAATCTGAAGTTTGCCGTTTTTGATGTACCCCAGGCCTCCGGCGGCTTTGAGCAGAGATTACAACTGGCCCAAACCTGGTTTGCAAAATTCCCATCCTCTTACGCTTTTGTTATAGAACATAAACCAGTCAGAGATCATGAACACCTGGCTGTTGAGCTCAAAAAAATAGCACGCCTTGGTGGTGAAGGCATAATCCTCAGAAAACCAGGGTCTCTCTATCAGCCAGGCAGGAGTAGCAGTTGCCTGAAGGTGAAAAGTTATGATGACATGGAGGCAGTGGTTATTGCCCATGTGCCTGGAAAGGGAAGAAATAAAGGCCGCCTGGGCTCACTCTTGGTGGAACTTCCCCAAAGTGAAATCAGGTTCAAAATAGGCAGCGGTTTGAGTGATGAGGTGCGGAACAATCCTCCGGAGATAGGCGCTGTCATAACCTTTAAGTTTTACGGATTTTATCAATCCGGTATACCTAAGTTTCCCTCTTTTCTGCGGGTCAGGCAGTAATGGGAAATTTGAGAGCACCTTGGCCACCCAAAATGTGCGATTGTGGTTAAATACCGAGATCCCTCAGCACTACCTTCTTGCATACCCATGCTATGTGGGGGTAATTTACCTTATGGAAAACGAAGAAAAAATCCATTTCAGAATCAGTCCCAAGGCCTTGGCTGAAATAGTGCGCAAAGGTGGCCATGCCACTGCCTACTCCTCTATGAAGCCGGCTGCTGACGGCTGATGAGTAAAGACCAAAACCCCTGCGGTCCGCATGGGAAAACCTGACAATGACTGCCAAACGCAATTCACCCCCTTTGAGGTTGACGATATCACCATCTGGAAAGCAGCAGATATTGAGGCAGGTGAAGATAATGGAGACATCTGCATTGGACTTGTGCGCGTTCTTTTCTTCAAAAACCTGTCAATCGACGGCGCCAGGGTTGCTGCACCTTTGGAGTAGATATATGAAAAGGGGTCAGAGCTGCCCTTGGCTCTTTTTGTTGAATAAAGAAAAAAATAAGATAGCTATATTCCAGCATGTCCAGGGAATTTTAAAAAAATTTGCTGCCTCTGGACATTGGTCATTTTTTGATACGTATACTGTTCGGACACCTCAAGAAATTTTGGAAATATCGGAATGAAGAAAAAAAATAAAGAGTTTATCTTGTTAGGGGTAGGCCTTTTATGTTTAGGGGGGTTATGTCTTATCTTTGGAGATCAATTCAACAACCCTGGAGTATTCAAGTTCGGTAAGGTCACAGCAGCAATTGGTATTGTTCTGTATTTTTCTGGCAGAATAGGCAGTTGGCGGAGAAAATAGACTACATCAGGAGTTCACAAGGATTGGAAGTATGTTGACTTTGGAAACTGAAAATTTACAAAGTTTCCCTCCAATATCAAAATATCATGGCAGGTTAATTTGATGATCAATGGTTATGTCTTTAATGGAACCAAAGAATATTTCTCTAGAAGATAGATTTTTTAATTTTCTCGAACAAATACCGAGTTCAGAGAATATTGATAGTATTGTAATTCCTCCAGGAATGGAGGACATGAAAAGAGCTGATTTTTTTATTGATGATCGGGCAGTAATAATTGAAATCAAGACTTTGAAAACAAGTCCCGAACAAAAGGTGGAAAAAGAACTTGAGAGACACAAGAACAGAGAGAAATTTCCTGTCTTTTATGGGAAAGTGAATCTTTCTAAAATTCTGGCGCATTTGCCGGATGGTGAACAAATTAATGCGAAGATTTTTGAAAAAACTACGCGGGCACTTGAGCAAGGATTCAGAAGTGCAAATTCTCAGATTTGTGACACCAAAACCATTTTCAACATCAAGAATGCTATCGGGTTACTTGTACTTATTAACGATGAAATAGATTTTTATGATCCTCAACTAATTGTTGGCAGAATAAGCCAAATGCTTACGAAAGAAAGCAATGGCCTTTTGAGATACTGCCACGTTACCAGCGTTTGGATAATAAATGAAACACATTTTTTTCAAATCAACAAAGATCTTAAGGGGATACCAAGCATTATAATCGATGGCCCTAATGCAAATTCTTTTGGAAACATAAACTCAATTTTTGATAGACTTCAAAAATTGTGGGCGAAATATAACAACCTCCCCCTAACTTATTCAGACGAAAAAGTTATTAGAAATCTTACATTCAATACATTCACTGAGCAAAAAGAATTAAATAATCCAGTGCAGCCTCTACATGAACATTGGAGGCGATCCTATAAGAGAAAGCCTTACTTGAGATCCCTCCCTGAGAAAGAATTACTGTCATATGGTTCTAAACTTATTGCTGAGATGACACCGTATTTCCTTAAAGGTGGCCCAAAACCAGTAAAAGAACATTTTGAAAAATTTGGAAATCTTTTTACCCATTTCATGGAAGAAATGAGTTACAGAGGCCTCGACTGGAGAAGTATTCCAAAAGAGTAATGCAGCAAATTGTTTAAATAACAAAATGCAATTAAAACAACCATTCCTGGAATATGTATAAGAAATTTTCGATATTCATTGCGTTGTCTTAAACAGAAGCGGAGGATAAATCAGAAAGGTAAAAACATGATGGAATAAAAAATTTGAGTGTGTTTAGGCCGATAGGGGTAATAGGTGGGGGAGTGACGATCTCTGTAGCGCTTGTTGGCTTCGTAGTCCTTCTGCTAATTTTGTTGCGTTACACGAGTATCAATTTGATTCCTTCGGGTCAAAACAACAAAAAGGAGGTGTCTATGAAAAAAACATTAACTGCACGTACTTGTATATTTTTTAGCTCTTTTTTTGAAACAATATGGGCTATTGGAGTCGGCGGCGTTGTTGGACACCTATCGACCTAAGCACACTGATCACAGCAAAAAGCCATCACCTTCAGAAGTGAAATCAAGAAAAATAAAACTGCAAAGTCACTGCGATTGATTTTATAACAAAAAATTTAAAAGGTTACCCGTGGTGTTATGTGTAATAGTAATGACCGATGTAGATCCCAGAAGACACCTAGGGAAATGGATAGTGCTCTGTATATGAGTGAGTCCGGTATCAAGATAAGGGTACAACTTTATGAGTAGCATAAACGTCAATATTAGACTCAGGCCTATAAGATTTGCTTTTCTGGTTCGTCCGAGTGACAAGAAGCGTACCCTTCAAATATTCCGTATTAATAGCTGTTTGTGGGGAGGTAAATACAACCCAGTTATTCCCTTTTTTAAGCGACTTCCCGCTTGGTGGGAAAGAAAGGGCTATCGATTTGAAAACGCGAAACAGATAATAAATGGTTACCTGGATTTCTTTGAACCTGATTTCATTGTTGAAGCAGAAAAAGGACTCGCAGAGGGACTAGGTTTTGATTCAGAAAGGGTGCTGCAGCTTACAGACCTTTTAAAGCGTGATGGAGAAAGAGACTGGGATAAATACGGATTAAGCGTGAATGATCTTTATAGCAATTTGTATACAAAGAAATTCCAGTTCGTTCGGCGACATAAGCATAATATTATTCACGTAAAAGCAAAAAATATGTCCTTTGCGAATTTTGTCGCATGTAATTTTGGCGATTTTCCTCCTCAGAAGCGGCTGAAATATTTCGAACGAGATTTCAAAGATGTATTTGATCCAACCTTAATAACTTTGGATTCTGCCGCCCTTTCCAAGCTATACAAATCGGGTTATACGTCTGCCTTAAGGATAAGTCACGCAAAACTAAAGATAGGTTACCACGAACATCAGAACCCCACGTTATTCATACTAAACGCATACGAACCAAAAGACCTTATCGATTTCTGGAATTTACGCGCAGTGCATCGAAATGTTGTGGCGGTGCCGGTGCAATGGATTGAAGAACTTTCACCTTTTTGCAAAAAATATATTATGGATCACCATCGTCCTCTGCCAGGTAATCCGAATGGAGTTATGATAAGACCCATATCAATGTTTTCACGCTCTATACCTGAAAAGGACATAGAAGAAATTCATAAAAACTATCTCCATGTAGATAAAGAAGGCGCTAATACTATACAAACGTGGTACCCACCAATATGGCGTGAACCTCCGGAAATTATGGTTAGAACCATGCGCCCAACTATAGAGGCAGAAAAAAAAGGAATAGATATCCCTTTAATTGATGATAAGCCGGAGATTCGTTTTGACCCACTATTTCCTAAATTTGCAAATGAATATGGCAATCGGTTTCGCTGGGCAAATGTTGTAAGATTACGAGGCTGGAGTTCCCGAGATCAAATAGCTACGGTTTTTCCCTGCAATTATAAGAATCCAACTTTCCCCAAATTTCGCCTGGGGCGGGAACAAATTCTCCCCACTACCGAAGGTTTAGTCATTTTTCCCGAGTACCGAAATATCTCTGAAATATGGGATTTGACTGATGGAACAACAGCGCTTAATACGTGGTTTAAAGACAATAAGATTACTGCTGTTCTTTCTGACGCTGGAAGAGCCACTCAGCAAATAATTCATACGCTGGAAGGATTCTGGGGCGTGCGTGCATTGGCACATAGAGGTATCGTTGAATTCCTCAATCAAATGTCAAGAAAACCGGTTACCCGAAGTGCTCATTATAAAGAATTCCGTAACAAGATTAATATTGCGGTTAGTGAAGATATATGGAGATACAAAAATTTTGAAACACTAGTCAAACGGAATGCCGTTAAACTTGGGTTGGAATTGAAATGCAGCAAATGCGGTAACTGGAGTTGGTACTCGGTAACACGATTGGATTATTCACTAATCTGCGATCTTTGTCTTAATCCGTTTGATTTTCCGATTACCAACCCTGGAGACAGCAAGCATTCCAGATGGGCGTATCGAGTTATAGGCCCGTTTGCCTTACCTGATTACGCCAGAGGAGGGTATTCCGCCTCTCTAGCTATTCGTTTCTTTGCGGATGTTATAGGAAGAACTGATAGTTCAGAAGTTACATGGTCATCTGGCCAGGAACTCACTCTCGCCTCTGGCAAAAAATCGGAAGCCGATTTTATATTGTGGAATCAACGTAAGCAGATATTTGGTACTGACCATCCTACCGAAATAGTGTTCGGAGAAGCCAAAAGTTTTGGCAGAGAGGCCTTCAAGCAGGATGATATTGATAAAATGAAATTATTGGCTGAATCCTTTCCGGGTTCATTGCTGGTATTTGCGACCATGAAAGAATCGGAGGAATTGTCTCTGGAAGAAGTTTCCAGAATTAGGAAATTAGCCGAATGGGGGCGGGAGTACGACAGAGAACGCAAACAATCTCGTGCTCCAGTTATAATGCTTACCGGGACTGAACTATTTACGCCGCATTATCTTGAAAATACATGGAAAGAGAAGGGCGGAGATCATAAAAGACTTATTGAACCTGCTTGGGTAAGTGTACGACTAAGCAATCTGAGAATGTTGGCTGATCTAACACAACAATTGTACCTTGGAATGCCGTCATATGGAAAATGGCGTGAAGAAAAGTGGAAAAAAAGGGCGGCAAGAAGAACGAAAAAAACAAAAAACGTGTCAACTTGTAACCGAAATTAGATTTTGGTTAAAAATTAACACAACAGATTTTGAAAAGCCTTGGATTTGCTTGACTCACTGTATTTCTTGAGAAGACCAAAAGTAAAGATATCTCCCTAATATTTTATGGAATGATCAGTCAGGAGATGTTCAGGAAAATTCTCAGGGTTTTTCTCCCTGTCCCGGCGCTAGCACTTTGAAAAATTTTCATTAAAAAATTTTAAATAAAAATTGAGAAATGTCATGGATGGTGCCCGAAAAGTTTTTATAAGAATATGTGCGGTGTTTTTTTATCTTGCGGCCTTTATCGGTATTCAAGTCGGTCTGTATCAGTACATATCAACGCCTTCGCCCCCCCTAACCCATATTTTTTATAATGAAGAAATAACTCCTGACTATTTTCCAGTTCTTCTCAAAACAGATGACAACAGCGGCAACGATGGGCTGTTGGTGCGAAGTTTATCCATGGTTGACTATGGCGCCTCGGGATCAAATAAATTACAGGAAGAATGGAATATATACCAGGACAGTGGAGAGGGTAGGCTAGCGAATTCCAGCCTTGTTACGTATGCCGTAGAATCACTGTCCTCGGCCCGCAGGAAAATCACCCTCTCCCTGGGTGAAGAAAATAAAAGAAGATTCTCGATTTACACCTATGAAGTCGAAAACAATCGCATTTATCCCCGCGAATACCTCCTGCAAAACTATGTAGGCGACAATTTCAGCCCAATGCCTTTTACCGTGGGCCTGACCTTGCTCATTGTGCTGCTTGGTGAAAAATTTGTGGTGAAAAGACTGAAAACGTCCCGCTCAACCTCAA
>PJEL010002154.1_pt1 | contig 18531 bp, 22 predicted proteins | sample 1853271 | NCBI WGS metagenome assembly PJEL01 (sample SAMN08108733, study PRJNA415343) | Invertebrate metagenome, whole genome shotgun sequencing project. | host: Globobulimina | place: Sweden: Gullmar Fjord | collected 2015-08
CGGACGCAGTTGAAAACTATGTACGAAGTAGACATAGGGTGCCTCCCCGAGGCCCGCCACCAGGGGATGACCTTTGTCACGCAATTGCAGGGCATTCCAGCCCATATGCGGCACTTTCCTTGGCCCTTCCGGCCCCGGCGCCGGGTCCAGCGCCACCACATCGCCCGGGATCCAGCCGAATCCCTCGTGGCTGCCGTGCTCCAGGCCGCGGCTGGCCATAAGCTGCATCCCCACGCAGATGCCGAGAAACGGCCGCCCCGCGTCGATGACGCTTTCCTGCAGCGCCTCGACCATGCCCGGCACGGCATGGAGGCCGCGGCGGCAGTCGCCGAAGGCGCCGACGCCGGGCAGTACCACCCGGTCGGCGCGGCGCACCACCTCGGGATCGTCGGTCACCAGCACAGGCCCGCCGCCAACCTCGGCGGCGGCGCGTTCCATGGACTTGGCGGCCGAGCGCAGGTTGCCCGAGCCATAGTCGATGATCGCAACGGTCATATCAGACCCTTTTGATACTTCATTCGGCGAAACCGCAGCGCCCGGCGCTGGCCGGGCGGCAGGCTGTTCCGCTGGATCGTCTAGAGGGAGCCCTTGGTGGAGGGCACGGCATCGGCCTTGCGCGGGTCGATCTGGATGGCCTCGCGCAGGGCGCGGGCCAGCGCCTTGAAACAGGACTCGACGATATGGTGGTTGTTGGTGCCGTAGAGATTTTCCACGTGCAGCGTCAAGCCGGCATGCTGGGCAAAGGCCTGGAACCATTCCTTGAACAGTTCGGTGTCCATAGTGCCGAGCTTGTCGCGGTTGAAATCCACCTTCCAGATCAGGTAGGGCCGGTTGGAGGCGTCCAGCGCCACCCGGGTCAGGGTCTCGTCCATGGGAATCAGGGCCGAACCGTAGCGCCAGATGCCCTTGCGCTCGCCGAGCGCCTCGGAAAACGCCTGGCCCAGCACGATGCCGGCATCCTCGGTGGTGTGGTGATAGTCGATGTGCAGGTCGCCTTCGGCCTTCAGCGTGATGTCGATCAGGCTGTGGCGGGAAAGCTGTTCGAGCATATGGTCGAGGAATCCGATGCCGGTTGAGACCTCATAGCGGCCCGAACCATCCAGGTCGACCGTGGCGGCGATCCTGGTTTCCTGGGTATTTCTCTCAACAGTTGCACGGCGCATATCGTTCCGCCCCGCCCGAAAGCGGGTCCCTTGGCTCACAAATCTGCAGCGAAGGCGCCCTTTTAACAGGAAGGAGGGGAGGATGCCAGCGCCGATGATTCCGCCGCCCGAGGGCCGGATTTGGCAGTAGGGAGACAGTGGCAACCCTGAAATCCGGCTTGACCCGGCCGCCGATTTTGCCCATTTGACAGACCATGTCAGAGAATTCTCCCCAGCAGTGGCACGGCACCACGATCCTGTCAGTCCGTAAGGGCGACAAGGTGGTGGTGGCCGGCGACGGTCAGGTCAGCTTCGGCAACACGGTGATGAAGTCCAACGCCCGCAAGGTGCGGCGCCTCGGCAAGGACAACGTCATCGCTGGTTTTGCCGGGGCGACAGCCGATGCCTTCACCCTTTTCGAGCGTCTCGAAGCCAAGCTCGAAACCTATCCCGACCAGTTGACCCGGGCCTGCGTCGAGCTGGCCAAGGACTGGCGCACCGACCGCTACCTGCGCCGGCTCGAAGCCATGATGGCGGTGGCCGACTCCACCGCTTCCCTGGTGCTGACCGGCAACGGCGACGTGCTGGAGCCCGAGGACGGCCTGATCGGCATCGGCTCGGGCGGCGCCTTCGCGCTCTCCGCGGCCCGTGCGCTGATCGACATCGACGACCTGGATGCCGAGGCGATCGCCCGCAAGGCCATGAAGATCGCCGGCGACATCTGCATCTACACCAACGAGAACGTCATCATTGAGAGCCTGCCCAGCAGCAGCAAGCCCAAGGGCTGAACCTCGGAGACCCATGACCGATAGCAAGACCGCCTCCTTCAGCCCGCGCGAGATCGTTTCGGAGCTGGATCGTTTCATCGTTGGGCAGAACGACGCCAAGCGTGCCGTGGCCATCGCCCTGCGCAATCGCTGGCGGCGTCAGCAGCTGCCCGAGGATCTGCGCGAGGAAGTGCTGCCGAAGAACATTCTGATGATCGGGCCGACCGGTGTCGGCAAGACCGAGATCGCCCGCCGTCTGGCCAAGCTCGCCCAGGCCCCCTTCATCAAGGTGGAAGCCACGAAGTTCACCGAAGTCGGCTACGTCGGCCGCGATGTGGAACAGATCATTCGCGACCTGACCGAAGCCGCGATCCACATTGTCCGCGATCAGCAGCGCCTGAAGGTGAAGGCCCAGGCCGAACTGCATGCGGAGGAGCGTGTGCTCGACGCCATCGTCGGCGACAACGCCAGCGCCGACACGCGCCAGAAGTTCCGCACCAAGCTGCGCCAGGGCGAGATGGACGACCGCGAAGTGGAGATCGAGGTTCAGGAGTCCGGCGGCATGCAGCTGCCGACCATGGAGATTCCCGGCATGCCCGGCGCCTCCATGGGGATGCTCAATCTCGGCGACATCTTCGGCAAGGCCATGGGCGGCCGCACCAAGAAGCGCCGCTTGTCGGTCGCCGAATCCTACGAGGTGCTGATCGCCGAGGAGAGCGACAAGCTGCTCGACGAGGAAGCGGTGGTGACCAACGCGATCACCTCGGTGGAGCAGAACGGCATCGTCTTCCTGGACGAGATCGACAAGATCACCGCGCGCGCCGAGCGCGGCGGCGGCGATGTCTCGCGCGAAGGCGTGCAGCGCGACCTGCTGCCGCTGATCGAGGGCACCACGGTCGCCACCAAGCACGGACCGGTGCGCACCGACCACGTGCTGTTCATCGCCTCGGGCGCCTTTCACATGGCCAAGCCCGCGGACATGCTGCCGGAGCTGCAGGGCCGCCTGCCGATCCGTGTCGAACTCGACGCCCTGACCCGCGACGACCTGAAACGCATCCTCACCGAACCGGAGAACAGCCTGATCCGCCAATACAAGGCGCTGATGGACACCGAAGAAGTGACCCTCGATTTCGCTGAGGAAGCCGTCGACGCCCTGGCCGACCTCTCGGCGGAGATCAACTCCACGGTCGAGAACATCGGTGCCCGGCGCCTGCACACGGTGCTGGAAAAGCTGCTGGAGGAGATCTCCTTCACCGCCACCGACCGCGGCGGCGAAACCATCGTCATCGACGCGGCGATGGTGAACGAACGCGTCGGCAAGCTGGCCAAGAACGCCGACCTGTCGAAATTCATTCTCTAGCAGGCGGCGGCGAAGCCTTAGGGCAGGCGGAACTCGATCTCTTCGGTGATGCTCGGCGGGTTGGTTTGCCAGGGCGAATGGCCCATGGCGACCTTGCTGTCGCTGACCTGGCCGATCATCATCATGTCGACGGTCTTGCCGTCGCTGGCCAGCGGCAGGAACAGCCTGCCGATGGTGCGTGGGCCTTCGACTTCCGTGTAGCCGTAGCTGCTGCGGCTGTAGAGCGCGCCGGGACCGGCGGCGCCGCGCCGGAAGAGCGCGGTGATGTGATCGCGATAGATGCCTTCCGGCAGCTCCTCATGCTGCAGCTTGCCGGTCGGATCGACGCCGACGAGCAAGTCGCTGCCGATCAGCATGAAACGGAAATGGCGCCCCTTCTTCAGCACCTCGGCCAGCATGATGTGGGGCAGCAGATCGGCGATCTCGTCGAACACGATATCGGCGCAGGCCGGCAGGTCCGGCAGCTCGCGCTTGCTGAACCAGTAGTCGTACAGCCGGCGCAGCTTGGCCACGGGGATCTCTGCGACGTCGCTCTGCGGGCTCATGGCTGGCTGCTGCCCTCGCTTGTGACGGCCTCCGGGGACTCGACCTCCTGCAGCAGGCGGTCGAGCTGCGCTTCGTCCAGGTTGGAAATACGCTCCGCCAGAAGGTTGGCGATGAGCGTCGCCTTGACGCTCAGCCCCGCGGTATCGACCACCACGCGCGGGTGGGAGAGGTCGGCAAGGTCCTGCAGTTCCTCCGCCTCGTCCCAGATGATGCCGAGAAACTGGCAGACCCGATGAACGAAGCGGCGGCTCGGCTTGCCGCGGCGGCCGTGCTCCATGGCCGAGAGATAGGCAGGCGAAACCTGCAGGCCGGCGGCCATGTCCTTCAGGGCCAGGCTCCGTCCCGCGCGGATTTCCCGCAGTTTTTGCCCGAAGGGTGTCATGACGGCTCCGAGCCTTCGTCAGACTCGTCGTAGAGATCCCGCGCCCGGTGCCAATCGGCCAGCGAGTCCTCGGGATATCCTGCAAAGCGGTTGGCGTTCTTCGCGTCGGCCGGGAGCTTCACCCAGGCCGGCTTTGAGTCCAGCATGATGAAAACGCTCTCCGGCGCCGCCGGCAGCGGCGTATCGATGGCCGAGGCGAAGGGATGCAGGAGGTCCGGCCAGCGCGGATCGAAGACGTAGAGCGCCGAGCCGCAGTGCTTGCAGAAATGCCGCCGCGCCGGGCTCACGGCCTCCGGGTCGCGGCCGGTGCCGCGCGCCTGATAGACGGTGATGTGCTCTTCGCCCTCGACCGTCAGGCTGGCGGCTTCGCCGGAAAGATTGATGGCGTAGCCGCCGCCGCCCGCCGTCTTGCGGCAGATCGAGCAATAGCAGCGCAGGTAGGGCACCGCCGCGCGTGAAACGACGGCGAAGCTCACGGCGCCACAGTGGCAGGATCCTTTCAGGTGCGGCAAGTTCAGCCCTCGACATCACCGGCGCATAACCGGATCGGAGTTTAGACGCTCCGCTTTCGAAAGGCGATTCATGCTTAAGTCTCTGTTGGTGGCCGAGGCGCGCAGGGAAAAAATCAGCGCTGGCGGCGCAACAGCACGTAAAGCGCCCCGGTGCCGCCGTGCTTCTGCTGGGCATAGTCGAAGGATAATACCCGCGAACGATTTGGTGCTTCGTTCAACCAGAGCGGCACGGCGGCGCGCAGCACGCCGCCTTCTTCCTTGCGCAGGCCCTTGCCGGTCACCACCAGCACGCAGCGTTTTCCAATGGCATGACAGTCCGCCAGGAAGTGTTCGAGGCGGCGGTGGGCCTCCGCCTGCCGCAGGCCGTGCAGGTCCAGGGTCGCCTCGATGGGCAGCTTGCCACGGCGCAGGCGGTCGGCCTTGCGGCCGTCGAGACCGTCGCGGCTGCCATGGCTGAGCGGTTCCGGGGCTTTGCGCCGTGCCGGCGCGGCCGGCGGCAGGGCGACCGCCGCCGCTGCGACTTTGCGCTGCTTGGGCGCGGGCGGATGCCGCAAGGGCCCCGCGGCGGAGACCTCATCGAGCAGGTCGTCGAGCTTGGAGCGCAGGCTGTCGCGCCCGCTGAGCGGCGCGGCCTGGCCGGAGACATGGCGCCAGAGACGCTGGTCCTCCGGCGAAAGACCCCCTGGCGGATGGACGGATCGCGGGTTCTTGGACTTGCCGCTCACGGGGCGCCCTCGCGCCGCTCAGCCCGCGGCCCGCTCGTCGACTTCCCGGTCGTCAACGAGGAGGACGTGCAGGCGGCGCGGACCATGAGCGCCGAGCAGGATGGTCTGCTCGATATCGCCGGTGCGCGACGGGCCGGTGATCATGTTGACCGCACGCGGCATCTCGCCCTGACCGGTGACTTCGCGCAAACGCTGCCAGGCTTCCTCGTAGGCCCCCACCACCTGGGAGGCACGCAGCACCACGATGTGGTTTTCCGGCAGGAAGTTGAGGGTGACCGGCGCTTCGGGTCCCGAGGTCATCATCAGGGTGCCGGTCTCGGCGATGGCGGCGAAGGCGCCGGTGACCGAGGTGGCGTCCTCGGCCACGGCAATGCCTTCTTCGATCTCGAGCAGGGGCTGGCCGTCCCAGGGCAGGGCGCGCAGGTCGTCGCGCGGCGCCAGACGGAGCTTGGGCGGCAGGTTCTCGTTCTTCAGGTAGTCGGCAACCGCCTGGGGCACCTCGGCCTCGTCGTCGAGACGCAGGACGGTCGCCGACAGCTCGCGCAGCATCTGTTCCATGAGGTCGAGTTGTGCGCCCAAGGGGACCTGGCCGCGTTGCGGAATGATGCCGGGCAGCGGCGCGCGCAGGCGCTGCTCCACGGCGGCGATCTCCTCGGCGCTCGGCTGCTCGCGGCGCAGGGAGCGGCGCACCGCGGCGAGGATCTGCTGCCTGTCGTTGCTCATGACCTCGCACTCCCCCGGGTCTTCCCGTTCTGGCGCTCGGCCCAGAGCTGCTGGAAGGTCTTGCCCTCGGGGGCCGGAAAGTCGCGGTACTTGGTCCAGCCGCGCGCCAGCGGCAGGGCGTCGAAACGCCCCCGCGCGCGGCCCGCCCAACCCAGCAGCCTCGCCTGCAGGCCGGTCACGAAGTGATAGAGCTTCGGCCGGCGCGCCATGAAGGCCCAGAGGCCGAGGCCCACACGTACCGTCGCCGGGCTCAAGTGGCGTTCAAACTCGCGCTCGCGCCAGTGGCGCATCATCTTGGGCAGCGGAATGCGCATCGGGCAGACCGCCTCGCAACGCCCGCAGAAGGTCGAGGCGTTGGGCAGGTGCCCGGCCTCGTCGACGCCGATCAGGTTGGGGGTCAGCACCGAGCCCATGGGGCCGGGATAGACCCAGCCGTAAGCATGGCCGCCGACCGCGTGATAGACCGGGCAGTGGTTCATGCAGGCGCCGCAGCGGATACAGCGCAGCATGTCCTGGAACTCGCTGCCCAGCATCCCGCTGCGCCCGTTGTCGAGCAGGATGACGTGGTATTCGTCCGGCCCGTCGAGATCCTCCGGCCGTCGCGGCCCGGTCGAAAAGGTGGTGTAGGAGGAGAACTCCTGGCCGGTCGCCGAGCGCGCCAGCACGCGCAGGATGGTGGTCGCGTCCTCCAGGGTCGGGACCACCTTCTCCAGGCTGGCGACCACGATATGGACCCGCGGCAGGGTCTGGGTCAGGTCGCCGTTGCCTTCGTTGGTAACGATGATCGAGGTGCCGGTCTCGGCCACCAGGAAATTGGCCCCGGTGATGCCGACGTCGGCTTCCAGAAAACGCTGCCGCAACATCGCCCGCGCCTCGGCGACCAGCTGCACCGGCTCGGAGAGCGGCCGGTCTTGCGGGAGCTCCGTGTGGTGGCTGCGGAAGTCGGCCTCGACCTGTTCCTTGGTCAGGTGCACTGCCGGCGCGATGATGTGGCTCGGCGGTTCTTTGCGCAGCTGGATGATGTATTCGCCGAGATCGGTCTCGACCACATCGAGGCCGGCCTCCTCCATCGCCTGGTTGAGGGCGATCTCCTCGGAGATCATCGACTTGCCTTTGGTCACCACCTTGGCGTCGACGCGCTTGCAGATGTCGAGCACCGTCTGGCGCGCGTCCTCGGCGGTCGCCGCCCAGTGCACCTGGCCGCCGCTTTCCAGAACCTTTTCCTCGTAGCGTTCCAGATAGACGTCGAGGTTGGCCAGGGTGTGGTTCTTGATGTCGCGCGACGCGTCGCGCAGGTCGTCGAACTCGGGCAGGCGCGCCCGCGCCTTGGCGCGCTTGCCGATAAAACCGGATTTCACATTGGTCAGCGCCTTTTGCAGCGTCTGATCGGCGAGCGCCGCGCGGGCGTTGTCCTTGAAGGCGTGGGAGGTGCTGTCCATGGCGCTCAGGCCTCTCGTCGCGCTTGTTCGTCGACGGACTCGCCGATGGCGGGCTGGTCGGTCATGTCGGCCAGGACCTCGGCGACGTGGCGCACTTCGACGGCCGTGCCGAGACGCTGCAGCTTGCCGGCCATGTTCATCAGACAGCCGAGATCCCCGGCCAGCAGGGTACCGGCGCCGGTGGCGGCAATGTGGCCGGCCTTGGAGGAGACGATCTTGTTGGAGATGTCGGGGTACTTCACGCAGAAGGTGCCGCCGAAGCCGCAGCAGACGTCGTGCTCCTCCATCTCCTTGATCTCGACGCCGGGAATGGAGGCCAGCAGCTGCCTCGGCTGAGCCTCGATACCCATCTCGCGCAGGCCCGCGCAGGAGTCGTGATAGGTCACGGCGCCGCTGAAGGACGACTCGATCGCTTCCACTTTCAGCACATCGGTCAGGAAGGACACCAATTCGAAGGTCCGCCCGGCCAGATCCTCGGCCTTGGCCCGCACGGGCGGATCGTCGGCGAAAAGGCCGGGATAGTGTTTCTTGATCATCGAAGCGCAGGAGCCGGAGGGGGCGACCACATAGTCGAAACCGGCGAAAGCGGCGATCACCTGCTCGGCGATGGCTTTGGTGTCGGCCCGGTCGCCGGAGTTGTAGGCCGGCTGGCCGCAGCAGGTCTGGACCTGCGGCACCTCGACGCTGCAGCCGGCGTCCTCCAGCAGCTTCACCGCGGCGAACCCCACCGAGGGCCGCATCAAATCGACCAGACAGGTTACGAAAAGTCCGACGCGTGGGCGCTCGTCAGCCATGGATGATCCTCCCAAATTCTTGAGGTGATAATGGTATTACCACTTGGGAAAAGCAAGCCGAGGGAGGTTGTTAGAGCAACATTAGCGGGAAACGGATTGCGGCGGCCGCGCAGGATCAAGGATCACCATTTCGCCGGCGATGCCGGGAAATTCCTGCAAGGCCTCGCGGGCGGCAGCCTCATCCTTGTAGTAGTTGATCGAGATAAGATTATCTATGTACTCCCACTTCTGGAATTCGAAGTGGCCGATATAGAGGATCTGGCCCGGGAGGACGGAGAACAGGAAATTCCCTCTCGGGTCGACGGGTGCCTCAGGGTCCATGTGGCGTCTGGGGTCGACGCTGCGATGCCAGGTTTTAACATCACCACCGCCGTTCTTTGACCGCACATAGGACGTCATGTGGTGCGGAAACCCCGCCGCGATGAGCGCGTAGTCTCCCGGATCGACTTCCAACACCGAAACGGTCGGCTTTAGGTACCCGGGCTCGGAAAACACGCCCCCGTCGAGCTTTGTCACAATGCTCTCGCCACCGGGCAGCAGTTGCAGGCTGTCGGGATCGTACTCCTGCCAATAGGTCTCCAGGCTGCGGCCGGACCTGATCTCATCCTGCGCCCGGGTGACGCTGGTGCCGACAATGACGATAGCCTTCTCGCTGCCGGCGTCGAAGGTCAGCGACCTGGGTGCGTCCGACGCGCCCGCGCAGGCCGCAAGCAGCGCCGCCACCGCGAGCATACCGGCCAAGGATGCCAGAATTCTCACCATCTATCGGGCCGCCTGTTCGGTGGGCAGGACAAGGTCGAGGGTGACCATCTCGCCGGTGATGCCGGGGTACTCCTTCAGAACTGCACGCGCTGCCGCTTCGTCGTGAAAATAGTCGACCTTCGCCACTAGATCTGATTTGAATGCTGCGCCGAAGAACTGGAAGTGGCCGAGATAGGCGACCTGTCCAGGCCCGACTTCAAAGAGATAGTTCCGTTTTGGATCAACGGGCCCATCGATGTTGATGCTCAGTCCACTAAGCGACTGTGTATAGAGTGGTTGCCCAGATGTACCTCTTACGAAGGCAGTCATGGTGCGATCCACCAGCACAACAGTGAGGGCATAGCTCCCAGGCGGTATTTCCACTGCCTCCACTTCCCACTTGTGCAACTCTTCATCGCCGATAATCGTGTCAGTTCGGAACGAGAAGACCAGACTATCGCTAGGAACCAGCCGCAGAGTCTGAGGGTCATAGGCTTGCCAATAGGTGTTGAAGCCCACCGCTTTCCACGACGTTCTTTCCCTCGGGGTGCCGTCACGTTGCGAAAACTTGGTGCCCAGTAGAACGATTGCGGTCTCTCTGTTTGAGTCAAAATCAGTCCAGCTCGACACCGGACTGGTTGAACCACAGCCCGACACCAGGGCGCCGATCATCGCCATCGCCACGAAGAGCGCGGCCGCCCTGCGGGTCCTCGATTCCATTTCCTGATCCCCCCTGAAGCCTACCTGGACTGCGGCACGACACGTCGCGCGATCAGAGCCGCCCATATTTCTAGCGGCTGTAGCACTGCCTTGGCCAGCCGAAATGCGCGTAAATCGTTCAATGGAATGGAGCAACTCGCGTGAAAATGTCGCCTAACTGGCGGTCTTGCGGCGCTCGGCAACGCTCCGGGGGAGGAGGAGGTAGTAGACGCCCTTCTGCTTCATGCGGCCGGCCTGGGCCAGGGCGGGTTCGCCGGCGCCCCAGAAGAAGTCGCCGCGCACGGCGCCCTTGATGGCGCTGCCGACGTCCTGGGCGACCATCAGGCGGCGCAGGGGTTTGTCTGTCGCCGGCCAGGTGGTGTCGAGGTAGAGCGGCACGCCGAGCGGCAGCAGCTTGGAGTCCACCGCCAGGCTGCGGCCGGGGGTCAGGGCCACGCCCTGGGCGCCGATCGGGCCGTCGCCCTTGATCTCGCGGAAGAAGATATAGCGGGCGTTGCGCTGCATCATCTCCGCCGCCTTCTTGGGATTGGCGCGCAACCAGTCGCGGATCGCCTGCATCGAGGCGTTCTTGCGCGACACGATCCCTTCGTCGATCAGCGCCCGGCCGATGGCGTAGAAGGTATGACCGTTGGACCCGGCAAAGCCGACCCGCTTCACGCTGCCGTCGGGAAAGGCCACCCGTCCCGAACCCTGGACATGCAAGAAGAAGACGTCGACGGGATCGGCGGCCCAGACCAGCTCCAGGCCACGGTCCTTGAGCAGACCCTTGTCGATCTCTTCGCGCGTCAGGTAGGGCACCAGGCGGCCGTCGCTCACCCGGCCGATCAGCCTCTCGCCCCGAAGATCCGCGCGGAACAGCGCCAGGTCGACGGTGACCAGGTCGTCCGGCACCCGGTAGAGCGGCGTCGCCCCCGGCGCCGCCGGGCTGGCCGCGGCATTCAATTCGGCTTCGTAATAACCGGTGAAGAGCCCCTGTCGGTCCCCGGCATTGGAGACGGCAAAGGGCTGGAAGAGATCTTCCAAGAGGGTCCTGAGCGCCGCATCGTCGCCGGCCGGGAGGCCTTGAAGGGCCTTACAGGGCGCGCGCCAGTCGGCCACCTTACCGGCCAGGGCTTCCGGGCCCAGCGGACGTTCGTCGGGCTGCGCCGTCAGCCGCCCGCAGGAGCGCAGCAATGCCGGCAGGGCGGCGCTGACGTCATCGTCGGACCAGCCCGGCAGGGCCTCGAAGCCGACAGGCTCCAGCAGGACGGCGGGCCGTTCCGGGACCGCCTCCACCTCGGGCGGGGTCGGCAGTTCCGCCTCGGCGGCTTCCTTGGGCGGCGCCTCGCCATTGCAGGCGGCCAGCAGCAGGCCGGCCAGCAGCAAGCCGGCAGGCCGTCGCGGCAGGCGCTTTGTCATGTCCCCGAGGCGCGCCATCGGGGAGGTCTCAGTTGGGGCTGCGGGTCGCAACCAGGGCCCAGTTAGGGTCGCGGCTGCGGGTGTTGCGGGCGAAGGTCCAGATGTCGGTGACCTTGCTGACGGTATTGGGATCGCCGTCGACGATGCGGCCCTCGCTGTCCTTGGTCACGTTGACCTGCTCGGAGACGAACTTCAGGGTGACGAAGGCCGTCTTCTGCTGCATCTCGGCCTCGATCATGTCGGCCGAGGTGATGCCGATCAGGTTCGTTTCCAGGGTTTCGTTGCGCCCCTCGCGGTCCTTGATGGCGCCGGAGAAGTCGTCGTAGACGTCATTGGCCAGCAGCGGGCGCAGGGTTTTCACTTCGCCCTCGGCAAAGGCGCTGATGATCATCTCGAAGGCACCGCGCGCACCGGCGATGAAGTCTTTCGGATTGAAGTCGCGGTCGGCGAGCTTGATCTGGGTAATCCCGGCAGCGATGGGACTGTCAGCGATTTCCTCTTCTTCTTCCTCGGCCACCTGATGATCCGCCTTTTCGAAGAGCTCGTCCTCGCCGAGACGCGAACCCTTGCCGCGATCGGGCATCTTGATCACCTTGTCGTCGGCGGAATCGGGGTCGCCGTCTTTCGACCGGTTGAAACGATCGAATTCCGGCGGTTTCTCATTGCCGGTCCGTTTGCCGAGCACAGAGCGCAGCTTGAAGATAAAAAAGGCTGCGACCGCAGCAAGAAGGACTATCTCTAGTAAAGTGCCGTCGCTCATCCGTTCGCAATCGCTGGTTAACAATCGTGGGCCTGCGCTACGGTGGGCAGGGGCGCGAGCCGCGGCTGGCGTTGCCGCCGGGTCATGGGCATTATGTAGGTAATTGGCAGGGAAAGAGCAAGCATGGCCCTAATTTTGCTGGTGGTCTTTATTGGGCTGCCACTATTGGAAATCGCCGTTTTCATCGAAGTCGGCAGCGCCATCGGCGTCTGGCCGACCATCGGCGCGACGGTGGCCACGGCGCTGGCCGGGTCGCTGCTGCTGCGTGCGCAGGGGCTGGCGGCCCTGATGCGCGCGCGCGCCCAGATGGACCAGGGCCAGTTGCCGGCCCGCGAAATGTTCGAAGGAGTCTGCCTGATCCTGGCCGGCGCCCTGCTGCTGGTGCCGGGCTTTGTGACCGACGTCCTGGGCCTGCTCTTGTTCATTCCGCCCTTTCGCGAGCTTTTGCGACTGCTCATCGCCCGCAATATCGCCGCCAAGGCGGCCCGCGGCGAGGCCCGGGTCTTCATCGACGGGGTCGAGATCGACCCCAGGGGCGGCCCGCGCCGCCCCGGCGACCGGCGCGGCGAGGTGATCGACGGCGAATACGAGGACCTCAGCGGGTCGAAAGACGACGACGAACCGCCCGGGCAGGGGCCGCGGAGGCTCGGCCAATGATCCTGGTGCGCCACGGCCAGTCCCACTTCAACGTCCATTTCGCCAAGAACCGCGTCGATCCCGGTATCGTCGACCCCGGCCTGACCGAAGAAGGCGAGCGCCAGGCGCGCGAGGCGGGAGAGAGTCTGGCCGATTGCGGCGTCCAGCGCATCATCGCCAGTCCCTACTGGCGCACCCTGCACACCGCCGAGATCATTGCCGAGGGCCTCGGCCTGCCGGTCAGCATCGAACCGCAGGTGCGTGAGCGCTACTCCTACACCTGCGATATCGGCAGCCATCGCAAGGACTTGACCCAGCGCTGGCCGCTGTTCGGCTTCGGCAACCTGCCGGAGCGCTGGTGGCCGGAGGAGGAGGAAAGCGAAGACGCGCTCGCCCTGCGCTGCCGCAGCTTCCGCGAGACCCATGTCGCCGCCGAGAACTGGGACGGCTTGCTGGTGGTCAGCCATTGGGGCTTCATCCGCGGGCTGACCGGCGAGGCGGTGGGCAACGGCGTGGCCCTGCGTTTCGATCCCCTGGCCGGCGCCGCCGTGCCGGCCTACTAGAACAAATCCCGCACCGGTTGTCTGGCGCCGCGATCCATGATAGCCAAGCCCGCCCGCGAACAGAGGAGCCGGAAATGGCCGATGAAGCCGCGCAGCCGCAACCGCAGCTGACCATCAATACCCAGTACGTGAAGGATCATTCCTTCGAAAACCCCAATGCGCCCGGCATCTACGGCACCATGCGCAGCGAAAAGCCGGACCTCAACGTCAGTGTCGAGGTAACCCCGGAAAAGCTTCAAGACTCGGTCTACGAAGTGGTGCTGAGCCTGCACGCCTCGGCCAAGATCGGCGAGACCACGGCCTTTCTGGCGGAACTGGAATATGCCGCGGTGGTCAGCCTGTCGGAGGACCTCAGCGATCAGCTGCGCGAGCAGCTGGTGATGATCGAGGTGCCGCGCCACCTCTTCCCCTTCGCCCGGGCGATCCTGGCCGACGACACCCGAGATGGCGGCTTTCCGCCGCTGCTGATGGCCCCGATCGACTTCGGCCAGCTCTACCTCAACCGCAAGCAGGCCGAGGCCACGTCCGCTTCCGAGACCCCCGCCGCGGAAACCGCGAATGGCGGCGGCAACGGACAGGCCTGACGGCGGGTTAGATCCGGTAAAGACCCGGCGTTAGAGCAGATTCACGTAATAGGGCGGAACCATGAAGTGGTTCCGCCCTATTGCGATCCGATCTAGGCGCGCCAGAGGGGGTCCGGGATTTTGGTCAGCATGGCTTCGTGCGCGGCCTTTTCCTCGGGCGTCGGCGCATGGGGGCGCGGCGGGCGAACCTCGCGCGTCGCCGGCGCCGCGGCCTGGGTCAGGCTGCGCTGGCTTTCCAGCACCAGGCCCGGCTGGCGGCCGCCGCGCAGTTCCAGGTAGACCTCGGCCAGAAGCTCGCAGTCCAGAAGCGCGCCGTGAAAGGTCCGCGCCGAGTTGTCGATCTCGAAGCGCCGGCAGAGGGCGTCGAGGCTGACCTGCGAGCCCGGAAAGCGTTTGCGGGCCAGGCCCACGGTGTCGATGGCGCGGTCCATCGAGAGGATCTCGAGGCCCGCGGCCTTCAATTCGGCATTGAGGAACTTCATGTCGAACTGGGCGTTGTGAATCACCAGTTTGGCGTCGCCGATAAAGTCGAGAAAGCCATGGGCGATCAACGGAAAAACCGGCTTGTCCGTCAGGAACTCTTCGCTGAGGCCGTGGATACGCTCCGCTTCGGGCGGCATGTCGCGTTCGGGATTGATGTATTCGCGGTAAGTGCGCCCGGTCGGCAGGTGGTGCAGCAATTCCAGGCCCGCGACCTCGACGATGCGATGGCCCGAGGCCGGATCGAGGCCGGTGGTTTCGGTATCGAGGACAATCTCGCGCATCAGGTCTTTCTCTCCAGGGGGCAGGCGGTCGTCAAAACTTTCGTCGCAGCCGCCGGCGCAGCCTCCCGGGGTGCTTCAAACGCGATCCCTTTTCCCGCAGCAGTCTGACAATGGCGGCGAGCTGGCGCAAGGTGCGCCCCTTGCTCAAGCCCGTCTGCACCACGAAGTCGGCGCGCCGGCGCTTTTGCGCATCGGGCAGCTGGCGGGCGAGAATGGCCTGCATCTTCGCCTCGGTCATCCCGGGGCGGCGCAGCACCCGCGCCCGCTGCGCAAAGAGCGGCGCCGAGACCACGATGACCGCATCGCAGAGCGCGTCGCCACCGGTCTCGAAGAGCAGCGGGATATCCAGCACCACCAGGGGGCGGCGCTGCCGCGCATGTTTGGCGAGGAAGGCCCGCGCCTCGGCCCGAACCAGGGGGTGCAGGATCGCTTCCAGGCGCTTCAAGGCGGCATCGTCGCCCAGCACCTTGGCCCCCAGCCGGCCGCGGTCAACCTGCAGGTCCTGCACCACGCCGGGAAAGGCGGCTTCCACCGCCGCCACTGCTGCGCCGCCTTGCGCCATCAGCTTGTGGACCGCCGCATCGGCGTCGTGCACCGGCAGGCCGAGGCGGCGCAGCATCACCGCGGCGCTCGACTTGCCCATGCCGATCGAGCCGGTGAGGCCGATGACCAGCACGGCGGGTCAGTCCCCGCCCATCACGAAGGCGCGCAGTTCCGCCGTTACCTCCGGCCTGGTGCCGAACCAGGCGGCAAAGCAGGAGCGGCCCTGGTGCAGCAGCATGCCGAGACCGTCGACGCCGGTCGCGCCCCTGGCGCGGGCGGCCGCGAGCAGCGCGGTTTCCAAGGGGCTGTAGACCAGATCGCAGACCACCGCCCCGGCCTCCAGGCCGTCGAGCGGCATGTCCAGCGGCGGCTGCCCGTCCATGCCCAGGCTGGTGGAGTTGACCAGCAGGCCGGCGCCCGCCAAGGCGGCGGCGCGATCTTCCCAGGGCAGGACGGTGATGGCGCCGCCGATATCGACGGCCAGCTGCGCGGCGCGCTCGCGGCTGCGGTTGCAGAGGCGGATCTCCGGCACCCCGGCGTCGAGCAGACCGACGGCCACCGCGCGGGCGCCACCACCGGCGCCCAGCAGCACCGCCGGCGCCTTGGCGGCGTCGTAAGCCGGTGCGGCGGCCTTCAGGTTTTCCATGAAGCCGTAGCTGTCGGTGTTGGTACCGAGGATTTTGCCGTCTTTGAAAATCAGCACGTTGGCGGCGCCGATGCGCCGCGCGGTGTCGTCGACCTCGTCGCAGAGCGCCAGCACCGTCTGCTTGTGAGGGATCGTGACATTGACGCCGCTGAGACCGGTCGCCGCCAGGCCGCGAACCGCCACTTCCAACTGGTCCGCCGCGACCGGCAGGGGCACGTAGGCGCCGTCGATGCCGTGCTCGGCCAGCCAATAGCCGTGCAGCCGCGGCGAGCGGGAATGGGAGACCGGCCAGCCGATCAGCCCGGCCACCTTGGCTTTTCCGGTGAGCGGCTTGGGGGCCTTAGTCATGAGCGCAACGCCTTGTTGAGTCTGAGAAAATCGAGCAAAGGCAGCAGCGGCAGGCCGAGGATGGTGAAGAAGTCGCCCTCGACCCCGGCAAAGAGCTGCGCGCCCAGGCCTTCGAGTTGGTAGGCCCCGACCGAGGAGGTCACCGCCGGGCCCGCGGCCGTCATGTAGGCGTCGATGAAGTCGTCGCTGAGATGCCGCATGGCGAGACTGGCCGAGGCGTTATGGTGCCACATGCGGCTGCCGTCGCGCACCACGCAGACCCCCGTCCAGAGCTGGTGGGTCTTGCCGCTGAGGGCACGCAACTGGGCGGCGGCATGGTCGCGATCGGGCGGCTTGTCGAACCACATCTCGTTGCACGACAGCATCTGGTCGGCGCCGATCACCAGGGCGCCGGGATGCTTGGCCGAAACCCGCTGCGCCTTCAACTCCGCCAGGGTTTCGGCGACCTGCGCCGGCGTCGCACCCTCGGCCTTGAGCGCATCCTTCATGCCTTCTTCGTCGACCGCGGCGGCCTGACAGACCACCTCCAGCCCAGCCTCGGCAAGCAGCCGGGCCCGCGCCGCGCTGGCCGAGGCCAGCACGATCGCCGGAGCCTGCGCCGCCATCAGCCGGTCGGTGGTTTCGGCAACCGAGGTCATCATGCCTCCGCGCCGATGTGCTTGGCGTAGTAGTTCATGATGGTGGCCGCGGTTTCTTCGATGGAGCGGCGCGTCACGTCGATCAGCGGCCAGTCGTGTTCGGTGCAAAAGCGCCTTGCCTGGGTGATCTCCTGGCGCACCGCCTCCAGGTTCACATAGTCGGTTTCCTGGGTGTCGTCGGTCAGCATGCGCAGGCGGTTCTGGCGCACCTGCACCAGACTGGCCGGATCCTTGGTGAGACCGACCACCAGCGGGCCCTTGGCCTGCAGCAGTTCCTCGGGCATCGGGCAGCCGGGGACCACGGGGACGTTGGCCGCCTTGATGCCGCGGTTGGCGAGATACATGCAGGTCGGCGTCTTGGAGGTGCGCGAGACACCGACCAGGATAATATCGGCCTTGCCGATGTCGCTGCAGTGCTGGCCGTCGTCGTGGGCGAGGGCGAAGGTCATGGCGTCCATGCGGCTGAAGTACTCCGCATCGAGAACATGCTGCAGGCCCGGGGTGCCACGGATTTCAACGCCGAAGTAGTTCGCCAGGGTATGGATGACCGGATCGAGCACCGGGATCGAGGGCAGACCCAGGGAGACGCAGGAGCTGATCAGTTGATCGCGCAGTTCCAGGTTCACCATGGTGTAGAGCACCGGGCCGGGATTGGCTTCGATGCCGTGCACCACTTTGGTCATCATGCCGCGGGTGCGCACCAGGCTCCAGACATGCTCGATGGGTTCGATGCCGCCGAACTGGACGAGGCAGGCGCGGGCGACGGAATTGATGGTCTCGCCGGTAGCGTCGGAAACCAGATGCAGGTGATGACTGGTCATGGGTTTGGAACCACCGTTTTTGCCGCAAAGAGCTGTGGATGACTCGGCGCCCAAAAGCTAATCCCGGGGACAAAAGCCCCTCTGCGACAAATCTGAAAAATTGCGCTCACCTAGTCTCGCCTTTCTCCCGGATGTTCCTTGGTCTCGAACATCTTTGCCCCACAGCAGAACCAAAGCCGGAAAACACCACCACCTCTGGCTTTTCCCCGTTATCCCCTGCCTGCCGATTTGGCGCAAGCAATGGCACCTGGGCGGCTTTACCGCCTGTCGTCCACAGAAGAAGCGGACCGGGCCGCGCTTGCGGATGACTCTCGGGATAGAATGAAGAACAACGAAGATCCCCAGGATTCACAGGGATCAACTACAACTACCAAAAGCATTTATATAATTATTTTTAGAAGAAGTAGGCTTTGCTCAGACTGCGTTAAGAGCCATCTTACCGGTCTCGGCGGTGCCCCAGGCATTGCCGTGCAGGAAAGACCTTTGATGAGTTTTCGATGAACCAATCTCCTGACGTGATCTCCACGCCGAGCAAAGCCATGCTGCGGGCCTTGAAGGGCGAAAGCCTGGCCTGCCCGCCGATCTGGCTGATGCGCCAGGCCGGCCGCTATCTTCCGGAATACCGGGCTTTGAGGGCCGAGGCGAACGGCTTTCTCGATCTTTGCTACACGCCGGACTATGCGGTGGAAGTCACCCTGCAGCCGATCCGGCGCTTTGGGTTCGATGCCGCGATCCTGTTTTCCGACATCCTGGTGGTGCCCCATGCCCTGGGCCAGAAGGTCTGGTTCGAGGAAGGCGTGGGGCCGCGCCTGGAGGCGATCGAGAAGCCTTCGGGCCTGGACATACTGCAACGGGATCGCCTGCACGGCGCCCTGGCCCCGGTCTACGAGACCATCGGCCGCCTGCGCCGCGAACTGCCGGCCGAGACCACGCTGATCGGTTTTGCCGGCGCGCCCTGGACGGTGGCGAGCTATATGCT
>PJEL010002155.1_pt1 | contig 18530 bp, 12 predicted proteins | sample 1853271 | NCBI WGS metagenome assembly PJEL01 (sample SAMN08108733, study PRJNA415343) | Invertebrate metagenome, whole genome shotgun sequencing project. | host: Globobulimina | place: Sweden: Gullmar Fjord | collected 2015-08
ACACTGAACAATACCCGCAACGAATTGGGGATCTCTATGCTGGCGAACCACTTCTCATCGCCATGAAACTTGACAAAATGCCTAAAGAGCTGCTGATCAAGGGAACATTTCACAAACAAAAACGTCAATACTCTCTCCAACCAGGAAAAAGTGCCAACAGAGAAGGTATAGCCAGATTTTGGGCCCGAAAAAAAATCCGCAGTCTTATGAACACTTTGATTAAGACAAAAGATCAGGAACTGATCCGAAAACAAGTGCTTGAAACTGCTTTACAACATCACCTGGTCAGTCGTTATACCAGCCTGGTTGCAGTCGAACAGGAAACTTCCAGACCACAAACAGAAGGACTGGATAATAAAGATGTAGCCGTTAATCTTCCACACGGGTGGAAGCATTCTACCATCTTTGCCGGCAGTGTAAAAACTGCAACCCCTGCAGGGATGTACTCTATTGCTGGAATTTTCCTGCTGACCTGTACAATGCTACTACGTCTGCTTACCAGACAGAGAAATAAGCAATGAATAAAACCACTAGCGGTACCCTTGTTTTATTTACATGTGGATTACTGCTGCTGGCCAATGGCCTATGGATACCAGCAAAAGCTATACTGGCCCAGCATTTACTCCAGAACTCCTGGGACAAAAGCCTCACAAACGCTAGGGCGGTCAAACCCTGGCCTTGGGCAGATACATGGCCAGTTGCCAGATTGCAAGTACCGGCACACAAAGTTGACATTATTGTACTTGCCGGAACCAATGGTGAAGCTCTGGCTTTTGGCCCGGGACATCTAGAGGAAAGCAGCACACCGGGATCTCGTGGAAATTGTGTCTTTGCTGGCCACAGAGATACCAGTTTTAATTTCCTGCGTGATATTAAACCAGGCGAAAAATTGATTATCCAGGGAGTGGATGGCAAATATCACTCTTACCAGGTTACAGCCACCGCTATCAGAGAGGCAGATAAAATCAATTTAGAAAAATCTGATGAATCCTGGCTAACCCTGATAACCTGTTATCCATTTACGACAATAACACCGGGAGGACCACTGCGTTTTCTAGTTTTTGCCAGGATGGTATAATCAATAATTGTTTACCATGTCTGTACAGTTTAATTCAAGCAGCTGTGCTCTGGGCTTGTTCAAAAATCTCCAAATATCATATATACACAAGCAATACGAAAAGGAGCTGCTAGTTTCATGTTCTTACCAGATATTTTTTTTGGCCGATCTCGGCATTTTTAACGAATTTATTTATTATCATATCAGCAAGTTCCCCATTTAATAACTAAAACATTGAAACAAAATTGAGAAAAAGGTGGCCTGAAACACTCAAAAAAATATCAACCTTGAAAAAATCTTTTGAAATAATCATCCATGGCTTTGGCATACGATTTTAAATCTTCCTGTACTGCAGTTACAGCCCTGCTATCAGAAAGGAGCGCTGCTACCATTTCTTCATGTAGCTTATAAAGATCTTCTATTGCGCTTTCAGGTTCACATAGTCTAAATATACCATTCTCCGGTGCAGAATCAGGTGGCACCGTCATACCCTCGTTGTTTGTAGTTGTCTGACTGATTCCATCAGTAAATGATGTATAAAAATCAATTCCTGCCTGAGTAAACATACCTGCCATAAAGGAACCGTAACAACATTTAGCAGTGTTGCCATAGGCCCGCATAACAACTTCACCCAGATCATCACAGACCACATCACCCAGGCAATTAAATCCCAAAGCAGCCATCTCCCTGTCAATCTGAGTCACAAGCTCAACAGCAGTACTGGCAGCTTCATTTAACTTAAAGATTCCTGACAAATCATTAAAGAAGTCTCTTGATTTTGATTGGACAACATTAGCAATATCTGCCTGAGAATAATTTGAATACTTTCCATGATATAGCTTCTCTTGAGATGACTCCATATCAAAAAATGAGTTGTCTAACTCACCTAAAATCGAATCACTGTCCTCCTGCCATTCACTGTGTTCCTGTTCTTCGAAAACCTCTGATTCTTCCACATCCCAAATTCCCCTAAACCTGTTTCGGAAAAACAAGAGCATAAGAGGAGCTTTATAGGCCTGTTCAATATCTATTTCATAATCATTTACTATTAGCTCAATACCACCTGGAGCAAGCCACTCACTTTTCCTTGCCATATCCTTGACATATTGGGCTTCGTCATCATCCAATGCATGCACCGGCCTCTCCTTGCCAATTTCCAGACACATCTCCCTGGCAGCAATAAACTGCTCTGTGTCAAGAACCGGTGATGTATGGGAAATATGCCATTTGTTATTCTCAATTACCCCTCGGTAAAGCTGATTTCCAGCAGAACCAGCTCCGGTGGAAGCTGAAACAAGCTCCAGTGTAGAGCCATCAGGAATATTATCGAGGAAATCAACAATTTTTTGCATTGCCCTTTCACAGATCCAGATTGAAGCCCTTGTCAAAACTGCAGTAAATTTTTTCTGCTCTCTGTCCATGAATTTATCTCTGACTTCTTCATAGAGCCATTTTCCATCTGCTACATGAGCAATTACAGCTATATCAGCATATTGATCGCAAAACCACCCAAGATACCATAAATATACGATATCTTTCACATTACACGACAAGGACCCACCCTTCAAAGGGTGTGCAGTCATCCCAACCTGACAATTTTGTATAGCAACGGCACTACTCTGATCAAAATTAAATAAATCAAAAATGGTCTCTTCTCTTTCGTCAGTCCATTCTTCATAAGGTTCAAGAGAATTTGAACGTACTCCACTTGGAAATGAATGGAGTGTCCGTTTACCTGTTCCCGGTTCAAAGAAACCATCTGAACTTATTTTTGACAGCTTGGTGTTTCCATCATTCAATGTCAGATGAATTAGGAAATCAATATATTGCCTTTTATCTTCTTCAAGATCAATTTCCACATTTTCAGTATCAAGCATCCACTCCATCCATCTCGGATAAGGCTGTTCAGGATGTTCTTTCCTGAACCACTTCACAACAGCTTCATCCTTCTCATCCTGAGCAAAGCAGGCCTCACCGTTTATGGAGTTCAGATAGGTATAAATATCAACCCTGTAGGTTCCTGAGTCCAGCGATATCCCATTGACAAATTCACTCTTCCCCTGCTCGTGAAAATATTCGGCAAATGCATCTGAATCATAGCCACCAGATACCAGCAACTCATCTCCAGTAATAATCAGGTTACCGGTAATTTTCCCAACCCATTCCATTTCTTCTTCATTAAGATTCCCGCCAATCATTATTCTGGCATTAAATGGATCATCCTGAAGAAGCTCAACGGCAATGACCTTGGCGGAATGAAACATATTTTCAGGGTTTTCATGAAATGCATCAAAATTTTCATCATCAATTATTTTATTCAAAGCTGCAGCATCGGCCACGCTGAATGCACATGCCTCATTGTAGATATCCAAATCAATTCTCTTGGAAAAATTACTCATTACCTACACCTCTATGGAAAATAATATCTGGGGAAAAGCTTATATTTTCATATTTACTTTCATAATACTCTGTCATGCTCTTGCCATGCAAATTTTCATGAAAATCATTGAAAATGATTCCATTCACGAAACTGACCAAAAGGTAAATAGACGAACAATCCGTAAATTATAGACGTGATTCCTGAACCAAAGTAAGGTGTATCTATCACTCCAATATCTTTAACATTAAACCCAGATATCAAAAAGACAGTGTCTAAGACCAATATAAAAAATACCATCGCAGAGCTCTTTATCAAGCAGCTCGAAAAAGAAAGCAATTTATACAGGATGATTCATAGTTTGCTGAAACTGCCTGCAATGCAAAGCAGAGCTCTCTATGCATGTGGAGGAATAATCCGAGATGCCGCCATTACAGTTCTAACAGGTAAAACCGTGTCATCTTCAGATTTTGATTTTGTATGTGAGGGATTTACGTTTGAAATCTTCCAACAGTTTGTAATAGAGCTTAAAAATAGCTGTTCCATGGTGGAGACAGTCACTCATACAGGAAAATCGTTTCCGGTTTGGAAGCTAAAAATAACTGGCATGCAAAATTTGGTTGACCTTGCTCTCACCAGATCTGAAGCAAGCTTTAGCAACAATCACCGGGATTTTCATGTTTATTCATCAGCAGTCAGTGTGAAACAAGACTCCGTACGCCGGGACTTCACCATCAATTCCCTGTATATACGAATTTTCCTTGATGGCAATAACAATATTGCAGGAGAATTACTAGACTTTCATAACGGCTTAAACGATATTAAAAATCACCTTATCAGATGTGTAGGAACACCAGAAGAACGTTTCCAGGAAGACCCCCTGAGAATGCTGCGAGCGATTCGTTTCTCTGCCCGTTTTCCAGGATTTTCAATAGACCAGATAACATCCACTGTTATAAAAAAATCAGCCCGAAATTTAATCCCCACTATTTCAAAGGAACGGATCAGCTCAGAACTGTACAAAATGCTTTGTGCCAATCCAAGGCAGTCACTCACAGAACTGCACCACCATAATATTCTTGAAGAAATATTACCGCAGCTGCTTCCTTTACAAGACAAAGACATTTTAAGAATATGTCACCGTCTTGACACATTAATGAAAAACAACAGTATAAACAGTACCTGGGTTTTTGCTGCCCTCCTCTTTGACTTGTCTACTGAAGAGCTGAACCAAAAAATGGCCTCCTCTCTCACCTCTACCAAAATGGATGCCCGTTTTTTTTCAACAAATAGTATCCGTTTAATAGCCAGACAAACTAAACTTCCAGGTATAAAAAATATTTCCCGACTTTGCGATGACACTCAGCTCCTTATCCATTACCACTTTCTGACAAATAAGGACGCTATACTTGAGGAAATTTGCAAACGTTACTCAAATCCGAATTTCCTTTTTGAATTTTATTTTGCCCAGAGAAAAATATCAGCCAGCAATAATCCAGATTTTCTAAAAATACTTAAAGAACTCCCAAAGACTGTTCTTGACTTCAACTCCTTACTTCTAAGTACCGGTACTCCTAAAGGACCGCACCTCTACGACATCAAACTTCGTCTTCGCCAGGCTGAGATCAAAAAAGAGATAGAAACCGATCAAGATGCCCGTGAACTTTTGAGTAAAATATATATGGAGGACACCCACCTACTTTGTGAACATGCTGAAAAACTCCTCCGATTTCATCAAGCTTCAACCAGCAAAATATTACCTGCCAACCTTCGAGATGAAGTTCGCTGGTTATTGTTTAGAAAACCGGTAAGACTCATCACAACATATCAAAAAAATGACTTGTTAAAATTAATTTTCCCCGAGCTGACAGAGGCCAACAAGACTGTCCTGATGACGAACCATCATTTTTCTAAATCATTTATCAATGATGTGCTTATGGCTCTGAGCATCCTTTCAGAAGAAATTTCCTCACCTTCGGTCACCCAAATACTTTCTCTACTTTTTCTCGACATTGGCATGACCAGAACACAGAAAATATCAAATAACCGACAACCCACCTACTACAATCATGAATATGTAGGTGCTAAAATGACAAATATAATCTGTTGCAGGTTGGGAATAGAACAAACGATAACCAGTGACGTATGCTTTATCATCCGCAACCACAATTTTTTAATCATGAATGGCGGACCTAACCGTTATCGAAAACTAATTGGTACCGTTGACGACGGACTTCTTGAGGATTTACTCCTCATTCACCGTATCGACCAACAGGCTAAAATGACAATCAAGAATGGGCAAAGAATAGTTGAAGGACAACTTGACCATTATAACATCATCATGAATCATCGCGAACAATGGGCACAGGAAAAAGCTGACCTTAATCTGATCAGGCAAAGTATAACATCTCCTCCTCTGTTATGTGACCATGATCTGATCCAAAGTAATCCCACATGGGGACCTGGAGTTAAAAAAGGTGCTGAATTAAGTAAGCTCAGGCAATCTTTATATCAATTACAGCTTAAAGGTCTCATTAATAACAAAAAAGAAGCCTTGTTTGCAGCTCGCAACCATATAATCCTTCATCACTTATGCAATGACCCCGGCACATATATTAATACCTTACGCTCACAAGGTTTGCTGCAAATTATCTTACCGGAAATTGCAAGTCTTATAAATTTGCAGCAAACTAGCCCTTATCATCAGGAAGACTGCTTCAAGCACACCATAATGGTAATTAACCAACTGCCGGCAGATACATCTCTCTCACTGAAACTTGCTGCTATATTTCATGATATAGGAAAAAGTAAAAGCCAATCATTTGATCAATCCAGAGATAGATACCACTTTTATTCTCACGAAAAAAGAAGCCTGGAAATGCTGGAAGAAATCTGTCACCGATTTTGCTGGAGTGATTCTTGTTTCAATCAGGTCAAAGTAAACTGGTTGATTGCAAATCATATGCGAGCACAATTAGACTGGCAAGCTCTGGCAAACCCTGAAAAAACCATGGAGAAGTTATTTTTCAAGGATCATTCATCCGGTCGTGAAATACCCAGATCCTTCAGAAGAGACCTCCTTCATCTCAGAAAAGCAGACTCTGCGGGTGCTGTTGTCAGCGATATGTCTATAAAACTTAAAAAAGATACTGAATTCATTTTTTTCCAAAACTTGATGTCCAAAGTCGAACAACAATTTTCTATAAAAAAAGAACAAAACAATCAAATCCTGCTGATCAAAAAACACTGGAATGGACATCTCGTACAACGCCATTTTTCAGTAAACAACTCTGAAATTGGCCAATTATTAAAATACGGTCAGGACTATGTCAGATCTTGTCTTCTTACAAGACAAAACCCGGTTCTCAAAAAAATAATCAGTGCTGTTGAAAAGGACTCCGGTATTAAAGCGTGCAAAAATAACAAACACAAAAAATGTATGGACTAACAAGAAAATTAAACACCAAATTAGCAACTCAATTCATGTTACATCATTAAAAATAATTGATCCTAAACTCCAATCAATCTTATACGGCAGTAGTATTCTCGCCAGCAATAATCTCCACAAAAGGTAACAAAACCACTGCCCCCTACCCTCATACATAAGTGCGATATTTCAGCAACATACAACAGCATCTCTTCCTACGCACCAGTAATACCCTTGTTTATTCACTTGCAAAATATTAAATTTCAGCTATAATAATCATAATTATATTCCATCTCGTACTTATAAGTTCCCTTTCAGATTATTCTCGTTTAAATCTTTTTTTCCAGCATATGCTGTTGGCATTGAAGTTTCTGCTAATCTTTAATATTGGAGAAACACATGATTCTTTATGTCGGAAATCTCAGTTATAAAATGACTGAAACTGATCTTAACGGCCTTTTTAGTCCCCATGGATCGATATCCAAGGTCAATGTGGTGAGTGATCACTTTACCAGACAATCAAAGTGTTTTGGCTATGTACAAATGAACTCTAGAGGCGAAGGTGTCAGTGCCATGCGTGCCCTCCACGGAGCAAGTATTAATAACCGACCTTTGGTTGTAAAAGAAGCACGTCCAAGACATGAACGCGACGGCCACCCCTGGTAGGATATTTTTTTCCATATGCACATATACGTATAACAACACCATTTCATGACCCAGCCGCAAACAACGTGTGAAAATACCTCCTCATTTTTAATCAATTGATACTATTTTCATAAAATTTTATTTTTTTTATCTGGATTTCCAGATTTACAATCGAGATATCTGTAATACCTCGATTTTCAAACCAAGAGGCTCAACAAAGAGCCCTGTACTAAGGAGTAGTTTAAGATGGTAGAAGGAACAGTTAAGTGGTTTAATGATGCAAAAGGTTTTGGTTTCATCCAACAGGATAGTGGAGAAGATGTATTTGTTCATCATTCTGCTATTCAGTCCCAAGGCTTTAAATCACTGAATGAAGGTGCAAGAGTTTCATTTGAAGTAGTTCAAGGCCAAAAGGGACTGGCTGCTGAAAATGTTGTTCAACAATAACAACTGACTTACTGGCATTTCAGGAGCAGTTATATTTTTGCTCTCTGCCACAAATGAAAAGAGATAACTGCTCCAACTTGATCAGCTATCTTTTTTCATAATATAGCACACACCGTCCCCGAACACTGGGGACAGTGTTCCTCTTGTCTGTTTTCAACTACGTTACACCTCCAACAGTTTAGCCCCTTACACTTCTTACCACCTTGTGGTATACTGCTATAAACATACTCACGTTAAAAATAAGGGGACCAATGTCAACATTGACCTACAATATTAGATGCATAGCCCTCACACTAATAACTATACTTTCCTTGTCATCTCTAGTGACTGCTGAACAGAACAACGCGAACACCTTCTCAGCCCCCGACCATATCCAAAAAATGGAAAGGAGTTGGCTCAAAAAGCCTGTTACTTATAATGCCACATTCAAAGATGCTGATCTCGTCATTAGCCTTAACCAACAATTCATGATTTTTTCACCATACATTAAAAAATATGCTGATGAGAACAAAATTAACATTCAGATAAATAAAGGAACCTGCGGCATTTCTGCTGGAGCAAATATCAACAAAGAGGTCGACATTGCCGGTTTTTGCTGCCCTCCAGGGAGAACCGACAGGCTTCCAGGCCTGAGCTTCCAAACAATGGGTGTCCATCCGATCTCAATCCTAGTCAACAAAAATAATCCCATAAATAATCTCAGCATGAAACAAGTTCGAGAAATATTTAGCGGAGACCTGGTACGTTGGTCAGCTGTTGGCGGCTCTGATGTACCCATCCTTCCCATTGCCCGACTTCACTGCAAAAAAAGGCCAGGTCACTGGCGTCTAATACTTGATAATCCCGACATGTTTAGCCCTTCTGCCCGCATCGTTCCCACCATTGAAGACATGTTTTCCCTGGTAGGATCAAATCAAAATAGCATTGGCCATGAAGTTATGTGGCTAAGCAGTCAACATCAAAGTGTCAAAGCTGTCACAGTTGACGGCCTCAATCCTAAAAACCTTGAATTACTGGCTACACACAAATACAAGATTTATCGAACCTTAAATTTTTCCTATTGGACCAACCCACAAGATGCAAATCCCCACGCTATCAAATTAATCAATTACATACGGATGCAAGTCGAACTTGATGCAGAAAAAATCGGCACCATACCAACTGTAACATTAAAAAAACATGGCTGGATCTTTAAAGATGGAGAACTGATCGGTACGCCAAATTAAACAATAACACATCACTCATAACTAAATGTTTATCATTTTCAAAACAATCTAAAGCCCATATTGGCCTATTGGCTACAAACGTATTTAAATGGCAACATTCGATAAATTTATTTCCAGAATCCCCTTAACTGCCAAAATGGTCATCCTGACCATCAGCACTGGAATCATTGTCTGGACTGCACTAGACTACATTGTCCATCGCTCAATCAGATCCTTTTTTGAAACTCATATTACCGAACGCCTCAAACAACAAGCACAGGAAGACAGGTTACGCTTTGACAATTACCTCAATGATTTCCAACAACTTGCTCAATTATTCTCTACCAGAGAACAAGTCCGATCGCACATCGAACAATTAAAATGGTATCAAGAAAAGACTGATAATATTATTGTTCATAACCGCTATCCATCATGGTTTCCCGGACGCTCACTAATGCGGAGCCTTGCTTCACCTCGTTTTGTTATCTTTTTCGACTCACATAATGATCCCAAAGAAATTTTCCACAGAAAACAAGATCAAATACCAGATTCCATTCTTCACCCCAGTGATATCCTTCTGGAAAACAGTGATATTCAGGCCCACATCACTTCAATTGCTAATTTTCCCTACATTATCACATCAAAGCAGGTTAACGATCCCTCAGGCCTGACATCTACCATCCTCCTGGCTTCACCCATTGATGATGAACTTTTTATATTTGTCCAGGGTGATTTCCCAAAACACCTTATGGGTATCATTTCATCTAAAAGCAATACAGTACTAACCAGCAGTGACTCTATTTTACTACCTGGAGGAACTGATATTGATGAAGTCAGAAAAAAATACCTGTTCACTGTCAGGGACTTCCAGGATTACGGCGACGCAGAACTCTCAGTCAACTTTGTATCGTTTATTCCCCGAAAAAAAATCCAAACCCTGGCCAATGAGTTTGTCGGAAAAGAAAGGCAATATAGAGCGATCATAGCCTTAAGCCTCATTATGACCTTCACTCTACTTATTATCCGCCATAGCTTAAGAATAGAAAAGTTGATCAAAATTGTGAAAAATTTTGCGCAAAGCGAAAGTTATGGCCTTTCCAAAAACGAAGGTATTGGCGATCAGATGTCAATCTTAGAAACAACGTTCAAACATCTTATAAATGAGATAGGACTTCGAACCAAACAGCTAAATAAAAGCAACCAGAAACTAACCAGCACCATCTCTTCATTAAAGCAAACCAGAGATGAGCTTATCCGAGCGGAAAAATTTGCTGCAGTTGGTCAGATGGCAGGAATTGTTGCCCATGAAATTCTCAACCCGATCACAGCCATTTCCATACGCCTTGAAAAGAATCTTTCAATTTCGCAAAAAGCCATTTTAGTATTTAACAAACAACAACAAACTCTTCAAAAACTGAACACCATTTTTTCATCTCAAAATTCATCCCCTATAATTTCAAATGAAGATAAAAATAATTTTCATCTGCTAAATGACATCAACAAGGCACAGCTTGAAAGCCAGGTCAGCAGAATTTCTGATTTAGAATTCCTAGACCGCCTTGTTATAAAAATAATCAAAATCGCTGACGGGTTCAGACAATTTTCTAAATCAGAAAAAAAATTAGAGCCGGTAAACTTAAACCTGATCATCCAGGAAGTTGTTGACGATTTGCATGATACGCTAAAAAAATGTAATATTAAAATTATCCTGCAACTTTCTCAGCCAGAAGCTTTTCAAGCTGATTACATGGAGCTTTATCTGGTTTTTTCAAACCTTTTACGTAACGCAATTCAAGCAATAGAAATGCATACTCAGCCCCAAAAAAAAATAATAACAGTGAGCCTGTCTACAACCAAGCAGTATGACACAAACATTGTACTTCCCACCAAATCATTTCCAAATAAAGAAAACAACACTCAAGAATCCAACAGAAACAAACAGTATCAAAGTAATAAAAAATGGCTTGAATTACTTGTCCAGGATACAGGGACCGGAATACCGAAAAGCGATTTTGACAAAATTTTCGAACCTGATTTTACCACTAAAGGAAAAAACGGCACTGGAATCGGACTCAGCGTATCACGCAAAATCGTTAGAAGTTACCTGGGTGATCTCTCTGTTTTAAAGAGTACACCAGGACAAGGTACAATCTTCCAAGTACTCCTTTATTTAAATCAATCTACTCTGGACAGGAATAACTGAAATGCCACAGGGCACAATGTACCAAAATTCTACTATTATATGTGTCGACGATGACCATGCTGTACTGGAATCGTTTCGACAGGTACTTACCCCTGAAAAAGATGCCCTTGACTCTATTCTGGAGACAAAAGAGCTTTCTGACAATGATCATCTTTTAGACAAGCCGACTTATAATCTCCTGCTGGCAAGCTCAGGTGAAGAAGCCTTGAATATCCTTCAAGAAGAATTAGAAGCCGGTAATCGAGTTGCAGCTGGTTTTTTTGACATCAGGATGCCCGGCGGAATGGATGGATATGAAACTATAAAACGTGTTCGCCAACTAGATCCCGAGATATACTGTGCAGTTATCACAGCATACACCGATCGTGATATTGGCCAAATCAGTCAACTATTTCAAAATAAACATCAAGATCATTTTCTTTACTTCAAAAAACCCTTTTCCACGATTGAGCTTGAACAGACAGCTCTGAACCTAGTCGCCTCTTGGAACAGGAAAATAAATGAACAAACTGCTCTCAAATTACTGGATGAAGTAAAAAATGACTGGCAGGATGTCTTCCACACAATTAAAGACGCTATTATCATCCTGGACCGGGACAACAATATTGTCAGAGCTAACAATGCTGTTGAATCCTTATTCGGGACTTCCCCAATAAGCCAGATTGGCAACAATTACTGTCAACTTCTCTACCAAACAGATATACCACCATCTCATTGCCCATATCCAAAAACACTAAAAACAAAGGCCCCTGCAACGAATCAGTTTCACAACTTGCTAATTGGCAAATATTTAGAGATTAAAACACTGCCCCGTTTTGACAATAAAAACAGGGTATACGGTGTAATCTTAATCGCTCGAGACATAACCAAGGCCATAACTGCACAGAAAGCACTTAAAAAGAGCGAAGAACGCTTTAGAAATCTAACAGAAATGCTCCCTGTAGCTGTATATGAGATGGACCTAAACGGCAAAATAACCTTTGCCAACAAATACGCTTTCGACTGCTTTGGCTATAATAAGGAAGATTTTTACAAAGGCATTAGTGGTCTTGATCTCATTTGCGAGAATGACAGAGCAATGGCTCTGGTAAACATAGAAAAGCTCAAGAACAACACCTACTGCGACTCAAATGAATATTATGGTCAAAAGAAAAATGGCACCACTTTTCCTACAATATTCAATTCTGCCATGGTCATTCATGACAATAAACCTCTAGGTATCCGAGGAGTTATAATAGACATATCAGAGAAGAAAAACCTTGAACAAAAACTGCTCCAATCACAAAAAATGGAGGCGATTGGTACGCTTGCAGGAGGAATTGCTCATGACTTTAATAATATTTTATCTGCCATCATGGGCTACTCCGAGCTTGCTGAACTTAAACTTTCAGAAAACCCAACAGTTGCCAGACATCTTGCCGAAATTTTGAGTGCCTCAGAACGGGCAAAGGAACTCGTGCAACAAATTCTTACATTCAGCAGGAAGACGGAACAACAAAAACAACCCCTGCAAATTTCCCAGATCGTCACCGAAGCCCTTAAACTCCTACGCTCTTCCATACCATCAACAATAAACATTGAACAAAATATTTCCTCAAATTCCTTTACTCTGGCAGATCCCACACAAATACAACAAATTGTTATGAATCTCTGCACTAATGCCTACCATGCAATGAGAGAAACAGGCGGTACACTTACTGTTTCTTTGACAGAGACAGAGCTCATATCTGAAAAAACTTGTCTCGCCAAACAGATGCTACCTGGTTCATATAGCAACCTTGTGATCAGTGATACCGGTATAGGAATGAGCAATGAAATTAAAGCAAAAATATTTGACCCCTACTTTACAACCAAGGGTGTTGGCGAGGGTACCGGGTTAGGATTGGCAGTGGTACATGGTGTTGTGGAAAGTCACGCAGGTAGAATCGAGGTGGAAAGCAAACCTGGTAAAGGAACCACTTTTCACATTTTTTTGCCAGTCTACAAAGGAAAAGCTGACATCTCCCATCCACAAAAACTTGACATACCTTTACAGGGAAATGGTGAGACAATAATGCTTGTTGATGATGAATATGCAATCCTTGATATAACCAGAGAATTTCTTGAAACCCACAATTATAAGGTTGAATGTTTCACGGATGGAGTTCAAGCACTTAAAAGTTTCAACCTTGACCAAACTCACTTTGACCTCATACTCACTGACATGACCATGCCATTAATGACAGGAATCCAACTAGCCCAGAAAGTTCTGGACGTAAAACCTGAATTACCCATAATCCTCAACACAGGCCACAACGAGCTGATAAACCGTGAAAAATCTCTTTCCATTGGTATCAAAGAACATCTGGAAAAACCTATACACACCGACAGCCTTCTTCGAACTGTCAGAAAAGTTCTAGACAACGCGAAACTCCTGGGCCTTAGAATAATGATTATCGATGATGACCATTTCAACATCGACCTGGCAACAGGAATACTTCGTCACCTAGGGTGTGAGGTGACCGGATTAACCAATAGCCAAGACGCACTAAAACTCTTCATGACAGACCCATACAAGTACGACATCATCTTAACTGATAACTACATGCCTCACATGAGCGGGATCGATCTAGTGAAACATATCCTAAAAAAACGGGCTGACATGCCGATAGTTTTAATATCCGGAGACAAGAACACTCTGGATACCACACGTGAACAAGTCACAAGATCCTTAGAGTTTCTTAGCAAACCATATGAAATGGACGAACTTGTCTATACTATCGTCCGGGCAATTTCTGTACCTAACTAATACCTAACATCTGCCCTAAAAAACCACTGGAACACAATTTATCTTCATATTGTTTATTAATTATTTTTCTGCACAATTAACAACTTATCAACAACAAACAAATGCCAGAAAAAAAACATAAAGACTGCTACATACTTTTCTTCTGTACTCTCATGCTCTTGACCACTTGCAGCTCAATACTTTTTGCAGGCGTCAAAGAACCTGGCTTTACAAACCCTGAACAAACAATGGAAATGGATAAGGCCTGGACAGAAAAGCCCATAGAATATGAACAATGGTCACAAGGGGCTGACCTGGTGGTGACTCTTGACCAACACCTGTACCCTGCACTAGCCCCACTTATTGACAGATATAAACGTCAAAAAAAAATCAAAATAATCACCCGGGAAGGAACCTGTGGCATTTCAGCTGGCCTTATAGCAAAAAAACAAGTTGATATTGGTGGGTTTTGTTGTCCCCCCGGTCTAACAGATAGACTACCAGACCTGCAATACCACACACTGGGTATCACACCGCTATCCATCTTGATTAACAAAAAAAATCCAATCAGCAACCTGGATGCCGAAACAGTTCGAGATATCTTCCAGGGAAAAATCAATAACTGGTCACACTTGCTACAAACAACTCCCCCGGCAATAAACAGCACCCCAATTCGTCCAGTGGGAAGACTGCACTGTAAATTACGTCCAGGCCACTGGCGCTTACTACTTGACAATGAAGACTTATTTGCTCCTCTGCTGCATGAAGTAGGAACCATAAAAGACATGATACATACTGTTGCAGAGAACCCTGAAGCTATTGGCTTTGAAGTTTCATGGAACATTCAAAGGTATAATAAAACTGACAAAGTCAAACAACTACATATTAACGGCGCTTCCCCACAAGATACCGATCAACTCCTTTGTAACACGTACCCTTTTTATCGCGTTTACAATATCACTTCATGGAAAAATGGTTCAACTGCCGAGAACATCTACAGTGAGAATTTTATAAACTTTCTCATTTCACACGCAGATGAAATAGGTGAAGAATTTAATGTCGTTCCTGCAAAGAGCCTGAGAAAGGCTGGCTGGAAATTCAAGAAAGATGAACTCATTGGCAGCAAACAATTCAATTGCAAGTAAGGTGCAAACTCATTGGCATTCTTAGAAAAAATTCCACTCACCAGAAAAGTACTGATCATCTCTATTCTTATCTGCACAGGAGTATGGGCAGTACTGGATAAAGCCCAGACAATCAGGCTGCAAACATTATTTAATCAGCAACTAAATTCAAATCTCCAAGAAAAGGCTGCCGAGGACAGAGCCTTTCTTGACTCTTACATTCGTTCCTTTGGCAGAGCCAGCCGTCTTATTGGTTCACAAAAAAAACTAAATGATTATCTTTCTTCGGGTCAATGGGATAGCACAAGGGAAGAAGCTTTAATTCATGAAAGAACCGCCCCCTGGTTGCCTGGAATCTCAGTAATTCGTTCACTTCCTTTTTCTCAATACTTCCTTTTACTAAACCCACAAGGACAGGTAAAAGAGATTTGCAGGACCATACCTGGCAAACTACCAGAATCTGTATCAAAACCAGACTTTCTCCTGCGCCAACTCAGCCATAGCCAGACCTACCTTACCCAACTTGGAAATTTCCCTTACCTAGCAACTTCACAAATGATCTCTTCCGATACTGGAGAATTATTGGCAACCCTGATGCTGATCACACCACTTGACAACCTATTTTTAAAGCTCTCGTTAACTCCACTGCGAAGAAACAGCCTGATAGCCATGGTTGATAGCAACAAAAATAGAATTATAGCCAGCAACAAACCAGATATCATCAAACCCGGAACAAATGAAAAACAACTCAGTGACAAGTATCTCATAACCGGGAAGTCATATTTTGACTATGGATCCTCTGACCTGCAAGCGCATTTTATTTCACTGTTACCACAACACCAGTACGCTCAAATCAGTAAGGAAATCCTTAAAAATGACCGAACAAACAGGGCAATCACCAGTGTCTCATTAATTTTTTGTCTGTTGGTTATCATCACCTTTATCACACACAAAATTAACAAGTTAAAACTTGAGATTGACTCATTTGCATCCCAACACCTTAATGCTAAACCATATGTAACAAATGACCAAAAGGACCAGTTATCTATTTTACAAGAACGATTCAGAGAGTTAAAAATTGAAATTCTCAAATCTCAGGAAAAACTAAAAACAGAGGCTAACAAGAATATATCTCTGACGAAACAAAATATGGAAATGGAAGAAAAACAACTTCTATTTGAACTACTTAAGGCTGTAACTGATAGATATGAAATTGGAGTCATTATCCAGGAAGGGACAATTTACTTGCCAGCAAATAACAAAATGGAACATTTTTCTGCTTTATATACAGGAATTGAAACATTCACAAAACTTACTGCAGAGATGGAACATATTCTCCATGACACTGAGGGGAAGAAACATATTTTCCAGATAAATGAGCAAGTTTTTGGCGGTTTTGAGGCTCCTGTAATTCTAGTGCAGGAGATAACCAGCCGTAAAAATGCTGAAGAGAAACAAATACAATTAATCGATGAACTTCAAAACGCTCTTGGCAAAGTGAAACTGCTAAGCGGATTTTTGCCCATTTGTGCTAAATGCAAAAAGATACGGGATGATCAGGGATACTGGAATCAAATTGAAATGTATCTAAGAAATCATTCAGAAGCTGAATTCAGTCATAGTATCTGCCCTGACTGTTTTACTGATTTATATGGCCATTTAAAAATAAACCTGGACAAATAAATCAGTCAGGCATATCAATAAACCAGCTATAATATCAAGCGCAGGAGTCTTTCTGTTTAAGAAAACTTGCCTGTTCAATCTCATTTTCAAATAACCAATAAAGGAAAAATCATGCCTTCAACCACCGAGAACCTACAAGAAGCATTTGCCGGAGAGAGTCAGGCCAACCAGAAGTACAGAGCCTTTGCCAAAAAAGCAGAAAGAGAAGGTCTTAGCAATATTGCCAAGTTATTTGCTACTACAGCTGAAGCAGAACGTATTCATGCCGAAGGACATTTAAAAGCTCTGGACAAAGTAGGTACGACAGCACAAAACCTACAAGAAGCTATCAGTGGTGAAACCCACGAGTTTGCAAACATGTATCCACCCATGGTTGAACAAGCTGAAGGTGAGGGCCACAAGGCCAAATTGATGTTTAAATTTGCTGTTAAGGCTGAAGCTGTTCATGCAGAACTTTATAAAAAAGCACTAGAAGCTGTTGAAAACGGTACAGACCTGGACACTAGTGAGTTTCACCTCTGCCCTATCTGCGGACATATAGAGTTCAACGAGCCACCTGAAAGATGCCCCATCTGCGGCGCTAAAAAACACATTTTCCAACAAGTTGCTTAACAACTACAATACCAGCCTGAAAATCATCGAAAACTAAGTCTTCAGGCTGGTCGTAACTCTTTCACCTATCCCTTGACATCAAGATCATTCTATTTTCTTAAATACTCAATGGCTGCATTCAAAACACATTTAACAGGTGGGATCATCACCGGTCTTTCACTCTGTTCTATCGGTTACTTTACAATTGAGCTCAACCTTCCCCAAGCAGTATCCCTGATATTTACGGGATCTATCGGTGGTTTATTGCCAGATCTTGATCATGATTCAGGAAAACCTCTGGAACTGCTTTTCAGCCTTATTTCCATCGTTATCCCCACTCTGTTACTGACGCAAATCATTCCTCCCGGGAATATATCACCTGAAATTCTTATAACTTATTTTCTTTGCTGCTACCTGGTAATCAATTTTCCAATCTGCTCACTGATAAAGAAAATAACTGTCCACCGTGGGATAATGCACTCCATCCCCTTTTCGATTCTCTTTGCCCAAACAACTTACTTTCTTTTTAACTCTTCTGGACAGAGTTTTGCAGCAATGACATCTCTTTCTATTTTTACCGGCTGCATGACACATCTTCTTTTAGATGAATACCATTCTCTAACCTTTAAATTTGGTATCATCCCGCACTTGAAAAGATCAGCTGGCAGTGCTTTAAAAATATCCTCTCCAAATCCATTTATTACAGCCATGACCTACGGCCTGATCGCAGGTCTCGGTGTAATATTGCTGGCAGAAATTCAACCTATAAACAATTTCCCTCTCAAATTTTGGTGAGTTACAACTAATTCACTAAAAAACCTCCCTTGTCTTTATCTTCAAGTATAATTATTCAAAGGCATAAATATAAAACGCAGAACTTATCGAGTGAAAACACTCAACGTCCTTAACCTCTGCGTTAATATATTTATTTTTTTTATTTTTTTATTTTTTTTTTGGGGGGGGGAGGAGGTGGGGGAATATCTTTTCAATTTTAAAAAAAAAAG
>PJEL010002156.1_pt1 | contig 18528 bp, 18 predicted proteins | sample 1853271 | NCBI WGS metagenome assembly PJEL01 (sample SAMN08108733, study PRJNA415343) | Invertebrate metagenome, whole genome shotgun sequencing project. | host: Globobulimina | place: Sweden: Gullmar Fjord | collected 2015-08
GAATCGCACGTGACTGCCTTGGAGCGATTCAATCCAAGCGTGGAGTGGCGGCTGCTTTTCGACCCAGTCTAGGATCGCGGAGGCCCAATCTCGTTCTCGATTTGACCAAGGTTTCTCAAGCAGCAATCGCTCCAAGACGGCGAGGTCGTTTGCACCACATCTCCACGAAGCGAAGAACAGTCTTCCGTCCCGACAGGTCCGAATCAATGATTCGACCAACGCCTCTGCAATAGAGGGCGAAATGAGCTGCAACCGGTCTACCCCTAGCAAGAACCGCATTTGATTGTGCGCAGCCACGATGTCTTGCAACGGCGATTGCAAGTCAACTATCGATGTATTGATGAACGACTGATTGGTTGGATCAATCAATCGAGGTCGAAACGACTCCATGATTGTATTGAGGGGCATTTTCACCCAATACTGCCCTGCTTCTCCTGCTGCTGCTTCTTCCGAATTTTTGACGATGTTGCTCGGCGGCACAAATGGCAACCGATTGCGGCTCACTGGTGTAGCGGGCGGTTGATGCACTGTGACGGACACCGTCGATTCGCCCACCCGTAGCAGCCCGGACTGCTCAATGGCAGTGTGATCAAGAATCAGAAACGCTTGATGATTCTGGGTTTGGCGAATCGTCGGGGCGGGCAGAGCTTCGATAAACGAATACGCAGACTCCACCCACCGGGCGGTGCGCAGCGGTAGTTGTGCCCTTTCTCGCACGGCAGAGGAATCCGATTCCTCTACTTCGTCATCAAACTGGCGAGGAATTGAATGCAACCAACGGACATAACCCGCCACTTTCGTGCCATCTGAAGTGGTCACAGTCGACGAACGTGGCCACTCAGATTCCGCTGAATCTCCCCGTCGTTGAATCTCGATCGGCAGGACGATTGGGGTTCCTAGAAAGGCTTGAACATCAGCCTGCAAACATCGAATGACAAATGCCCTCTCGGGTGAATCAACGGGATCTGACAGAACGGTAGATTTAGGTAAACTCGATTCGTTTCCTGATTTTGAACCCTGACAGGAAAACACAAACCCAAGAGCGAAGATGAGTGACAAATGGACCGATGCCACATACACCGACACGGCCAATCGGAGCGCAATGATGGGCTTCGGTTTCAGCCCAGAGGAAGAAGATGATCTTGAAAGTGACCGCGGCGCCAGAAGTTCGGCTCCTTATCGGAAGGCTAGCCCGTTGACAGTTGTAAGCGACACAGCCCCGATTACGAGCCTCAGCCTGATTGTGGGGCCAGAAGGCAGGACGTACAGATGATAACGTTGAACCGTGCCATCCACACCATTACCTTTGAATTCTTTCGTCCATCCGCTCAGACGGTTCACCTCGCGGGGACATTTAATGACTGGTCGTGCAATTCGATCAGACTTAATCGTCAAAACGATGGCTGGTGGCGCATCACCATAGAGGATTTCGAGCCGGGTGATTATGCGTTCCAATATGTGGTGGATGGGAATCAATGGTTCCCGGACTTTGCTGCCCATGGGAATGAAATGAATGCATACGGCGGATGGCAGAGCCTGCTCAGCATCCCCGAATGGAACGTGGCGAGTGAATCACTGGAAGCTGCACAACGACCTGAGATCCTCCGTGTCGTGACCCAATCGGATGATCAATTGGCTCCGATCCCCTTCCAAAAATCTCCTGCTCAAGACCAAGACACTGCTCGCAAGGTTCCCAATCGGGCAGCATAAGATCCTTTTGTGCTCGAATTCCTGCGCAGTGACCCCACACCTCTCCGGGCCACGACAACTTGTGAATGCGAGGGTCGGGGGGGGCAAAATCCAACAAGGGGTGTCGCACCGTTGAATGCGGCGATCAATCAATATGATCTTCAATCAGATGCGCAAGACCCTCTTCATCTTGTAGGATACGGAGTGCATCAATCACGATCGCAGGCACGATCGAATCCAGCCGATTGAGATCCCCGCCTAGAGCTGCAATCTGTTTGATCAGATTTGAACTCGTATAAGCATATTTTTGGCTTGTCATGATGAAAATGGTTTCTAAGTCAGCTACTTCTCGATTAGTCATAGCCAACTGACATTCATACGCCAAATCTGAGATATTACGAATGCCGCGTAAAATCACTTGCGCTTTTTGCTCGCGGGCAAAATCCAACGTAAGACCTTCGTATGTTTCAACTCGAATTTTGCCGCCGCCGACTTCGTCTTTGAGAAGGTCGCCCGTCAGCTGTCGCATCATTTCCTTGCGTTGCAGCATCGGAAAGATTTCCTTCTTGCCGATGTTACGCCCGATGGCGACAACAATTTCATCAAACACCCGTCGGCCGCGCGCAATGACATCCAGATGCCCGTAGGTCGGCGGATCAAAGGACCCGGTGTAGATGGCTCGATGATTTGGTTCCTTGTCCATGATGGCAGAAGTGTAGCCGGGTTACGCGATCCGTGGGAGCATTTGCCACTCCCATTTGCTCTACGTACGTCAGTTGGCTTTGCTGTTCAGGCTCCCTACGGACTCTCTATTCAACCCAAATGGGCACTTTGCCCAACCCCAACTGTGGCACAATCACACGGGGGGCGATCTGAATAGGACCAGCCCCAGTTTCAAAGACGGACCGAAGATTGATTGCTGCTGGGATAGCCCCGGTAGGCGCAAAGAAGTTGGTCACTTCGTTGCTACCACCACTTCCATATTCCGGCTCAGCCAAAGCACTCTCATCCGTTTGCCCCATCATCCATAAAGCGATTGTGTCCCATTGCGTGATTTCACAATTAATGAAAGCTGACCTCGTAGCGCGAATCGGGATGATATTGTCCACTTTGCATTCATCAAACTCACATCGAACAAACGTCGCCATTTGCTGCCTGGTGTCACCGTCGGCTTTCGCAGCGGTCGAAACATTGGTTGGTGCAATGTTCGCAGGAACAGTTAGCTGACATGATTCGAATGAGCAATTTTCAAAAGACGCACTCATCAATCGATCCATCGGCAATTGACAATTCACAAATGCAGCATGGTCTATTTTCCATGTAAATCCATCCGCGAAAACGGGTTTCGTGGGATCACGCCGAATCGCACAATCACGAAATTGCACATACGAACCTGTGATCACACCACCCCCGACGCTGTCGTCAGATTCGATTACTGCGCCGATAATGATAATTGGTTTATCAGGAGTTCCATTGAATGTAACTTTGCCTCCCTCAAGAATGATGCGTGCGTTGCCGCGCAGTATTGACCCGGGTTCAAATATGAGATGCCCACCTTCTTGAACAAAAATACGATCATTTGCACGATACCCGACGGCCAACGGACCTAGCCGCATTTCACTGGTGACCGTTCGAGGAATTTGGCGTACTTCACGATTTTGCCCAATGGTGTGCCTGAGGTTTTCCTTGAGAACACGAAACCGCCCAAGTTCGGACGGTTCAAGATAATCCTCTCGCAACCGTGCCGCCGCTTGGATTGCATAATCTGCGCCCGCGATCCCGACAAGTGCGTAGATCCGAGCAAGCTGATTATTCGAGTAATACCGCTGAAAGAGCGCTTCATTTCCCGAACTCAGGTAGATAAGTCGACGATAGATTTCTCCTGCTGCAAGGTAGTTGTGCTCTCGCTGCATTTGCTCTGCAGCTCGTTTCATGAAGAAATCATCCGGCTGATAGCTTGCAAAAACATCTGCACCCGGAGCGTAGGTGTTCGCCATTTCCAACAACGCAATCAGCTCGATTGGATCATCAACAACATCAACTGCGTCCAACGCTAAGAGCGTCAAGGTAATCGGTAACTCCGGATCCAATGGCCCGGGCTTTAGTGATAGTTGAATCTCTTTGAATTGTTTGAGCCGGCGAGCCAACTCATTTCGCGTGGGGTGCGCATCCGATCGCCACAATTTGACCAACTGTTGAGCAGCCTTGCTCTTCTCCGCATGAGCCCATTGCGGAGCCATCCGAATCATTTCAAAAACCGCGCCTTCCGCATCTTGGTCACATCGAAATTCAATCGCATATTCAAAGACGGCACGGAACAATTGGCGCTGCGCCACTATCGAATGATCCACTTGAATTGAAGGGGAAAGGTTGTCTTGCGAATTGAATGACTCTAAAAGGACACGAAGCGCATATTCCGGCTGCCCGACAACGAGTGCATTTCGTGCCTCAGTAGGAATCTCTTGAAAAAGAGATTCCATGGAAGGAGCCTCTGGTGCATCAGAAGTCGTTTGAGCTAATGTGGTCGATGATCCAGCAAATCCCAAGAGCAGGATTGAGCCCATACTCAAGACATATGCACTCAACCGTTGTGTTGTTGTAGTCACCATTGGTACATCCTTCCCATTGTGGTTCATAAGCAATTTCGTGCAGGGGCAAGGTATTGGGAAACCATGCCGGTCACCTGCGGTCAGCCAAACCCTGATAGCGACACAAGCGGGGGTGCGCAAGGCAGTAAGGCCAACCTGAGCTCCAGATCAGCGGATCGAACTGGAGCCACAACCTATTTTATCAGACTTTCCATGTTGAGGGGACCAATTTTCCCAAATTTTTCGGATGATACGAATTTCGATAATCAGATCTTTGGCCCACTACCTTTTGAAAAACAGAAAAACCCAGATGCTCAAGAGCACCCGGGTCTTTCGTGAGACGTGTGCAAATTGTTAAGGGGGCTCAATTCTCATGAGCCCCGCAATCATAGAACTGTACGTCGCTTACTGTACAGTTTCAAACGCGAGATTAGACATCTTCTCATCCGGGCATGTGCCATGCTGGGCCGCCTGGAAGTAGAAACTCTGGCCTTTTAGATTCAAGGGGATATCTCTAAACACTGTATAAAACCCAGCAACATTGAATGTACCTTGGCCTACCAATCGGCTTTTCGCTTGGCCGTTCGGTATGTCCAAATTGAATGTTGCACACCAGCCCGCCACATTCTGGAATGAGGAGTTTCCTTCTTTGGCGCTCCATAGGATGGCCGCTTTGGCACCAACATCACCACCTGAAACTGAGAATCGAGCGCTTTCGCCAGCAACAAAAGTCATCAGCTCGATATCCATCGGATAACTCGTTCCGGTTTCGTAGATGGACGGTCGGTAGTGTTCCATCGTGCATCGCATACGCCGAGATTGATCCGGCGTAAAATTATCCATGCACCGGTCGTCTGAATAATCCATGTAATTTTCGATTGGGTCCGTGCTACTACACGTTGATCGTGAGCCACACCCATAATGCGGATTGCTTTCAGGATTGGTGTCGCAAACGCGGTCACCTGATGTTGAGCAGTTACCCCCGCCACACCCAGAATTGAATGTATGGAATAATCCAAGATAGTGGCCAAACTCATGCGTCGCTGTCCGACCCAGATTGTAAGGATGCCCGTACGGTGCATTGCGGCCAACCGTCGACCACAGTAAGACCACGCGGTCTGAACTGGAGCCCGGCGAACCATTCTGAGGAAGGAAAGGCACATAGCCCAGCGCGCCGCTCGCGGTATTCGTATAGATATTCAAATATCGATGCGGATCCCACGCAAGCGTGTTGTAGTATCCCCCGTTGTCGTTATACCAATTGGTATTGTCCGAGTACGTAATCCCATTGGTAGGATTCCCATCAGGATCTTTGGTCGCGAGGTAGAACTCGACTTGAGCATCCGTTCCGGCTTCGCCATTCGTTCCGACCATCGCTAAAAAATCTTCGTTGAGAATCTCGACCTGGCTTTCAACCAAGTGTTCTGGAACATGCCCAGTCGTTCCATTGCTTGCACGCAAAATGTGAAACACGACTGGAATTCGATACAACGCAACCGAAGGATCGTATTCCGCTTTCGGATCTGTATTGTTGTACGAGCAATCTGCAGGCCCGCCATCTAGAAGGTCAACAAAATCCGGATCGTAGGGTGTGCTACATCGACCTTGGTTTTGCATAAAAAGGTCCGAGGCGTAGTAATCACTCCATGACGCAAACTCTTCAAAGCCAACCAACAGTCCGCCATCCTCAGTCTCGCGAATGTATGGAATGTCATTGTCCCACGCCTGATCATCACTCGATTGTGCGATGGCGGTTGTTGCACCCATGACGATGAGCAGACCGCCCGCCAGAATCTTCTTGCGATTCGACAACACCATAATTTTGAACCCTTTGTGTTTGTGATTTCAACTTCGACGTCCATCAGCCAAACCTATGGTCACCCCCGCCCCCGAATAACCCATCGTCGTGGGGATCAACCATGCTGATTGAAGTCTGAACAGTAGAAGCACCCCGTTGCGCCTCTGAATCATGAACCGTCATCTCCGCACCGATATTTCCGGAAAACCGGGGCGAGGGGTTCGATTGATCTTGGTAGTTGATGATCGAGGCTGCAGAACCGGCAAGGGCACCCTGAATCGACTTCTATTATCGGCCTTGGGAGGCACACCTCCGCGAATGGGAGGGCCGTTTGGATTGAGAGAAAGAGAAGAAACGGTGAGGGTGGGATTCGAACCCACGGTAAGCCGAAACCTACACCGGTTTTCAAGACCGGCCCATTCAACCGCTCTGGCACCTCACCCAAAGGACCGCGTGAGATGAGCTGTATCGTGTCGATCGACAAGCAGATCACCTCGCGCTCGGTTGTTTGCTCCATGATCTTTGGTTTCAACCCCCAGTTTGTCCAGTCGGGGGATCGCAAAAGAAAGGCGTGCACCCGCCAGTGATGCTCCTCCATTGCAATCCACCCCACCTTTTTCCGAATGGTTATAATGGGACACAATTGCGCAGGGAGGCCCAGGCCACGATCTGCCCACCTTCTGCTCTTCTTGTTCACATGATCAATTCTGAACCAACGTGTCTGAAACCTCAATCGGTCTCTGACACCCTAGATTCACATATGGATCTTTCCAAACAGCAAACGCGCGCACGCGGAGACCCAGCAGTATGCCAGAGCATGATGACGATGTATCAGGTTCCTCACTTCCGAATACCGATCCCTCCAACCCCCAGACATTTGATGTAGCGCCTCCCGAATGCGAGGTGATCAACGCGAGTGATACGATTCCGGAATCTCCCATCAATCCGTTTGCGGACAACCATGGCGGGAATGGCGCGGGTGCTCCCGTCACGCAATCCAGCCGAATCGCATCCATTGATGTCATGCGCGGCGTAGCGTTGCTCGGCATCCTCGTGATGAACATCCAGTCCTTCGCCATGCCCGGCGCCGCGTATATGAATCCCTCAGCGTACGGCGACCTGACCGGCGTCAACTATTGGATTTGGCATATCTGTCATCTGTTTGCAGATATGAAATTCATGAGTATTTTCTCGATGCTATTTGGAGCTGGGCTTGTTCTCATGACCAGCCGCATCGAGGCCAAGGGAAGATCGGCTGCTGGTTTCCATTATCGCAGGACGTTCTTCTTGCTGTTGTTTGGGCTTGCGCATTGCCACCTCTTGTGGTACGGCGATATTCTGGTGCTCTACGCAGTTACTGCAGGTTGGCTGTATCTGTTCCGAAAGATCTACCCGTCTATACAAATCTTTCTGGCAATCCTCTTCCTTCTTATCTTTCCACTCATGAACTACTCGGGTGCGTGGTGGTTTGGCCACGTCCGTGATCAAGTTGCAAGCAACAACAATTCCTCCCTACTTTCTACGGATACAAACGAGTCCGTCGACGCACTGGAAGAATTGAATAGCCAGGCAGATCCAGAGGCATCTTTGATCGATCCCTCAAAGGATCAGGACGCAATCGAAGCCGGTTTGGTAGCTGAGACAGATGAAGAACAGGAAGCAGGCGACAACAAAGTAGAATCCTCCACCAGCCAATCCCGAACGTTCATGTCGCCCGAGCAGTATCAGCAGAACTGGGACGAGATGAATAAGATGTGGGCCCCCTCTGAAGAGGAGATACAAGAAGAAATCGCTGCCATGACAGGCAGCTATCTTGGCGAGCTCAAACACCGGATACCACAAGCGATCGGGTTTGAGATTATGATGATCATCTTCTTCATGTGGCGTGTCGCGGCCATGATGCTCATCGGCATGGCGTTCTTCAAATGGGGAGTATTCAGTGCTGCTCGATCGACTGTGTTTTATGCAGTCATGGTCGTTGCAGGGTTTGCGATTGGACTCACGTTATCTGAGATGGGCATTCAAGCCAACGAGGCAGATGGCTGGACGATGGTCGAAGGTATGTTCATCAACAGCAAATACAACTACTTTGGTAGTGTGTTTACTGCGTTTGGTTGGATCGGCCTGGTTATGCTGATGTGCAAACAGAACTTCTTCCCGTGGCTCCAAAGCAGCCTCGCAGCGGTCGGCCAAATGGCGCTCACGAACTACCTGTTGCACACCATCATCTGTACGATGCTCTTCTATGGCAGAAGCGGATTCGGTCTTGGGTGGTTTGGTGAAATTAGCCGCACCCAACAGGTCGGCGTCTTTGTCACGATCTGGATGGCCCAACTGCTCCTCTCACCCGTGTGGATGAAAGTCTTCCGGTTCGGCCCATTTGAATGGCTGTGGCGATCACTCACCTACGGCAAACTTCAGCCGTTGTTCAGGACCAAGCAAGCAGCTTAACCAAACTCTCTGCCGTAAGCAGCGAATTCAAAAAGTACAAAGGGCGCGGATACACAAAGTACCCGCGCCCTTTTTTTTAATTGTTCTCGGATCTCGGTTAATCCCCGTGCTTTTGCCGTAAGCGCGCACTTGTGCGCAACACCAATTGCACACGTTCGATCTCGTTCAACATCTCTTGTAACACCGCCCGCACCGGGTCATCTGGCAAACCGGTTGATGTGCGTGGTGGACAGCTCGGCCCGCCGACCTTTTGGGCCATTGATCGATACCGACTCAACGAGCGATCGCCAAACACACTCACGGGCTCAAAATCTTCAGCGCAAAAGAAAGTGACCGGCACGCGAAAACCGCCGTTGATCTTGAGTCGCATCAACATGTCCGCATGCGGATCACGTGGTAGAAATCGCAAACGAATTTTCGATGGATTCCCCGCGGCCAACCGTGCCAATGCAGACCCTTGCAAAGCACAATCGCCGCACCACGTACCCGTGAGGGTGACAATGTGCATCTCACGTTCAAACGATCCCACAAGTGTTGCCTGCGCTTCATCAAGGGCCAACATCTCATACCGCTGATGCCACTGCATGTGGTGGCCTTCTGGTTCACCTGACTTGACAAAATCCCCGATGGCCATCCCCGCTTCAAACTTCGCTTGCAAATAATTCGCATCAAAAAGCATAATCGTTTCGCTCTCAAAATAATCTGTGCACGTTACCAAAAAGAAAGATCCTGAGCTCGACCCTTGGGTCAATCACCATGCCGCTCGCGCAACCGACCGCTTACGCGCAACAACAGCTGCACGCGTTCAAATTCGTCGAGCCAATCCTGTAGCGTGGCCGCCAGCTCTTCTGTGGGCACGGGTGCGCCGGGCAAAGGACAACTTGGACCAAGTGCCCTTTCTGCGATTGCGCGATAGCGGGTGAGTGAACGATCGCCGTAGATCGAAACGCATTCAAAATCCTCTGCTGCGAATATAGCCATCGGCACGCGAAGCCCTGCGTTAACTTGCAATTGGGCGGCCAAGTCTGCATGCTCATCGCGGTCAACCCACACCAGCTTGATCCGATCAGGATTTCCTTCTGCGATGCGTTGAATCAATGGCCCTTGCTGGACACAATCACCACACCAGATTCCGGACGATACCAGAACATGCATATCGCGGGTAAATCCTGCGAGTAGTTCTTGCTGATCAGCTGTGAGGGCAACTTGCTCATGGATCTTGGTCCACGCCTCTTGCTGATCTGCAGTACCGGTGGTCAAATACTGCGCATAGGGAAGTCCTTTTGCACATTGCTCTTTCAAATACGCACTCTCAAACATATGCGACTGCACCTTTCTGCTATCAGGCAGGATGAATGAATTGCACCGGCGTTCCAATTGCCTAGGCATGATGGCATCTGCCGGAATGCAGCGATGATAGCCATCAAAAAGCACATGTAGACGGATTTGGCTGTCTCTCAATCTATCAACGTATTGGCTGATTATACGCAACACCTTCCTCATTCCGGTTCATGCGTGTGTGCCATGCCAGTGATTCCAATGCGGGTCCTGACCTACTAGGGATTCTTTTCAACAAATGACAACCGGGAGCCAATCGTGGCTCCCGGTTCGTTTGCATCAAATCGTCTAGAAACCCTGTTGAATCTGCTGGTTGCAGATCTTCAGCGTCCTTGCTAGTGATTACAATATCACCTGATCATCCACGCTGGAGACGCACTTGTCAGGACAAGTGTTGCGTTCGGCGGCCTGCGACAGAACGCGGACGCCAGCCGCTCCTGCCGGGATCGGCTTGCTGCAAGACACATCCCCGTTTCCATCAGCGTTCTTCTGGCAAATCACTTTGCCCTGATTCACTCCCTTGATATCGAACGTTGCACAATAGCCAAAGGTTCCGTTTACTACGGTTGTTCCATCTTGGTGGCCATAGACAACGGCGACTCGTTCACCAGGGGTGGCGCCAGATACGTCCCATGTTGCTTGAGATCCACTAATCAATGCGGAAACAGATAGCAGGAGGCAATCTGGAGTGGCAGGTTCAGTATCGGCTCCAGCGATTTGAAGGGGTTGAAGAACACCCAAAAAATTATAACTCCCAGTGCCATCAAATTCATAGAGCTCTCCGGCGAATGCGGTTGCATTGAAAGCGACATGGAAGTTTGTTGCAAGACCAGAAGTCAAAGCTTGCCCAAAATTGGAGTCGTAGGGCAGGACGAGATGGGAGGCTGTACCACATCCACCATCAATTGTGTAGATTGAATCGGAAATCAAATCATGTCCATACATCCGCCCATTGTGGTCAATTGTCAATCCCACATCGCATGCACCCGGCAACAATTCAGAGCATTCTGCCGACGCTAGGCCAGTAGTGAGATCAATTGTCCAGAGAGAGCTACTCGCACCACACACAGTCGAGATACCGTACATGTAAGTACCATCCCACGAGAAGTCCGTCATGGTTTCTCCGGTTCCATGAGACCCTACAAGGCTTCCTGCACCCGTCCCTGTGTCTAGCGAATAAAGAGAAACACCATCGGAAGCCCAAAGATCCCCTGAAGAATCGAACTCTACACTATTGACAAAACCCGATACAATTCCAGTGTTCCCAATAGCTGCAAAGACACCTGGACTCGTGATCTCAAAAGTTCCAAGTAGGTCTGCTCCATTATCGATGCCCCAGATCTTCCCGCCTCCTGTACCATCGCCGCCAAAGAAACCCACTGCTCCAAACCCCACTTTCGAACCTTCTGCTTTCTCAACTTCCATCTCCCAACCAGGGTCGTCACTAGAATCTATGTTTGGCACATCGGCCCTGTTCCCTTCTTTATCGGGAACAGTCGGGAGCTCTGTTCCATCTGTAGTCAATATGAAATAGAGCGAATCCTTCAGTTCGTTGACCGGTCCACAATAGACGACGGTGAACCTCCATGTTTCCCCAGAGGAGAATTTTTGGCGTTTGATGAATTCATCGTTATGCCAACTCATATAATTGTAACGTTTCTTGCCTTCCTTTTGAGATTTGACTGCGAAATCCCATTCATCTTGGGACTCCCATTCTTCCGGATCAACTGACTTTCTATATTCGATATCCCAACACTTGAAATTAGATGCATCATTATCCGATGTTCTGATGTGAAAATCTAGTGCGTCATCTTTTGAGTCGGACTCATCATCCCGAGTGACCGTATAGGTCAACAATGTTCCCTTCTTTTCGTCAGGGCAATCGCAATCTTCGTAATCCAATGTCGACTCTGCGAGGACTACCACGTCCCCTTCAGCATCGAATTGTCCAATCGCTGGATCTACTCCTAACATGAGCACTGATGCCGCCGCCAGACCGCATCTCCAAAAACGATTCTCGTTACCTGTTGTTTTTAGCCTCATTGCATTTCTCCAAAGCCGCGCAAGAATATCCGCTATCTCGATCGCGGTATCGAGATAGTGGAGTTCAGATATAGAAGTTGAAACAACTACTTCGGGTTTAGACAGAATCACTCAGTATCATCATGGAGTGAGACAACATAATGGCCAGAATGCCCATTATCTTCTAGATTATCAAACAGAGTCAGCTCAGTGAATGGAGCAGAATCATGTTTGATAGTATGAGTATGAGGAGTGTTCTAGCATTTGCAAGTCCCGCAGAGATTTTTGTTCAAGATTAGGAACTGCTCTCAAAATGATCTTCACTTTGTGCGCGCTAGGTGGTCACAAACTCCCTTTCACAATACTGGCACCACCTACCCCGGCGTGTGCTGTTCCATCTGTGCCGCGCGTAAACCACTGGCATATAAAATTATTGCAACTCGACCACCAAGAACCCACGCAAGGGCCGACCCTGTGGTCGCCTAACTGACGGAGAAACGAGCTGGGGTCGATTCTATTGAACACTCGTAGCCAAGGCGGTCCATCCTGATCACTTGCTTATCCACCGCGCCGGACCTTTTTTCAGTGAAATCACAGATTGATTGCATGCACGTTGGCCCTACGCTGATGAGGATGGCGAATCATGCCTGTGCTGATTCACTTCATTCGACCAACTACCTACAAAACCAAGCAGCTGATGGTTGTCTCCTTCGGCTTGCTGGAGAATCCTGCTTATGTCACTCGTCGTTACCGGTTCTATTGGAATTGACACGGTCCACACACCGGTCGAAAGTGCTGAACGTATCTTGGGCGGTTCGTGTGCATACTTCGCCGCCGCCGCTAATCTGCTTGCCCCCGTCCGACTGGTGGCTGCGGTCGGACATGATTGGCCCGCTGAGCACGCAGCAGTGCTTGAACGGTTTGGCAACATTGATCTGACCGGCCTCGAACGCCGAGAGGGCTCAAAAACCTTCGCTTGGGAAGGGAAGTACCTCGACAATATGAACATCCGCGAAACCGTGGATGTGCAGCTCAACGCGCTGGGCGAGGCGCCGCCGCCGGTCCCCGCTGAATATCAAGATTCGCAGTTCATTTTCCTGGCGAATACCGATCCGACGAATCAGAAAGCCTTTCTCGATGCATTTCCAAACCGCAAACTCGCAGTGGCTGACACCATGGATTTGTGGATCAATATTGCCCGAGAGCCGTTGAACGCGCTGATGCAGCAATTGGATGGCCTAGTCTTGAACGACTCTGAGGCGACGTTGCTCACCGGGATCACCAATGCGATCACAGCTGCGAAACAAATACGATCAGAGAATTCGCTCAAGTTTGTCCTGGTTAAAAAGGGCGAGCACGGTGCGGTACTCGTTCACGAGGATGGCATTGCAGTCCTGCCCGCTTTCCCGGCTGAGAATGTGTTTGATCCCACTGGAGCAGGTGATTCCTTTGCTGGCGGGTTGATGGCCTACCTTGCAGCCAACGATCGGACGGACTTTGAGGCCATGCAGATCGGTATGGCGTACGGCACGATCATGGCGAGCTTCACTATCGAATCGTTCTCACTCGATCGATTAGGCACGCTCACGCTCGATGAATTGAACGATCGGCTTGATCACTTCGCCAAGATGGTGAAAGTCCTTTAATCCCAGTCTAACTGATTGCTTGCACGATTACCCTGATTGAAAAGAGGGCCTACACGATGCCGACCCCGCGAATGACTCCGGACCAAAGCGCCCTGTTTATCATTGATGTGCAGGAGAATCTGTTAAGCGACATTCACGAATCAAAACAGATGGTACAGCGATGTTCGTTTATGACGCAGGTTGCGAACCACTTGGAACTCCCGATCCTCATTACAGAGCAAGTGAAGCGGGTGTTTGGGCCCACCCATTCGGATATTGCGAGCCACTTGCCCGATACGACGGTGGTACATGAGAAATCACGATTTAGCGGTTGTATCGATCCGATCATCGCGGAATTGGATACGTTGAATAGGCCGAACATTTTGCTGGTGGGAATGGAAGCTCACATTTGCATCATGCAAACGACATTGGACCTGATTGATCGCGGCTACAACGTGTTTTTGGTCACCGATGCGATATCAAACGGCGAGCCTGACCAACTGGAACCGGCGTTTCGGCGCATGGAACAGGCGGGTGCAGTCCCTACGGGCGCGGTGTCTGCAGCCTATGAATTAATGGCTGACGCCAAACATCCGGCCTTTAAGACCTGCCTCAACTTGGTAAAAAACGTACGTAGCGGGTCATAATCGACGTTTTTTGGTGCTTTCTACCTTGAAGTGTGCCCGGAATTGGGATTCGTGCCTACAGTAAGGGGTGGTCGGATGCCTAGATTCTGGTGCATCATCGGCCTTTTCATTGATCAAGCGAGCTGGAATTGATTCGGCCCGCAAACCTCAAATCCTCTTTACTGCGGTAGAAGGAGCCTCCATGGAAGCCTACGACCGACTCATCAAAATCGTCCAGGACGTTGAAGAAGATATCCAGAAGGCCAAGGGTGGTAACAAAGCAGCTGGCGTTCGCGTCCGCAAAGCGATGCAAGAAGTTAAGTCTGTCGCGCAGGAAATCCGTGTGGGTATCCTCGATATTAAAACCGACTGATTGAGGTCGCAGACCACACAGGCCCCACCTTGCTCAACATTGTATGGACGCGAGGTGGGCGATTGAACTGCAATGCGGTGGAGGGCTTTCGTTAAGCCTCCATCCAAAAGGTTCTGTGGTTCGTTGTATCAGCAGCCAACTCTGCCGATTTGTGGTTGTCCTTGGCCACATTCCGTGGCTGCATCCTTAGTGTTCGATGCCTGCGGATCGTGCCTCAGCCTGGTGTTGGCGAAATACGCGGTGCCGCACTCCTGCTAACGGTGGCCACATCGATTCTGTCTATTCAATCAACTCCTGTCCTCATCAACTGCACTTTTTCGGTATTCCTCATCATGCCCAGCGAAACGCTCTTCGATTATTCCCATGTTGACCTCGGTTGTACTTTCATTGATCGAGCTGGTCTTCGAAAATATATCGACCAACGCGGGGCCGTGGAGCAACTCGATCGCGTGTGTTGGGTCAATGAAGATCGCACGGAGTGTGTTGCGGTCCGCGAAGTGAGCGATGATGAATGGTGGCATGATGGCCACATCCCCGGCAACCCCCTGCTTCCTGGCGTATTGATGGTTGAGACGGCAGCCCAGCTGTCCACCTTTCTCTATCGCTACAAAATGGAAATGTTGGACGGGGGCGTGAAAAACTTCGTCGGCTTTGCTGGGATCAATGACACCCGATTCCGCAGCCCCGTCGCGCCAGGCGACACGCTGACGCTCATCATCAAGGAACGCAAATTTACTCCTAGGCGCATCCTTGCGGAAACGCAGGCGTACATCGGTTGCGAGAATGGCCAACTCGGCAAATTGGTCTTTGAAACAACCATCCTCGGCATGCAACTCGTCGACGTCAAACGCCAGACCGCGAATGCCTGAGTCAGCGGTGTCCCTTATGAGCCTACGATACTTGTCATGCTTTCGATAGGCGACTCCATTCATCTTGAATCCAATGTGCTGCTTGCGCCGATTGCGGGTTATACCGATCGTGCGTTTCGGCTCGTCGTGCGCGGCGCGGGGCACACCGGTTTGTGTTTCACCGAACTCATCCACCCGCGCGGCATTGAACGCAATTGCAAACAGGCTGCGGACATTCTGGATGACAATCCGGATGACCAACCGCTTGGCGTGCAGCTGTATGGCAACGACCTGGAGTGGTTCCTCGAAGCAGCGAAGTGGTCCGAGGATCATGGGGCCAAGCTCATTGATATCAACATGGGTTGCCCCGCTGACAAAGTCACCAAAAACAACGGCGGCTCGATGCTCTTGTGTGATCCCGAGCGCACAACGCGTATGACCGAAGCGATTGTCAAACAAGTCAATGTACCCGTCACCGCCAAGCTGCGCTTGGGTTGGGATCGCGATCACATCACTGCGCCGCGATTAGCGAGGCAGCTCGAATCAGTGGGCATTCAACTTATCACGATTCATGGGCGCACCACCAAGATGCGTTTTCGTGGGGAAGTCTTACTCGATGGCATTGCAGAAGTTGTTGCAGCTACCGAGCGCATTCCGGTGATCGGCAACGGCGATATTCAATGTGTTGACGATGCAATCCGTATGGTTGAATACACCAAGTGCGACGGCGTGATGATTGCCCGCGCTTCAATCAAACATCCCTGGCTGCTCCACGAAGTTGGACACTCATTGAAGCATGGTGAGATGCCAACACCTTTGACCGTCATGGAGAAAGCAAAATTGATCCGCTTGCATTTTGACAGCATGCGTACCTATCGCAGCGACCGGGAAGCCATGCTGATCATGAAGGGACGCATCTCAGCGTATGGCAAAGCGATGGGCAACACGAAACCTATTCGCGAACGCATCCGCACTATGAAGTCGCCGGTTGATTTTTACGCTGCAATGGATGAACTTGAAGCGAACATCGAAAACGATTGGATCCGTGTGCCGTTCGGCGTTTTCATGTTCGATGATGAACGTGAGCGGTATGAAGCGAATCGACAGCCGTCCTAAACACAACAGTCTGCACCACCCCTTTCCCTCTGCACGACTGTCTTTCGAACACTCTCCAAAAACAAACTTGAGTATTTGTTCGGAATAGACCCAAACCATCAGTGTCAGTATGAATCGGCTGCGAGCCAATTGCTTGTAACTGACAATTTGTAACTACATTAAGGATGGAATGGTGCACATGAAAATTGAATCTGAAGTTGACAAACCAGAAATAGATGCACATATGAGATGGGCTAGCTCTGATGTTCGATGCCCCGGTCTACCGATTCGAGCTCGCCTATCCCGCGGCAGTCTTACAATGACTCATTTTGTCGAAGCTTTGCACCATTGGATCTGGGTTGCATCCGGTGCACTATTGATGCTCACCTTGTTGATTCAATCTTTTGATAAGCCGTTAACGATTGTCAAATACTTCTCTATGGCTCTGGCCGTAATCTACCTGTTTGGACTTGCATTATCTATGATTCGTCGCCGTGACCCGCTCAACTATAAACATGGCATTGTCTATGAGTATGTGCCTGCTGATCTTTCACACTGTCGCTCTATCACTTTCATCGCGGACTCGTGGTTTGGATCGGATAGGCTTGGCGGATTGGACGAGCGATTCCGCTACTTTCAGCGGCTAATCAGTAACACTACTAGAGCGCCGATTCTCTGGGTCCTGATTGAAAAGGACGGGGTCGATGAGCTTGTAGTTGGATACACCTCGATCATACCCACGACCAAATCTGCATATGATGCGCATGCGGTAACCAGAACATTGAGTCAATACGATTTCAGTGATTCCCATCTTGCGAAGCCAGATACTGGTGAAATTGAAAATCCATTGTATTTACAAGCGGTTGCGATACACAAAGCGAGGTTCTCTGCCTGCCAAACTCGCCTGGCCATTAAGAACATGCTTGTCCATCACATCGCCGATGTCCTGCGGTACTATGTTGGTCCGGAGATTCAAGTTGAATCGCTGGAGAACTTGGCATTGTATGGAGAAAGGTTTTCTCGCGGCGGCCATCAGCTTATTGAGTCTTTCGGTGGAAAAGCAAACGGCAGTTACAGCGTCGATAAACACGAGTTCTTAGAAACCACGTTACCCAACGATAATCACTCAGCGCGTTCAATTAGGGGACAGTTGAGTACAATCATTGCCGGAGCTCCAAGCAATTGCACTCGAATTGGAACGCTCCTAGGGTGATCAACTCAGAATCGCTAATGTTGGGTCTTGCCATTCCCATTCGATGCCGATGTTGCAGCTGCGCGGACTTGTCGGGCGCGGCATTTCCAGAAGGTCCATACGTAGTACGTTGGTGCACTGAGGGCATACGTTGTGAAACCGATTGCCAGCATCTCTTGGGTGTAGAACACGGCGCACACAAGAATGACGAGTAGCGTCACAACATATGCAAATGAGCCTTGGCCTCGCAAGTACCGATTGGCCGCATGCACGTAGGGCAAGGGGCTGACCATTGCGAGCGCGCAGGCGAGCATGATCCCTGCCATACCCAAAGCGGTTGAAGTCGCAACCCATTCGATGCCGATCGTTGCGATCGTCGACTGGTGCAACAGTATGAGGCTTGTCAAGCAGCCTGCTGCTCCTGGTGATGGCAAACCACGGAAGATCATGTGGTCATCAACACTTTCAGATGTACCCGTTTCAACATTGAATCTCGCCAGCCGAAGGGCAGCACAGCACACATATATCGCAGCTATCGCCCAAAACACACGGGCAAATGCATCAGTATTATCCGGCGAAATATGATGGACGGCATCGTCTGCGAGATAGTATTTACTGACCAAGGTGAGTGTCATGTAAGCAGGCGCAACACCGAAGGTAACGATGTCGGCTAACGAATCGAGTTGGGCCCCGATGTCAGACGTCGTGCGAGTCAGTCGGGCGACGGAGCCATCAATCGCATCACAAAACATGCCAATGAAAATGAGGGTGCCCGCCATGGTAAGAGGGCTCCACGCCCATGGCCCGATGCTTGCGCTTTCAATAGGTTTAGATGCATAATGAATCGCTGCGAAGCCGGCAATGAGATTTCCCAACGTAAACA
>PJEL010002157.1_pt1 | contig 18525 bp, 14 predicted proteins | sample 1853271 | NCBI WGS metagenome assembly PJEL01 (sample SAMN08108733, study PRJNA415343) | Invertebrate metagenome, whole genome shotgun sequencing project. | host: Globobulimina | place: Sweden: Gullmar Fjord | collected 2015-08
AGAAATTTCTAAATTTGTCATTATTCTCTCAATTGGTTGCGGTCACTGATGGTGGGGCAAGCGAGCAGGGTCTTTATCAGTTGTTGATAGAAGTTTTGGGTTATCATTAACCGTTCGTTGTTAGCTGTTATTTTATTGTAGCCGAAGTCGGGGATAAGTTCAAAATTAGTTAGTTAGTCTGGTAATCATTTAGTCGAGTGGGCTTGTAGTCTGGTAGTCTATACTGAAATTACGGTATAAGCGTTATGACAACCATTTTGAGGGTCAGAAATTTCCCGCTAATCCCCTTCAAACCTCAGTTCGGGATAAGGAAATGGCTCACGGATGAACACAGATAAACACGGATAAGGCTAAAAAAATTAAAAAATCTGTGTTTATCCGTGAGCTAATCTTACTGATCTCGCCCTGCTTTTGCTTATCCCGAATTCAGGTTTCAAGTACTCCTCTAACCGCCCCCTAGACCTCCATTTTAAAAGTTTTTAGGGTCAAGACAACTTGTCAGACCAGCTATGATGGCTTTCTCGCAGTAGGTACATTTCTAACAACCAAAACCTCGGTCAATGGGAGTGTAATGGGAGTGCAATGGGAGTGTCCCCCCAATTACCCCAGCGAGCAAAAGCCAAATCCCCCTCGCTTGAAGTAAGAATTACCCCAAAAATTTATAGGCAGCAGCACTAGATTTGTCTATCCCACAATTGCCGAAATTCCGACTCACCCAACAACCAACTCTCTATTATCAATCCCCTTTTATGCCCACCTTTATCGCTTCCTCCATAAACTAAATCATCAATCAAAACTAAGGGGTGTTTTTTATAAAAACACCCCTCTTTAGGGAGTTCCGAAGAAATAATGATCCCAAAAACAAGAGCAAGGCATCATGAGTAGATTGCCCAAAATGCCCGCGGAACTCCTTAAAGGCTTTTACATACAATGTTAGGGATTGATCTTACTCATATGGCCTATAATTTTGGGACCATTTAAATTTCGGAAAAGCCTTAAGTCCCAAGCTATGTTTACATAGCAATAACTTCCGCGCAAAGACAGTTTATGTCCTGTGTAACTCCCTTGTCTCCCCGGTATCTCCAATAAATACGCACTACGCACTACGTAACAGTTGGAAATAGGGAACTTATTTAATTGCCATTCCTTAACCGATTAGCGGATGAACCTGCGACTATTCGTTAATCCGCTACCAATCCGTTGGCATGTTGACCTAAACAAAGATCAATGCCTAAATACAAATTGTAAAGTTGATATTAGTGCAAGTTTTGATACTATCAAAATTTATGACGGTAAATTTTGACAAGAACACACTTTTACGGTATTATTTCCGATAATTGTATAATTTTGAGATATTAATTGAACTGGAAGCATAGTTATGAACTCAAAACCCCTACCTACCCCAAATAATATGTCACTTGGTGAGCAAATTCGACAACAGCGCAAGGTGCGCCAGCTAACGTTGGTCCAATTGGCTGAGCTATGTGATATTTCACCTTCATTCCTGAGCCAGATTGAGCGTGACCAAGCCAACCCATCGGTAACTACGCTATACACAATTGCCGAGGTGTTTGACATTCCTATGGCAGCCTTTTTTGAAAAGCCGCTCCAACGGCAAAAAAGCCAAAGTAATTCGCAAGTAGGAGTAAGGATTGTTAAGGCTAATAGGCGTAAAACCTTGGTTTATCCCGGCTCTGGCATTCGTAATGAATTGCTGACCCCAGATCTACAGGGGAATCTTCAAATGATGTGGATTGTTATGCCTCCGGGAACCGACACCGGCGAAGTCCCGTTTGTTCATGAAGGAGAAGAATGTGGCATTGTGCTGCAAGGGCAGGTGGAAACATGGATTGGAGACGAACATTATATTCTTGAACCGGGGGATGCCATTTATCATCCCAGCACCATTCCTCATCGCAGTCGTAGTATTGGCGAAGTTGAGGCAATTATGGTATTAGCCAAAACCCCGCCCTCAATATAACAAAAGGAGCATTTATTAATGACAAAATATGATGTAATTATTGCCGGTGCCGGACACAATGGTTTAACCTGTGGCGCTGTTTTGGCCAAGGAAGGGCTTAAAGTTCTGGTAGTTGAGCGAAATAAATGGCTTGGTGGTGGTGTAGTGACCAGAGAGGTAACCCTGCCGGGCTTCAAACATGATATGTACGGCTCTTCTCATGTTTGGATCCATGCCAATACAGACTTCACCCGCCTGATTCCAGAGTTAAAGCAATATGGTCTTAATTATATTTGGGCCGATGACCATATCACCGGACATCCTATGAAAGAAGGGCCAGGAATTATAGTTTACAAAGACATTGACAAAACCGTGGCCTCAATTGCTCAATATTCTGAGAAAGATGCCCAACGATACCGTGAAATTTACGACAGCTTTGCCGAAATCAAAGACGGCTTTGTCACCAATATGTTCTCGCCGCCGCTGCCGCCCAGTTTATTATCATCAGTTATGGAAAATACCGAGGATGGCCTGGATATGCTGCGTAATTACCGTCTCAGCCCCCTGGATTTTGTGCTAGAGAACTTTGAGAACCCTCACGTTCAATCTTTTATCCTCGGCTGGGCTACTGCACCCGGCACCCGACCCTATCAAGAGGGTAAGGGGGATATGTTTTACATTATGATTCCGGCCATCCACGTTTATGGCGAATCAATCCCGGAAGGCGGCAGTGCAGAGCTTCCCAACGCCTTGGCTCGAATGATTGAGGCTTATGGCGGAACCGTAATGACCGAGGTATCTGTCGCCAAATTCATTGTGGATGACAAACGGGAAGCAAAGGGAATTGAACTTGAAGACGGCCAAAAATTCTATGCCGCAAAGGCCGTAGTCACCAACCTCAACCCCAAACTCACCTTCCTAAAAATGATAGATGATGGCCTGTTAGACGAAAGATTCTTGCGCAAGGTCAAAAACTACGTTCCCGGCGATTTCACCATTGTCAGGGTTCACTATGCCCTCAATGAAGCGCCTAAATACCATAACGAAGAGATAAATCACACCCCCTTCCAGCGAATATTTGGCTCAATAGCCGACATTAAAAAACAGTACGCAGAAATAGACCTGGGCCTTATCCCAACCAATCCATTTTTGTGGGTTGCTTGTTGGACCATTAAAGACCCAACCCGAGCCCCGGAAGGAAAACACACTTTGATTATGGACACCTTTGTCCCCGCAGAATTAGCCAGCGGTGAAGACTGGGATGATCTGGCGGAAGATTATGTGAACAATGTCCTGCTGGAAAAACTCCGGGAATACACCACCAACATGAGCGCCGACAACATTCTAGCTCAATATATTGACACCGGTCCCAGTCTGGAACGAGATAATCCCTGCTTTGTCAATGGTTCAACCACCGGCGGGGTTATGCGCATGTCCCAATCCGGTTACTTTAGACCCTTCCCTGGCTGGTCGCAATATAAAACACCCCTCAACAAACTCTATATGACCGGCCCGTACACCCATCCCGGCGGGGCCATCTCTGGTGCAGGAACCATTACGGCCAACGTGATTTTAGAAGATTTGGGACTGCGAGAGCCGGATTTTGATTTTTAAGCATAGTTAAAACAAATTTTTAGGAGAAGATGATGAGCCAAAAAATAGAAAAGTACACTGCCCTTGTTGTGCAGCCAGAAGTAACGGTGGCTAAAACAAAAGATGATATTTACAAAAACCTGGAACGATACTGTCAGCTCATTGATTTTGGGGTGGGCTACTTCTATGAACGCCCCGTCCGGCTGATGATCTTTCCTGAATATTTCTTGCAGGGAGTGACCACGCCAGGCAAGGGCGAAGATGGCCTCAAGGAGTTTATGAAAAAGGCCATCACCATTCCCGGCCCGGAGTTGGATGTTTTGGGCGAAAAATGTAAGGAGTATGGTATCTACATTGCCGGTGGCGGCGTCGTAGAGCAGGTGCCCGAATTTCCCGATCGCTGGTTCAATACGGCCTTTATCATTGGACCCACTGGCGATGTAATTTTGCGCTACCATAAGTGGCATATTCCAGCCTCTATTGGCCTGGGAACCAGCCCGCACGATATGATGGATGCTTATGGACAGGTCTTTGGAAATGACATCAAAACTCGTTTCCCTGTGGTAGACACTGACATCGGCAAGCTGGGCTGCATGACCTGCCACGATGGGGCCACCCCGGAAGTATCACGGGCTTTAAGCTTTAACGGAGTTGAGCTTATTTGTCATCCTACCGCTATGCAGGAAGTGGAAGGGGTTAATGAACCGTGGGATTTTTGGACCTTTACCCGCCGTACCCGCGCTCACGATAATATGTGTTACTTGCTCGGCTCCAACTGGGGTACGGTTAATCACGCCTACTATCCCAAAGCCTTCTGCCCTGGCCACTCTCTTATTGTTGATTACACCGGCATGGTGCTGCGACAGGCATCGTACCCGGCCGAACAAATTATCGCCGCCACCATCGATATTGAAGCCTTGCGAGATCATCGCACTATTGCCAACCACAACATGTGGATTGATGTGCGCACCGAGGGTTTCAAAGAAATGTACGAACAAACCATTTATCCGCCCAACCTGTTCCCACCTGGTAACCCACCCCGCAGCTTGGTAGACAAAATGGAGGGAGCCAAACAGGTGTTAAAGACGCTTTACGGTCGGGGGCAATTTGTACCGCCCCACGAGTACGAAATTGAAGATATGCCGAAGTTGTTTGAGCAACGTATCAAATATGCTCAGGAAACAGGACGGTTGCGAAAGGAATAGTTGGTAGTGAATAATGAATAGTGAATAGTGGACAGTGAAATGGCCCCTTATGATTTCTGAGCAGAATAAAACGATTTATGGTAAAGCTGCGCTTTGGACTCCACAGAGGAGAAATATCAAATGAAGGTTTTAAGCCGCTTGGCTAAAATGGATTTTAGGGTCGGTTCTATTGAACGCGACGGAGATAATATTGTCATTAAAAGTCATCCCGATCAGGCAATGAAGGCCAAAGTGACGATGACTCCGGAAGATGTAATGAGTATGCTCAGAGCCTCGTTAAATTGGCCGATTATCTCTTTTGCTTTGAGCTTTCCCTTTTTTTATCTAAAGGCCAAACGGGCCAAGGGAGCAAATAAGACTCCCTAGACCCAAAATTCGAGGAGCTAGGCATCCTCATAAGCAGCCTCAAGTTGAGGACATTGCCTGAGACTCCAAAAACTTAAAAAGGGGGTGAGGGATTTAGTTCAAACAAAACATCTATTCATATTCTTACTAGAAAAGCCGGGAAAGCCCCTGTGCTTTAGACAGGGGATGAAAGGCCAGAACCTTATCTTTACCATAAGCTCAATCCGGCTTTTCTTTAAGAAAAACCCCATTTGAGCTGATTTAAGGTACTAAATCAGAAGCCCCCTAACTTTAGTGGGGGGTTTTTCACAACACTTATACAAAATATCTATAAACTATTTTAAGGAGGATAGGAATGAAGAATAAAAAATTTTGGCTCTTGTTGGCTTCAGTAGTAACTCTTTTAGTTATTGGGGCCTGTGCTGCACAGACTGAAACTATTACCGTGATTGAAACCGTGGTGGTTAAAGAAACGGTAGAAGTGGTCAAAGAGGTTGAAGGCGAAACCATCATCGTAATTGAAACTGTAGAAGTGATCAAAGAAGTTGAAGTTGAAAAGGAAGTTGTGGTTACAGTTGAAGTTGAAGCGGTAGATGAGGCTGAACTTGAACGCCGCAAAACGGTTATCTTTGACATAGATGAAGGTACCATTGCTGACCCTGAACTCTGGAACCCTTATGCTATTGGCGGGCGCGATGAGCAGGGGATGGTCCAAGCTATGGCCGAACCCCTTTTCATTTTGAATTTTGAGAGCAAAACCGGCGAGTTTATTCCCTGGTTGGCCGAGGCCATGACCTCTAATGAAGACGGCTCGGTCTGGACTCTGGTTTTGCGTGCAGGGGTGACCTGGAGTGACGGCCAAGTATTTGACGCTGACGACGTTATCTTCACCATCGATATGTTGATGAACAACCCGGACCTGGACATCAGGCAAGATTTTAGCGGCGTGGACAACATTGAAAAAGTGGATGATCTCACTGTTCAATTCAACTTGACCGAATCTGACCGACGCTTCCAACAAAGAAACTTTGTTGCCCGGCAGGGCGCTGGTATTACAATTTTGCCTGAACATATCTGGACCGATCAAGACCCCCTCACCTTTACCTTTTATGACCCAGATAAGGGCTGGCCGGTCTTTACGGGGCCGTATCAGGTTGAAAGCACAAGCGTGTCTGAAGTGGTTTATGTTCGCCGGGATAGCTGGTGGGGCGTGGAAACAGGCTTTATGGATGATATGCCCAAGCCTGAAAAGCTGGTTTGGGTTGCCTACGGTAACGAAGAAACCCGCACCGCAGCAATGGCCAAGAATGATTTGGATAGCCTGATGGGCATTAGCTTTGGCGCATACCTGGCCCTCCAGCAGCTTAATCCAAACATTGTGGCCTGGACAGATGGCCCGCCTTACTCCTGGATTGACCCTTGCTCCCGCACCTTCGACTTCAATCAAACCCATGAGCCGTGGAATGACCCCGACATGCGGTGGGCCATTAACTACGCCATTAATCGAGACCAGATTATTGAGATTGCTTATGAGGGCATCACTATTGCATCGGATCATTTCTTCCCGGCTTACCCCCCCCTTATGAGCTACGTTGATTTAGCCAAAGATGCGGACCTGTACGACAAATACCCGGTGTTAACCCATGACCCCGATATGGCCAAGGAAATTATCGAGGATAAGGGCTGGACGCTGAATGATGACACGGGCTACTATGAAAAAGAGGGTCAAGAGCTTTCCATGACCATTACCAGCTTTGACGATACCGAGTTTAATGATACAGCCGCCCTGATTGTTGAGCAGTTGCAAGGCATTGGCATCAACGCCGTGCATGACATTCAGCCTATCCCTGAGTTCATTGATAACCTGCTTAACGCTAACTTTGAAGATGCTTATATCTTCTTTGGAGCTTGCGGTTCAGTGGATGATCCCTGGCAATCGATGGATTCCTTCAACATCCGCCACTTGCCAGAAGGAGAGGGAAGCGTTGAAGGTTTCTATAGCAACAACTTCCGCTGGAATACCGATGCCTCGGCTGAATACAGCGCCATTGTCGACCAAATCAGAGATCTCCCCCTGGGAGACCCGCAAATTGACAAGCTGTTCGTTGAAGCTACGGAACTCTGGCTATCGGAACTACCGCTCATACCCCTGGTTGAAGCGCCGAAGTTGGTGCCATTTGATGAAACCTACTGGACTGGTTGGCCCACCATAGATAATAACTACATCCAGCCGGCTACCTGGTGGCAAGGCGGCGGCCATGTCATCATCCACAACCTGGAGCCAGCGCAGTAACTGCAATACGGTAGCTGACAGGTGGCTTATCCAGTTCAGGAGATTAGAGATTTGGAGATTGGTTAACCAATCTCTAATCTCCAACCTTAGAGAAAAGGGGGAATTATGGGTGGTTTAACAAAAGAGTATGTTATTAAACGTATCGGCATGTTTTTTCTAACGGTATGGCTGGGCACAAGCATCATCTTCATCGTTCCCCGTCTGGCTCCGGGGGATCCTGTTCAGGCCATGATTGGGCGTATGGCTACACAGGGCGTTACTGTTGAGAACAGCGAACAACTGATTGCCTCCTGGCGGGAGCGATTTGGTCTGGATCAGCCTCTATATATTCAATATCTACGCTACTTATATAACTCGGCCACGTTTAACACGGGCTATTCATTAGCCTTCTTCCCCACTCGTGTTGACGATATGGTGGCCCGTAGTATGCCCTGGACCATTGGCCTTTTAACCGTAGCCACAATCATTGCCTTTTTATTGGGCAATACCATCGGCGCGTTGTTGGCCTGGCGACGTACGCCGCGTTTAGTCAGGCTGCTGCTGCCTATTTCGCTGGTATTCACTTCAATTCCGGCCTTTATGCTGGGCATCTTGCTGATCTATATTTTCGCTTTTACGCTCGACTGGCTGCCTTTTGCCGGCGCTTATGAGCGCGGATTAACGCCGGGTTGGAATTTGTCGTTTATGTTGAGCGTGATCGAACATGCCACCTTACCAGCTCTGGCAGTTGTGTTAGTAACTATGGGTTCCTGGGCTTTGGGGATGCGCGGCATGATGATTACTACGGATGGAGAGGATTATATGATCCTGGCCGAGGCCAAAGGGTTGAGTCCCATGCGGATTTTCTGGCGCTACGGAGTACGCAACGCTGTTCTGCCCCAATTTACGGCCCTGGGGGTGGCCCTGGGATCCATTGCTGGTGGCTTTGTGGTGGTTGAACTCATCTTTACCTATCCCGGTTTGGGGTATCTACTTTACCAGGGTATTTTGAATAGCGATTTTACGTTGATCCAGGGGATTGTGTTTTACGTCATTTTAGGCGTTTCGCTGGCGGTTTTAATCCTTGACTTAACCTATCCGCTTATCGACCCCCGTATTAGCTACCAGAGGAGCTAAGTTATGACAACAGCGAGGCCTGAAGAAATAACTTTTGTTAAGCAGCCATTCATTTTTTTGAAAGAGTTGGATTCAGCTTGGCTAAACGGCAAATTCTTGTTTGGAGCCTTTATTTTGTTGGCTGTGATTTCAATTGAATTTATAGGCCCCTTGTTTTGGAATACAGAGTTAGCCAAGGTTGCGTCAGCCCCCACCAACATGGTTCCTGTTTGGGTAGAGGCCGACACCAAGCTTGGTTTCAAAGCAGGCGACCCGGCCCATCCTCTGGGAACTGAAAGCAGTGGCCGAGACATGCTGGCCTTGCTCCTTGTAGCCACTCCCCGCTCCATGCGCGTGGGGCTTATTGGGGCAGTGGTGGGGATGACTGTCGGGGTTATCTTGGGCTTTACCGCCGGTTTTTTAGGGGGCTGGGTGGATGATGTAATCCGCATTATTTCGGACGCGGTTATCACCATCCCGGGACTGGCGGTGCTAATTGTTATTGCCAGTTATGTCCGTCAACTGGAGATTGGCAGCATGGCTTTGATTTTGGCTCTATTTGCCTGGCCTCTGCCAACTCGCTTGTTCCGGGCTCAAGTTTTAAGTATGCGCGAACGGGGCTATATCCAAATGGCTCAACTCTCCGGAGCCAGCGCTTCTGCCATTATGTTCAAAGAGATGATGCCCAACCTCTTACCTTTCCTGGCCGCCAGTTTTACAGGCACTGTCTCAGGTATCATTCTGGCCGCAGCAGGGTTGGAGACATTGGGCTTGGGGCCAACCCGAATTCCAACCCTGGGCATGACCATCAATAACGCCCTGCGGGCTTCGGCAATTTTTCGAGGCATGTGGTGGTGGTGGGGGGCGCCGATTGTAATGCTCATCGTCATCTTTGTGGGCCTCTTTTTTATGACCATTGGCCTGGATGAAATTGCAAATCCACGTTTACGGGGGCTTAAACAATGATCGACACCCAAAATGTAAACCCAAATACCAGCCCAGAGAAGCGGCAAATCTCTCTAAAAGTCAGGGATTTACAAGTCCATTATGAAACGCCAAGAGGTGACGTTATTGCCGTCAATGGCATTAGCTTTGATGTTTATCGGGGCGAACTGGTGGGCTTAATTGGTGAATCAGGCTGCGGCAAAACGACGGCGGCCATGGCTATTTTACGGCTGGTCCAGCCACCGGGCCGTATTATAGGGGGGCAAGCCATTATCAAAGAGAAAACTGACCTCTTGAGCCTGGATACGCGCAGCTTGCGTAAACTTCGCTGGAAAGAAATCTCTTTAATCCCGCAAGGGGCGATGAACTCTCTCAACCCGGTTATGCGGGTTAAGGATCAAATTGCCGATGCTATTCAGGCCCATGAAGGGAAGCAGTCGAAAGATGCCTTGAAAGCCCGTATTCTGGGACTGCTTGATATGGTAGGGCTGCCGAGCCGGGTCTACAATATGTATCCGCACGAGTTAAGCGGCGGTATGAAGCAGCGCGTTTGCATTGCCATGGCCATTGCCCTCCATCCGACGGTGATTGTGGCCGACGAACCCACCAGCGCCCTGGATGTTGTGGTCCAACGGATTGTGGCCCAAACGTTACAAGATATCAAAGGACGGCTGGGGGTTTCTATTATTATGATTGGGCATGATATGGGCCTGATGGCTCAGTTGGCCGATAGAATTGCGGTGATGTATGCCGGCAACATGATGGAAATTGCCCCGGTCAAAGCAGCTCTGACCGACCCTTTGCACCCCTATACCCAACTGCTGATCGAATCCATCCCCTCTATCAAGGAACGTAAAGCGCTTAAAATTACCGCAGGATTGACCCATGATCTGCGCAATCCGCCGCCGGGTTGTATTTTTCAGTTTCGCTGCCCTCAGGTTATGGAGAGATGCCGGGACGTTAGGCCATCCTTGCAGGAAATTAAAGCGGAACATCAAGTTGCTTGTCATCTATATGAAATCCCTTTAGTCGAGGAGGAAACTCATGACTAATTTACTTGAAATCAAGCACGCGACCAAAGTTTATGGGGGTGGTTTTTTACAGCGCGGCAATAAAGTTGTGGCCTTGCAGAACTTCAATTTAACCATTCCGGAAAAACCGGCCAAGATTGTTACCATCGCCGGCGAGAGTGGCAGTGGTAAATCGACCCTGGTCGGGATGGTATTGGGCTTTATTCCCTTAACCACCGGAGAAATCATTTTCAAAGGTAAAAGCATCGGCGGGCAGATGAACAAGGCGGAACGGCTTGAATATCGGCGTCATGTGCAGGCCGTGTTTCAAGACCCTTACGGAGCCTACAATCCCTTTTACCGGGTTAAACATATCTATGATATGGTTATTAAGAACTTCAAGTTAACGCGCGACAAAAAAGAAGCCCGTGATTTGATAGAGGAAGCTTTAAATGTTGTTGGTATGCAAGGTGAGGAGGTGCTGCATAAATATCCTCACCAACTCAGTGGAGGCCAGCGCCAACGGATGATGGTGGCCCGGGCCTATCTCCTAAAACCGGATTTGATTGTAGCCGATGAACCTGTCTCGATGGTCGATGCCTCTTTACGAGCGATGATTTTGGATATTATGATGCGGCTCCGAGATGAGCATAATATCTCTTTTTTGTATATTACCCACGATTTGAGTACGGCCTATCAGGTAGGCGACGAAATTTATCTGCTTTATCAAGGTGCTGTGGCCGAAGAAGGAAATACGGTCAAGGTTATCGACAACCCCAAGCACCCTTACGTGCAACAACTTGTTGATTCTATCCCCGTGCCTGACCCGGACCAGAGATGGGAGGGGCATATCACTTTACCCGACGATGAACAGATGCGGGCACACGTTGACAGCGGCTGTCGTTTTTATCCCCGCTGCCTGCAGCGGATGGATCATTGTCTGGGTGCCAAACCCCCGATGTACGCCATAAATGGTGCTGATCATCAGGCAGCGTGTTATCTGTATGACCAGGAACCTTACTCAAAGGACCACCTGAAGCAATGAAAGGAGTCCAAAGCGGAGCTTTGAATCAGGCAAAGTTCTGCTAACGCTCCACTTTGGACTCCGGACACCGCCATTTTAGGCAAGGAAATAAAATGAACCTTCACCACCAATCCACCCTAAAAATCATCAAAACAGCCCGGCTAATTGATGGTACAGGTCGACTATCGCCGGATAGAGGCGGGAGGCAAGGGCGCACCTCGTGATGAACTCAATGCCCATTGGCGCAAACTGCTTGATTTTGGCACAATATATGTGGCCGGTAGCGACGCGGGCGTGACCGATATGTTTCATGACGACTACGCCCTTATTTTAGAGTTAATGGTCACCGAGTTGGAGATGTCGCCGCTGCAGGCCATTTTATGCGGCACCAAAGTAGCAGCCGAGGCGTTGAACTTGAAGCTATGGCAGCTTACAAATTTTGGGACGATTTAAAAATAGGAAAAACCTTAATGGAGGTTAAAAATGAAGGTAGCTCAATACGCATCACCTGGTCAAATCAAGCTCATAGAAATGCCCATACCCCAAATTGAATCCGACGAGGTGCTGGTACGGCTGGATAAGGTAGCAATTTGCGGCAGTGATCTGCACGTGGTGTATGAGATGCCGCCGGATAAGTACCCCTTCCCGCCGGGCTTTTCTGGGCACGAATGTGTAGGCGTTGTTGAGGAGTCGGATTCGCCTGATTTTAACCCCGATGACTGGGTATTGATGATTCCACCGGAGGCTAACGCATGGGCCGAATATGTGACTGTTGGGTCACCCTGGTTGATTCCCATTCCTGACCATTTACTGGCGGAACAAGCAGTTTTGGCCCAGTTGCTGGGCTGTATTATCTATACCTGCAAAAAGTTAAAAAATGTATTGGGAAAAACGGCTGTCGTCATTGGTCAGGGGCCGGCAGGTCTCTTATTTTCGGCGATGTTGCACCGGATGGGGGTCAGGCAGGTCATTGGATTGGACGTTATCGAACACCGGCTGGAAACGGCCATTTGTATGGGAGCGGACCACGTTATCAATGTCGATGATGTTTCCCCAGTTGAGGTCGTTACCGAGCTAACGCAAGGACAAATGGCAGATGTAGTCATCGAAGCAGTGGGCAAGGAAGAAACCATCAACCTATGCGCTGACCTGGCCCGCCCGTTTGGCGAATTGGCTCTGTTTGGGGGCCCTATGCGCAAGCAAATGATGTTAGACTTCGAGAAGTTCTTGCGCAAGCAACTCTACACCACCACCACAATACACACCCAGCAAGAACCAGGACTGGCCTCGTTTCGGCTGGCAATGGAGTTTATCGCCAACAATCGAATAGATGTGACACCCCTTATCAGCCACCATATTCCTTTTGAAGATATCCGGCAAGCCTTTGCTTTGGCTTATTATAAACAAGATGGGGCCATTAAAGTGCTTGTCGATTTCAAACCATAGCGCCGGCGAGTAAACATTTTGGTTGTTGCCCTGCACAAAGCCGCTATAGGAATATTGTTAGGCTCAACCTTTGAGATTGTCCAGGTCTCTATTGCCGAAGCGGTTTTTATATCTTGGTTGGACAAAAAGATTTTCATCCCGTCAATGCGAAAGAACAAGTAGCCCGGGCCACGCTGGAGCGATTAACAACGGGTAGGGACATTCGGGATCGCTATTACGGGCAGCACTTTTATTAGAGGGTGTTGATCCATCAGGCACAGGAGGTCGTTTATCGGCAGCCCACACCGAGGCTGGTATTGAACAGACTCTGGTCAGCTTTGAACAAACCCTGGCCAGACTCAAACAACGGGGGATTTTGTAAATGATAGATATGCGCATTAAAAAATTAGCCCAGACGATGATTCACTACTCCACAAGTGTACAGCCCGGCGAACAAGTTTTTATTCGGGCCACCAGTCCGGCGGCAGAACCGCTGGTACAGGCCCTCTATCAAGAAATTTTGCGGGTAGGAGCCTCACCCTTCCCCTACATTCACCTACGCGATGATACTGCGCTGGCCCTGCAAGCAAGCAATGACGCTGGGTTGTTGGCCGCGGTCAACCCAATGTTAGAGCTGATGTATCAAAACTGTGATGTCATCTTTTACATTGAAGCTGCCGAAAATCCCCGTGCGTTGAGCGACTACCCGCTTGAACTGCAAAAAGCCATTCTGCAAGGCCATCGTACACTGATCAACATTCAGATGAAACGGCTTGGTGACGAAAGCATGCGCCGCTGTTCCAGCTTTTTCCCCACTCGGGGTTATGCACAACGGGCCGGTATGGCTCTGCCGCAATTTGAGGAATTCTTCTATCGAGGGTGTAAGGTTCATTTAGATGATCCCATTACCTCCTGGCGCGAGTCGGGGGTCGAACAGCAGCGTTTGATTGATTATCTGGCTGGCAAAAAGCATCTTCAAATCCGGGGAGAAAATATTGAGCTTGAGATGTCCATTGAGGAGCGAACTTTCATCAATGCCGGAGCCACCGAAAATTATCCTGGTAGCGAGATTTTCACCAGTCCGGTTGAAAACAGCGTCAACGGCTGGGTTAAATTTACCTATCCGGCCTATTGGGGTGATAATGCGGTTGAAGGCATCGAATTAACCTTTGAGCATGGTCTGGTAACGCAAGCCAAAGCAGCCACAAATGAAAATTGGCTGCTATCCGTTTTAGAAACCGACCCCGGTGCCCGTCGCCTGGGCGAGTTTGCCATTGGCACCAACTATGATATTCAACGCTTTACAGGGATGATTGTGTTTGATGAAAAAATCGGCGGTACCATTCATATAGCTGTTGGTCAAGGGTTTCCGCAAGCGGGCAGCGTTAACACTTCTACTGTTCATTGGGATATGATTTACGATATGCGTAACGGCGGAGAAATTTGGGTCGATGGAACCTTATTTTACCAGAAAGGACTATTTATAATATAAGAAACCCGTCACTTATCACTTATCACTTATCACTTATCACTTTTCACTTTTCACTTTTCACTTATCACTTTTCACTTTTCACTTTTCACTTTTCACTTTTCACTTTAACTACCGGAGGTTTAACCCTTGCTAAAAATATCTATCACTATCGAAGGTCAACGTGGATGATTTAGAGGCTTTAGAGGCATTTGCACAGTCGATTTTGCAATAGCCCATACCCTATTTTTAAACAGGAATTATTTAATATGACATACGGATGGCTTGAACAAATCTTAGAAGTTGATTTAAGCAGCGGTGAAATTAAAACCTTGTCTTTGCCCCGTGACAGCTATATAAAAACAATTGGCGGTATTGGTCTGGCTGCCCAACTGGTTTTTGATTATGTGCCGCCAGAGGCTGACCCGTTAGGTCCAGATAATACCCTGGTCATTGTGGCCGGTCCATTGAGCGGGACAACTTGGGCTGGAACCGGGCGCGTGGAACTGGCAGCTCGTTCTCCGCTCACAGGTTTGTGGGGGGAAGCTTCGCTGGGTGGCTATTTTGGTACGCAACTAAAACGCGCTGGGTATGATGCTGTTATATTGCGCGGTTGTTCGCCGCAGCCGGTGATACTGGTTATTACAGCTGATAACGTTCGTCTGGAGGCGGCGGATACACTGTGGGGGTTAGAAACTTATGCCAGTGAAGCGCTGCTGAAGGAGCGCTTCCCAAAATCTGAAATTATTACCATTGGTCCGGCTGGTGAACGTCTGGTTCCTATGGCTTCGCTGGTTCACAACGAGGGTAATGATGTTGCTGCTCGCTGCGGGCTGGGGGCTGTTGCCGGCAGCAAACGGTTAAAAGCTATTGTGGCCAGGGGGACAAAACCTGTGCCTATTGCCGATGATGATACATTTAAAAAGCTCAAGCGAGAGGCGCTGCATTTATTTAGCCAAAGTGATTTTCTCAATATCATTCGGCGAGGTGGCGGTACGGCCAGCGCTACGCCCATCTCTATTGATATGGGTGATATGCCAGTTCGCAATTGGGATTTAGAAATATGGGAATGGACGGACGAGGCCCAGGCCATAACCGGACAATCAATGCACGAAGCATGGCCTCCCAAGCAAGATACCTGTTATGCATGTCCCATTGCCTGTAAATGGACAATAAATGCACCCCAATTGGAAGGTACACATGGGCGCCTTGCCGGGCCAGAGTATGAGAGCTTAGCTGGATTAGGCGCTCAAACCCAAAATAATGATCCTTTAGCTGTAATCCAGGCTTCTGATTTATGCAACCGTCTCGGGCTAGACACAATTAGTGCCGGCGCAACCATTGCCTGGGCCATAGAAGCTTTTGAGAAAGGTATTTTGACCAAAGCAGATACCGACGAGTTGGAACTAAAATGGGGTGATCCCGATCTTGTAATCGAACTAATATATCGCATGGGGAAAAATCAATCAGGTATTGGGGCCCTGTTGGCCCAAGGTGTTCGACGTGCGGCTGCGGATGTAGGCGGCGAAACGTTTGCCATCCATGTTAAGGGATTAGAACTCCCGTTTCATCACCCTCGAGCTATGCGTGGCCTGGAAATTGCTTATGCCACCCTGCCCCGTGGGGCCAGCCACAATGAAGAAGGGGTGGTTATGGATGACGATATAAGTTACGAAGCCTGGATTGGTGAGATTATCAGTCGTATCGATTTAGCGGGGGCAAATAGCTCGCTGGTTTATTGTCAATTCTTAGCCGGTGCTTTAAAGGCCGATTATACGGCCCAATTACTAACCGCTACTACGGGTGTACCCTATACGCCTGACGATTTACAGCGGGTGGGGGAAAGAACCTGGTATCTAAGACGAGCCTTCAATTTACGCCTTGGTGTTGGGTTAGAAGCCGATACCCTACCCCAGCGCATTATAAAGCAGATTAAATCCGGCCATGCTTCTCTGTCCGATTTTGATCGCTCTCTGGCCGAATTTCACAAGCAGCGTGAGTTGGATGAGCGTGGTATACCATCAACTCGAAAATTAAGGTCGTTGGGATTGGGTGAATACATTGCTTTATTTGAGGCTCAATAACTCTATCATATCATAATATTATAACACTACTGGACACTTTTTTTACGATAAAGAAAAATGGGGCCTAAATGACCTGAGCGATGCCAGATCAATGGATTTTTACAAATACTAAACCTAAAAGCATAAAAAAAATCCGTGCAAATCCGTGCCATCCGTACAATCCGTGTTCTATCTTTAGGGCCTAATATAAACGTTATGGCTGTTTATTAAAAGTGTCCGGTAATAAAAATATTCTAAGGAGATTGTCTTGACAAAAATAACTGGTGCCCAAGCTATTGTAAAATGCCTGGAACGTGAAGGGATTGACATGGTTTTTGGCATTCCCGGACTTTACAGTATGCCTATTTTCGATGCACTGTATCACCATCCTCACATTCAGATTATTACCGTTAGGCACGAACAGGGAGCGGCCTTTATGGCAGATGGTTATGCCAGAGCAAGCGGACGAATTGCAGCAGTTTTGACTTTACCCGGCCCGGGTGTAACCAACGCCTATACCGGATTGGGTGAAGCCTACAGTGATTCATCCCCCATTTTGTTGCTCTCAACCCAAGTCAACCGGGCTTATATTGATCAGAATAAGGGTTTACTTCATGAATTGACCAACCAGACTAAAGTCTTGGCAGCTATCATGAAATTTAGTGAACGTATTACTCAGGGCCATCAGATTTCTGAGGTGATGCATCGGGCTATGGCTGCCCTGCATAATGGGCGTCCCCGCCCTGTTCAAGTTGAAATTCCACGTGATGTGCAGGTGGATGATATGGTCGATTGGCCAAATGGCTTAAGCCCACAATCACCCGCCACACGGACGCGAAGTTGTGCCCCTGAGGGATTAGTTGAGGAAGTTGTTCAAGCTTTGGGTAAGGCCGAACGTCCGTTGATTTATGCCGGAGGCGGGGTAATCAGCAGCGAAGCAAGCGACATACTGGTTAAGGTAGCCGAGCGTTTAGGTGCGCCGGTCCTTACCAGCGGTATGGGGGCAGGTTGTATCCCTGCTGATCATCCGCTTGCTTGTGGGGTGGCCTGGATTGCTGCCGCCGATATTCGCCCTCTATTTGCCGCATCAGATGCCCTATTGGCTGTAGGTACCCGTTTTAATGAGGGCATGACCCATGGCTGGTCTCTGCCATTGCCCCCTTTGACCATTCAGATTGATATAGATGCTGATGAAATGGGGCGCAATATCCCTATAAAATATCGGCTAAATGGCGATGCCCAGGCAACCTTAACCGCTATTAACAATCATTTGATTAACCAAAGGGTAGATAAAAAGGGGCAGATTCCGCTGGAATTGGGCACGGTACGGAGGCAATATCGGGCTGCCTTAGAAGCGCAATTAGGCTCTACCCGACCCTGGATGTTAGCCTTAAGGAGTAGCTTGCCGCGTGATACTATTATCAGTGCGGATATGAGTTTGTTCTGGGCCGATATGCTTGCTTCATTTCCCATTTACCAACCCCGAACGATGTTATTTCCTTGGGGGTATGGTACGCTGGGCTTCGGCGTTCCTACGGCCTTGGGGGCAAAAGCAGCCTTACCGGAACGACCTGTTATTGCTATTGCCGGCGATGGAGCATTTCTCTTTACTGGTATGGAGCTGGCAACCGCAGTGCAATACAAGCTCAATATTCCTATCCTAATTCCCAATAACAATGCCTACGGCATGATCAAAGTTCAGCAGCGTGATCAGTTTGATGAGCAGTTTGTTGCTGTCGATTTGCATAACCCTGATTTTGTGCAATTGGCTCACGCTTTTGGGGCTTATGGCGAGCGTGTTACAAGCCCGGAAGCAATGGGGGAAGCTATTGAAAAAGCGCTTGGTGCGGATAAACCGACGCTTATAGAAATTCCCTGGAGCTGGACGTGGGGAAAAGAAAATTCGATCAGCTAATTAGCTAATAGACCGACAGAATAAATGACAAACTCAGTACATCCAAATTCGAAGAGGTAGTACATCATCAGGTAAAATTTGACAAGTGAACCATGTCATTGCGAGCGAAGCGAAGCAATCCCCAGTTGTCCCCCTAAAAATGGGGTAGCTGGCCTAAATGTGCCTTTAGTGAGCTGAGGTAGAG